>Ga0209343_10002127_pt1 | contig 25839 bp, 28 predicted proteins | sample RifCSPlowO2_02_FD_184026 | JGI IMG/M metagenome (GOLD analysis project Ga0209343, IMG submission 184026) | Groundwater microbial communities from Rifle, Colorado - Rifle CSP2_plank lowO2_0.2 (SPAdes) (version 2) | ecosystem: Environmental > Aquatic > Deep subsurface > Groundwater | place... | reverse complement strand
GTGCATGCATGCAAGGGCGAGGCGGATGGCGGGCGTCTGCAGACACGGGACGTAGCGCCTTGGCGTGCGGCGCTGGATGTGTAAAAAGACCGAGCCCCCGTGTCCTTATTGCGCAGGAATCCCCCGCATTGCCGCGCTGCCATTCCCACCGATGCCCCCACGCGCGTCCGTTCACATCCATGGATACCATGTGCAAAATTTGAATGTATTATTTTTCAATAATTCACATCCAAATACGCACTTAGCCCTTTAAAAAAGTGCGCAAGAAGCTATGCAATGCATAGCAAATCAATCACCAAAATACCCTCTTCAAGTGCGTCTTTCGCACAAGCAAGCCAAGCACGGGCACAATCCGCGCACCAGTTCAGCCCGGCTTCCCCAAACCGTACTTCCGTATCTTGTCGTGCAGCGTGGTCTTGGCCAGCCCCAGGGCTTCGGCGGTGCGGGCCAGGCTGCCTTGGTTGCGGTGCAGGGCCTCGGCGATGAGGGCGCGCTCGAAGGCGTCCACGGTGTGCGCCAGGGGCCGCAGGCCCGGGGGGGCCTCGGTGGCGAAGGGTGGGAAACCGCCTTCGATGCCCAGCACGCAGCGGTCGGCCACGTTGCGCAGTTCCCGCACATTGCCGGGCCAGTCGTAGGCCATCAGGCAGCCCTGGCGGTGGGGCTCGTCGGCGGGCAGGGGGCGCTGGTGGCGGGCCGCCGCTTGCAGCAGGAAATGTTCGAACATCAAGGGAATGTCCTCCCGGCGCTCCCGCAGGGGCGGCAGCGGCAAGGTGGCGACGTTGAGCCGGTAGTACAGGTCGGCCCGAAAGCGCCCCTGGTCTGACAGTTCCTTCAAATCCAGCTTGGTGGCGGCCACCACCCGGCAGTCCACCGCGATGGCCGTGTTGGAGCCCAGCCGCTCCAGGCTGCGCTCTTGCAGCACCCGCAGCAGCTTGATCTGCATGCCCAGCGGCATCGACTCGATTTCGTCCAGAAACAAGGTGCCGCCGCTGGCGTGTTCGATTTTGCCGATGCGGCGCTTGCCGGCGCCGGTGTAGGCCCCGGCCTCGTGGCCAAAGATTTCGCTCTCGAACAGGGTTTCTGGCAGACCGCCGCAGTTGATGGCGACAAAGTTTCCGCTGCGCCGTGGCCCAGCCTCGTGCAGGCAGCGGGCGACCAGCTCCTTGCCGGTGCCGGTTTCGCCGTGGATCAGGATGTCGGCGGCACTGTTGCCCAGGTCAGCCACCAGCTGGCGCACCCGGACCATGGCGGGCGAGCGGCCCAGCAGCTGGGCTTCCAGCTGGTCGCGGTTGGCGAGCCGGGCGCGCAGCTGGCGCACTTCCAGCACCAGGCGGCGCTTGTCCAGGGCGCGGCGCACCACTTCCACCAGGTGTTCGGGGGAAAAAGGCTTTTCGATGAAGTCGTGGGCGCCGTCTTTCATGGCCTGCACCGCCAGGGTCACGTCGCCGTGGCCGGTGATCAGCACCACCGGCAGGTCCGGGTCGAGGGCCCGCAGGGCCTGGAGCAGGGCCATGCCGTCCATGCCCGGCAGCCGGATGTCGCTCACCACCACGCCGGGGAAATCGCGCGTGAGGCGGCGCAAGGCCTGTTCGGCGCTGTCCACCCCGCTGGCCGCAATGTCTTCCAGCTGCAGGGCCTGTTCGCAGCCCAGGCGGACGTCCGGGTCGTCTTCGACCACCAGCACCTGCAAGGTTTCGGTCATGTCAGTGCTCATCGGGGGGTCCCTTCGGGTGCGGCTGGAAGGTCCAGCGTAAAAATGGCGCCGCCATCGGCGTGGTTCTGCGCCCGCAGGCTGCCGCCCGCATCGGCCACGATCCCGGCCGAGATGGCCAGGCCCAGCCCCAGGCCGCTGCCCGCGTCCTTGGTGGTGAAAAACGGTTCAAACAAATGGGTTTGTGCGTCCTGCGACAGGCCCGGCCCCCGGTCGCGCACCTGCAGCACCATGCGGTCGCCCTGCCGCCGCGCCGTGATGTCCAAAGCGGGGGCCCCCTGGCCCTCCATGGCGTCCAGGGCGTTGCCGGCCAGGTTCACCAGCACCTGCTCCAGCCGGTTGGCGTCGCACCAGGCCTGCAAATCGCCGTCCGTCAGGTCGATGCGGGGCACCACGCCGGCGCGCTTGAGGCGCTGCTCCAGCAAAAACAGGGCGTTGTCCACCGCCCGGCGCAGCGGAACGGCCTGGGGTCGGCCCGAGGACTTGCGGGCGAAGGACTTGAGCTGGCCGGTGAGGCGCCCCATGCGGTCCACCAGCTCGGCGATGCGCTCCAGGTTGCTGCCTGCGGTCTGCGGGTCGCCCCGGTCCAAAAACTTGCGGGCATTGCCCGAGAGGGTGCGCAGCGCGGCCAGCGGCTGGTTCAGCTCGTGGGCGATGCCGGAGGAGAGCTGGCCGATCACCGCCAGTTTGCCGGCCTGCACCAGCTCGTCCTGCGCGGCGCGCAAGGTGCGCTCGGCCCGGGTGCGCTCCAGCACCTCCACCTGTAAATGGGTGTTGGCGGCCGACAGGTCGGCGGTGCGCTCGGCCACCTTGCGCTCCAGTTCGTCGTGGGCCTGCTGCAGCGCCTCGCGGGCGGCCAGCCGGTCTTTCACATGGCGGCGGCGCTCGTTGAACATCAGCGCCAGGATGCACAAAAAGGCCGCCCCCACCCCCGCCACGGTGGCCCGGTTGGCGGCGATGCCGCGCACCTGCTGCTGCAGCGAAAAAACGGTGATATTCCAGGGCGTGCCGGGCAGCGGCTGGGTCTGGGCCAGAAACTTGCCGGCCACGGGAAACATGGACACCATCTCCGGCCCCTGCTTGGGCAGGGAGACCAGGCGGGCGCCGTGCTCCAGCTCCGCCAGCTCCACCACGCCCAAGGGATTGAGGGCGCGGCGGTTGTACTGCTGGGTGTGGTCAAAGGCGCTGCGGGTGGCTGCGTCCAGCGGGCGCAGGGTGGTGAACTTCCAGTCCGGCACCGAGGACAGAATGACCACGCCGTTTTCGTCGGCCACCAGCACCGGGGCCTCCGCCGTAGCCCAGGATTTCTCCAGCTGCTGCAGGCCCACCTTGACCACGGCCACGCCCACCGTGCCCTGGGCGTTGGTCAGGGACGAGGCCAGGTAATAACCGGGCTCGCCCCGGGTGGTGCCAATGCCGAAAATGCGCCCGCTGCCGCTCTCCAGGGCTTGGCGGAAATAGGGGCGAAACGAGAGGTCTTCGCCCAAATAGCTGTCGGGGCGGCGCCAGTTGCTGGTGGCCACCACCGTGCCCTGGCCGTCCAGCACGTAGATGGCAAGGGTGCCGGCCCGCTCGTTAAGCTGCTCCAGGTACTGGTTGACCTGCGCGGCCTGGGTGGGGCGGGGGGTGGCCAGCAGTTGCATCACGTCCCGCTCCAGCCCCAGGGTGGTGGAGAAGTAAGCGTATTTGTCGATCTCCCGCTCCAGGCTGGTGGCATACAGGTCCAGCCGGTGGCGCCCGGTGACCTGCAGCTCGGCCAGGCCCATGGCCAGGCTGAAGCGGTAGACCAGCAGGCTGGCGGCTGCGATCAGGGCCACAAAGCCCAGGACCAGGGCCAGCAGGCGGAGCAGTTTTTTACAGGGAGGCATGGCGGAAATGGCGGAATTCAGCGCGTTCGGTTTTCCGAATTGTGCCGGACCCCGCCCCCTTGCGCCGCCAACATGCCCCCGGCGGAGCTCAGGCCGCCGCCTCGGCGAGGTCTGGCGGCAATGGCAGCACCTCGTCGGACTCGGCCAGTTCCTCGCTCACCGGCTCGATGGCGTTTTCCCACTTGGCGACCACCGCCGTGGCCACGGCATTGCCCAGGATGTTGGTCACGGTGCGACCCATGTCCAGGAAGTGGTCCACGCCCAAGATCAGCAACAGGCCGGCTTCCGGCAGGCCAAACATGGGCAGCACGGCTGCCACCACCACCAGCGAGGCCCGGGGCACGCCCGCAATGCCTTTGGACGACACCATCAGCACCAGCAGCATGGTGATCTGCTGGCCCACGGTCATCGGAATGTCATAGGCCTGGGAGATGAACAGCGCCGCAAACGCGGTGTACATCATGGAGCCGTCCAGGTTGAAGGAGTAACCCAGGGGCAACACAAAGCCGATCACGCGGTCCTTGATACCAAACTTTTCCAGCTGCTCCATCAGCTTGGGGTAGGCCGATTCGCTGGTGGCGGTGGAAAAACCGATCAGCATCGGGCCGCGAATCAGCTTGATGAGCCGGAACACGTCCTTGCCCAGCACGCAATAACCCGCGCCAATGACCACCAGCCACAGGGCCGCCAGCGCCAGGAAGAAGCTGGCCATGTAACGGCCATACACCAGCAAGATGCCCAGGCCCTGGGTGGTGATGACCGACGCCACGGCGGCGAAGACGCCCACCGGGGCGAAGCGCATCACGTAGTCGGTGACCTGCAGCATCACATGGACCACTTCCTCGGTGGTCTTGAGCAGGCTTTTGGCCTGGCGGTCTTGCAACTTGCCCAGCGCCAGCCCGAAAAACAGCGCGAACACGAGGATTTGCAAAATCTCGTTGTTGGCCATGGACTCGAAGATGCTCTTGGGGAACACATGGGTGATGAAGTCCTTGAGGTTCAAGGCCGCCGTCTTCAAATTGGTGGCGGTGCCCACCTCTGGCAGCGGCACGCCCACGGAGTCCCCCGGGCGCAGCAGATTGGCCATGGTCAGGCCAATCAGCAATGAACACAAAGACGCACCGATGAACCAGGCCATGGCCTTGGCGCCGATGCGGCCCACCGCCTTGGCGTCACCCATGCCCGCCAGCCCGGCCACCAGGGTGCCAAAAACCAGGGGGGCAATGATCATCTTGATCAGCCGCAGAAAGATGTCGGTGAAGATGGAGAAGTAACCGGCAATCTCCTTGGCGGCGGCGGCATCGGGCGCCAGGGCGTGGCAGAGGTAACCGACCACGATGCCGGCCACCATGGCCAAGGCAATCCAGGTCGTGAGCTTGTTCATTTTCATGGGAAGACTCCGTTGCCGCCCTGCAGGGCGGCTTATAAAAATTAAAGAAAAATCGGACGCGCTCTTCTATTGCACGATCTGTGCCGCAAAAGGCTCTGCCGATTTCGGAGTCCGGAGCCTTGATTTATATGGGTTTTTTTATTTTCAGAGCCACCCGCGCGACGGGTTTCCGTACCCGGCGGTGCTGCAGCGTTCGGTTATCCGAATGGCGCCAAGGTCATGCGCGCTGCGCCACAATGGCGTGATGGCATCCACGCACCTACCTGCCCCCCTCTTCCAGGCCCGCCACCTCAGCAAGCGTTATGGCGACGCCGAGGTCGTCCAAGACCTGTCCTTCGACATTGCGCCCGGCGAATGCCTGGGCGTGATCGGCCCCAACGGCGCCGGCAAGACCACCACCATCCGCATGTGCCTGGGGCTGACCACCCCGGACAGCGGCAGCATCCATGCCCTGGGCCTGCAGATGCCGCAGGACGCGCTGGCCATCAAGGCCCAGCTGGGGGTGGTGAGCCAGATGGACACGCTGGACCCCGACTTTTCCTGCGCAGAGAACCTGCTGGTCTATGGCCGCTACTTTGGCATGCAAGCGGCGCTGATCAAGGAGCGCATTCCCTCCCTGCTGGAGTTTGCCTCCCTGAGCAGCAAGGCCCATGCCAAACCGGGGGAGCTGTCGGGTGGCATGAAGCGGCGGCTCTCGCTGGCCCGGGCTTTGGTCAACAACCCCAAGTTGCTGCTGCTGGACGAGCCCACCACCGGGCTGGACCCGCAGGCCCGCCACCTGATGTGGGAGCGCCTGCAACTGCTGCTGGGCCAGGGCAAGTCGATTTTGCTGACCACCCACTTCATGGACGAAGCCGAACGCCTGTGCTCGCGCCTACTGGTGCTGGACCATGGCCGAAAAATCGCCGAAGGCGCACCACGCGACCTGATCGCCCAACACCTGGAGCCCGACGTGGTGGAGGTCTACGGCGTGGGCGCCTTGGCGCTGACCGAGAGCCCCTTGCGCACCCTGGCCTCCCGGGTGGAGGTGAGTGGGGAAACCGTTTTTTTCTACACCGGCAACGCCAGCGCGCTGGCGCAGGCACTGGCCGCCTACCCACAGTTGCGCACCCTGCACCGGCCCGCCAATCTGGAAGACTTGTTCTTGAAACTCACCGGACGACAAATCCGAGAAGAGGCTTAATTGCTATGAAAACAGTAGCTGCCTACGCAACATCCACGGGGGCTACAGGCCAAAAACCCATGTCCATCTGGCGTGCGCCCCAACTCTCTTTGCGCTTTTGGCCGGTGTTCCTGCGCAACCTGCTGGTATGGCGCAAGCTGGCCATTCCCAGCCTGGTGGGCAATATCGCCGAGCCGCTGATGTGGCTGGTGGCCTTTGGCTACGGCATGGGCGCGCTGGTCGGGCAGATCACGGTCCCCGGCGCCGCAGGGCCGGTGCAAGTGCCCTACATCCTGTTTCTGGCCAGCGGCTCCATTTGCATGAGCGCCATGCAGGCGGCCTCGTTTGAAGCGCTGTACTCCGCGTTTTCGCGCATGCAGGTGCAAAAGACCTGGGACGGCATCATGAACGCGCCGGTCGGGCTGGACGATATTGTGCTGGCCGAGATGCTGTGGGCGGCGTTCAAGTCGCTGTTCACCGTGACCGCCATTTTGGGCGTGATGCTGGCCCTGAACATCAGCCACAGCCCGAAGCTGCTGCTGGCCTGGCCGATTTTGCTGGGCGTGGGCATCACCTTCAGTTGCATCGCACTGATCTTCAATGCGCTGGCCACCGGCTACGATTTTTTCACCTACTACTTCACGCTGTTTCTCACGCCCATGATGTTTTTGAGCGGGGTGTTTTTTCCGCTGGAGCAATTGCCCACTGCCGTTCGGGTGGTGGCCGATTGGCTGCCCCTGAGCAATGCCGTGGCACTGGTGCGCCCCCTGTTCATGGACCAGTGGCCCACCGACGCCGCGCGCCATGGCCTGGTGCTGGTGGCCTATACCGTGGTGGCGTTTTGGCTGGCGCTGGCGCTCACGCGCAAACGGTTTCGCAAGTGACCATTGCGTTTTAGACCATGGCCTCGGCCTCTTGGCGGGTGGTCCAGTCCACGGACTCTTGTTGCAGCACCTCGTCGATGTCAATGCCCAGGGCGAGCGCCACCACGTCCGGAAAATTGTCGGCCAGCGCCCCTTCGGTCAAACCGTCCTCCCGCGCACGCGCACGCCAGGCGGACAGGTGGATCACTCCGGCCAGGGGTTCGTAGACATCGTTGTCAAACGGTGCACATTGGTGCTGGATGGCGTCCACGATGGCCGACGGAAACTGCCAGCTTTTCGCAAACCCCGCGCCCACATCCGCATAACAGTAGCCCAGCAAATGCTGCTCCGCCTTGGCACGCCTGACCGAGATGGGTTCGGCCTGTTGGTTCAACCAGCGCATCTGGTCCGGCATGCCCAAATGCATGACCAGCTCGCCCCCCGCATGAACCAACCCGGCGGTAAACGCCACCGAGTGGTTGGCCCGCGCTGCGCGTGCCAGTTTGCGCGACAACTTGGCCACGTCCAGGCTGTAGCGCCAAAACTGGTACATGTCCATGCCAGGAATGTTTTTGAACGCCCCCGCCATGGCCGCCGCCGTGGCCAAAGACCGCACCTGGTCCAGCCCCAGCACCGCCAGGGCATCGGACACACTGCCGATCTTGTTTGCCAGGTTGAATTGGGCCGAGTTGGCCAAGCGCAAGAGGCGTGCGGTCAAACCCACGTCGGTATTGATGAGCTGGCTGATAACGCGCAGGTCGGGCTCGTCACGGTTCAGCTCGTTCAGCACCATCGCAATGACGCGTGGAATGCTGGGCAGGGCTATGGGGGAGGCAAGTAAATCTTCCAGATGCATGGTGGCAATACTCCGGGCTCCGGTCGGCAGGGGCTTGCGCAATTATGGGCCAGTCTGCATACCCACGTCACCTGAAAGTGGCCCGCAGGCTTAGAGATAGGGCCCCCATGGAAGCTGGGCTTTGCGCTGTTCGAGGCGTTCGGTCTCGCGCTGCAGCAGCGTGCGGCGCGGGGGCACGCTGGGGGACGGGCGCCGTTGCCACAGCCTGCGCAGCAGGCGCACACCCGCACGCCATGCAGCCAACGGGGTGCGAACCCGCCAAAGCCCGGGAGGCCCGTACGCGGGGTAGAGCATGGGGCGTTCAAGTTCAGTCATAAGGGCTCCTTGGTGGTTCTGGTTAGATTAACCATCCAATCAAAGCCTGTGAATCGCTTATTTCTGGCTACCCTGGTTAGCTATACTTACCAATATGCGCCGTATCCCCTTGCAAACCCTGCCCACCTTCCGCGCCGTGGCCGTGCTGTCCAATCTGCGCGCCGTGGCAGACCAGCTGCATTTGACGCACAGCGCCATCAGCCAGCAGATCCGTTTGCTGGAAGAACAACTCGGCTTTGCCCTGTTTGACCGGCGCGGCCGGCGCGTGGTGCTCAATGCGGCGGGCGCGGCGTTTTTACGCGCAGTGGAGCCCGCGCTGGCCCAGATCGACGAGGGCGTACGTGCAGCCGCCGTGGCAGCCGGTGGCATGGAGCAGCGCTTGCGCATCACGGTGCTGCCCTCCTTTGCCCGCCACTGGCTGCTGCCACGCATGGCGAACTGGCGCGCGCAGCACCCCGACATCGCGGTGGAGTTGCACACCTCCCTGCAGATGATGGACCTCAAGCGCGATGGCTTTCACGCCGCCTTTCGCCAGGGCCAAGGCCCGTGGCGCGGGCTGGATGGCATTTGTTTTATGGACTCCCCCCTGGTTGCGGTGTGCACGCCGGAGGACGCCCAGCGTGTGGCAAATATGCCCGCCGGCGCGCTGGCGCAGGAACCCCTGCTGGGCGACGCCGTACGCTGGGAGCGCTGGTTCGCCCAGAGCGGGCACCGCTGCCGCGTCAACCCGGTGGCCGTTTTCAACGACATGGGCATGCTGGTGCAAGCCGCCGAACAAGGCATGGGCATCGCCCTGGTGCGCCAGTTGGTGGCCGCCGACGCCTTGCGCGATGGCAGCCTGGTGCAGATCTCCAGCGTGACCCTGTCCGACGACGGCGCCGACGCCTTTTGGCTCCTGTACCCCCCCGAGCTCAAAGACTGGCCCCCCCTCGTGGCCTGGCGCGCGTGGATGGGCGCCGAGCTGCAGCGCTCGGCTGCCGCGCTTCACCTCCCCCCAACCTGCCTTTGATATGAGCAAACTTTCCCACACCCGCGACAAGATTTACAAGACCGTGGCTCGCCAACTGCACGGCCAAGTGCCCTGCTGGGTCTGCGGCGAACATGTGCTGCCCGCCACCGCCACGCTGGAGCACATCCAGCCCTTGAGCGAAGGCGGTAGCAGCCACCTGGAGAACCTGGCCATCAGCCACGATGTCTGCAACAACCAGCGCCACGCCAAGGGCGTGGTGACCGCCTCGGCCACCCAGCCCGGGCGGGTTCGGGCTCGAACTGATCTAGAACAAACAAAGGGCGATTAGGGCCTGATTCAGGGTAGACCCCAACGCAGGGTTTCCGGTGAATTGCGTACGATGAATTGGGTCAATTCAGACTCCATTCAGACTCCACTACCCAGAAAGAAACACCCTATGGCACGCACGGACAGATTCCGGCAGCAGCACAACGAACTATTGGCTTTGGCCACCGAGCTGCAGTCTTTGCTGAACGAAAGCGCCCTGTCCCATGACGGCTCCGCAGCCCGCACCTGCCTTGGCAAACTGATGGGCAAACTCACCATGCACCTGTCCACCGAAGACAAAGTGCTGTACCCCGAGCTTGAAGTGCACAAAGACCCGACGGTGGCCGCGCTGGCGCGCCGTTTCGCCAGCGAAATGAAGTCCACCACCGCCGCCGTGGTCGCCTACAACGGCCGCTGGGCCACCCCCACCGCCATCAAGGAAAACGCCCGCACCTTCGTCAAGGAAACCAAAGACGTCATTGGCATTCTGGCGGACCGCATCAAGCGGGAAAACCAGGAGCTGTACGCGGCGGCGGACCGCAGCGAAGGCCTGGCTTTTTAAGTCCTGCCCCGGCTGCACACGGGCAGTGCGGTCGTGAACACGGGCTCGGAACAGGGGCATGGCGGGCTGCAATTCAGTGAAAACCGGCTTTCCGACGCATGACCCACTGGGCTATAGTTCCAATCACATGAAGCCTCGCAAGGCGTGAGCGCGACGTCAACCAAATTTCGCCAAGATAGGCGACAGGGTTCAAAGGGATGGAAATGAATTCAACTTCTCGGGAAATTGGCTACGAGCCCGGGCGGCTTGGGCCTTACCGTTTGACGGATCAGCGACGTCAGCGGGTGAAGTTCGGGTATCTCCCGTCGGATATTCTGGGGTCCCAGGATATTCGCCTATCTACATCACGTTAGCCCGCCGTCCTATGCATCCTGTTATTTCCGCCGCCTTGGACGCGATCTGCTTGGAGCGTGACGATCAGCAGTATTCGGCCTCCTTCGACACTGCCGCTGCCGTAGCCAGCGAGTTCGGTGAACCGGATTTGGCCAATATCCTCTTCTCCGAAATCCCAAGAACAGTGCCGTTTGAACTGGTTGCCGAACTGTTTAACCTGCTAGCGTGGCAAACAAATGACAACGGCGCCAGCGTTACCAGAACCATTGAAACGTGGCTACGCGAGGGCACAGACAATCGCAAATTGCTAATTGCCCTCCACTTAGATGTTTATCCGTTCATTGATGATGAAGAGATGGAACGAGTTCTCTCTCATCTCGCCGAAACAAACGTCCGCGTATCTGCTCGCTGCAAAGAACTCATTCGGTCGCGCAGAGGGGTAGGCCATGCGGGCTAACCCGGCGCTCAACCTCGCTCCTTTCAGTCGCTGGACGCTGCGCGATAAAGCCGCGCAGCGCCGGTTAGCTCTACGTTAGTCCGCCCGCAGCGCCCTCTTCGCCATGCCCCTAACCATCAAGCGAATTCCACTGCCAATGCTGGCACCATTTCTGGTGGCGGCTGGGCTGGTGCTTGCACTCGCCGTTTCCAGCCTCACTGGCGTTGGCCCCTCCAACAATGCATTTTTCCTTACAGCGGCACTGGCCATTGTCATCGGGCTGGTGGTCGGAATCACATCGCTGTTTCAGGTTCGGTCGGTCCCGCTATCGTTGCGCGTACTGGTTGGACTGTTGTACGCTCCAACCGCTTTATTTTCCGCTTTGCTTGCGGGCTTCTAAAACGATGCTGCAACAGGTCGCTGAACCGCCCCTTCGTCGGCGAGCGGCTTCTGTTCGTTTTCATGCGCCATGTGCGCCTCCTTATCCAGTCACCTCTACTTTAGAAGGCTCGCTACCAGCATGAAGATCGCCGCCATCCTGCTTGTGCCGCTCGTAGTTGTGGTTTGGTCCGCTGTTCTCTATCTGAAGTACCGGATGCGCAACACACCAGACGAGAAAAATCTCGCGGCAGCCATTGATGCAAAGGCCAGTAAATTCGTTCATCAGGGGCTCTCCCCTGGTCTGGTGGTCGGCGTTTACAAGGATGGAAGGTCATTCATCAAGGGCTACGGAACCGTGAACAAAGATGGGGCTGCAGCCCCTGGTGCCACCACGATTTTTCAGATTGCATCGGTCAGCAAGCTTTTTACCGCATCGCTGCTTCAGGCCCTTTGTGACGAAGGAATCGTCAGCATGGATGCAACCCTCGGTGAGTTGATGGGACGTTCGATGCCTTTGTCGTCGGCCGCCCAACGGGTGACGTTGAAACAACTGGCCACCCATACTTCAGGCTTTCCACGTATTCCCAAGTCGCTAGAAGTCGAGGCCACCAAGATGATGGGGGAAGAGGATCCCATGCTGGACCCCTACAGCCACCTTGGGCCGCAATTCATCTTCGAGTATCTCGCGACCACGCAGGACAAGCGTGAAGCAGGTCGATTCGAATATTCCAACTTCGGCATGGGCCTGCTGGGTCACGTCCTCGAAATCGTCACTGGAAAAGATTACGAATCCCTGGTCACGGAAAAGGTTCTGGCGCCGCTTGAGATGACAGAAACCGCGATCACACTGACCCCGGAGACGAGGGATCGTCTGGCGCAGGGCTACGCCACCAAGGGCGCGCCAACGCGGATATGGCAATTTGCCGCACTGGCCGGGGCGGGCGCTCTCCATTCCAATGCACAAGACCTGCTGAGGTTTGTTCGCGCCAATGTTGAGGAGGGCGCGCCGCTTTCAGCATCACTCCAGAAGATGCGCGAACCCCAATTCGGGGGCGATACGGGTATTGGCTGGATGCAAGCCACGTTGCTCGACAAGTTCTTCGGCAATGGAAAAGTCGTATGGCACAACGGCATGGTTGGCGGGTATGCCTCCTATCTGTCCATCGACACGGAGACCAGGACGGGCACCGTCATTCTGGCGAACAGGGCGGTTGACGTCACGATGCTGGGGATGGTGCTGACACGCCAGGTTCGCACGCAATCATGGTCGGCACCTGCGCCTTCCAAGCTTTCACTCCGCACGGATACGCAGTAGCAGTAGCTGTTTACGCGATACCTACATGGGCTACAGGCCAAAATAACCCATTAAAAATGCATTGGGCCTAGAAATGCAAAAAGGGGCCGAAGCCCCTTGAACATGTACCGACAAATGCAATTAAGCCACTGTATTTTTATTTCTGCGCCGTGCCACGCCGCCCAGCAGCCCTAAACCGGCCAGCATCAGCGCATAGGTTTCAGGTTCTGGGACCGCTGCGGCAAATGTATGGAAGGTGTAGTCGTAGCTTGCGAAACTGCCATAACCACTGTTGGCGTACACCTGTCCGCGGGAGTAGGGATTGGAGGTGTTGCCCGCAATGCCCAGGCTTGTATTTCCGGTGAACACCAGGTAATAGCTGGTGTCTGGTGTGATGGAAACTGGGGACCAGAATACATCTGACCACGTTCCCGCTGTACCGTTGGTGGACCCACTTGCCAGCATATTTCCGCCGGCATTGGGAAGGGCGTCCCACAGCGAAATCGTCACAGTATCTTGGTTACCGACACCCGCCTGCAACATAATTCCGGCGCCTGAAATATTCGATGCAGCTTGCTGGAACGACTGTGCAAGATTATTTTGTGCAAAGCCTGCCATGTGCACTGTGTTGCTTGGAGAGTTTTGGTCAATTACGTTGGGATCAGCGGCGGCAACGGAACACGCAACAAATAAACAAGATGCAAGCAAGGTCTTCAGCAAGGTCATGGTGGTTTTCCTAAATTATTTCAGGCCGAATCATCTTCGAGCCAGTGCGCCATTTCAATAGCCCGTTCGGACTATGGCGCCCGGGGCCTCCGGCACCAGCACCTCGATCAAGGCCTGGATATTGGGTGATTTCGCACCCCGGCGCCACACCAGGTCAATGGGCATGTGGGCGTCACCTTCGGGCAAGGCGTGAATGTGGAGTTGCTCGCGGTCTGGAAAGGTGCTCAGCACGCTACGGGGCACCATCGATACGCCCATCCCGATGGCCACACAACCCAGCATCGCGTGGTAGGAGGTAATTTCAATGGTTTGCGAGGGCGTGTTGCCGCGCTCCAGCAGCCAGGCTTCGAAGCGCGCGCGGTAGGGGCAACCGGGCTCAAAGGCCACCAGATTGATCGGCAGGCCTTGGTTTTGAGGGTCTGCAAATGCCTGTCCGGCACGCGAGACAATGACCAACTCCTCGGAGTACACCGGGCAGGCCTCCAAAGGCCCGCTGGCCAGCGGGCGGGTGACCAGCGCACCGTCCAGTTCGCCCGCCAGCACGGCCTTGGCCAAATACTGGGGATTGCCGGTTTTCAGCACCAGCTTGACGTCCGGGTATTGGCGCACATACGCACTCAGCGGAACGGGCAAGCGCACCGCGGCGGTACTCTCCATGGCCCCCAGGCGCAAGGTCCCGCGTGGCCCCGTGGCATGCAGCGCACCGCACGCCTCGTCGGCCAAGGCCAACAGGCGATGGGCGTAGTTCAGCAGGGTCTGGCCCGCCGGCAAGAGCTGCAGCCGATTGCCTTCCCGGGAAAACAGGCTGACCCCGAGCTTGTCTTCGAGCTGCCGAATGCGCGTAGTCACATTGGACTGCACACGATGCAACTGTTTGGCTGCGTGGCTGATTCCACCAGCCTCCACAACCGCTTTAAAAATGCGCAGGTCTTCGAGCTCCATATTCTCTTTTTTAGATGGAAACAATCACAATTATTCACTACTCAAGATGAATTATTGCGAATAAAGTGCCCTTTCTGGTTAGACAAATCAACTCCACTTGCGAAGGGGCACGGCATGGCAAAAGGGTATTGGATGGTTCGGGTGACAGTTCACAATGCGCAGGACTACCCTGCTTATCTGGCTGCGGCGCGACCCGCATTCGAGAAATTTGGCGCGAAATTTCTGGTGCGCGGCGGAGCCCACGAATGCATGGAGGGGAACGCCCGTGAGCGCAATGTCGTTGTGGAATTTGCCGACCTGCCGACGGCCCACGCGTGTTACCAAAGCCCAGAATACCAACAGGCCAAAGCGATACGGCAACGCACGGCCGAGACGGATTTCACCATCGTCGAAGGCGTTTAGTGTCGAAATTACCGGCGGCGGTTGCAGGTAGGCCGACGCCTTCTGCCACAAGCACGATACTCACGCCATGGCCACCAGCAAATCACACTCCTTAAGCAAAGCACTGGCATTAAAAATTGCCCAGCAAAAAAACCTTGCACCGGAATTTCTCCCCAAGACGCGATGGTGCGCACGCGTCGTACTGGCCATTGCGTCGGGCACGGATGTAGAGGAGTCGGTCTCCGTGTTGAAGGCCGGAATGGGAAGCAACTGGTCGCCTGTCGCAGCATTCCAGTTCATGTCCGGTAAACAAGCCCTGTTTTCCGCGGAGTGCGCAGACGGTAGTGAGAAAGCCTCTTTGCTCCTGGCGCAGGGGATTGCCGAGGCCGTCTTCCATGAGGCGGGGAACGCCAAGCTCAGTTATCCCGACCTGCAAGCCCTGGCCGCGAAACATGCAAAACTGCTCGACATCGCGGCCAAGGCGATTTGATTGGCTTCAATTGCTCCGCGCAAATGCTATCTATTTGAGAGCTACTAACGCAATGTACATGCGGGCTAGCGGCCAAAATGACGGGTGAATTCGGGGCAGAAGCCGCGTTGGCGCGCAAAGCCGCTGAATAAACGCTGGATCAAAGGGATTTATGCGATGAATCGGGCTATAGCCCTTATGGAATATGCGTAGATAGCTATGAAATACATAGCAATTGGCATTCAGGCACATGGCACGCTGGGCTATAGTTCTGGCCCAATGAAACGCCGAACGAAGTGAACTCGGCGTTGACCAAATTTCGCCAAGATAGGCGACAGGGTTCAAAGGGATGTAAATGAATTCAACTTCTAGTGAAATTGGCTACGCCCCCCGGCGGCATGGGCCGAACCGCTTGACTGCTCATCGGCGCCAGCGGGTGAAATTCGGGTATATCCCGTCGGATATTCTGGAGTCCCAGGATATCCGCCTATCTACATCACGTTCGGTTCAGTCCAACATGGTTTATCAGCCGCGGGAGGCGTTCATGGTTTCTACGAGCATTACAGCGCGGCAGATAAACGCTAATCGTTGGGCATCATGACCGAATTTGTGCAGCCGCAAGTTTCCAAACGAGTCTGCTCTTATTGTGGTGAGCCAGGAAAACTTACCAAAGAGCACATTTGGCCAGCGTCAATAATTCGAAGAGTTGCTGATCGGGCTAGTTACAACCCCAAAGCCGGGAAGCTTCTATGGACAGAAATGGTCATCAGTGATGTTTGTGGGCCCTGTAACAATGGGCCGCTAAGCACGCTAGATGCATACGGTGCCGAGCTCTACGACAAATATTTTTCTAACTACTACCTTGGTGATGAACCACTTACTTTCGAGTACGACTATCAACGATTAGCAAAGTGGTTGCTAAAACTCTCGTTTAACGCAGCGCGTGCAAATCAAAGCGATCATGTTCGTCTGGCCCAATACCGCCATTCTTTCCTCAATGCAAATTGCGATCTTCCTGAAGATTTATCAATAGCAGTGGATCTGCTGAAACCGGAGGCGATTGACCCAGAGAAGGAACCAGTTTTGCCCGCATCAAACCGAATTTGCAGAATTGCGTTTTCAGCGCCAATTGATGACTGGTGCACTGTGAGACTGGTCGCCATTAACTCTTTCTATTTTTGGATTCTTATACAAGACGTTCCGGACACGCAGGTAAATTGGGATCATGCAAAAGCAGTTCTCTCCAAGATTCATGGCACACGACTAGACGAAAAAAGTACATTTGCTGTCTTGGGCTCTTCGGGAGCTCGCATTTTGGGTGTTCATTCACAATGGGCAGAGGCGCTTCGCAACACTAAATTCCCGGAGCGAAAATGATGCCCAACCCGGCGTTCAAGCGGAGATGCGCAAACAGCCGCGCAGCCCGCTTAACTCTACTTTAAAAGACAAACCCAGATATATGAAGCCTCAAGACTGGTCGGCTGTCGTTGTGATGGGTTTAGTCGGTTCGGTTTGCCTCTATTTCGCGATAGACGCAGTGATTTCCGACGAGGTCATATGTTTAAGCCGGGGCTGTGCGCGTTATGTCTCCCGCGCGCTTGAACCCGAGATGTTTTACTTCAATGTCAGCGGATTGCTCATCATCGCAAGCCTTGCCTTTGGAGGAAGTGTGCGAGTGATTTTGAAAAGAAAAAACGGGGCGCAAACATGAGCTTGCGGGCCTCTTTGCATCGGGCTGGCAACCGCGGCTAAGCGTCACCACGCTCCGAACACATGCTATCTATTGAATAGCTGCTCACGCAATATTCACGCGGGCTACAGGCCAAAACAGCCACTATTCCATAGCCAAAGGCAAATCCGCCAGCCGCACTAACCGCCTTGCACAGTCCTCCAGCGCCCCGCGCAATTCAGGCGGCTCCACCACTTCAAAGTCGAAGGACAGCCGCGCCAACTGGCGGGCGAACCAGGGCAGGTCGTCGGCCTGGCTGTAGAGCATGACGGCGTCGCCCAGGGGGTGGAAGACGCCGATGGCATCGAACAACTCGGCGCGGGCGCGGGCCATGGTGGTCTGCAGGCGCACGGTGATGGCATGCGCCCTGGGCAGGGTGGCCAGCCCCAGGGCGAGGTGGCGCACGGCGTCGAAGTCAAACGGGGGTAAAAACGGCGTCGCCAGCGGCGTGAGGGACGCGATGCGGTCCAGCCGGAACGAGCGCAGGCCCCGGCGCAGGTGGCAGTGGCCCACCGCATACCAGCGCCCGCTGCGCCAGGCCAGGCCGTAGCAATCGAAGTCGCGCTCGGTGGTCTCTGCATCGGCGGCGCGGTAGTGCAGGTGCACCCGGTAGCGCTGCTCGGCGGCGGTGCTCATATCCAGCAGGCGTTCGCTGTGCAGGTGGGCCACGGGTTGCGACAGCTCCAGTTGCACGGCGGTGGAGACGGCGCGCAACTTGCCGCGCAAGGCCGGCGGCATCACCCGCTCCAGCTTGGCCTGGGCGCTGTGGGCGCCCGCCACTGTGTCGGACAGCCCCAGTTGTTTGGCAAACAGCAGGCCCACCGACAGGGCCACCGCCTCGGGGTCGGTGAGCATCAGCGGTGGCAGCTTGGCACCGGGCATCAGCCGGTAGGCGCCGTAGCGCCCCCGCACCGACTGCACGGGCACGCCCAGGCTTTGCAGCTTGGTGACATAGCGGCGCAGGGTGCGGGCATCCACCTCCAGCGTGCGCGCCAACTCGGGGCCGGTGCGCTCGTCGGCATTTTGCAAAAGCTCCAGCAGAGCCAGCACGCGGGTGGTGGGGGACGGCATGGGTCAAGTGTAGGGCGAGTTACTTTCAATGCGGACTGATAGTGTCCGCATTGAAACCTATATTTCCCGCCAGGCCCCTGCTTCCGGGGGTACACACAGGATACGGATATGGACACTTTGCTTTTGACCCACACCAGCCACCTTTGGCTGTTCAGCCTGATGGTGTTCGGCATCATTGCCCTGCCGGGCATGGACATGGCCTATGTGGTGGCCAGTGCGCTGGCGGGTGGGCGCCGGCTGGGGCTGGCGGCGGTGGCCGGCATTGTGGGCGGTGGCGTCGTGCACGTGGCCATGGCCACGCTGGGCTTGGGCCTGCTGCTGGCGCTGTACCCCTGGGCCTTCAACGCCCTGCTGCTGGCGGGCTCGCTCTACATCGCCTGGATCGGCTGGAGCCTGTGGCGGGGCGCGGCGGCCTTGGGCGAGGTGGGCACAGTGCCTCGCCTCACGGCGCGGCAGACCTTTTGGCGCGGCGCCCTGTCGTGCCTGATGAACCCCAAGGCTTATGTGTTCATGGTGGCGGTGTTTCCGCAGTTTGTGCGGCCCGAATACGGCCAGCTGGGGGTGCAGGCGGTGCTGATGGGCCTGATCATCGCGCTGACACAAGTCTTGGTGTACGGTGCCTTTGCCTACGGCGCGGGGGCGCTGCAGCAGTGGCTGCGCGGCAACCCTCGCGCCCAGGTCCGCCTGGGGCGGGCCGTGGGGCTGCTGCTCATGCTTACCGCCCTGTGGACCGGCTGGAACGGCTGGCGCCTGCTGGCCTGAGAGGGGCCGCGTGCGGGCGGCTCAGTTCGGGGCGAGTTGCGCCGCTTTGATCATGTCGGCCGCCTTCTCGGCAATCATGATGGTGGGGGCATTGGTGTTGCCGCTGACCACACGCGGCATGATGGACGCGTCCACCACGCGCAGGCACTGCACGCCGTAGACCCGCAGCTCGTGGTCCACCACCGCTAAAGGGCCCGTGCCCATGCGGCAGGTGCCCACGGGGTGGTAGACGGTGTCGGCTTTGTCGCGGATGAACTGCTCGATCTGCAGGTCGCTGGTGGCCTGCGCGGATTCGGGGGCTTCCTGGCCGCCCAGGCTGGCCAGGGCGGGCTGCTGCAAGACCTTGCGCATGAGTTTGAAGCCACGCATCAGGCGGTCCATGTCGTCGCGCTCGCCCAAAAAGTTGGGGTCGATCAGGGGCGCGGCAAACGGGTCTTTGCTGGCCAGGGTGAGGCTGCCCCGGCTCAGGGGCCGCAGCAGGCACACATGGCAGGAGTAGCCGTGGCCGAACACGGTGGTGCGGCCATGGTTGACCAGTTTGGCCACCGCAAAGTGGAACTGCAAATCCGGCGTGCGCTCCTCGGCCTGGCTTTTGACAAAGCCCCCGGCCTCGGCAAAGTTGCTGGTCAGGATGCCGGTGCGGTGGCTGCGCCACTCAAAAATGCCCTTGATGGCGGCCACGATGCCCGCCAGCGAGATGCCAAAGGTCTCCTTGAGGCTGGGCGCGTTGACCACCTGCACCACGTCGATGTGGTCGTGCAGGTTTTGCCCCACGCCGGGCAGGTCGTGCACGGTGGCAATGCCCTTCTCGACCAGGTGTTTGTGCGGTCCGATGCCGGACAGCATCAGAAGTTGCGGTGACTGCAGGGCGCCCGCGCACAGCAGCACTTCGCGCTTGGCGCGCAACTGCTTGGTTTCGCCCGCGTGGGCAAACTCCACCCCCACGGCGCGTTTTTGCTCCATGAGGATGCGGGTGGTGTGCGCCCCGGTGAACACGCGCAGGTTGGGGCGGTCCAGGTGGGGGGTGAGGTAGCCCTTGGCGGCGCTGTGGCGCTCGCCGTTTTTGTGGGTCACCTGGTACAGGCCCACGCCCTCTTGGCTGGCGGCGTTGAAGTCGGGGTTGACCACAAACCCGGCCTGGCGCCCGGCCTCGACAAACACCGGCCCCAGGCGGTTGGGGCTGGTCAGGTCCATGGCGTGCAGGGGGCCGCCGGTGCCGTGGAAGGCGTCGGCGCCGCGGGCGTTGTCTTCGGCGCGTTTGAAGTAGGGCAAGACTTCGTCGTAAGACCAGCCCGGATTGCCCTCGGCGGCCCAGTGGTCGTAGTCCTCACGCTGACCGCGGATGTAGATCATGGCGTTGACCGAGCTGGAGCCGCCCAGCACCTTGCCCCGGGGCTGGTAGCCCCGGCGGCCGTTGAGGCCGGGCTGCACGGTGGTCTCGAATTTCCAGTTGGCGTCACCATTTTTGGCAATCAGCGCCAAGCCTGCGGGGCAGTGGATCAGCACGCTGCTGTCCACCGGCCCGGCCTCCAGCAGCGCCACGTTGATGTCGGGGTTTTCGGTCAAGCGCCCTGCCAGCACGCACCCCGCCGAGCCGCCGCCAATGATGATGTAGTCAAACATGTTTGCTTTTTCCCTTTCGTTGTTGTAGCCCCTTGCCCCCCACGCCCCAGGCGCAAGGTAGCCCAAAACCCGGGGTCCGCCAAGCCGGTTTACCCTGGATTGGACCCCATCTGTCCCGCAGGTGACGAAGTTTTCCATTAATTCAATTGCACACAATTCAATTGTTTGCAATAATTCAGCCATGCACACCCCACCGGACACACCCAACCCCGCACAGCTGCTGGACAACCAGCTGTGTTTCTCCCTGTATGCCGCCTCCCTGGCCATGACCAAGCTGTACAAGCCCCTGCTGGACGCGCTGAACCTGACCTACCCGCAGTACCTGGTCTTGCTGGTGCTGTGGGAGACCGATGGCCCCAGCGTGTCCGCCCTGGGCGAGCGTCTGAGTTTGGACTCGGGCACGCTCACCCCTTTGCTCAAACGCATGGAAGCCGCGGGTTGGCTCAGCCGCCAGCGCTCCAGCGAAGACGAGCGCCGCGTACATGTGTTCCTGAGCCCCGCCGGCCAGCAGTTGCAGGCCCAGGCTGCGCACATTCCCGGCTGCGTGGCCAGCCACAGCGGCGTGCCGATGGCCGACATCATGGCGCTGAACCAGCAGCTCAAGGCACTGCGCCAGACCATGGGCCAGACCGGCCGCAAGCTGCGTGCCTAAGGCATCGCCCGCCCCTTTCCTCTTTTTTATTGCCAAGGAGTTCACCCCATGACCCGCCCTGTTGACCCCGTAAACGCCCACGCCGCTGCCCCTGCTCTGGCGAACCGCCACAGAACCCTGCGCCGGTTGCAGCACGCTAGGCGCACCTTGCAGACGCCGGTGCGCCTGGCAGCCACCGCCATGGCCCTGAGCCTGAGCATGGCCGCCTTCAGCCAGGTGGCGGATGCGGCCAGCGCCATGGTGAAGGTGGACGACAGCAGTTTTCACTGCATGCGCCAGATGACCCCGGTGCGCCACTTTTATGTGGACAACCTGCTGGGCAATGTGGCGGGCACGGTGGCGGCGGCCAATGCGCCCAAGGGCGCGCCCTACCCGGCCGGTTCGGTGGTGCAACTGGTGCCCACCGAGGTGATGGTGAAACGCGAGCCCGGCTTTAGCCCGGCCACCGGCGACTGGGAGTTTTTTGAACTACAGGTGGATGACAAAGGCAGCACCATCGGCAAGCGCGGTTTTGCCGAGGTGAACAACCGCTTTGGCAAAAATTGCTTTGCCTGCCACGCCCCGGCGCGCGAACCCTGGGATTTTGTCTGCGAGTCCGACCACGGCTGTGAGGCCATTCCCATCGACCACAAGATGACCGGCGCCCTGCAGCGCTCCGACCCCCGCTGCGGCGCCGCCGCGCTGGAGTCCGGCGACACGCTGGCGCTGTGGAAGCTGCGCGCCATGGTCGCCCTGGGCACCACCATAGGCTGGTTCAAGAGCCTGCTCTGACCCCCGTCCCCACCCCTTTCACCCACCGTTTTACCCCCCGCTCACGCTGTGAGCCTTTACCTCTGAAAGCAAACCATGGCAACCAAAGTCGAAAAAGTTATTTACCAAGCCCACGCCAAATCCACCGGCGGACGTGACGGCAGCACCCGCACCTCGGACGGTTTGCTGGACCTGAAACTCGCCGTACCCAAGGAAATGGGCGGTGCCGGCGGCGGCGTCAACCCCGAGCAGCTGTTTGCCGCCGGCTACAGCGCCTGTTTCATCGGTGCCATGAAGTTTGTGGCCGGCATGCAAAAGATCGCTCTGCCGGCCGACACCAGCATCGACGCCACCGTGGGCATCGGCCAGATTCCCGCCGGTTTTGGCATCGAAGTGCAACTGGCCGTGAGCATCCCCGGCATGGAACGCGAAGCCGCCCAGGCTTTGGTGGACAAGGCCCACGCCGTGTGCCCCTACTCCAATGCCACCCGTGGCAACATCGAAGTGACCATCACGGTGGTCTGATTCCGGCGCCAACCGGTCGTCCGGCGGACTGTCACTTAGGCGGCCGCCCCTGCTTGAAGGGGGCGGCCGCTTGCTTTATGGTGCACCTATGAACTCCACCACCGACTTCCTGGTTCGCAAGGACCACCTCGCCACCACCACCCTGCGCACCACGCCCGCACTGCCGCTGGCGGACGGCCAGGTGCGGGTGGGCATTGCGCACTTCGCGCTCACCTCCAACAACATCACCTACGCCGCTTTTGGCGACGCGATGAACTACTGGCAGTTTTTCCCCGTTGCGCCCGGCGCGGCAGAGGGGGACGACGACGCCTCCTGGGGCCGCATCCCGGTCTGGGGTTTTGGCACCGTGGTGGAGTCGCGCCACCCGCAGGTGGCGGTGGGTGAACGGCTGTACGGCTACTTCCCCATGTCCACCAGCGTGGACCTGACGCCCGCGCGGCTCTCGCCCCTGTCGTTCAGCGACGCTGCACCCCACCGCGCCGCGCTGCACCCGGTCTACAACCAGTACACCCGCACCAGCACCGACCCTTTCTATACGCCAGACACCGAAGACCTGCAGGCCCTGTTGCGCCCGCTGTTCATCACCTCCTGGCTGATCGACGACTTTCTGGCCGACAACGATTTCTTTGGCGCCACCGCCACCCCGGGCCGCAAGGGGCTCATGCTGCTGTCGAGCGCCTCCAGCAAAACGGCCTACGGCACCGCCTTCCAGATGGCGCAGCGCGACGGCATCGAGGTGGTGGGATTCACCTCCCCCGGCAATGTGGCCTTTTGCGAGAGCCTGGGCTGCTACCACCGGGTGCTGACCTACGACCAGCTGGACCAGATTGCCGCGGACGCGCCCAGTGTGTACGTGGACTTTGCCGGCAACGCGGCTTTCCGCAAGGCCGTGCACACGCACTGCGTCAACCTGAAATTCAGCAGCTCCATTGGCGGCACCCATGTGTCCGAGCTGGGCGGTGGCAAAGACCTGCCCGGCCCCAAAGCCACGCTCTTCTTTGCCCCGGCGCAAATCAAAAAACGCAGCGCCGAGTGGGGTGCTGCGGGCCTGGGCCAGCGCCTGCTGCAGTCCTGGCAGGCTTTTGTAGCTGCGGTGGCCCAGCCATCAGGCCCATGGCTCACCGTGCAGCACCATGCCGGGGCGCAGGCGGTGCAGGCGGCCTATGCGCAGGTGCTGGCGGGCAAGGGCGATCCACGCGTGGGGCACATGCTGTCGGTGTAATCCGGGGCGCAGGGGCCATCGGCCTCTGCTGACAACTTGGCGTCAGTCGAGTACGGCATGATGCCGACTGTGTACCCCCTGGAGCAACAATGAGACTGGCCCTGCTGTCCGACATCCACGCCAACTTGCAAGCCCTGGACGCCTGCCTGGCCCACGCGCGCGCGCAACGTGCCCAGCGCTTTGTTTTCCTGGGCGATATGGTCGGTTATGGCGGGGACCCCGGCGCTGTGGTGGACCGCATCATGCTGCTTACCGAAGAAGGCGCCATGGTCCTCCAGGGCAACCACGACGAGATGGCCCTGCACCCACCAACGGAAGTCAAAACCGTGGGCGACAGCACCGCCGCCTGGACCCACCGGCAATTGAGCGCCACCCAGCGCGACTGGATGGAAAAGCTCCCACTCACCCTGCAGCACGACAACGCCCTGTTCGTGCACGCCAGCGCCGACAACCCCGAGCTGTGGCGCTATGTGTACGACCAAAGGGCCGCAGCCGCCAGCCTGGACGCGGCAACCGCTTGGCCCGGCGTGCGCTATGTGTTTGGCGGCCATGTGCACAAACAAACGCTGTACTACCGGGGTGCCGCCCAAGACCTGATGGTGTTCATCCCCCAGGCCGGTGTGGCCGTGCCGGTGCCCAAACACCGCCAGTGGCTGGCCACCATCGGCTCGGTGGGGCAGCCGCGCGACGGCAAACCGCTGGCCATGTACGCGCTGTTTGACACCGAGCGTGCGCAGCTGACCTTCCACCGCGTGCCCTACGACCACCATGCGGCGGCGGCCACCATCCGGCGCGCGGGCCTGCCTGCGTTCTTTGCCGAACGACTGGAGACCGGACGATGAAGCTGCTGGAACCGGGAGCCGATTTGGACGGCTTCACCATTGAAGAGTGCATCCACTCCGGCGGCATGGCCCACGTTTACCGCGTGCGCTACGCCCAGGGCCAGCACAACCCGGGTTTTGCCATGGCCATGAAGGTGCCGCGCATGACCGCCGGGGACGGGGCCGAGAACATCGTGAGCTTCGAGATCGAGAGCCAGATCATGCAGGTGCTCAGCGGCAGCTATGTGCCGCGTTTTGTCGCCGCCGGGGACCTGGACCGCGTGCCCTACCTGGTCATGGAATACATCACCGGCCACACCCTGCAGCACTGGCTGGACACCGCCCCCCGCCCCGATGTGCCGGAAATCGCCCGCCTGGGCGCGGCCATCGCCCACGCCGTGCACGCCCTGCACCGCCAAAACACGGTGCACCTGGACCTGAAGCCGGCCAATGTGCTGATACGGCCCGATGGCAGTGCGGTGCTGCTGGACTTTGGCCTGTCCTGCCACGCCCACTACCCCGACCTGCTGGCCGAACAACTGCGCAAGGCGGTGGGCTCGCCCATCTGGATTGCGCCGGAGCAGGTGGTGGGGGTGCGCGGCGACCCGCGCAGCGACATCTTCGCCGTGGGCGTGATGCTGTACCAGCTGTGCACCGGGGACCTGCCCTTTGGCGAACCCCAGACCGCCGCCGGTATGCGCCAGCGCCTGTGGATGGACCCCAGCCCCCCGCGCAAGCTGCAACCCGATGTGCCCGAATGGCTGCAGGAAGTGGTCTTGAAGTGCCTGGAGCCGGAAGCGGCCCGGCGCTACCCCTCGGCGGCGCACCTGGCCTTCGATTTGACCCACCCCGGCCAGGTCCAAATCACCGAACGCGGCCGCAAGACCCAGGGCACCAAGTTTCGCACCCACTTCAAACGCTGGCTCAAGGCGGCGGGCATGCACTACCAGCCCAGCCCCCTGCCCGCGCAGCAAATTGAAGAAGTGCCCATCGTCATGGTGGCGGTGCCACACAAGGACGCAACCGACGCCACGCTGTACTCGCTGCGCCAGGCGGTGGAGCGCTCGCTGGGCACCCGCCCCGGCGCACGGCTGGCCTGTGTCACCGTCATCTCCTCCAGCCTGACCAGCACCTCAGACGACGAACGCAGCGAAACCAGCGTACACCGGCGCTACCTCACGGCCCTGCGCCAATGGGCGCAGCCGCTGGACGCCAAGGGCCACCAGATGTCCTTCCATGTGCTGGAGTCGGGCGACGTGGCGCAGGCCCTGCTGGACTACGCCCACGGCAACAACGTCAGCGTGATCGTGATGGGCGCGGCCACCCACGGCCTGAAAACCCAGCGCTTTATCGCGACGGTGCCGATCAAGGTCGCCATGGATGCGCCCTGCACCATCATCCTGGTCAAGCAGGCCTTGCCGTTTGAACGGCTCGGTGACAGGGCGGTGCGTGGCAGCCACCACAGCCATGATTACTCGGATTCGGACTCGGATGCCGCCCACGTGGCCGCCTATGAGCACGACCCGGGCCCGATCAGTTGAGTGCCCACTTTTGCTCCTAAAATAATAGCTGTTTGCGCTTATTCTGTAAGGGCTAGCGCTCTTTTTAATGATTATTTTTGTAACTACTCAGCACCCCCAGCCCAATAAGCGAGAATGAAGGCAATGCAAAGCCTGCCCGACCTCAGCCAACTCAGCCACGCGCAAAAAGACGAGTTGA
>Ga0209343_10002124_pt1 | contig 25871 bp, 15 predicted proteins | sample RifCSPlowO2_02_FD_184026 | JGI IMG/M metagenome (GOLD analysis project Ga0209343, IMG submission 184026) | Groundwater microbial communities from Rifle, Colorado - Rifle CSP2_plank lowO2_0.2 (SPAdes) (version 2) | ecosystem: Environmental > Aquatic > Deep subsurface > Groundwater | place... | reverse complement strand
GATGGTCGATAGGGCAAACAGGCGCTCGCGCAGGGCGTAGCCGACTTCATCCTGACCCAGGGCGCCGCCACCGCCGGCGCGCAGCACCGGATCGCAGACCAACGGAATGCCCGGCAGCTGGTGGCGGATCTGCAGCACCGTGTCGACCATCTGCACCGACCCGAGCATGCCCAGCTTGATCGCGGCCACCGGCAGGTCGGCGATCACCGCATTGGCCTGGGCCAGCACCCAGTCGCGCTCGAGCACGCGGAAGTCGCTGACATTCAGCGTGTCCTGCACGGTCAGGGCGGTGACGGTGGGGGCGGCGTGACAGCCCTGGGCGAGCAGGGCTTCGATATCGGCTTGCAGGCCGGCACCCCCACTGGGGTCATGACCGGACAGGCACAGCACTACGGGGCGAGAAGTAGGCGTTTTCATGGTGCGCGAGCTTAGCATTAAAAACCTGGCGATGGGCCGGGGCGAGGCCGCTGGGCTGACCGCTGGAGAAGAGGATTTCTGATGCCTTGGATAGCTTTTCAGGCGGCTTGATGAGAGCCGCAAGGCCGTGCGCAGGGTTGATTCCAGAGCCTCTGCGGCAGGTTGTGGGTTGACCTGGCTCAGCTTTTGCTGGGGCTGTGCTAGAGTGACCGACAATCGTCTAGCCAGGCCATGCGCGGCGGCGTCACTGGGGGTGAGGCCCTGCGGCGCAGTCCGGCATTGCCTTTGTGGGGCCGCATGCGTTTTTTCCTGACTTTCTTGTTTAGCCTTTGGCCGTTATGCGCCAGTGCCCTGGTGTTCGATGAACACACCCGTTCGGTGCCCCTGGGGCAGCACATGGCGGTCTTCGAGGATGTGCGCGGCGTTGCGAGCATCGAGGAGATCAGCTCGGCGGCCTTGCAGGGCAGTTTTCGTCCGCATGACAAGGCGGTGCTGAACGCCGGCTATTCGCGTTCGGTGTTCTGGCTGCGCCTCGACCTGCACTATCGCCCGCAGCAGCTGGAAGGGGTGCAGTCCTGGCTACTGGAGCTGGCCTACCCGCCCCTCGACCACCTCGACCTGTACCTGCCCGACCCGCAGGGCGGCTTCCGCCTGGCTCAGCGCACCGGCGACGCGCTGCCGTTCGCCAGTCGCCAACTCAAGCAGAACAACTACCTGTTCGAACTCAAGCTGCAGCCCGACCAGCCGCAACGCGTCTACCTGCGCCTACAGAGCCAGGGTTCGATCCAGGCACCCTTGAAACTCTGGGCGCCCAATGCCTTTCTGGAAGAGCAGCCCGCGCGGATCTACGTGCTCGGCCTCATCTACGGCGTGTTGCTGGTGATGCTGGTCTACAACCTGTTTATCTTCCTCAGCGTGCGCGATACCAGCTACCTCTATTACATCTTCTATATCGCCTCGTTCGGCCTCTACCAGGTGTCGGTCAACGGAGCCGGCGTCGAGTATTTCTGGCCGAACAACCCCTGGTGGGCGAATGCCGCCACGCCTTTTCTGATCGGTTCGGCGGCGTTGTTCGGCTGTCAGTTCGCCCGTACTTTCCTGCATACCGCCGAGCACAGCCCCTGGGTCGACCGCACCCTGCTGGTGATGATGGCCTGCGGCGCCGGGGTGATGGCGTTGGCGGTGACGGTCAGCTATGCCGTGGCCCTGCGTCTGGCCACCTCGCTGGCGCTGCTGTTTACCGTGGTGATCTTCGTCGCCGGCATCCTGGCCTGGTTGCGCGGCATGCGCGTGGCACGCTACTTCATCATCGCCTGGAGCGCCTTTCTCGCCGGCGGGGCGATCAATACCCTGATGGTGCTGGGCTATCTGCCGAATATCTTCATCACCATGTATGTCAGCCAGATCGGCTCGGCCCTGGAGGTCGGCCTGCTGTCGTTGGCCCTGGCCGACCGTATCAACGCGATGAAGGAAGAGCGGGCGCGCATCCTGCACGACGCCGGGCTCAAGCTGGAGGCGCTGAACCAGGAGCTGGCCAACAGCAACCTGCTCAAGGATGAATTCCTCGCCACCGTCACCCATGAGCTGCGTACCCCGATGAATGGGGTGATAGGCTCGCTGGAGCTGATGCAGACGGTGCGCCTGGATGGCGAGCTGGCGCAATACCAGAAGACCGCCGCCAGTTCGGCGCGCGACATGATGCGCATGGTCAATGACATCCTCGCCCTGACCGAGCTGCAGGCCGGCCGCCTCTACCCGCGCCGTGAACCCTTCAGCTTGCGCGGCCTGTTCGACGGCCTGCGCGCGCAGTACGGGCCGCGCGCCGAGGAGAAGGGCCTGCGCTTCGAGCTGCAGCTGGATGAAAGCCTGCCCGATACCCTCGAGGGCGACGCCGGCAAGCTGGCGCAAAGCCTGGGTTGCCTGCTGGATAACGCGATCAAGTTCACCCAGCACGGTGCGGTGCTGTTGCGGGTCAGCAGTGCAGGCCATGACGGCGACAGCCTGCCGCTGTGTATCGAGGTGGTGGACAGCGGGGTGGGCTTCAAGGCGCCCCAGGAAGGCCGGCTGTACCAACGCTTCCAGCAGCTGGACGGTTCCATGACCCGCGAGTACGGCGGCCTGGGCATTGGCCTGGCGATCTGCCGGCAACTGGTGGACCTGCTCGGCGGCAGCCTCAGCCATGAGTCGCAACCGGGCCAGGGCAGCCGTTTCCGCCTCGAGCTGTCCCTGGCGCTGCCGGTGCATGCGCCCGCGCAAGCCATGGTCTTGCGCCCGACCAACAGCGCGGCGCTGCGCCAACCGGAGCAGTGCCGGGTACTGATTGTCGAGGACAACGCGATCAATCAGCTGGTCACCCGCGGCATGCTGCTCAAGCTGGGTTATCAGGTGCGCACCGCCGATAACGGCGCCGAGGCCCTGGAGTTGCTGCGCAGCGAGTCGGTCGACGCGATCCTGCTGGATTGCCAGATGCCGGTGATGGATGGCTTTGCCACCTGCCGGGCGCTGCGCAACCTGCCGGGCTGCGCCGATGTGCCGGTGCTGGCCATCACCGCCCACAGCCACAGCGGCGACCGCGAGCGCTGCCTGGCGGCGGGCATGAGCGACTACCTGGCCAAGCCGGTGAAGTTCGAGCAGTTGCGCCAACTGCTGCATGAGTGGGTGCTGTGCTACCCGGGCTCATCCACCTAGCCGACCGCGCCGCTGCTCGCTAAGGCACCCGGAGTTGCGCATGCGGCCTGGATGGCGGACAAGCCTGGCGGCATGTCCGCCCGAGGCCTGCTTGTTTGCGTGGCCGTGGGTCGCGGCCGGTCAATGGGCCGGCAAATTCTGGCTAGGCTAATCAGCAGGCATATGCGGATTGGCCACGAACCATGACCATCAATCGTTTTATCAAGCTGTTCTGTGGCGCGATCATCCTGGTCCTGCTGCTGATGGGCCTGCTCAACTGGCTGGCCAAGGATATCCAGGGCGACATAGTGCGCAGCGAGCAGCACCGCTTCGAGTCGTCCCTGCTGGCCCAGGAGCTGTTCCAGAGTTCCGAGGAACTCACGCGCATGGCCCGCACCTACGTCTCCACCGGGGATGAGCGCTACGAGCGCTATTACTTCGACATCCTGGCCATCCGCAACGGCGAGAAGCCCAGGCCCGAGGGCTACGACGTGACCTACTGGCACCTGGCCGGGGTGGACAAGGCCGCGCCCGCGGTGATGGGCGAGGCGGTGCCGCTGCACGAGCTGATGCGCCGCGGCGGGGTCAGCGACGAGGAGTTCGCCCTGCTGCGCGAGGCGCAGAACAACTCCGATGAGCTGGTCAATCTGGAACGCCAGGCCTTCGCCGCCATGAAGGGGCTGTTCGACGATGGTCAGGGCCACTTCAGCGTCCCGGGCAAGCCGGACCGCGAACTGGCCCTCGGCTTGCTGTACGGCGAGCGCTACGTCAACGAGAAGGCGCGCATCATGGCGCCGCTCAAACGGTTCAAGACGACGCTGGAGCAGCGCACCGAGGCCGAGTTGCAGCAGCAGCAGGCGCGTCTGCAGCACATCATCGTCATGACCATGAGCCTGACCGGCCTGGCCCTGCTCGGCGTGCTGGCGACCCTGCTGCACACCCGGCGCGTGCTGCTGGGGCCCCTCGAACAGTTGGGCCAGCAGGCCGCGGGCATCGCCCAGGGCAACTACGCGGCGCGTTGCGAGATTCCGGCGGGCAACGAACTGGGCGAGCTGGGCGAGCACTTCAACAACCTGGCGACCAGCCTGGGGCGGGCCCGCGAGGAAGAGGCGGTGCGCGACTGGTTCAAGACCGGCCAGTTCGAGCTCAACGGCCTGCTGCGCGGCGATCGCCCCATAGTCGCCATGGCCGGCGACGTGCTGCAGTTCCTCGCCGCCTACCTGGAGGTCGGGGTGGGCGCGCTGTACGTCTATGAGCCGCAGCAGGAGCAGCTTGAACTGGTGGCCTCCTATGCCTTCACCCGGCGCAAGGCGCTCAGCCAGACCATCGCCCTGGGCGAGGGACTGGCCGGCGAGGCGGCGCGGGAACAGAAGACCATCTGCTGGCAACAGGTGCCGGCGGACTTCCTGCCGATCGAGTCGGCCCTCGGCCAAACCACTCCGGCGGCGGTGGTGGCGGTGCCGCTGCTGCACGACGACAAGCTGGTGGGCCTGGTCGAACTGGGGCGTTTCGCCGGTTTCAGCGACCGCCAGCTGGAGTTTCTCGCCCGCGCCGCGGAGATCATCGCCATCGCCATGGGCGTCAGCCAGTCGCGCCAGCGGGTCAACGACCTGCTGTCGACCACCCAGATGCAGGCCGAGGAGCTGCGCGTGCAGCAGGAGGAATTGCAGCAGTCCAACGAGGAGCTGGAGGAGCGCGCCCAGACCCTGGAGAAACAGCGCGAGGTGATCCGCCTGAAGAACCAGGAGGTCGAGGCCGCCAGCCGCGAGTTGCAGCTCAAGGCCGAGGAACTGATGCGCACCAGCACCTACAAGTCCGAGTTCCTCGCCAATATGTCCCACGAGCTGCGCACGCCGCTCAACAGCATGCTGATCCTGTCCAACCTGCTCAAGCAGAACAAGGACGGCAACCTCACGGCCAAGCAGCTGGAATACGCCGCGACCATCCACGGCTCGGGCAAGGACCTGCTCAACCTGATCAACGACATCCTCGACCTGTCGAAGATAGAGGCCGGCCAGCTGCAGTACAGCCTCGAGGAGGTGCCGCTGAGCGAGCTGACCGAGGCGCTGCAGACGCTGTTCGGCCCGGTCGCCGAAGATCGCGGCCTGAGTTTCCAGCTGAGCCTGGAGGATGGCCTGCCGAGCAGCCTGCACACCGATCTGCAGCGCAGCCAGCAGGTGCTGAAGAACCTGCTGGGCAATGCCTTCAAGTTCACCGAGCGCGGCCAGGTGGGCCTGCGCATCTACCGCCCGGCGGCGGGCGACAACCCGCTGGCGGTGCCGGCGCTGGCCTTTGCCGTGAGCGACAGCGGCATCGGCATAGCGGCGGACCAGTTGGAGCATATCTTCCAGGCGTTCAAGCAGGCCGACGGCGCCACCAACCGCCAATACGGCGGCACCGGTCTCGGCCTGTCGATCTCGCGTCAGCTGGCGCGCGGCCTGGGCGGCGAGGTCAAGGTGCGCAGCCAGTTCGGCGAGGGCAGCACCTTTACCTTCTATCTGCCCAGTGACGTCCCGGCCGCCACGCCCACGTCGACGCCGCAACCGGCCAAGGCCGAGGTCGCGCGTCCAATACCTGCGCCGCCGTTGCAGGCGCAGTCGATGGCCGCCCTGGCGGCGGTGGTCGCCGACGATCGCGCTGCTCTGCAACCCGGCAGCCGCAGCATTCTGATCATCGAGGACGACCAGACCTTTGCCGGCATCCTGCGTGACCGCGTGCGCGAGCAGGGTTTCGCCGCCCTGGTGGCGGTCGACGGCGAGAGCGGCATCTCCCTGGCCAGCCATTACCTGCCGAGCGCCATCATCCTCGACGTGATGTTGCCGCATGTCGATGGCTGGGGGGTCATGCGCTGCCTGCAAGGCAACCCGGCCACCCGGCATATCCCGGTGCACTTCCTCACCTGCCTGGATGAGCGGCAGAAGGCCCTGAGCATGGGCGCCATAGGCTTCACCAACAAGCCGGTCAGCGCCGAACAGCTGGAGCTGGTGCTGCAGAACATCGGCGCGGCCATCGACAAGGGCGGCAAGCGCCTGCTGATAGTCGAGGACGACGCCACCGAGGCCAAGAGCCTGGCGCTGTTGCTCGAGTCGCAGCAGATCGAGATCAGCATCGCCCGCTCCGGAACCCAGGCGCTGCAGATGCTGGAGCAGCAGGCATTCGACTGCATGGTGCTGGATCTCGGCCTGGCCGACATGTCCGGCTTCGAGCTGCTCGAGCGCCTGAGCCAGATGCCGGAGCCGCCGCAGCTGCCGGTGATAGTGCATTCGGGGCGCGACCTCAACGAGGCCGAGGAGCTGCGCCTGCGCCATTACGCCGAGAGCATCATAGTCAAGGGCGCGCGCAGCCCGGAGCGGCTGCTCAACGAGGTCAGCCTGTTCCTCCATCTGGTGCAGAGCGCGCTGCCGGCGGACCAGCAGCAGCTGATCCGCCAGTCCCTGGAGCACGAGGCGCTGTTCGATCAGCGCAAGGTGCTGCTGGTGGACGACGACATCCGCAATATCTTCTCGCTGTCCAGCGTGCTGGGCGAGAAGGGCGTCAGCATAGTGGAGGCGAGTAACGGCCAGGAGGCGCTGCAGCGCCTCGACGAGCATCCCGAGCTGGACCTGGTGCTGATGGACATCATGATGCCGGGCATGGACGGCTACGAGACCATCAGACGCATTCGCCTGGACCCGCGCTTTCGCCGCCTGCCGATCATCGCCCTGACCGCCAAGGCCATGCCGGGCGACCAGCGCCTGTGCCTGGAGGCGGGGGCCAGTGACTATATTCCCAAACCTGTGGACCTGGACCGCCTGTTCTCGCTGATGCGGGTCTGGCTGTACCAGGGCGCGGACTGAGGCCATGCACGAGGAAGGGATACGCCAGGTCGAGATCGGCCTGCTGCTGGAGGGCGTGCAGCAGGTGCACGGCTACGACTTTCGCCAGTACAACGAGGCCTCGCTGCGGCGGCGCCTGGAGCAGTGGCTGAGCGGCAGCGACTACTTAAGCTTCGGCGCCGCGCTGTCGGCGGTGCTGCGCGATGCGGCGGCCTGCGAGGCCCTGGTGCGGGGGATCACGGTCAACGTCACGGAGATGTTCCGCGACCCGGCGTTCTTCCTGGCGCTGCGCAAGGAGGTGGTGCCCTACCTGCAGACCTGGCCGCACGCCAAGCTGTGGGTGGCCGGCTGCGCCACCGGCGAGGAGGTCTACTCCCTGGCCATAGTGCTGCACGAGGAGGGGCTGATCGAGCGCTGCCGGATCTACGCCACCGATATCAACCAGAAGGTGCTGGAGGTCGCGCAGAAGGGCATCTACCCGCTCAAGAGCATGCAGCAATACACCCGCAACTATCAGAAGGCCGGCGGCCGCGCCGCCTTCTCCGACTACTACCAGGCCCGCTACGACCACGCCATCATGGACCCGACCCTGCGCCGCAACGTGCTGTTCGCCGTGCACAACCTGGTCACCGATGCCGACTTCAGCGAGATGCAGCTGATCCTCTGCCGCAACGTGCTGATCTATTTCCAGCCGACGCTCAAGGCCCAGGTGATCGGCCTGTTCGATCGCTGCCTGACCCCCGGCGGTTTCCTCTGCCTGGGGGCCAAGGAGGTGCTGGAGGGCTATGCCTGCGATGCGCGCTACGCCGAACAGGTGCCGCGCAGCCGCATCTACCGCAAGGGCTATGCGTAGGGTGGGTTAGCCGCGCAGCGGCGTAACCCACCAAGCAATCCCCGCCGCGCCGCCAACCCCAAGCGGTAATCGGCCTAACGCAACAGCATGGGTATCGCTACGCTCCACCCATCCTACGCATTGCATAGCCATAAGCGGGAGCTGACCTAGGGGCCTGGCGGCATGGACTATCCTGTGTAGACAGCGCTGCGTCGTCGTCTCCCCGAGGCGGCGAGGGGCGTCGGGAGGCAGGCCAGATGAACCAGTCCGGGCGAGGTTTCGCCGCCATAGTCTTGGGTGTGTCGACGGGTGGCGTGGTGGCGCTCAAGCGGTTGCTGCCGGCCTTGCCCGCCGGCTTCGGGTTGCCGCTGTTGATCGTCATCCATATGACCCGCGACTCCGACGATGGCCTGGCCCTGCTGCTCGACAGCCTGTCGGCCATCCGCGTCAAGGAGGCCGACGAGGGCGAGCGCATCGAGCCTGGCGTGGCCTATCTGGCGCCGGCCGACTACCACCTGCTGGTGGGCCGCGATCGCTGCATGGCCTTGTCCACCGATGCTCCGGTCAACTTCGCCCGGCCTTCCATCGACGTGCTGTTCGAGTCGGCGGCGCGGGTCTACGGTAGCCAGCTGATCGGCATCATCCTCACCGGCGCGGCCCAGGATGGCGCCGAGGGCTTGTTGCATATCAAGCAGGCCGGCGGCTACGCGCTGGTACAGGACCCCGAGGACGCCGAGATGGACTCGATGCCCAGAAGCGCGCTGGCGCGGGTGCAGGCCGATCGCCTGGTCAAGTTGCAGAGCCTGCCGCAGTTGCTGGTGCGCCTGGCGCAGAGCGGCGCGGCCAGTGCCTCGGAGGATCTATGAACGAGGGCTCCAAGCGCTTCCGGCGGTTCAGCGACGCCCCCGCGCCGCCGCTGCTGTTGGTCGACGATCGGCCGGAGAACCTGCTGGCCCTGGAGGCCCTGCTCGAACCCATGACGGACCTGCAGCTGGTCAAGGCGACTTCGGCGGAGGAGGCCCTGCGCCTGCTCCTGCAACAGGATTTCGCCCTGGCGCTGCTGGATGTGCAGATGCCGGGCATGGATGGCTTCGAGATGGCCGAGCTGATGCGCGCCAACCCCAAGACTCGGCATGTGCCGATCATCTTCGTCAGCGCCCAGATGACCGGGCAGAACTACCAGTTCAAGGGCTACGAAGCCGGCGCCGTCGACTACCTGAACAAGCCGATCGAACCGCTGATCCTGCGCGCCAAGGTCGGCGTATTCGTCATGCTGTACCGCCAGCGCAAGGCCATCGAAGAGCATGAGCGCTATATGGCGCACCTCGAGAAACTGATGGCCGAGCACGCCCAGGGGCAGCGCAACCTCGACGACGTGGCGCGGGTGCTGCTGGTGGATGACCGCGCGGAAAACCTGCTGGCGCTCGAGGCCGTGCTGGCCGATATCGAGGGCCTGCAGATGGTCAAGGCCGGTTCGGGGGCCGAGGCCCTGCGTGCGCTGAGCCAGGAGGTGTTCGCCGTGGTCCTGCTGGACGTGCAGATGCCGGGCATGGACGGCTTCGAAACGGCCGAGCGGATACGCGCCCAGGCATCGACCAACCAGCTGCCGATCATCTTCGTCACCGCCGGGATGAAGGACCATGGCTACCAGTTCAAGGGCTACGAACGGGGCGCGGTGGATTACCTGATCAAGCCGCTGGAACCGGTCATCCTGCGCAGCAAGGTCCGGGTGTTCTGCGACCTGTTCCGCCAGCGCCATCGCCTGGAGCAGCAGGGCAGCTACCTCGAAGGCCTGGTCGCCGAGCGCACCGCCGAGCTGCAACGCACCGCCCAGCAGCTGGAGAGCAGCCGCGAAGACTACCGGCGCCTGCTGGAGTCGGTGACCAATCACCGTTATGTGCTCGCCCGACGTGACGGCCGCCTGCTGTCCAGCGCTCACAGCGCGGCCTGCGAGGCGCTCACCGGCTACCCGAGCAGCGCCTTTGATGCCGACCCGCAGCTGTGCTGCAAGCGGGTGGCGGAGGCGGACCGCGGCGACTTTATCGGCACCGCCGAGCAGGTGCTCGGTGATGGCCAGACCCGCAGCCTGGAGCACCGCATCCTGCTGCCCAGCGGCGCGGCGCGCTGGATGCGCAGCACCTTCGTGCGGCGCGACGAGCCCCAGGCTGAGACGCAGAGCGAGGCGCTGTGCGACGTGCTGGTGGAGGACATCGACGAGCGCAAGCGTGCCGAGGAGGCGCAAGCGCGCCTGGCCGAGCGCCTCGAGCTGGCGACCCGCTCCGCCCATCTGGGCATCTGGGACTGGGACATAGCCAGCGACGAACTGGTGTGGGACGCGCGCATGTTCGAGCTGTACGGCATGGCCCCCGAGGACTTCGCCTGCAGCCGCCGGGCCTGGCTGGCCACCCTGCATCCGGATGATCGCGACGCCTGCGTCGCCGCGCTGAACGGCGCGCTGCACAACGAGGGCAGCTATGAGCGCGAGTATCGCGTGCTCTGGCCCGACGGCAGCCTGCACCATCTCAAGGGTCATGGCCAGGTGGTCAGGGATGCCCAGGGCCAGGCGCTGCGCCTGATCGGGGTGAACTACGACATCAGCGAGCGCAAGCGCAGCGAGGCGGAGATACTGCGCCATCGCGACCATCTGCAGGAGCTGGTGGATGAGCAGGCCGCCAATCTGCGCGCCATAGTCGAGTACGCGGCGGACGGCATAGTCACCCTCGACCAGGGCCAGCGAATTCTCAGCTTCAACCCCGCCGCCGAGCGCATGTTCGGCTACCACGCCGAGGCGGTGCTGGGCCAGCCCATCGAGCTGCTGATCCCCGAGCCCCGTTCGGCGCGCTTTATCGGCGCCGGCAGCGAGATGCAGGGGCGCCGGCAGAACACCAGCGAGTTCCCCTTGTATATCGCCGTCAGCCAGATGGAGGTGGCCGGCGAGCCGCGCTTTATCGCCGTGCTGCACGATATCTCGGCGCAGAAGGCGGCGGAGGCCAGCCTGGTCAAGGCGCGCGAGGAGGCCGAGGCGGCCAACGAGGCGAAATCGGCCTTTATCGCCAATATGAGCCACGAGATCCGCACGCCGATGAACGCCATCATCGGCATGACCGACCTGCTGCTGGAGTCGTCCCTGCAGGCCGAGCAGGGCAAGCTGCTACGCGCGGTGGCGCAGTCGGCCAAGGCCCTGCTGGGCATACTCAACGACATCCTCGACCTGTCCAAGCTCGACAGCGGCATGCTGGAACTGGAGTCGCTGCCCTTCAACCTGCGCCAGCTGTGCGCCGAAGTGGTGGAGCTGTTCCGCAGCAACGCCGCGGCCAAGGGCCTGAGCCTGGAGCTGGAGTTGGACCCGAGCCTGCCCGCCTGCCTGATCGGCGACCCGACCCGGCTGCGCCAGGTGCTGCTCAATCTGCTCGGCAACGCCATCAAGTTCACCGAGCAGGGCGGGGTCAGCCTCAGGGTGCAGGCGGCACAGGAGCGTGACCACTGGTTGTTCCGCGTCGAGGACAGCGGCATCGGCATTCAGGCCGAGCGCCTGCCGCTGATCTTCGAGCGCTTCGCCCAGGCCGACCAGTCCACCACCCGGCGCTTCGGCGGCACCGGGCTGGGCACCACCATCTCGCGCGGCCTGGTCGAGCGCATGGGCGGGCAGATCTGGGCGCAGAGCGTCGAGGGCCAGGGCAGTGTGTTCGGCTTCGGCCTGTGCCTGCCCGAGGCCCAGGGCATGCGCGAGTGTGCCGAGACCAGCGCGCTGCAACTGCCGCGGGAGGCTCCGCGCATCCGGCCGCTGCGCATCCTGCTGGTGGACGATATCCCGCTCAATCAGGAACTGCTGGTGCGCCGCCTGCAGCCCCTGGGGCACCAGTTCCGCCTGGCCGAGAACGGCCGGGTGGCCCTCGAGCTGTTTCGCCAGGAGAGCTTCGACCTGGTGCTGATGGACGCCATGATGCCGGAGCTCGACGGCATCGCCGCGACGCGGGCGATGCGCGAGCTGGAGGCCGCGCGCGGTGGCCACGTGCCGCTGATCATGCTCAGCGCCAGCGTGCTGCCCAGCGACCGGGTGCGCTTCTACGAGGCCGGGGCCGACGCCTTCGTCGGCAAGCCCATAGACTTCGGCGAGTTCTACGCCTGCCTCGCCGGCTTCTTCCCGGTGCTGGAAACGGCGCCCGAGGTCGCGCCGCCCGCGCCCGCGCCCGACGTGCTGGCCGAGCTGCCGCAACTGGCCGGGCTCGACCTGCGCGCCGGCCTGGCCGCCTGGGGCGAGCTGGTCGTCTACCGGCGGGCCCTGGGCTGCTTCCGCGACAGCTATGGCCAGGCGCTGAACAATATCCGCAGCATGCTAGAGGCCGGCCAGCGCCGCGAGGCCTTCCGCCTGCTGCATACCCTCAAGGGCCTGGCCGGTAATCTGGGCGCCTACGATCTGGCCGCCCTGCTCGGCGAACTGGAGCCCAGGCTGTGCGACGAGGAGGCGCTGCCCGCGGCGCTGATGGCCGAGGCCGAGCGGCGGCTGGCGCTGGTGCTCGACTCGATCGGGCAGTTGAAGCGCACCCAGCAGGCGCCGGAGTTGGTCAGCGCGGCGCGGGTCGAGCCGCCGCGCCTGATCGCCGCCCTGGAATGCCTGCTGGGCGCGCTGGAGCGCGGCGAGCTGGATGAGGGCGCCCTGGCCCAGCTGCGCCAGGGCCTGGATGGTGAGCGCTTCAGCCGGCTCGAGGCGCTGATCGACAGCTTCGACTTCGCCAAGGTGCGCACCTATGTGCTGGAGCTGCTCGGGCAATTGCGCGCCAGGGGCTCAGCCCATGGATAGGCACAAGCTCCTGCTGGTCGATGACGAGCCGCAGAACCTGCAGTTGCTGCGGCAGATTCTCAAGGACGAGTATGACCTGCTGTTCGCCCGCGGCGCGGCGGATGCCCTGCGCCTGGCGCTGGAACAGCGCCCCGAGCTGATCCTGCTGGACGTGATGATGCCGGGCATCGACGGCTATGAGCTGTGCCGGCGGCTCAAGGCCGATCAGCGCTGCAAGCCGATTCCGGTGATCTTCGTCACCGCCTTGAGCGACGAGGACGACGAGGCCCAGGGTTTGGCCCTGGGCGCGGTGGACTATATCGCCAAGCCGCTGCGTCCCGCCCTGGTGCGGATGCGCGTGCGCACCCAGCTGCAGCTGAGCGACCAGCGCCGCGCCTGCCAGCGCGAGGTGCACAGCAGCCACCGCGAGCTGCTGGCGACGCGCTTGCGCAGCCTGCAGCTGCTCGGCCAGGCCGCCGAGCACAAGGACCACGCCGGCAGCCAGCACGTGCTGCGCCTGTCCCACTACAGCGCCCTGCTGGCCGAGTGCTATGGCTGGAGCGCGGAGGCCTGCAGCCTGATGCTGAATGCGGCGCCCTTGCACGATCTCGGCAAGATCGGCATCCCCGACAGCGTGCTGCTCAAGCCGGGCAAGCTGGACGCCGAGGAATGGGCGCTGATGCAACGCCACACCAGCCTAGGTGCCGAGCTTATCGGCGAGCTGGCGGCGGACTCCGCGCTGTTCGAGATGGCCCGGCTGATCGCCCTGAGCCACCACGAGCGCTGGGACGGCGGCGGCTATCCCCAGGGCCTGGCCGGCGCGGCCATCCCCGTCGAGGGGCGCATGGTGGCGATTGCCGACGTGTTCGACGCGCTGACCTCCACGCGCCCCTACAAGCCGGCCTGGCCGCAGGAGAAGGCGGCCGACTACCTCAAGACCCAGGCCGGCGGGCAATTCGATCCCGAGTTGATCGAGCTGTTCCTCGGCCACCTGGAGCAGATCTGGGCCATCCGCGAGCGCTGGAGCGATTAGCCGCCTGGCGGACCTAGGTCATTCCCGGCCATTGGTTGCGCGCCGCTTGCGTAGGGTGGGTTAGCGGCACGGGACGAGCTATTGAAGGAAGGTCTCGATAAGCGGGTGCCGCGTAACCCACCAGATTCTGTCTCGGCTCGTCTGCCATGGTGGGTTACGGCGCAGCCACAATCGTGGCTGGAGCAGGTTCCGCGTTCTGCGCCTAACCCACCCTACGCAAGCTGGCGCGCTGCGTTCGGTCCTGTCTGTGAGGTACGCGCCAGGCTGTGGCGTTTATGCCGGCAGTTGTGCCCTGAATCCCCCTTTAGCCAAGGTCTGAATCCTGATTCACTGAGGCAATAGTGAACCGGGATTCAGTCCATGGCTTATCGCACCACCGCGCTGCGCATCGATCGGGACCAGGCCCTGCGTGAACGCATCCTCGCCTGCGCCCTGGCGTTGGTCGCCGAGGGCGGTTTTGCCGGCCTGAGCATGCAGGCCCTGGCCGAGGCGGCGGGTATCGCCACCGGCAGCCTGTACCGGCATTTTCGCAGCAAGGGCGAGCTGGCCGCCGAGGTATTCGCCCTGGCCAGCCAGCGTGAAGTGGATGCATTGGCGCAAGCGCTGCGCGGCCCGAATAGCCCGCTGGCACGCTTGGCGGCAGGGCTCGAGCGCTTCGCCGCGCGGGCCTGGGATAGCCGCCAGCTGGCCTTCGCCCTGATCGCCGAGCCGGTCGAGCCACAGGTGGATGAGCAGCGCCTGCGCTACCGCGAAGCCTACGCCGAGCTGTTCGTCGAGCTGCTGCGCGAAGGCGTCGCCCGCGGCCTGCTGCCGGCGCAGCCGATCAATCTGGTCGCCGCCTGCCTGGTCGGTGCCATCGCCGAAGCCCTGGTCGGCCCGCTGTCGCCACCGGCGCGCGCCGCGCGCGAAGCCGGCTATCCGGCGCCGAGCCTGGAGCAAGTCAGCCAGGCGCTTATCACCTTCTGTCTACGCGCCGTCGGCGCCCCATTGCCCGTCGAGGAGCCTCAGCCATGAACGCCAGTCAGTACGCCGAAACCCATGAAGTGTTCAACCAGGTGCCGCCGCTGGATGGCGCCAATCTGTACCGTGTCGACCTGCCGCTGCAGCAGTGGACCCAGCGCTTTGGCGGCGGCTGGGCCGAAGACAAGCTCGATGCCTATGGCGCCCTGGCCGGCGGCGAGCTGATGGCCGCGGGCTTTCTGGCCAACGAGAACAAGCCGGTGTTTAAGAGCCACGATAGGTACGGTAACAGGGTCGATCTGGTGGAGTTCCACCCGGCCTATCACCAGTTGATGAGCGCGGCCATCGCCCATGGCCTGCCGTCCATGCCCTGGACCGAGCCGCGCGCCGGCGCCCAGGTGGCCCGCGCCGCCATGAGCTACCTGCACAGCCAGGCCGAAGCCGGCAGCGGCTGCCCGCTGACCATGACCTACGCCAGCGTGCCGGCGCTCAGGCTGCAGCCGGATATCGCCGCGATCTGGCTGCCGAAGATTCTCTCGACCCAGTACGACCCGCGCAATCTGCCGATCGAGCAGAAAACCGGCGCCACCATCGGCATGGCCATGACCGAGAAGCAGGGCGGCACCGATGTGCGCGCCAACACCACCCGCGCCTACCCGGTGGGCGCCGGCGGCCCGGGCCAGGCCTATGAACTGGTCGGGCACAAGTGGTTCTGCTCGGCGCCCATGTGCGATGCCTTCCTCACCCTGGCCTACACCGACCAGGGCCTGACCTGCTTCCTGCTGCCGCGCCATCGCCCGGACGGCACGCGCAACGAGTTCTATATCCAGCGCCTGAAGAACAAGCTGGGCAACTGGTCGAACGCCTCCAGCGAGGTGGAGTTTCGCGGCGCCCTGGCCTGGATGATCGGCGAGGAGGGTCGCGGCGTGCCGACCATCATCGAGATGGTGGCCCTGACCCGCTTCGACTGCATGATCGGCTCCAGCGCGCTGATGCGTCAGGCCCTGAGCCAGGCCGCGCACCACTGCAAGCATCGTCAGGTCGGCGGCCGGCTGCTCAGCGAGCAGCCGCTGATGCAGAACGTGCTGGCCGATCTGGCCCTGGAAAGCGAGGCGGCCCTGGCCCTGACCCTGCGTATGGGCAAGGCCCTGGATAACGCCGCAGACCCGCAGGAAGACAAGTTCGCCCGCCTGGTCACCGCAGTGGGCAAGTATTGGATCTGCAAGCGCGCCCCGGCGATGATCAACGAGGCCGCCGAATGCATGGGCGGCGCCGGCTATGTAGAGGACACGATCCTGCCGCGGCTGTATCGCGAGGCGCCGGTCAATTCGACCTGGGAAGGCTCCGGCAACGTGCAGTGTCTGGATGTGCTGCGCGCCCTGTCCAAGGAGCCGGGCGTGCTCGATGCGCTGTTCAATGAGCTGGGTGACGGCCATGGCGATGCGCGGCTGAAAAGCCATATCCAGCAGCTGCAGGCGGATTTTCGCGACAGCGCCGATATCCAGTACCGCGCCCGCCAGCTCACCGAGGACGTGGCCCTGGCGCTGCAGGCCAAGTTGCTGCTGGAGGCCGGCAATGCGCCGGTGTCCGATGCCTTTATCGCCAGCCGCCTGGGCGGCCAGGGCGGGCGGGTCTACGGCACCTTGCCGCGCGGAGTGGATGTCGAAGCGCTGCTGGAACGCAGCACGCCGCAGCAGCTTTGAGGGACTGAAAGCATGACCATGCCGGCGAATATTTTCCAACTGCTGCAGGACTGGCTGGGCGGGGCTATAGGCGCGGACTATGGCCTCACCGAGCTGCAGGCGCAGGCCGGGCAGGCGAGTTTTGTCAGCCGGCCGCCGGCCGTGCATTTCAATCCCTTGGGCACTGTGCAGGGCGGCTACACCGCCACCTTGTTCGATGCGGCGCTGGGCCTGGCGGTGTATTCGGCGGCTACCGCGGATGCGGTCTATGTCACCGCCAGCCTCGAAGTGAGCTACCTGCGGCCGCTGACGGCGCAGGCCTTGCCAGTGCGCACCGCGGCGCGGGTGCTGCGCCGTGAAGGGCGACAGGTGTTTGCCGAGGCCTGGCTGCGGGATGCCAACGGTCAGCTGTGTGCTACGGCCAGTGCGGTGTTTACCTGTCCACGTGGCGCGGTAGATTCCTAGGCTCCGTCGCGGCCGCATCGAAACGGCAACAGACCCTAGGGTGGGGCGCCTGGTCACGGGCTATCTGTTACTGCTTAGTCAGTTGCGCCGTAACCCACCAGAGGGGCAGGCCGATCACCGCTTGGTGGGTTACGTGGCGCACCCATACCGCAGCTGATTTTCAAACCCCGCTCTGCGCCACCCACCCTTTTACGGCGCTGCGCGCCTCAACCCAACGCGGCGCGCGGTTTGCTCGAGCGTCCGGGTCCTGGGGACGGGCCGTCTGGCGGTCACCCGGATCTTCCGCGCCAGGCGGGCTACGCTGCGAAGAGGCAACCCCGGCGCAGGTTCGGCGCGAGGAGACAGGCATGGCAAGAGAACTCGACACCTATGGGCGCTTCAAGCAGCGCTACCCGGATTACTTCACCGCCGTGGAGGCCCTGGGCGCGGCGGTGCGGCATGCCGGGCCGCTGGACGAGCAGGTGATCCAATTGGTTCAGCTGGGGGCCGCGGCGGCCATCCGTTCCGAGGGCGCCGTGCACAGCCATGTTCGGCGCGCACTGGCTGCTGGCGCTAGCATCGAGCAGATCCACCACGCCCTGCTCAGCCTCACCAGCACCATTGGTTTCCCGACCGTGGTGGCGGCCATGAGTTGGGCGGACGATGTGCTGGGACGCGAAGCTCAATCCGCGCCCCCGGAATGATCCGCCAGGCGCCGCGAGTGCTGGCGGCGCTCAGGCTGAGGACGCCAGGCCGCTGCAGCGGGCCGGCTTCGAGCCGAGGCGGTCGTTGCTCAGGCTGAGCCGCCGCAGTCCCTAGCCCGGATTGCATCCGGGGCTGGGCGCTATCGGCCGTAAGGCTGGGAGGCGGATCAGGGCAGCGCGAGGCTGGCTTATGCATTTCAGTGGGGTCTATTATTTCGTTATGGTCTGAGAGGGCCGGGAATAAAAAACCCACTGTCTATACTGCAACTGTGAGAGGTATATCAGGGAGGACTTCCGCGGTATCGGCGCCGGCTGCCTGTGCGGCTGGTGCGAGGAGGTTCCATGAGCATCAAACGCAAGCTGGCGCTGGTGGCGGTATTGCTGGTCATTTTGCCCAGCCTGGCGATAGGCACGTTGATCGGTTGGCAGTCCTATCAGTCTGGCCGGGCGGCGATCGAAGAGCAGGCGCGCAACCAGTTGACGGTGATCCGCGATATCAAGAAGCAACAGATCGAAGCCTACTTCGCCACTATTCGCCATCAGGCGCGCACCAGCGCCGACAGCACCATGACCCAGGACGCCATGCAGGCCTTTGCCCAGGCCTTTGCCGGCTATCGTGAGGAGCTGGGCCTGGGCGCTGACCTACGCCCGCAGAAACAGGCCCTGGCGCGCTATTACCAGGGCGACTTCGGCAAGGTCTACGGCGAGCGCAACCCCGGGGCGAGCAACCCGATGCCCGCCAACCTGGAGCGCCTCGGCGCCGATACCCTGGCCCTGCAGCATGCCTTTATCGCGGCCAACCCCAACCCCCTGGGGTCCAAGGATGCCTTGCTCGATCCCGCCGACGGCAGCCGTTATGCCGAGCTGCATAAGCGCTACCACCCGCGTTTTCGCGACTTTCTGCAGCGCTTCGAGTACTACGACATCTTCCTGGTCGAGCCGCAGACCGGCATCGTCGTCTACAGCGTGTTCAAGGAACTGGACTTCGCCACCTCGCTGAAGAATGGGCCCTATGCCGAGAGCAAACTCGGCGAGGTGTTCCGCGCGGCCCTGACCAGTCAGCCCGGCGACCCGGCGCCGCTGAGCGATTTCGCCCCCTACACCCCGTCCTATGAAGATCCGGCGGCCTTCGTCGGCTATCCGATCCGCGAGGGCGACAAGCTGCTCGGCGTGCTGATCTTCCAGATGCCGATCAGCCGCATCAACGCGGTGATGACCCATGACGGGCGCTGGAAGGAGTCGGGCCTGGGCGCCAGCGGGGAAACCTACCTGGTCGGGCCGGACGGGCGCATGCGCAGCCAGAGCCGTTTCCTCCTGGAAGACAAGGCCGGTTATCTGCAAGCGCTGCAGGGCGCGGGTGTCGCCAGCGAGTTGCTGCACATACTGGACGCCAAGGGCACGGCCATCGGCCTGCAAGTGGTGGACAGTGCCGGCAGCCGCGCCGCCCTGGCGGGTGACAGCGGCTTTATGCGCTATGCCGATTATCGCGGGGTCTCGGTGTTGTCCGCCTTCGCCCCGCTGCAGATCGCCGGGTTGCGCTGGGTGCTGCTCAGCGAGATCGACGAGGCCGAGGCCTTCGCCAGCAGCACCGACCTGGCCCGCCAGGTGCTGCGCAATGGCCTGATCATCAGCCTGGGGCTGTTGCTGCTCGGCAGCCTGGCCGGCTGGCTGATCGGTGGCCGGGTGACCGCGCCGATCATCGCCTTGGCTCGGACCATAGGCGAGATCGAACGGGATGCCGATCTGACCCGGCGCCTGGATGCTAGCGGGCGCGACGAGTTGGGCGATGCGGCGCGGGCGCTGAACCAGATGCTCGACAAGTTCCAGGCGATGATCCGCAAGATGATCGAGGCCGCGCAAGGCCAGAGCGTCACCACCGAGGAACTGGCCGCCCTGACCCTGCAGACCCAACAGGGCGCGCTGCGTCAGGAGCAGGAAAGCGATCTGGTGGCCACCGCCTCGACCCAGCTGACCGCCACCATCGAGGAGGTCGCGCACAGTGCGCAGAATGCCGCCGAGGCGGCCCAGGAGGCCGATCAGGCCAGCAGCGAAGGGCGGCGCATTGTGCTGGAGGACATTCGCGCCACCGGCCAGCTGGCCGAGGAAATCGATCAGGCGGTGGCCGTGATCAGCCGCCTGGACGAGGACGTGCTGCGCATCGGCGGGGTACTGGAGGTGATCGGCAGCATCGCCGAGCAGACCAATCTGCTGGCTCTGAACGCCGCCATCGAGGCCGCCCGGGCGGGCGACCAGGGCCGCGGCTTCGCCGTGGTGGCCGATGAGGTGCGCAGCCTGGCCCAGCGCACCCAGCAGTCCACGGCGCAGATCCAGACGATGATCGAGCAGTTGCAGAAGGGCGCGAAGCAGGCGGTCGAGGTCATGCACCAGAGCCATGCCCAGGCGCAGACCAATGTCGTCACCGCGGGCGAGGCCGGCGCGGCCCTGGAACGCATCGCCATCGCGGTGCACACCATAGTGCAGATGAACGAGCAGATTGCCACGGCGGCCGAGCAGCAGCACGCGGTGGCCGAAGGCATTAGCCTGAATATCCATAACGTCAACGACGTGGCCAAGCAGAATGCCGGCGCCGCGTGGCGCATGAGCGAGACCAGCCGGCACCTGGCCCAGCTGGGGCAGGAGCTGCATGCCCAGGCCATACTGTTCCGCGCTTAAGGCCTTGCGCCCGGCTGCAGGGATGCGTGCCGGGCAGGCCAACACGCAGCAACTATGCTTCAGGCAGCACTCAAGCTCGGGGCGGAACCGGCCGATAGGCTGTTTGCAAGAACCGCTCTTGAGTTTGTATACAGTTGTGTGTCCAATGCGTGACATTTCCAATAACAATTAAAAGGTGAACCTCCATGCACCTCTGGCGACGCAGCATCCAGTGGCAACTGATTCTCAGCATGGGCGCGGCGTTGCTCGCCAGCATCCTCATAGTGGTGGGCATCTACTCGGCGGTGGTCGACCGCCTGACCGAGCGTTACCTGCTGCAGGAGGCGCTGCCCGCGAGCATCCTGGCGATCCGTAACGACCTGGAACGGGTGCTGACCGAGCCCCTGACCGCCGCCCGCGGGATTGCCGAGAACAGCCTGGTGCATGAGTGGCTGGTGCAGGGCGAGGACGCCGCGCAGCAGGAGGCCTTCGCCCGCTACCTGGCCAGCGTGCAGAGCCAGCAGAAGGCCCTGACCACCTTTATCGTGGTGGCCGAGAGCGGCCATTACTACACCGGCAAGGGCCTGGATCGCACCCTGAGCCGCAGCGCCAGCGGGGATGCCTGGTTCTACGGCTTTCTCGACAGCGGCAAGCAGCGCTCGCTGGATATAGATATCGACGCCACCACCCGCGAGCCCACGTTGTTTATCAATCAGCAGCTGTCCAGCGGCGGCAAGCTGCTCGGCGTCGGCGGCCTGGGGTTCAGCCTGGGCGCCATGTCCGATCTGGTGCGTAACTTCCGTTTCGGCGAGCAGGGACGGATCTTCCTGGCCAGCGCCGAGGGGCGGATCAAGGTGCACCCGCAGTCGGAGTTCAATGATCGGCGCGAACTGGCGCAGCTGATGGGCGACGAGGCCGCGCGCGGCCTGCTCAAGGGCGGCAGCGAGGTGCAGCGGTTTAGCCGTGACGGGCAGAACTTCCTGGCCCTGGCGCAACCGCTGCAGGCCCTCGACTGGGTGTTGGTCAGCGAGGTGCCCGAGGCTGAGGTGTATGCCGAGGCGCGCCAGGCCTTATGGATGACCAGCGCCATTGGCGTGGGCGTCGCCCTGCTGTGTCTGGGTCTGGTGGTGCTGCTGGCGCGCGGCCTGGTGCGGCCGATTCGCCAGGTGACCACGGCGCTGGTGGAAATCGGTGGCGGTGGTGGCGACCTGACCCGCCGCCTGGATGAGTCGCGGGCCGATGAGCTGGGCGATCTGGCGCGTGGCTTCAATGCCTTTATCGGCGGCCAGCGCAGTCTGATCGGCGACGTGCTGGCCACCAGCGAACGGCTGCGCAGCGCCGTGGCCCAGGTCAGCCAGGTGGTGGAAAACACCGCGGGGCGCTCGGGCCAGCAACAGGAAATGACCGATATGGTGGCCACCGCCGTGCATGAGATGGGCCTGACCGTGCAGGAGATCGCGCGCAATGCCAGCAATGCCGCGCAGGCCTCGCACAGCGCCCGGGACGAGGCCAAGCAGGCGCGCGAGGTGGTCGGCGAGTCGATCGGGCATATCGAAAACATGTCGGCGCAGATCGGCGATGCCGCCACCGCGGTCGGCGAGTTGGCCGATCAGGTGGCCTCCATCGACCAGGTGCTGGCGGTGATCCGCGGGATTTCCGAACAGACCAACCTGCTCGCGCTCAACGCCGCCATCGAGGCGGCGCGCGCCGGCGAGCAGGGCCGCGGCTTCGCCGTGGTGGCCGATGAGGTGCGTACCCTGGCCCAGCGCACCCAGGCCTCCACCGACGAAATCCAGCAGATGATCGCGCGCCTGAAGAAGGGCGCGGAAACCGCGGTCAGCTCCATGCACGCCGGGCAGGCGGCGACCGGCACCGGGGTCGAGGCCAGCCAGCGCACCGGCCAGTCGCTCAGTGCGATCACCGAGCAGGTGGAGCAGATCAGCGACATGAACACCCAGGTGGCGGCCGCCACCGAGGAGCAGTCCTCGGTGACCGAGGAAATCAACCGCAACGTGCAAGGCATCGCCGACCTGGCCCACGCCACGGCCGACGAGACCCGCAGCTGCCGCGAGGACTGCCAGACCCTGCGTGGCTTGGCCGATGACCTGGCCAAGCAGATGGGCAATTTCAAGCTTTAGGCGCACGGTTTTTTGTCGGTTGGGCTGCGCTCGGCGAAGCCCAATATGCCGATTTTGTTGGGCTTCGTGCCTCAGCGCCAACCTACAGAGTCGTGGGTTAGGCGCATGCCGCTATTGCCAAGCATCACGCCACTCGGGACGCGGCGTAACCCTCCAGCGGCGCAACGCGCTCTATTGTCTGGTGGGTTACGCGCCGCGCTACTGGCGTGTGTGGATTCTCGGTCGGTGTTCCGCGCCGCTAACCCACCCTACGGTGCAGGAGGCTCGCGGTCGCCTCAGCGCAGAATCAGCAGCGCACTGGTGCTGGTGCGCAGCAGGTAGCTGGTGGTGCTGCCGACCAGAAACTGGCGAATCCGCGAGTGGCCGTAGGCGCCCATGGCCAGCAGGTCGATGCCCTGCTCGATCTGGTAGGCGTGCAGGGCCGGCTCGACATCACCGGCGCAGATCGCCAGCTGCACCGAGCTGGCCGAGTCCCGCAGCACGCGCTCGGCGCTCTTGAGCTGTTCCCGGGCCGCGCTGGTATCGGCCCCGACCATCACCAGGTGGGCGGGCAGCCCCTCGAGCAGCGGGCTGGCGGCGATCATCTGGAGGCTTTTGTGCGCGGTGAAGCTGCCGTCGTAGGCCAGCATATAGCTGCGCGGCGCCTTGAATTCGCCGCAGCTGACCAGGATCGGCCGGTGCAGGGTGCGGATCACGTTCTCCAGGTGGCTGCCGACCAGCTGGCTGAGGCTGTCGCTGGTCTTGCCCTGGCGGCCGATCACCAGCAGGCGGATGTCCGCCTCCAGCTCCTGCAGGCAGTCGACCAGGTCGCCGTGGCGCTGGCGCAACTGGGCTGGCTCTACGCCATCTGTCTTCACCCGCTCGCGGGCCGCTTCCAGCATCAGGCGGCCCTGCTCCATGGCCAACGTGTGACGCTGCTGGTCGAGCTTGGCCAGTTCGTCGAGCAGGTGCTCACGGCTGCCCAGGCCGATAGTGCCGGACAGGTCGGTGGTGTTCGGGTACTGCAGTTCATCCAGTACATGCAGCAGCGTCAGCGGCGCGCTCAGGCGCTGGCTGGCCCAGGCGGCGTAGTCGCAGACCGCGGTGGTGGATTGCGAGCCATCGATACAAGCCATTACCTGGGACATAGCGTTTTCCTTATCAATGATCCATCAGTTGGTCGATGGCATCGGGCTTATCCTGCACACCGAAGCGGTCGACTAGGGTGGCGCTGGCTTCGTTCAGCCCCAGTACTTCGACCTCGCTACCCTCGCGGCGCAGCTTGATCACCACCTTGTCCAGGGCCGCCACTGCGGTGATGTCCCAGAAGTGGGCGCGGGACAGGTCGATGGTCACCCGACTCAGCGCCTCCTTGAAGTCGAAGGCCGCGATAAATTTGTCCGCGGAGGCAAAGAACACCTGACCGACCACCTTGTAGCTGCGCTGAGTGCCGTCGCTGGCGGTTGTGCAATCGATATAGAGAAAATGACCGATCTTGTTGGCGAAGAACATCGCCGCCAACAACACACCGACCAATACGCCGTAGGCCAGGTTGTGAGTGAAGACGGTGACCACCACTGTTGCAAGCATGACGATATTGGTGGAAAGCGGGAATTGCTTGAGATTACGCAGCGAATCCCAGCTAAAGGTGCCGATCGACACCATGATCATCACCGCCACCAGGGCGGCCATGGGGATCTGCCGGACCCAGTCGCTGAGGAACACCACCATCAACAGCAGCACTGAGCCGGCCACCAGGCAGGACAGGCGACCGCGACCGCCGGATTTCACGTTGATCACCGATTGGCCGATCATCGCGCAGCCGGCCATGCCACCCAGCAGCCCTGCGGCGATATTGGCCACGCCCTGGCCCTTGCACTCGCGATTCTTGTCGCTTTCGGTATCGGTCAGGTCGTCGACTATGGTGGCGGTCATCATCGATTCCAGCAGGCCGACCACGGCCAGGGCGGCGGCGTAGGGGAAGATGATCGCCAGGGTCTCGAAGCTCAAGGGTACGTCCGGCCAGAGGAAGATCGGCAGGGTGTCCGGCAACTCGCCCATATCGCCGACGGTGCGGATATCCATGCCGGTGACCATATACACGCCGGTCAGCACCAGGATGCACACCAAGGGCGAAGGAATCACCTTGCCGATCTTCGGCACATAGGGGAACAGGTAGATGATGGCCAGGCCCGCCGCGCACATGGCGTAGACAGGCCAGCTGACGTCGGTCAGTTCGGGCAACTGCGCCATGAAGATCAGGATCGCCAGGGCATTGACGAATCCGGTGACCACCGAACGCGAGACGAAGCGCATCAGCGAGCCGAGCTTGAGGTAACCCGCGCCTATCTGCAGCACGCCGGTGAGCAGGGTGGCGGCCAGCAGGTATTGCAGGCCGTGCTCCTTGACCAGGGTCACCATCACCAGTGCCATGGCCCCGGTGGCGGCGCTGATCATACCCGGGCGGCCGCCGACTAAGGCGATCACCACGGCGATGCAGAAGGAAGCATAGAGACCGACCTTGGGATCGACCCCGGCGATGATGGAGAAGGCGATGGCTTCCGGGATCAGCGCCAGCGCCACGACCAGGCCGGCTAGCACATCGCCGCGGATATTAAACAACCAGGTGTTTTTCAGACTGTGCAGCATGTCGAGTTCCAAAGGCTGGGGTCCGCGGGTGCACGCAGGGCAGGGCGGATGGGCTAATAAAAAACTGGCTACAGCGAACGTGACGCAGCCTTACAGGCAGGCGCGTATGGGCAAAGCGACGGCAACGGCTGAGTCGGCCGGACTATGCGGGGAGGGGGCGCAACGCTATGGCGGCGTAGGCAGCCAGCGCGATGGTTGGGCCAGTGTCATTGCGACCGGTCTCTGTCCATTCGGGCGAAAAGGGCGGCCACCTTAACATACCGGGCAGAGGCTGACAGCCGTGCGGGCCGCCGGTTAGGAGTCTGTCCGGCTTTTCCGCAGTAGAACAGCGTTAAGTCCGACAGGCTCTTAGCCGCGGCGGATCAGCCAGATGCCGACGATGATCAGCAGCAGGCCGCCGAGCTTGTCCAGGCTGATCGGCGCCTGGCGAAAGCCGGCCCAGCCGAAGTGGTCCAGGGTCAGGGCCATGCTCAGTTGCCCGGCGATCACCAGCACCATAAACAGCAAGGCGCCGACCTTGGGCCCGGCGAAGGCCGCGGTGGCGATAAACATCACCCCCAGCAGGCCGCCGCTCCAGTGCCACCAGGTCAGGCCTCTCAGCGCGCCGATTGAGGGCGACTCGCGTTGCACCAGCAGCAGAATCAACAGCGCCAGGGTGCCCACGGCGAAGGAGATCAGCGCGGCGGACAGCACGCTGGAGACCTGCTTGGCCAATTGGCCGTTGATTCCGGCCTGCAGGGGCAGGCAGGCGCCGGCGACAAACGGCAGGGCGAGCAACCACCAGAGCGGGGCGGGCATTGCGGCATCTCCATAGGGGTGCGAGGGGCGCGATTATGGCGCAGGCTGGCCGTTCCGTCAGGCTTCCAAGGGCCTAGAGCGCCTTGCCGAACTGGATCAAGGCCACCCGCCGATCCTGGCGGTCGCGGCGCTCGACCACGCCCGTGGGGCTGTAGCCCAGTCGTGGATAGAGCAGCAGCCCGGCGCTGTTGGCGTTGAAGCAGGAGGCCTGCATGCGCGTGGCGTGAAAGTGCTCGCGGGCCAGCTGCTCCATGGCCGCCACCAGGTAATGCGCCACGCCCTGGCCGCGAGCCCAGGGGGCGACCATCAGATTGCCCAGGG
>Ga0209343_10002123_pt1 | contig 25879 bp, 25 predicted proteins | sample RifCSPlowO2_02_FD_184026 | JGI IMG/M metagenome (GOLD analysis project Ga0209343, IMG submission 184026) | Groundwater microbial communities from Rifle, Colorado - Rifle CSP2_plank lowO2_0.2 (SPAdes) (version 2) | ecosystem: Environmental > Aquatic > Deep subsurface > Groundwater | place... | reverse complement strand
CTTGCCGTCGGAGCTGACCAGGAAGGCGTAGCCCATGCCGTCGAAGTCCAGGGAGTTGATGATCTGCACCAGGGTCTGCAGGCTCAGGTCACCGCCGACCACGCCCGTCGCCTGGGCGGGGGTGGCAATGGTGATGATCAGTTGCTTGGTGGCGGCATCGATATAGGGTTCGGTCAGGGTGGTGCCGCCGGCGGTCATGGCATCTTTGTACCAAGGGCGGGTGCGCGGGTCGTAGTCGGCCGGCATGTCGTCGTTGGGGCGCATGATGAAGCTGCCGTCGGCGCTGCCCAGGTAGCTGTAGATAAAGGTCGAGGCCAGGGCTTTTTGTTCCAGCAGTCGGCTAACGGCATCCGCCGTCGGGTTGCTGGCGATGGTTTGCGAGGCGCTTTCCACCAGGAGGATGCGTCCCGACAACCAGCTCTCAATGTTGTTGGCGGTGACCGTGCCCATTTCCGTCATGTAGCTGTCCAGGTCACTGCTGATGGCGTTGCGTTGTTGATAGTCGCCGAACAGGGTGAACAGCGAGAAGGCAGCAGCAACCACCAGGGAGGCTGCAAGCAAGATTTTCTGGCGAAATTTCAGGTTCATGGCAATGACCGTGGTTATGTTTGTTAGAAGACGGCCTGTTCAGGCGGGCAGGCACTACGGCTATGCTGTATGTCTCGGCATATATCCAGTAAAGCTTTAACCCAAGGGAAGGCAAGATGACTGAAAATGTCGCATTTGTACTAGGTGCCGATCTGGTGGGGCAGCCGGTGGCTCAGTCCCTGCGTTTGTGCAACCGCCATGGCCTGATTGCCGGTGCCACCGGCACGGGCAAGACCGTGACCCTGCAGCGCCTCGCCGAGGCGTTCAGCGACGCCGGCGTGGCAGTGTTTGCCGCCGACGTTAAAGGCGACTTGTGTGGGCTGGGCGCCAGCGGCAACCCGCATGGCAAGATCGCCGAGCGGATTGCCAGCATGCCCTGGTTGCAGCACCGCCCCCAGGGCTATCCGGTGACCTTGTGGGACGTCAATGGCGAGAGTGGTCATCCCCTGCGCACCACCCTGAGCGAGCTGGGCCCGCTGTTGTTGGGCAACCTGTTGGAGCTGAGCGACAGCCAGCAGGCGGCGCTGTATGCGACCTTCAAGGTGGCGGATCGTGAAGGCTTGCTGTTGCTCGATCTGAAGGATTTGAAGGCGCTGCTCAATCACTTGGCGGCCCACCCCGAGATGCTTGGCGAGGACAAGCCGCTGTTTACCGGCGCATCTGGCCAGGCCTTGCTACGGCGTCTGGCGACTCTGGAGCAGCAGGGCGTGGAAGCGTTGTTTGGCGAGCCGGCGCTGCAGCTGGAAGACATTCTGCGCACCGAGGCCGATGGCCGTGGACGCATTCACTTGCTCGACGCCAGTCGCCTGGTGCACGAGGCGCCGAAAGTCTATGCGACCTTCCTGTTGTGGCTGCTGGCCGAACTGTTCGAGCAGTTGCCCGAGCGCGGTGATGCCGACAAGCCGCTGCTGGCGCTGTTTTTTGATGAGGCTCACCTGCTCTTTGCCGACACGCCCAAGGTCTTGCAGGAGCGTTTGCAGCAGGTGGTGCGCTTGATTCGCTCCAAGGGCGTGGGGGTGTTTTTCGTTACCCAGTCGCCGGCCGACTTGCCCGATGAAGTGCTGGCCCAGTTGGGCTTGCGCATCCAGCATGGCTTGCGCGCTTTTACCGCCAAGGAGCAGAAATCCTTGCGCGCGGTGGCCGATGGTTTTCGCCCCAATCCGGCTTTCGACACCCTGGCGGTGCTGACCGAGCTGGGTATCGGTGAAGCCTTGGTTGGCACGTTGGAGGACAAAGGTACGCCGGCCATGGTTCAGCGCGTGGCCATTGCCCCGCCGCAGTCGCGTATTGGTCCGTTGAGTGAGGCTGAGCGTGCGCAGTTGGTTCGGCAGTCGCCGCAAGCCGGTCGCTATGATCGGGCGATTGATCGCGAGTCGGCCTATGAGTTGCTGCTGGCGCGGGCGGCGCAAACCCCAGCGGCGCCACCCGCCAAACCGGCCGAGGCAGGCGACAGCCTGACCGAGATGGCCGGCGGCATGCTCGGCAGTCTCGCCAGTCAGGCCCTGAAGACGGCCGTGCGGCAGGTGGCCAATCAGGTCGGTCGCGAGCTGGTGCGCGGTTTGCTGGGGTCGTTGCTGGGCGGCAAGCGCCGCTAGCAGCCAAGCGGCGGGTGTTATTGCCAGCCGCTCAACCAGACCTCGTCGTCTTGCAGTTGGCGCCAGTCGATCTGTTCGCTGCGCCGCGTCAGCACTGCCTGCAGTTCGACCTGCAGCACGGTGCCGGCTTCATCACATAGCAGCTCGTTGACCAGAAAGTGCTTTTCGCGGTTCTGCGGGCGGGCTGCCGTCCATTTCGACAGCAGCAGCTTGTCGGGATTCAGGCGCCGCATTACAGCTGCTCAAGGATGCGGCGGGCCGCTTCCTGGCCGCTGAGCCAGGCGCCTTCCACTCGGCCGGACAGGCACCAGTCACCGCAGGCATACAGACCCAGGTCGGCATCGGCCAGCACGCTCCATTGGTGCGCGGCGGAGGGGCGGGCGTACAGCCAGCGGTGGGCAAGGGTAAAGCTGGCGGCAGGCACGGCGCAGCCGATCAGTTCGGCAAAGGCGCCCTGCAGCTGTTCGATCACCGCCTCTTTGGGCAGGTCCAAGTGCTGTTTGCTCCACTGACTGCTGGCGTGCAGAACCCAGGTGTCGACGGCTGTGTCGCGGCCGGGCTTGCTGCGGTTGCGCGCGACCCAGTCGAGCGGGCTGTCGTGGACGAAGCAGCCTTCGACCTCGGTCTGCAGCGGCGCAGCGAACGCCAGGGCCACTGCCCAGGTTGGCTCCATCACCACACTGGCGGCCGCGCTGGCCAGCTTGGGGGCGGCGCTGAGCAGGGCACTCGCCTGTGGCGCCGGAGTGGCGACGATGACATGGCTGAACGGGCCGTGACTGTTGCCTTCGGCGTCCAGCAGGCTCCAGTGCTGTTCGCCACGAAACACCTCGGTGATGCGGCAGGAGAACTGCACCGGCAGGCCAGCGAGCATCGCCCGGCAGATGGAACTCATGCGCGGAACCCCGACCCAGCGCTCCTGCTCATCTGGCGACACGCTCAGTTGGCCTTGGTGGCTGTGATACAGCCTGGGGCTCCACTGGCCGACCCAGCCGTGGGCCTTCCACTGTTGTACGGCCTCGACGAAGTGCCGGTCACGGGCAGTGAAGTATTGTGCGCCCAGGTCCAGCGCGCCGGCATCGCTGCGCTTGCTGGCCATCCGTCCGCCGCTGCCACGGCTCTTGTCGAATAGCTGCACTGCATGGCCGGCTGCCTGCATGGTGTGGGCCGCCGACAACCCGGCGATGCCGGTGCCGATGATGGCGATAGGTGTGCTCATGGTTTACCTCATAGCTGTGGCAGCAGGTTAAGTCTTGGACGGTAATTATACAATCTGCTATTTTTGTATAAGTATGTGCGCTGCGCTTACCTGTCTACTCATCAGACTAGTCAGTGCTTTAGCTTGTGGGAGGAAGATGCCATGCAGATATTGCTGACCGGTGGTACGGGCCTGATTGGTCGCGCGCTGTGCCGTCACTGGCATGCCCAGGGCCATCAGCTGGTAGTGTGGAGTCGTCAGCCCGAGCAGGTCGCGCGCTTGTGCGGCGCCGGGGTGCGGGCCATTGCCCGGCTTGAGGAACTGGGCGATGAACACCTGGATGCGGTAGTCAACCTGGCCGGCGCGCCGATTGCCGATCGGCCCTGGACGAACAAGCGCAAGGCCGTTCTGCTGGCCAGTCGGGTGGCCCTGACGGAGCAGTTGCTGGCCTGGCTCGGCACTCGCGCCGACCGGCCGCGGGTGTTGCTCTCCGGCTCGGCAGTGGGCTGGTACGGCGATGGCGGCGAGCAAATCTTGAGAGAGACAATGGCCCCGGTTGCTGATGACTTCGCCAGTCAGTTGTGTGCGGCCTGGGAGGCGGCGGCGTTGGCCGGTGAGGCCTTGGGCATGCGCGTCGTGTTACTGCGCACCGGTTTGGTCCTGGCGGCCGAGGGCGGTTTTCTCGGCCGCTTGCGCCTGCCGTTCAAGCTGGGTTTGGGCGGGCCGATCGGTAATGGCCGGCAATGGATGCCGTGGATCCATCTGCAGGATCAAATTGCCCTGATCGATTTTCTCTTGCAGCACGACACTGCCTGCGGTCCTTATAATGCCTGCGCGCCGGCACCGGCCCGCAATCTGGATTTTTCGCGGGCCTTGGGCCGCGCCTGGCATCGTCCGGCGCTGCTGCCGATGCCGGCCTGGGTGTTGCGCCTGGGCCTGGGCGAGTTAAGTGGTCTGTTGCTGGGTGGCCAGCGGGCACTGCCGGAACGACTGACGGTGGCCGGTTTCACCTTCCGTTTTACCGACTTGGATGAGGCCTTGAACGATCTTCTTGGCCATAAGGATGCTGCATGACCGATCACGCGCTGTTACTGGTCAACCTGGGTTCGCCGGCCTCGACTGAGGTGGCGGATGTGCGTCGCTACCTCAATCAGTTTCTGATGGACCCCTACGTCATCGATCTACCGTGGCCGGTGCGTCGGCTGCTGGTGTCGCTGATTCTGTGGAAGCGTCCTGCGGCTTCGGCTCACGCCTATGCCTCGATCTGGTGGGATGAGGGCTCGCCGCTGGTGGCGCTTAGCCGCCGTCTGCAAACTCAGATGCAAGGCCAGTGGCGCCATGGTCCGGTTGAGCTGGCGATGCGTTACGGCGAGCCGTCGATCGAGAGCGTGCTGCTGCGTCTGGCCAGTCAGGGCATCCGCCAGGTTACGCTGGCGCCGCTGTATCCGCAGTTTGCCGACAGCACCGTGACCACGGTGATCGAAGAGGCCAAGCGGGTGGTGCGCGCGCATAAACTGGCGATGCAATTTGCCATCCTTCAGCCGTTCTACCAGCAGCCGGAATACATTGCCGCCCTGGCCGAGAGCGCCAAGCCCCATCTGCAGGCAGGCTTCGATCACCTGTTGCTGAGCTTTCATGGCTTGCCTGAGCGTCACCTGCATAAGCTCGACCCCACGGGTGGACAATGTTTGAAAGGCCCGGACTGCTGCCGTAATGCAACGCCTGAGCTGCTCGCCGTGTGTTACCGCGCCCAGTGCCTGCGCAGCGCCGAGCTATTCGCCGCGCAACTGGGGCTCAAGCCTGAGCAATGGTCGGTGTCCTTCCAGTCACGCCTGGGTCGGGCCAAGTGGATCGAGCCCTACACCGAGGCACGTTTGCATGAGCTGGCCGCCCAGGGGGTGAAAAAACTGCTGGTGATGTGCCCGGCGTTTGTTGCCGATTGCATCGAGACCCTGGAGGAAATCGGTATCCGTGGCCGTGAAGAGTTCCTCGCCGCCGGCGGTGAGGAACTGCTGCTGGTGCCCTGCCTGAACGATCACCCGGCTTGGGGCCCGGCGCTTAACAGCCTCTGCGAGCGCGCGCCGCAAGCCTTGTGATCTACGAGTCATTCGCGCAAGGGTGCGTACTGTATTCGCCGGCTGGATAAGGCCGGCGAACGGTATAAGCGCCGCGTTCGCTGCGACTAAGCTGGGCGCACTTTCAACCGTCGGGTCGCGTATAACGTGGCCCAGGAGAACGTGCGTGGCGAACAACAATAATAATTCTGCTTACCCCTCCAGCCTGCGTGCCTGGAGCACCGTGGCCATCCTCATGCTGGCTTATGTGCTGTCGTTTGTTGACCGACAGATTCTCAATCTGCTGGTTGGGCCAATCCGTCGTGACCTGGTGATCAGCGATACCCAGATGAGCCTGTTGATGGGCTTGTCCTTCGCGCTGTTCTATACCGTGTGCGGCATCCCGCTGGGGCGTCTGGCTGATACCAAGAGCCGGCGCGGCTTGATTGCCATCGGCGTGCTGTTTTGGAGTGCGATGACCGCAGCCTGTGGCATGGCGCGGCTGTATTGGCAATTTCTGCTTTGTCGGATTGGTGTCGGCGTCGGCGAGGCGGCCTTGTCGCCGGCGGCCTATTCGCTGATCGCTGACAGCTTTCCGGCCGAGCGCCGGGCCACGGCTATCAGTGTCTATTCCATGGGCGTGTACCTGGGTTCCGGGTTGGCCTTCCTGCTGGGCGGTCTGGTGATCAAATTCGCGTCGGCCCAAGGCGATGTGTTACTGCCGTTGCTGGGCGAAGTGCGGCCGTGGCAGTTGATCTTCCTGATCCTCGGCGCAGCCGGCGTGTTGTTTAGCCTGTTACTTCTGGCAATACGTGAGCCGGCACGGCGCGGTGTGGGGGCTGGGGTGGCGGTGCCGCTGATTGAGGTTGGGCGCTACCTGCGCGCCAACCGGCGCACGGTGCTGTACCACAACTTCGGCTTTGCCGGCCTGGCCTTTGCTGGCTACGGTAGTGCGGCGTGGATTCCGACTTTCTTTATTCGCACCTATGGCTGGGATGCCGGCCATGTGGGCGTGGTGTACGGCAGCATCGTGGCGGTCTTTGGCTGCCTGGGCATCGTCTTTGGCGGGCGCCTGGCGGACTGGATGGCCAAGCGCGGGCGCACGGACGCCAATATGCGTGTCGGCCTGTATGCGGCCATGGCTGCATTGCCGTGCGTGGTGAGTTTTCCGCTGATGGACAATGCCCTGTGGGCGGCGGTACTGATGGCGCCCACGGTGTTCTGCCTGAGCATGCCGTTTGGCGTGGCCCCGGCGGCGATTCAGGAAATCATGCCCAGCGCCATGCGTGGCCAGGCGTCGGCCATCTACCTGTTTGTGATTACCCTGATCGGCCTGGGTATCGGCCCGACGGCGGTGGCGCTGGTGACCGACTACCTGTTTGCCGATGACCAAGCGCTGCGCTATTCGCTGCTGATCGTCAGCACCCTGGCGGTATCGAGTTCGCTGTTTCTGCTGGCTAAAGGCTTGCAGCCCTATCGCGAGAGTGTGCTGCATTTGCAGCAGTGGGCGGCGCAGCCGGGACGCAGTTGATCGCTTAAGCGCAGGCGCAAAAAAGCCCCTCGCGGGGCTTTTTTTATTCTCTCAAATTGACCCACAGGGCATCTGGGTTAGATGTCTGGGTGGTCGTCCAGCGCTTTGTTCTTCCAGCTGTCATTGCCCGGCAACAGCAGGTTGAGGGCGATGGCGACGATGGCGCACAGGGCAATGCCCTTCAGGCCGACGTCGTCCGGGCCGGTGCCGGTGCCGACCAGCACGCCACCGATACCGAACACCAGGGTCACGGAGACGATCACCAGGTTGCGTGCTTCGGCCAGATCGACTTTGTGGCGGATCAGGGTGTTCATCCCCACGGCGGCAATCGAGCCGAACAGCAGGCACAGGATGCCGCCCATGACCGGCACCGGAATGCTCTGCAGCAGGGCGCCGAACTTGCCGATAAAGGCCAGGCTGATGGCGAAAATCGCCGCCCAGGTCATGATCTTCGGGTTGTAGTTCTTGGTCAGCATCACCGCGCCGGTGACTTCGGCGTAGGTGGTGTTGGGCGGGCCGCCAAACAGGCCTGCGGCGGTGGTGGCGATGCCGTCACCGAGCAGGGTGCGGTGTAGGCCGGGTTTTTTCAGGTAGTCACGGCCGGTGACGCTGCCTACCGCGATCACTCCGCCGATGTGTTCGATGGCCGGTGCCAGGGCCACGGGCACGATAAACAGGATCGCTTGCCAGTTGAATTCCGGGGCGGTGAAGTTCGGCAGTGCCAGCCAGGGTGCGGCGGCAATCTTGGCTGTGTCGACCACGCCGAAATAGAACGACAGAGCAAAGCCCACCAGCACCCCGGAGATGATCGGCACCAGGCGGAAGATGCCTTTGCCGAACACCGCGACGATCAGGGTGGTGAGCAGTGCTGGCATGGAAATCAGCATGGCGGTGCGGTAGGGGATTAGTTCGGCGCCGTCGCCACTCTTGCCCATGGCCATATTGGCGGCAATCGGTGCCATGGCCAGGCCGATGGAAATGATCACCGGGCCGATGACCACTGGCGGCAGCATGCGGTCGATAAAGCCGGTGCCTTTGATCTTCACTGCCAAGCCGAGGAAGGTGTACACGAAGCCGGCGGCCATCACCCCGCCCATGGTCGCGGCCAGGCCGAACTGGCCCTTGGCGAGAATGATCGGGGTGATAAACGCAAAGCTGGAGGCCAGGAATACAGGCACTTGGCGGCCGGTGACCACTTGAAACAGGAGGGTGCCAAGGCCTGCAGTAAACAGTGCGACGTTAGGGTCCAGGCCGGTAATCAGCGGCATCAGCACCAGGGCGCCGAAGGCCACGAAGAGCATCTGTGCGCCGGACAGCACCGTGCGCCAGAGTGGGTCGTTGAATTCATCCTGCATTTAGGCGTCCTTTTGCTTGGTGCCGAAGATCTTGTCGCCGGCATCGCCCAGGCCCGGAATGATGTAGCCGTGTTCGTTCAGGCACTGGTCGATGGAGGCGGTGAAGATCACCACGTCTGGATGCGCCGCTTCGACCGCCTGGATACCTTCGGGAGCAGCCACCAGCACCATGGCGCGGATTTCCTTGCAGCCGGCTTTTTTCAGCAGGTCGATGGTGGCGACCATGGAACCGCCGGTGGCCAGCATCGGGTCGATAATCAGAGCCAGGCGCTCGTCGATTTCCGGCACCAGTTTTTCCAGATAAGTATGCGCTTCCAGGGTTTGCTCATTGCGCGCGACGCCGACGGCGCTGACCTTGGCGCCAGGGATCAGGCTAAGCACGCCGTCGAGCATGCCGATGCCAGCGCGTAGGATTGGTACCACGGTGATCTTCTTGCCGGAGATTTTTTCCACCTGCACCGGACCACACCAGCCGTCGATCTGGATATTTTCCAGGGGCAGGTCCTTGGTCGCTTCATAGGTCAGCAGGGCGCCAACTTCCTGGGCCAATTCGCGGAAGTTTTTCGTGCTGATATCGGCGCGGCGCAGCAGGCCGAGTTTATGGCGGATAAGCGGATGGCGGATCTCGAAGGTAGGCATGACGGGGCTCTCCGGCGGGGCGGGCGATTAACAGGGTTAGAGTAAAGCATTCGCCGGGCAGGCGGCGGCTGGGTGTTTTGCGGGCTTAGCGTTTATCCTGTGGCTTTGCATTGGTATGCGTTGGTCTGCCAGGGCTTGCCCGCAGACCAGCAGGTGAGTACCTTTGCCGGCTTTTATTTTGACACATTGATCAGGTTGTCTGCGCGCAGAGCCTGTCTACTTCGAGGAAATCCCATGTCTGTCGATCTCGCCCATATCCGCCAAGTCATGCAGGAAGCCGATTGCCTGTACCACGAAGCCGCGGTGGAAGCGGCCATCGAGAGAATGGCCGTGGTGATCAACAGCGAGTTGGCCGAGCGCAACCCGGTGGTGTTCTGCGTAATGAATGGCGGCCTGATCTTCTCCGGCAAGCTGCTGCCCAAGCTGAACTTCCCGCTTGAACTGTCCTACCTGCACGCCACCCGCTACCGCAGCGAAACCAGCGGCGGCGAGCTGTTCTGGAAGGCCAAGCCGGAAATCTCCTTTATGGACCGCGATGTGCTGATCATCGATGACATCCTCGACGAGGGGCATACCCTGGGCGCGATCATCGATTTCTGTCGCCATGCCGGTGCCAGCGCGGTGCATACCGCCGTATTGATCGACAAGGACCACGACCGCAAGGCGCGCCCGGACCTGAAAGCCGATTACGTTGGCCTGCCGTGCATCGATCGTTTCATCTTCGGTTACGGCATGGACTACAAGGGCTACTGGCGCAATGCGCCGGGTATCTACGCGGTCAAAGGCCTGTAACTGTCATGCTTGAACCGCGCTTTCTCGATCAGGCGCTGTTTACCCAGCTGAGCACTCAGGCGGCGGCCAGTCCGCGCCTGCGTCAGCACCATAATTTCCATCAGATGGACGAGCCCTGTCATCGCTTGGCAGTGGGCTTGCAACCGGGCACCTATATCCCGCCGCATCGACATCTGGCCGCCGACAAGGCCGAGACGCTGCTGGTGCTCAAGGGCTGTCTGGGGCTGCTGATTTTCAGCGACAGCGGTGAGGTGGTGGCGCAGCGGCTGCTGGCGGCGGGCAGTGATTGTGTCGGTGTCGACTTGCCGCCTGGGGTGTTTCACGCCCTGGTGGTGCTGGAGGCCGACAGCGTGCTGTTCGAGTGCAAGGCCGGACCTTACCGACCGATTGGCGACGGCGAGCTGGCCCCCTGGGCGCCGCGCGAAGGTGACACTGAGGTCGAGGCCTATCAGGCCTGGATGGTCGCGCAGTTCTGAGTGGCTGGCCTGGAGGGCATCCGGGCAACTACTCAACTTGTCAGTCGTTGACGCTGGCCGGTTCGAGCCAGTTCAGGGCCTTGGCCCTGGCTTGTTCGAGGTTTTGCACATAGGCCAGGTGGCCTTCTTCACGCAGGATGCCGGCGCGGCGCAGTTTCAAGCGTACCCGCGATGAGGTGCCGACCAGCACCAGGCCGACGTGTTGCTTGCGATAGTCGCGCAGCACGTTGTCCAGCGCCGCCAGGGCGGTCATGTCCAGCAGCGGCACGGCGCTGATATCGACAATCACCACCTTGACGTCGTTATTGAAGCGGCGCAGCACACTCAGGGCTTTCTCTGCCGCGCCGAAGAACAGCGGCCCACGAATGGCGTACACCAGCACGTGCTCGGGCAAATCCTTGAGAGCTTGATGGAAGTGCCGGGGCAGGGCGGCGGTGTCGGTGAGGTCGCTCATGCGCTTGATAAACAGGCCGGCAGCCAGCAGCAGGCCGACACCGACGGCCAGCACCATGTCGAACAGCACGGTCAGGATCAGGCAGGTCAGCAGTACCAGCACGTCACTGCGCGGGGCGATGCGCAGGGTGTGCAGCACATGGCCGGCCTCGCTCATGTTCCACGCCACCATCAGCAGCAAGGCCGCCAGGGCCGCCATTGGCAGGTAACTGAACAGCGGCGCCAGCAGCAAAATCGCCACCAGCACCACGCCGGCATGGATGATCGCCGCCAGCGGCGAGAAGGCGCCGGCGCGCACGTTGGCGGCGCTGCGGGCGATGGCGGCGGTGGCGGTGATGCCACCAAACAGCGGTGCAATCAGGTTGCCCAGACCTTGGCCAACCAGCTCGGCATTGGGGTCGTGCTTGCTGCCGGTCATGCCGTCGGCCACCACCGCGCAGAGCAGTGATTCGATGGCGCCGAGCATGGCGATGGCAAACGCGGGCGCCAGCAGTTGGCGAATCAACTCAAACGACAGGCTCAGGGGCTGGCCATTGGCCGCCGGCAACTGCCAGGGCCAGGCGAAGTCCGGCAGAAAGGGCGGAATCCCGGCATGCAGCACACCGTCGAGGCTGTAGCTGAAACGCTCGCCCAGGGTTGCCAGAGGGATGCCCAACGCTTCCAGGGCCAGGCCGGCAAGCGTGCCCACGGCCAGGGCCGCCAGGTGGCCGGGTACTTTCGGCACCCAGCGCGGCCAGAGAATCAGCACTGCCAGGCTCAGTGCCGCTACCAGGGCATCGCCGAGATGGGCGCTGGGCAGGGCCAGCAGCAGGACCTGTACTTGCTCCAGATAGTGCAGGGGCTGGCTGCTCAGGCTGAGGCCGAACAGGTCCTTGAGCTGTAGGGTGGCAATCACGATGCCGATGCCGGCGGTAAAACCCAGGGTTACCGGGTAGGGCACGAATTCGATCAGGCGGCCGGCGCGGCCCAGGCCCATGGCGATCATGATCAGGCCGGCCAGCATGGTGCACAGCAGCAGGCCGCCGAGGCCGAATTGTTGGGTGATCGGTAGCAGGATCACCACAAAGGCGGCGGTTGGCCCGGAGACGTTGAAGCGTGAGCCGCCCGTGAGGGCGATCAGTGGCGCGCCTACCAGCACCGTATAGAGGCCGTACTGCGGTGCGACGCCAACGGCAATGGCCAGGGCCATGGCCAAGGGAATGGCGATGATGCCTACCGTCAGGCCCGCCGCCAGGTCGCCACGCAGGGCCTTGAATGAATACCCGGCCTTGAGGGTCTGGCGCCAGGCGGCGAACACGGGAAGCAAGGGCAGCGACATGGCGGATTCCTTCGGCAATACCCTGAGTATAAGGGCCGCAGGTGTATCGGCGCAGGCCTCCGATAGTTGTATTTGGCGGTGAAAACGCCCTGTTTAGAGGCTCGGCCGCCCTCTTGTAGGGCCGTCGTCAGTTGGCGGCCCTGGCTTGCGCGGTCTTCGCGGTAGGTGGTCGCCTGGGCGTCGGCCCCTGGGGTAAACTGCCGGCCCTGAAAAACCGGCCCGTTGGAGTGGATCATGCGTAAAGACAAGAAACAGGTGATTGGCGATGAAATCGGTGACGATCCGATCAAGCTGTTCCTCGCTTTCGAGCCGGTCGATGGCACCTCGCCGTCCCTGCACAAGTTGGTCAAGGCCTATCGCGGGCTGCGGGTGGATGATTTCGCCCGTTTTGTCGGCTTCTTCCAGGCTGCTGGTTACGACCTGAATGCCACCGATGCTCAGGGCCATGACTTTGTAGCCCTGATTCAGGACCAGCGTCAGGCTGCGCCCTATATCGATGTCATCCATGCCGCCCGTGCTTGAATCGCCGGTGCTGTGCCGGGCGACCTTGCTGCTAAGCATTTATCTGCTTGGCGCCTGCAGCACCCGCCCGCCGGCACAGCCGGAAGACCTGTGCCAGATCTTTGCGGAAAAATCGGCCTGGCACCAGGCGGCGCAAGGCATGACCCAGCGCTGGGGCACGCCCTCGTTCGTGACCATGGCGATGATGTATCAGGAATCGAGCTTTCGCGAAGATGCGCGGCCGCCGATGCGCTATTTCCTCGGGGTCATCCCCTACGGCCGGCCCAGCACGGCCTATGGCTATGCCCAGGTCAAAGACGAAACCTGGGCGGATTATCAGCGCGAAACCGGCAACAGCTGGGCCAGCCGCGATGATTTTGCCGATGCCCTGGACTTCATGGGCTGGTACACCAGCAAAAGCCAGAAGGTGAATGGTATTTCCAAATGGGATGCCTACAACCAGTACCTCAACTACCACGAGGGCTGGGGCGGCTTCAGCCGTGGCAGCCATCTGCAGAAAGCCTGGCTGCTGCCCGTGGCCGCCAAGGTCGATGAGCGTGCCCGGCGCTATGCCATGCAATACCGCAGCTGCAAGGCGCAGCTGGACAGTGGTTGGCTCTAGCCGCGAGCGGGGTCAAGCCTACCAACGTCTAGGCCCCGGTTACTGCCCCGTGGTTGCCCCTGTAGCCAGCGTAAATACTGGGGTTGGCGCGCTTTGCGGGCCCTGCTTGGCGAAAAAAAGATCAGTGGCCACGGCCCGTGCATTTTTTTGCGTTAAGCAATGCGTCATTAATGGTATTGTTCGCGCCGAAAAAATAACGCCCTTATAGGGGCCTGTCCTGTGCAGAGCTGGCGGCGTCGGGAGATATCCTGATGTGTGCCAATGAACTGTTGAGCTGAGATCCTCTCCTGTTTATCTCCGGTTGAGAGTGGTCAAGGTGCATACAGGGAGCCATTAGTAATCTGGAAGTTACCTCTTCCTGGCTCCAAGGCCATCTGGCGGACAGTAATAAGCAGCTGGTGTTTGCTCATGAGGCCGAGTGACAGCAGTTGGGTGCTGCAGATTTTGATTGTGGAGATGCGGTAATGGCGCGAAACGAAAACGAAGCAGTGGATGTGGTGTTGGTTGGGGCCGGCATCATGAGCGCAACGCTCGCCGTGCTGCTCAAAGAGCTGGATCCGGCGATTAAGCTGGAAGTCGTTGAGTTGATGGATGCAGGTGCTATCGAAAGTTCCAACCCCTGGAACAACGCAGGCACCGGCCATGCCGGGTTGTGTGAGCTGAACTACACCCCGCAAGCCGCCGATGGCACGGTCGATATCAAGAAGGCCGTCAGCATCAATGCCATGTTCGAGGTGTCCAAGCAGTTCTGGGCCCACCTGATCGAAAAGGGCACCTTCGGTTCCGCGCAGAGCTTCATCAATCCCGTGCCGCACCTGAGCTTTGTGCGTGGCGAGAAAGACATCGGCTTTCTGCAAACCCGTTTTGCCCAGCTGAGCAAGCATCACTGCTTCGCCGGCATGCAGTACTCCGAAGACAAGGCCACCCTGGCCGACTGGATGCCGCTGATGATGCCCGGCCGTGAGGCTGATGAGCGCGTCGCGGCGACCCGTGCAGTCGGTGGCAGTGACGTAAACTTCGGCGCCCTGACCAACCAGCTGCTGCGCTTCCTGGCCGAGCAGGATCACACCGACGTTCAGTACAACCAGCGTGTGGTGGGTCTGGAGCGTAGCGACGCCGGCTGGTGTGTCAGCATCAAGGACATGCTCAGCGGCGAGACCCGCACGGTCACCTCGCGTTTCGTCTTCCTCGGTGCAGGCGGCGCGGCCTTGCCGCTGCTGCAGATGTCCGGCATTCCGGAAGGCAAGGGCTTCGGCGGCTTCCCGGTCAGCGGTCAGTGGCTGCGCTGCGACAACCCTGACGTGGTCAGCCAGCACCAGGCCAAGGTCTACAGCCAGGCCGATGTTGGCGCACCGCCGATGTCCGTGCCGCACCTCGACACCCGCGTCGTGGAAGGCAAGAAGTCCCTGTTGTTCGGGCCTTACGCCGGCTTCACCACCAAGTTCCTCAAGCACGGTTCGTTCCTTGACCTGCCGCTGTCGATTCGCCCGAGCAACATTTTGCCGATGCTGGCCGTGGCGCGGGACAACTTCGACCTGACCAAGTATTTGGTGGGCGAGGTTATGCAGTCCCAGGAACAGCGTCTGGAAGCCCTGCGCAAGTTCTACCCTGAAGCCAAGGCCGAAGACTGGCGCTTGGAAACAGCCGGGCAGCGCGTGCAGATCATCAAGAAGGACGCCAAATCCGGTGGCATTCTGCAGTTCGGTACTGAACTGGTGTCTGCTGCGGATGGTTCCCTGGCTGCCTTGCTGGGCGCTTCGCCAGGCGCCTCGGTAACGGTCTCGATCATGCTCGATCTGATCGAGCGCTGCTTCCCCGAGCAAGTGCGTTCGGAGCAGTGGCAGAGCCGCTTGCAGGCGATCTTCAAGGCCACCGGCAAGGTGCTGGAAACCGACGCCGAGCTGTATCGCAGCGTGCAGGCCCGCTCCAACGAGTTGTTGGGGCTGGCTAGCGACGTCTGATCGCTTAGTGCATGAGCAAAAACCGCCCTCTGGGGCGGTTTTTTTATTCCCGCCGTTTTCCCATGGCGCTGGGCGGAACCCCTGGGTTTCGCGCGGGTCACAGCACTGCGCGGCTGTAAGCCTGCAACCGCCATGGTTATACTGCCGGCCATCGCGTGCCCACCCTTGGAGATGATGAACATGCTGCATCGCTTGTTACTCGGTTTGCTGGCCATTGCCAGTTTGACCCTTGCCGGTTGTGTCCACAGCCCGCAACAGCTCAGCCCGCAACCCGTTCTCAATACCCAGCTGGCGGCCGTTGGTCGTGGCCAGCCGGTGGTGGTGCGGGTGGTGGATGGTCGTCCGTCGCCGGTGCTCGGCACCCGTGGTGGCATGTACCCGGAAACCAGCACCATTACGGTCGCCGGCGCGCAATTGCTGCCACAGCTGCAGACTCAGGCGGAAGCGGCCGTGCGCCTGTTGGGCTTCACCCCGACGGCGAATGCCTACAACGCGCCGCAATTGACCCTGACCCTCAGCGAACTCAAGTACCAGTCGCCCAAGGAAGGCCTGTACGTCACCGAAGCCACCATCAGCGCCACCTTCCGGGTTGATGCGCAAAATGGCGGGCGCCGTTACAACGGCCGCTATGGGGCATCCATGGATCAGCGCTTTGGCATGGCACCCAACCAGCAGACCAATACCAAGCTGGTTACCGAGGTGTTGAGTGATGCCCTGAGCCGGGTGTTCAAGGACCCGACCATTGGCCAAGTGCTCGGTCAGTAACGCTCGAACATAAAAAAGCCCCGGCCAAGGTCGGGGCTTTTTTATGCGGGAAATTCAGGCCGCGGCCATATACAGCTCGGGAATGCTGAAACCGGTGTGCGGGTCGATATCCGGTAAGTCGTAGTGCTCGTGGCCGCCCATGGCGCAGTACACCAGCCAATGATGATCCTGAACATTGATGGACAGTTCATCGACCACTGTTTCCAAATCATCGAGCGAGTCAATCAGGTAGTCGCGGTCTTGCGGTTGCGCATGCAGCATGTCGTGGTTCCTCCATGAGTGATGAGTAGCCGTCTCGATATACGACTCAAGCTATCGCGACGAGTTTTCAACTCTAGGTCATGAAGTTGACAGTATTCAGACGGATTGGTGATAGGGCGACAACTCGTCGGAAACAAGCGTCATAAGCGCAGGCCTTAGGTAGACTCCGCCGCCGTATTGACCCGCCCGTTCCCAGGGCTGGGCACTAGACTGTGGTGTAGGGGCAGCGCCCGCTGGGCGTGGCCACTGAGGTGGAGATCAAGCATGTCGTTGCAGGCGCTTTACGCGGTAATTACCGCCCACCCAGGGCGTTGTCTGAATTTGTTGGCGCTGTTTTTTGCCTGCGCGGGCGCCTGGTTGCTGCTGGCCACCCGTCAGCGTGAGTTGCGCGCCGAGGCTCAGGTGCATGGCCCGAGTGCTGGCCATGGCGAAGCCGTGCTGGGCGCCGAGCCGACCCTGCGTTTGAATCGATTCTTCTATCAGTTTGGTTTTGCTTGCCTGGCCATTGCCCTGCTGTTGTCCTGGGACAGCACTCGGCTGTAAACACCCAGGTTTTAAACGACAACGGCGACCCTAGGGTCGCCGTTGTCGTGTCTGCTGGCCGCTTTTTACAGCGCCAAACCCGCTTTGATGCGGTACTGGTTGCGCACCGGGTTGGCGTATTGCATCACCAGGTAAGGCTGCTGCTCGGGCGGGCAGGCGTTCAGGCGTTTCTGCCATTCGGCCTCGGCCTTGGCCAGTTCGGCCGGGGCAAACAGCTCGGCGGCGGTCGGCACCTGCAGCTGCGGGTCGCGTTCCTGCCACATGGCGTAGGCCAGGTAATGCACGGGGAACAGGCGATAGCCGGCGAGGATCTGCCGGTCCATCTCCGCCGCCAATTGCTTGGTGTCGGCAAAGTCCTGGCTGATGTGCTCGGCAAAGTTGATATGCACACGGCCTTTGTAGCCGGTGATGCCCTGGGCAATGCTGAGGTCGTCTTCGCCCTGGCTCTTCTCGTAGCTGCCGCTGCTGGCGCGGATATACAGCTCGCGGGCCTTGGCCTGGTCGCAGGGGTCGTATTCGTAGCTGATCGACACCGGCGTCAGCTTGAGGCTGCGGATCACCTCGGCGAACGGCTCGTCCTTGCGGCTCATGTGGAACATCTTGAGGATCGCCGAATCGGTACGGTCATTGCCGTCCTTGGCGCGGCCCTCGGCCTGGGCGATCCAGATCGATTGGCAGTCGTGGCGAATCGAGTGGTTGATATAGGCCGACAGCAATTGGAACGCCGCCAGCTTCTCCCGGCGGCCGCTCAGGGAGCGGTGCACGATAAAGCTCTTGTTCAGGCGCATCAGGTCGCTGACAAAGGGTTTTTGCAACAGGTTGTCGCCAATCGCGATGCGTGGTGTCGGGATGCCGGCATGGTAGACCGCGTAGTTGACGAACGCCGGGTCCATGACGATATCGCGGTGGTTGGCCAGCAGCAGGTAGGCACTGCCTTTCTGCAGGCGCTCCACGCCGCTGTAGGTCACGCCGTCGGTGGCACGCTCGATGGTGCGGTCGACATAGGGCTCGACCCGGTCCTGTAATTGCGCCACCGAGTGGATGCCGCGCAACTCACGGCGCAGGCGATAGGCTATAAGAGGTCTGAGCAGCCAGCCGAAGGAGTTGGCCAGGCGCGGAAAGCGAAAGTGGGTGAGGATCGATAGAAATGCGGAGTCGCCCAGCAGGCGTTCCAGCACCGCCGGGACTTCGGCGTCGGCGTAGGGTCGGATGGCATCGAATTCGCCCATCATGTTCTCTTGTTGTGGTGTCGGCAGGGGGAGAGTGTGTTCGTGAACGCTTAGGTTGACGATGATCTCGAACAAGTCTTCAGCAGTTTGATCTGCTGTTAAGGCTGCACATAGACCACGAAGTATACCCGCAAGTCACACGGAGGCTGCGATGCTGGAATCTCAGGACTATCAGTGCCCTTATTGCGGCGAGCCAGTAGAGGCGCTGCTGGATCTCTCGGGCGGCGATCAGCAGTACATCGAGGATTGCCCAGTCTGTTGCCGGCCGATCCAGTTCGAGTTGCAGACCGATGGCGACAGCTGGGATCTGCAGGTACGTCGGGAGGATGACTGATGCAGCGGGTCTACGAACCGGCCGACTTGCTCGAAGCCGAGCTGTTGCTGGCCATGCTCGCCAGCGAAGGGGTCACGGCCCACCTCAGTGGCCGCCACCTGCTGGGTGCCATGGGTGAGTTGCCGGTCAGTGGCTTGCTCAGTCTGCAAGTAGGCAATGAGCAGGCCGAGCGCGCGCGGCTGCTGATCACTGCGTACAATGCCGCGCAACCGCTGGACGCTGATGAATCGGTCGAGGTTACCGGCGTTCTGCTCTGCTGAATCTTCTTGCTTGTTGAGTGTTGTCACCCCTTATGTGTGGACGCTATGCCCTGTTTCGCTGGCCGCCAGCGCTGACCGCCTTGCCCGGTTTTCCGGCCGACCAGCAGCCGCACTGGAATATCGCCCCCGGCGCCAACGTGCTGATGGTTCGCCATGAGGCCGGCCAGCGTCATGCCGCTTCGGCTCGCTGGGGGCTGACGCCGCCCTGGCTGACCGACTGGTCGCGCACCCCGGCCCAAGCGCGGGCGGAAACCCTGGCTGAACAACCGATGTTTCGTGAAGCCTTCCACCAGCGCCGTTGCCTGCTGCCGGCCAATGGTTTTTACGAGTGGCGCGGTGCGGTGCGCAAGCGCCCTTATTGGCTGACCCATGAGACGTCGCCGCTGTATTTCGCAGCGATCTGGGAAGCGTATCCGGTGGAAGGGCATACCTACCTGAGCGTGGCCGTGGTGACCCAGGCGGCCGCCGATCAGCGTCGTCCGCTGTTGCTGGATGAGGCTGGGCAGGAAGCCTGGTTGGCTGCCGACACCTCACCTGCCGAGCTGCAGGCGTTGTTGGCCAAGCCGCCACTGGCAATGCGTGAACGGGTGCTGGCCAACCTGGTCAACGACCCCAAACTGGATGCGCCGGAGTGCCTGACCCCGGCTTGATGGGTTGGTGACAGCGTTGCCCAGATAAAAAAAGGAGCCCAACTGGGCTCCTTTTTTATTCAGCTATCCGCTCAGTCAGACGCGGAACTGGTTGATCAGGCGCCGTTGTTGTTCGGCTAGCTTGGTCAATTCGGCACTGGCCTGGCTGGCTTCGTCGGCACCGCTGGCCACTTCATTGGCCACTTGACCGATATTGGTGACGTTGCGGTTGATGTCTTCAGCCACTGCGCTTTGCTCCTCGGCGGCGCTGGCGATCTGGGTATTCATGTCGTTGATCACCGACACTGCCTGGGTGATGGACTCCAACGCCTCGGCGGCCTCGGCGGCGTGCCTGACGCTGTCGTCTGTTTTGGTTTGACTGTCCTCCATGACCTTCACCACTTCACGGGTGCCGTGTTGTAGTTGCTGGATCATGGATTGGATTTCTTCGGTGGCTTGCTGGGTTTTCTGCGCCAGGTTACGCACCTCGTCGGCCACTACGGCAAAGCCGCGGCCCTGTTCGCCGGCACGGGCGGCCTCGATGGCTGCGTTGAGGGCCAGCAGGTTGGTTTGTTCGGCAATCCCGCGGATGGCCACCAGAATGGCGTTGATGTTCTCGCTGTCCTTGGCCAGGGTTTGCACCACGGTCACCGCACGGCCGATTTCACTGGCCAGGGCGGCAATCGCCTGCGAGGTGCTTTGCACAATGCTCTTGCCGTTGTTGGCGGCCTGGTCGGCATGGTTGGCGGCTTCGGCGGCATGGGTCGCGTTGCGCGCTACATCCTGAGCGGTGGCGGTCATTTCATGCACGGCAGTGGCGACCAGCTCGATCTCCTGCATCTGCTTCTGCATGCCCTGGTCGGTACGAATGGCGATGTCGGCGGTGTGCTCCGAGGAGTCGCTGACCTTCTGTACCGAGGTCACCACCTGGCTGATCATCACCTGCAGCTTGCTCAGGAAGGTGTTGAAGCCATTGGCGATGGCCCCCAATTCGTCGACGCGATCCGTGCTCAGGCGGCGGGTCAGGTCACCTTCGCCCTGGGCGATGTCATCGAGCATGGCCACCATTTGCTTCAGCGGTCGGGCAATACCGTAGCCCACGAACCACACCACAACCAGGCCGAGGCCGGCGATCAGCAGGCCAACCAAGGCCATGCCGAAGGTGTCTTCACGGCTTTGTTCCTGCAGTTCGGCCTGCAGTTTCTGCAGGTCACCCATCACCGCTTGCAGCGGCAGTTGCAGCATTAGGGTCCAGCGCGTGCCGGTGTTGCTGATAGTGAAGGGCATGAATACCGTGATCAGTCCCTCGTCAGCATTGGTCTTGTACAACGGCTGCTCGCCGCTCAGTTGCTTGAGGTCGTTCAAGTCGCCGGCGCTGAGAATCTTGCTGCCCGGCTGGCCGAGGCTGTTGGCGTCTTTGGTGTTGGCCACCACGCTGCCGTTGGCGGAAAACAGCGCCAGCTCGCCAGCACCGTCATATAGCTGCTTGTCGGCCTGCTTGAGCAGGTCCTGGATAAAATCCAGAGCCAGATCGTTGCCCGCCACGCCGAGGAACTTGCCGTCGTGGATGATCGGCACGTTGAACGAGGCGGTCAGCACCATCTTGCCGTTGAACTCATACGGCGCCGGGTCGATCACGCAGTCTTTCTTGGTGCGCTTTGGGCACAGGTAGAACGAGCCCTCGGGCACGCCGGTGGGCAGGAGTTTCTCGCTTTCCATCATGGTTGCGCTCAAGGGCGCGACTATCGGGGTGCCATCGGGCTTGCGGTACCACCAGGGCATAAAGCGCCCGGTCTCGTCGTAGCCGGCGTCGGTTTGGCCCTTGTACAGGTCATCGTTGCCGTCGAAGGCGCCGGGCTCCCAGCCGATATAGAAGTCCAACAGCTTGGGGTTGTGCACCAGGGCTTGCCTGACAAGATTGGAGAGTTCTTCACGGCTGATATTCAGTTGCGCGGCGCCGCTGGCATCGGTCTGGGCCATCAGCATGTTGGTGCTGGCCAGTTCGCGGGCGGTGGTCAGGGCGTATTCCAGCTCGCGCTGGATCTTGCTGGCCTGGGTGTTGGCCAGGGCAATCAGGCGCTCGTTGATGACTTTTTCCAGCAGCGTCTGGGTCCGTTGTTGCACCAGTGCTTCGGTTCTGGAGCCGGCAAACAGTGCGTACAGCACCAGGGCCACCACTACGACCAGCACACTGGCACCGGCCAGGGCGGCCACAGAAAACTGGATGGATTTGAATTTCATGGGAACTCCAAGGTCTACGGGTTACGCCTGTCCTTGGCATATCGGCAGTCATGTAACAAAGCATTAGCCTGTTACAAGCAAAGAGTGTTGTCGGCGATCATGCAAGTGCATGGTTGCTGTGATTGGATCGTCAGCCGAGTAGCATGGGCGCCTTATTGCGCAGGAGAGTCACAGTGGGCAGGTTGTTACGTTTGACGGGTTTGAGTGTGGCGGTGTGGCTGGCCGGTTGTCAGGCGGTCAATACCACCAGTGGCGGGGCCGTGGGGGTGGAGCGCAAGCAGTACATGTTCAGCATGCTCTCGACCCAGCAGGTCAACCAGATGTACGAGCAGTCGTACCAGCAGACCCTCAACGAGGCGTCGGGCAAGGGCGTGCTGGACAAGAACAGCAGCAATGCCAAGCGAGTGAATGCGATTGCCCAGCGGCTGATCGCCCAGGCGCCGGTGTTTCGCCCGGATTCGGCGCAGTGGGACTGGCAGGTCAACCTGATCGACAGTGAAGAGCTGAATGCCAACTGCGGCCCTGGCGGCAAGATCATCGTCTACAGCGGCCTGATCGAGCAGCTCAAGCTGAGTGACGACGAGCTGGCGGCGGTGATGGGCCATGAGATCGCCCATGCCCTGCGCGAGCATGGTCGTGAGGCGATGTCCAAGGCCTATGCCACGCAGATGGCGCAGCAGGGCGTGGGTGCCTTGCTCGGCCTGGGCCAGGAAAGCATGGCCCTGGCCGACAGCGTGGTGCAGTACAGCATGACCCTGCCCAACAGCCGGGATAACGAGAACGAGGCCGACCTGATCGGTCTGGAGCTGTCGGCACGGGCCGGTTACGACCCGCAGGCGGCCATCAGCCTGTGGCAGAAGATGAGCAGCAACAGCGCCGGTGCGCCGCCGGAGTTTATGAGCACTCACCCGTCATCCAGCAGCCGGATTGCGGCCCTGCAGGGCGCCATCCCGAAAGTCATGCCGCTGTATCAGCAGGCTAAGGCGGCGCGCTAAAACGGCGCAGTGCAGATTGCCTTTGTAGGAGTGGAATTACCCGCGACATTCGGGTGAGTCAGCCGCAAAAAAAACGGCCCGTGCAGCGACTGCTGCACGGGCCGTTTTGCTTGTGTGGGTGGCTCAGTTGGCGCCAAACACTTTCTTGGCCAGGCTGGTGGCAGCCGCAGCGGGGTTGTCGCGGATCGAGGCCTCCTGCTCGGCGATGATGGTGAACAGGCCATCCAGCGCTTCTTCGGTGACGTAGTTTTCGATATTGGCGCTTTTCGCGTCGATGGCCCCGAAGCTCGCGGCCTGACCGGCAAAGCTGTTGTATTGCTGGGCCAGGCCGACCTGGCTGGTGGCCTGTTTGACGATCGGCAGGAATTTGGCGCGCAGCTGCTCGCGGCTGCTCTTGTTCAGGTAGCTGGTAGCGGCGTCATTGGGGCCGCTGAGGATACTTTTCGCATCGCTCACGGTCATCTTCTTCACCGCTTCCAGCAACAGCACCTGAGCTTGCGGCACGGCGGCTTCGGCAGCCTTGTTCATGCTCGCTTCCAGCTGCTCGACCTGGGCGCCCATGCCCATCATCTTCATGGCCGACGCGGCCTTGCCGAGGTTACCGGGTAGCTCGATGCGCACATCCGGGTTGGCGCTGAAACCACCGGGCTTGCCCAGTTGTTGTACGGCCACCTTGGCACCTTGGGCGAGGGCATCCTTGAGGCCGCCGCTGGCGTCCTGCTGGCTCAGGTCGCTGAGGGACAGGGCATAGCTGTTGAGGGACAGGGCCAGGCCGGCCAGCAGGGTGGTAAATCGCAGCATGGTGATCTTCCTTGTACTGACGGAGTGAGTGCGCAGCCCGTGGCGCCACGGGCTGCGCTGAGTTTAGACCTGCGACTCGGCCGCCGGGCTCTCGCGGTCGTGGGCCACCTGGCGGATCGACAGGCGGATCTCCGCCGGCAACACGCGCTTGGCCGCGCCTTCCACCAGCTCGCTGAGCTGCGGATGGTGGCTGAGCTTGCCGGCTTCGTCCTGGCGCAGCACGCCTTCGTCCAGCAGGGTCTGGATAAAGTGGCGGAACAGGCTCTTGTCGAAAAACTCCGGGGCATTCAGGCCATGCAGGATCGACAGGCGCTGGGCCATGACCGTGCACAGGTCCTCCAGCTCCTCGGCGCTCAAGGCGTTCTGCCCGGCATTCAGCACCAGGGCGATGGCCATATAGAAGCGTTGCAGGGTCTGGGCGATGGCCCGCGACAGTAAGGTCAGCAGCACGAACTGGCGCGAACTCGGTGCCGGACGCAGGAACATGCCGTCTTCCTCGCGCAGCAGGCCCTGTTCGACGAACGCCGCCAGCCACTGGTCGATCACCCCGTCCAGCTCGTCCAGGCTCCAGCGGATAAACAGCTCCGACTGCAGGTACGGATAGAGCGCACGGGTGTAGCGCAGGATCTGCTCGCGGCTGATCCGCGCGCTGCTCTGGAAGAAACTCGCCAGCAAGGCGGGCAGGGCGAAGATGTGCAGAACGTTGTTGCGGTAGTAGGTCATCAGGACGGCATTGTTTTCGTCCAGATAGTGGATCTTGCCGAGGGCGTCCTTCTGCTCGGCCAGCAGGTCCATGCCCTTGGCATAGTCGATCAGCGCCTGGCCATCGCCTTCCGGCAGGGTGGTGTGCGGCGAGTAAGGCACGCTGCGCAGCAGCGCCAGGTACAGGTCCAGCACCCGTGCCAGGGCCTTGTCGTCCAGGGCCAGCTTGCTGGTGGAGAGCAGCGCCAGGGCTACCAGGTTGATCGGGTTGATCGCCGCGGCCTCGTTGAGGTGGCGCGCGATGCGGCCGGCCAGTTGGTTGGTGGCGTCGTTCAGCCAGGTTGGGCGGTACTGCGGGGCCAGGGCTTGGCTGCGCCAGTCCGGCTGCTGCTGGTCGAGGAACTCGGCCAGCTTGATCGGCTCGCCGAAGTTGACCCAGACGCTGCCGAAGCGCTGCTTGAGGGCGCCGATAACCTTGAAGATGTCGAAGATCGACTCCTTCTTTTTGCTCGCACCACGCAATTCACCCAGGTAGGTGCGGCCTTCGAGTACGCGCTCGTAGCCGATATACACCGGCACGAACACCACTGGCAGGCGGTTGCTGCGCAGGAAGCTGCGCAGGGTGATGGCCAGCATGCCGGTCTTGGGTTGCAGCATGCGCCCTGTGCGCGAGCGCCCACCCTCGACGAAGTACTCCACCGGGAAGCCCTTGCTGAACAGGGTGTGCAGGTATTCGTTGAACACCGCGGTGTACAGCGGGTTGCCCTTGAAGGTGCGGCGCATAAAGAAGGCGCCGCCGCGGCGCAGCAGGCTGCCGACCACTGGCATATTGAGGTTGATACCGGCAGCGATGTGCGGCGGGGTCAGGCCGTTGGTGAACAGCAGATAGGACAGCAGCAGGTAGTCGATATGGCTGCGGTGGCAGGGCACATAGATCACCTCATGGCCGTGGGCGACTTCCTGCACGCCCTCGATATGGTTGACCTTGATGCCGTCGTAGATCTTGTTCCAGAACCAGCTGAGTACCACTTCGAGGAAGCGGATGGCGGTGTAGGCGTAGTCCGAGGCGATCTCGTTGCCGTAGCGCAGGGCCTGGGCTTCGACCTTTTCCAGCGGCAGCTGGCTGCGCTCGACTTCGTCGAGGATCGCCTGGTGCACCTGCGGGCCGTGGATCAGGCCCTTGACCAGGTTGCGCCGGTGGGAAATGTCCGGGCCGATAACCGCGGCTTTCTGGTTGCGGAAATGCACCCGCAACAGGCGCTGGACCATTCGCCGGGTGCGCTCCTGGCCTTTGTCCTGGGCCACCAGCTCGCGGAGCTGAATCGGTGTGGAGAACTGCACGCGGGTCTTGCGGCCGAGAATCAGGATGCTCAGCAGCTTGCGCAGGCGCCCGGTGACTGCCCAGCTGTCGGCAAACAGCAGCTTCCACGGGCTGGATTCACTGGCCGGGGTCTGGCCCCAGAATACGCTGACCGGGACGATCTGCGCGTCCAGGCTGGCGTCGGCCGCCAGGGCGTCGAGCACGCGCACCAGGGTCGGCGAGGCGCCGCGCTTGTCCTGGCCACCAAACCAGCCGGGTTCCGGGGTCAGGTAGAAGAACGCGCTGGGCTCATCCAGCTGGCCGACGCTGACCGGCAGGATCGGCCGCGGCAGGCCGGCTTTGCGGCACTCGCTGTCGACCACCGCCAGATCACTGACCGAGGGCAGTTGCAGCACATAGAACACCGGCCGGCTGCGATCGAGCTTGAGGGTGAAGGCGGACTGATTGATGGTCTCCGAGCGCACCCATAGGTACAGCAAACGATGCAGGGCACCAAAGACAAGACGGCGAAGTGGGGAGCGGGTCATACGAATTCTGCTGCTTGTTTGAAGAAACGAGCATTTGCTCGGGGCCGTTAGTGTGAACCATCAGCTGCTTGTGGGCAAAAGCATCTGCCGGCAGTGGGCGCCTTGATGGCTGTCATGGTGCCCGCCGAGGCTTAGGGTCTGTTGCCGTTTCATCGTGAGCCGCGTTGCCGCGAGAAATGGTCCCCGGTTAG
>Ga0209343_10002122_pt1 | contig 25888 bp, 27 predicted proteins | sample RifCSPlowO2_02_FD_184026 | JGI IMG/M metagenome (GOLD analysis project Ga0209343, IMG submission 184026) | Groundwater microbial communities from Rifle, Colorado - Rifle CSP2_plank lowO2_0.2 (SPAdes) (version 2) | ecosystem: Environmental > Aquatic > Deep subsurface > Groundwater | place... | reverse complement strand
CTCCAACGCACTCCAGAGAGAATCTGTGCCTTTTTTCAGGAACCTAATGTCAGATATGCATCTTAAATTATGGGGCTTTACTTATGAACTCCTTAGTAAGACATCCCATGATGAAATCTTCTTATCAAGCCCTGCTGAGATCAATGTCTTTCCATCCTTGCTGAATTGAACCGAAGGCACAGAACCTTTATGTGCATCTATGCGCCTGATTACCGTACCATCAGTCAATCTCCACAGGACGACCTGCCCATGCCCTGTACCAGCAGCAAGCACCTGTCCATCAGGGCTGAAACTCAAATATATCGGGGTATCCTTTCTCTCTTTATTTAAAACCTTCTCAACTACGCCTGATCTTAAATCCCAGATACGGATAATACTATCCATAGCCACAGATGCAAGGCGAAGACCATCATTGCTAAAGGCAAGTGCCTTTACATCATCCGCATATCTCCAATCCCATTCGAGGGTCTTTAATGCCCTCCCGCTCTCCACTTCCCAGATACGGACCGAATGAAAAGCCCCTCTTGATCCACCTGCAATATAACGGTTATCAGGACTAAGAGTCAGGACAGTAATATAATCACCATATCCCTCGATCCTTTTAAATAAAGTCCTTTCAAACACGTTCCAAACCTCTATAGTTTTGTATCCTCCTATTGCAAGAAATTTGCCATCAGGACTGAATTTCAGAGAAGTTATATCACGCATACCCGGACTTTCTATTATCTTCCCCTCTCCACCTTTGACTGTATCCCATAATTCAATAAGGTTGGTCCTCCCAATGGCCATATATCTGCCATCATCGCTGAGATCTATCGAATATATCCCACCTGTATTCATTGATTTATTGAACACGGGTTTGAGCAGCGTACTGTCCCTTTCTGCAGATAAAGCTACATTATGGGTATAAAAATAGACTAATGCTATAAAAAGTATTACTAAAGGACTAAATTTTATGATCCTTCTCAAAGTGCCTCCTTACCAATTCCTCTACTGCAATAACATATTTCCCTTTGAGGTTTTTAAATCGCCTCTTGCATTCAGTCATAGCGTCTTCTGCAGTCTCATATTGCTGGATTACATTTATCAAATTGCTATAATATTCTTCCATCCTCTCTCTTACCTTATGTGAAAGTTCAGGCCTGCCTCTTGATAATTCAAGGGATGCCTTTTGTATATCCCCACTAAAACGCACAAGGCTTTCAAAACAGATCCCTTTGAGCCTGTGTGCCACAGTACCTCTGCTCTCTCTTATAATCCTGGCTGTCTTATCTATGCTGAAGTCGTTGTTTCCCATGATGGACAGGAAATCCGCATCTATAGTTGCATCAGCAGGAGTCCCTGCATCCGTATCAAATCCATTGCTATCATTCCCCTCTACTACAGGAGGAATGGGGATTGTGGAAGAGGAGACGCGGTTCTTTACTGTGTCCGAAGCCCCTTTGGAAAATACAGGAAGTGTCCCTGATTTTACTGATTTTAGCTCGATGTCCGCATCAGTAATCCATTTCCCCTTTGCCATTGTAACAGCCCTGGCAATTACATTTTCCAACTCCCTGACATTCCCTTTCCACGAATGTGTCTTCAACCTGTTGATAGCACCCTGGGTTATCCCCCTGATGGCAGAATCGCTGATACCATTCTCAGCACAATATTTCCTTAAAAAGTAGTGTGCAAGTGGTTCAATGTCCTCTGTCCTCTCTCCCAGAGGGGGCAGTTCAACAGATACGACATTGAGGCGATAATATAGGTCTTCTCTGAAGGTCCCCTTTTCTATCTCCTTTGATAAATTCTTGTTGGTAGCTGCTATAACACGTACATCTACCTTGAGAGTAGAAGAACTCCCCACCTTTTTGATCTCATACCTTTGTAATACACCAAGCAGGCCGGACTGTATACGGGGACTCAAATCCCCTATCTCATCCAGGAAGATTGTTCCACCCTGTGCCACCTCAAAATATCCCCTTCTCTCGTTTATCGCTCCAGTAAAAGCCCCTTTCACATGCCCGAAGAGGTCACTTTCAAATAGAGTGTCAGATATGGCAGGGGTGTCGACAATAACAAAAGGTCTTTTGGATCTCGAACTCAACTCATGAATAGCCCTGGCAAAGAGTTCTTTGCCTGTTCCGCTCTCTCCCAGGATCAGGACAGGGCTTTTTGACTGGGCTGCCCTCTTTACCTGTTCAAATATCTTTAATAATTTCATGCTCCTTGTGATAAGACCGTATCCGGCACATTCTTTTTGAAGGTCCTCCCATTTCCCTTCCAATTGATATTCTGAATGGACAGGCCCTGAAAGGATACGCGATAGTCTCTTCTCCAATTGCTGTCTGGAATGTAGAAGGATGTCCTTTTCCTTCAGAACACTCTCCACCCTCGCCTCTAAGATGGCTATCTTTTGTATAGATTCTTCATCATGAAGCATTACCCTGTTGGAATCAGACATATTTTTCGCAAACTCTTCCCGCAGGTTTAATAGCTCATCTTCTTTACTGGTAAACTCCGCACTCTTTAACCTGAGTTCTCTTCCCAACTGCTCCATTTCAGTGGTTAACCTTGCTGATTGTCTCTGCTCCACTGTCCTCGCATATAATGTAGCTGTTGAATAGCTCAGGATCATCCCGGCAGAAGGTAAAAACATCTCAGTAATGAAACCAAACCTTGAAAAAGCAACATAGGAAAGTACCCAGTAGGTACTGATGAGTAGAAAAAAGGAGAATGTACTGATCTTCCAGTCACTCCAGGAGACACCTCCCAAAGTCAACCATGATGCACCAATAGTTAGAATGAGCAATATCAAGATCTTTCCAACAGGACCAGACTCTCTTAAAAACTTCTGTGTAACGATAGTATTTATGATGTTGGCATGGATACCTCCACCAGGATAACTCTCTTCGACAGGGGTGGGTTTGAGGTCATAGCCTGTAGCAGTATTGGAGACTATGCATATCTTCCCTTTAAGGCTTTCTTTAAGATCACCAATCCCTTTCTCATCCTCTGCTCCCTTTAAAATATCAATAAACGAGTAATGTATAAATGTCTCATTCCATCTTCCTGCATAATTAATGACCATCATACCCCTGTCATCAATTGGAATCCTGATTTCATCCTTTCCTGTTCCTTCATCTATTATCGCTCCTTTTAAAAGGAGATGTAAACCAGGTTCGAGAAGGATATTATCAGGAGGCACCTGCAGGTATGCTGATGCTACACCCAGGCCAAAGGCGGGAAAAGGACTGCCGTTTAAATTTACAACAAGCGGCACACGGCGTATAGTCCCATCCATATCACGATTAGATGAAATATGCCCTGCCCCTTCTGACACATCAAGCAGCCCCTTGAAAGGTACGACTCCCCTCTCTACATTCAGGATATGGCTCATTATTGATGTCTTAAGCGGAAGGCTAAATCTTCTCAGCTCTTCTGCCAATGACTTACCATCAACAATCCCAATATGGTCGTCTGACACATCTCTCAGGGCTAAGCCCAGAGGATAGTACAGGTTTTTCAAATTTATCGTGGCATTTATCAAGGACCTATCCCCGTCTATACCTGCAGGCTGGTCGAAAAGTACATCATACCCTATTGCAGCAACACCACTTTTTGTCAGGATATCGATCATCCTACCGTGGTATGAGCGGTCCCAGGGCCAGCGGCCAATAGCCTTCATGCTCTCATCATCTATGTCAATCAGGACAATATCAGGATGGGTAGGGATATCCCCACGAAGTTTGAACCGATAATCAAGGGTCTTATACTCCCATGAGGTAATCAAGTCAGAGAAGATGAGGGATATAATGACGATAAATATCGAACATCCGAGGCCTATGCATAGGGTCACAATAACTTGTGATTTTTTTACTCTCATATCACTGACTTTTCTTTTCAATAACCCCCGGAGTACCAATGGTATCACTAGGTTTCTCCGGTTGCTTTGGTTCTATAGCCCCAGGACTTTCTTTTTCAATAACTCCAGGCGACCCAATTATATCTACCGGCCTGTCCGGGCGCTTTGGTTTTAGTCTCCGTGGCCGGCCTGTATCAGTACCATCAGGTAACAGTATATCCATCTCTATATATCCATCTGCCCACTGTTCCCCAGGTAGTTTCTTTAATGCAAACGTAAGGTCTCGTATATGGACAGTATCCTCAGGAGCTATTTCTATAAACCTGTCTGAAACATCTATGCGTAATTGTGATTTATTGAGAAATGCTACTGCCTTCACCCTCTCGATACCAGGAGGTCCATCTACTCTGATTTCATAACCAGCACCAGGGTCTGGAACACTGTATATTTTTCCAGCAAGAATAAAATTATCCTTTTGATAAGGGTTCGGAAACAGCACTCGCAATGCCCCGCTTGTCCCCTGGTCAAAAATGGTAATAAAACAGTCCCTTTCGGCCTTGAAATGAAACGTTACAGGATCACCAATCCTTAACTTTGTTTTATCAGTCCATACCTTAACACTGAATGGCGAAGTGCTGTTCTCTATTGTGAGTACCTGCTCTATAGCAACATCATAGGAGGCTGCCCCATTAGCATAGGGTAGAAGGTCTCCAGAAGGAATATCCTTAGCATCAATCAATACTTTACCTGCCGCATAGATTGCCCCTGTAATAATATCTTTAATAGTGGCATTTATCCTAAGGATATTACCATCTACGCGAAATAGCCCTGTAAGTAAGAATCCTGAATCTTGCTCATGTTCAACAATTTTCGTGCCTTCAACCCCTGCCATAGTTGCCCTTATATCTGATTCTATAAAATCACTCAATGGGACACGACTCCCACTCCTCCCCTCCCTGAAATCACTTACTGCCACTGTCAATAAACCCTCTGCCGGTAACCGTCTAATGAGCTGAAGGATCAGGTCCCTTATCCCATCATCCCAGGAAATAAATGTTGAGGCTGCAGGAACCTTGCCCGAAAGCCTGTCGACTCTTGTTTTCATATCTGCCTCTACCACACTGAATGAATGATTCCCATTTAATGGCCCTCCACCTTTTTCCTCCCTCCCTTGTGGGGTCAGGATAGAAGGGGGAACAATGACTTTATATGGAGAAATAAGTGCTTGTGCGGAGTTGACATAGCCAAGTGCCTCCTGATACCTGCTAATAGCGGTCTTATAATCCCGAAGTGCCTCTGCCTCTTCACCTGCACGAATCAAACCATCTATCCTCGTTTTCATTTCTTCAAGCTGACGGTATAGATTGTCTGATGCCTCTTCCCTATCAAGAACAGCAAGGGAATAAAACCTTTTGTGGTTTCTATCAACCCATCGCTCCTCTATCCTGAGACCTGAAATCGTCATACTAACCCTTGAATCCACCTTAGACTGGACATATATAGAGCTACTTGCACTGCTTGATTTGGTGTTGGATTTGATAGACTCTGTCTGTACAGCACTCTCTTCACCCTTTATCTCCACCTCGATCTGCTTTAATAGATCAAGCCTGGCTGCATCATCAGCCTCATTGCCCCCATTATCAGAAAAACCTACTCCGACCATATAAAATGCCTGAGGATATTTTGGATGAGTCCTTTGAGTTACCCATAGAGGAGGCTGCTCTGAGGTTTCAGTTGGATCAGACTCTTTAAGCTGGGTAGTTGTTAAGACAGAACATGCGGAAAGGAACCATAGATATGATAATCCCAGAAGTAATATACCTGCCCTCCTGAATACATGCCACATACAAAACCCCTGCTCTCCCCTGAACCAGACCTTTGCCAGACTATTGTATCGAAGGAAAGTGTTCCAGAATCTGTGTTTAAATAAACCGCTCATACCCATTGCAATTTGCAATAAACATGCCACTAATTCTTAACCGCATAACATTCTGATAAAGCAGCCGAATCTCCTGACTCCAAATCACATCTCATTTTGCACCATGCATCATTTCCATACATTCCATGCATTATAACCCAGGGGTTTTATTTGCAATCTTGAGATGATAATAAGAAAAAGAGGATTTTCTGTCAACGACTATTTACGACTATTTACATCTATAATTTGTAGCACAGGAAGGACTAATGGATGGTCTTTTTGGCAGCAAGCGGTTTCTGGTAGATGCTCCCTCTTAAGGTCTCCGTCAAAACTACTCCCAAGTGCATATATAACAGTAGGGTCGCTCTGGAGGGGCATGTTCCTTTTCAACCTGTTCTGAAACACAGCAGATATTAATGTACGCTCCTTCTCTACAACAGCCTCCGATTGTCAAACCTGTTTCTCATCTACATGTCACATTTACCATACCCACGATACTGCGGGCCTATTTCAGGAGGAACAGGAAACTGCTCAAGTTCCTGGTTCAAAGCGCCAATTGGACAATAGAAAAATATTTTACCGGGGCAATAGAGATTGAGGGTGGACTATTCTATGAACAGAGGAACATAAAAAAGACTCAAAAATCTCCTTGACGCCTTAGATTTTGGAGAGTATTGTTAGGCTCAGTTTTTCGATTTTCCTATTGAATTATTGAATAAAGGTAGAAAGGTATTATTTGTAAGAATTTGATTTTGAGCTAAGTCTATCTATGAAAAAAAATCCCATTTATCCAAATACACCTTTAGTAGAAACTGTTTTTGAGATACGTTTTACAGGAGAACCAGCGGTGGAATGTAAACGTGATGAATTTTTCTATAAGATTCGATCCAAATATCCAAAAGTTTACGTACCCAAGCTAAAAGAAGCTGTGCAGGCTCTTGCTTTAGAACCTTATCATTTTCGAAGCGAAGACGATAAGACAGGAGTAATGATTGCATTAAATAGATTTGCATTTTTTACAAAAGAATACAAAGGATTTAACTCATTTAAAAAAGAAACCTTAATGTTGATGAAAATATTTACCGGAATGTTTAAAATAACTAAATTGAATAGAACTGGATTACGTTACATAAATATAATTCCCTTTGCAAGAGAGAACGACATAATTCCGGTTAACAATTATCTTAACTTTGGAATAAATTTTCCTGAAGTTTATCCAAAACAATATAATAGTCTTTCAATCGCATTTAAGGCTTTAACTGAGGCTGGGTCTATTACAACTCGCCTTGAAAATAATGTATCTATAGAAGGTTCTCAAGAAGTGATTCTGTTAGATTTTGATTATGCAAAGGAGAACAATTTAAGCACTTCTAAGTTAGAACATTATCTTGAAGAAAGCCACAAATACACTAAACAGATGTTTGAGTCATTAATTACAGATACTTATCGGTCTTATTTGAAAGGAGAGGCAATATAATGCGTATGAGCAATTTGGCGCTTGTTGATGAGTTTTACGATACAGATATGAAATATAAGAGACATAAAATTTCAGTTGAAACTGCTGATATGTTTGTGAACACAGAGGAGGAACTCAAGGTATGGTCTTATAATATTATTCCTGGCACTATTCTATTGTTTGCGATAGGTACGTTTCGATTGAGAAAACCGCTTACTGTGAAGTTCCATAAAGAAGGAAGATGGTTCTTTGCAGAAAATGAGGTTTTGGTCATTACAGGTGTAGGTGAAACGATTGATCAAGCTATTGAAGATTTCAGAACACATGTTCTATATTTCGTCAATTATTATAAGAACTTATCAGAGAATAACTTAATCGGCGACGCAATCAGGTTAAAAAAGATTTTTAACAATTTATTGGAAGCAGAATAAGTTTAAGAAATTATGCCATCAATTCCTCGAAGAGTTATAGAAGCCAGTCTATTAATAAAAGGGTTCGTTAAAGAAGATGGTACACACCATTGTTATTTTCATCACGAGTATAAAGGCAAAAGAACAGGCTCATATACTTATACCTCTCACGGGAGTGGTTTCAAAGAGTATGATGATAATTTACTTAACCAAATGAAGAAACAACTCCGGCTAAAAAGGTTCGGTGAAGTTAGGGATCTCCTCAAATGTCCAATGACAAAAGACCTATATAATGAAAAGTTACGTGAGGATGGATTGATAGATTGATTTAAACCTCATAAATATCAGCCAGATTCAACGATGGGTACTGTTGGACGATCTCTTCAGCGGTTGCACCCTCTGAAAAGGCGGCGATCACCGTTTCCAATGTTACGCGCGTCCCGGCAACATGGACAACGCCATCCGAATCGGCTTGTAACGGAATGGTTTCAAGAACTATGTTAAGTGCCATAGAAATCACCTCCTATGAAGCCATTGTACATAAATATTGCGGCTGTGTCTACCAGCCGAATTGCCTCATCAAAAATCTATACGAACTGGAATGAACTACCCCGCCGCAAGCGGACGGGGTATCAAAATATTTCACAAAGAAAAGTAAACGCCCCAAGGGGCGGGGAATATAACCCTGAGTGATTTAAGGCACGGCATGGCCCTCTTTATATGTCTCTGTTCCCAGGATCCAGTGAGATACTCTCGCTTTCTATTATTGTTTTTATATCCAGCCTTAACTTTGGGAGTTTATTCTTGATGATATCCCACATAATTTTATAGTTTATCCCAAAATATTCATGGGCCAGGACATTTCTGAAATCAGATATCTTTCTCCATTCAACAAAGGGATATTTGTCGCTTATTTCTGCAGGCATGTTGCTCGCAGCTTCTCCTATGATCTCAAAATTTCTCACAATAGCATCCAGTCTCATCTCATCCACAAGAAGCGCCTCATAGGGACTATCACCTATATAATTCTGAATCTTTTTGATAGAAGTCAGTATATCTTCAAGATAGAGTTTATGGCTTCTATGCATAGATTACTTCCTGCAGGATTTCATCCTTTAATTGTGGCCTAAGGGCATCAATGGTTACCAGATCAATCTTTCGACCAAATAAATCCTCAAGGAAAAATTTTAGATCCATAAAATTGTCAAAGGTTTCATAATTATCTTGAAACTCAACGAGAACATCTATATCACTTCCCCATCTCTCCTCACCTCTTGCAAAGGAGCCAAATATTCCTATCTTTCTAACACCAAATCTCTTCTTTATCTCATGTTCATTTTTCTTTAATAATTCTATTGCATTCATGATAAACCTTTGATATGTAGGTTATGTATTTTTCTGGCCTCAGCTCGCCACTGTATATCTCGAATACATCAGAAAACCGCTCAGGCTTGCAAAGCACATTTATGGCCCGCGGTTTACTGCCATCAATGCCTATTGTGAACATGTTTATCATTCCACAGAAAGACTCGTCCGGTTTTCACGGCATACAGGAAAATCAAAATTTCATTTTGAATAATAGACTCTACAAGTGGTGGATGTCAAGGATGTTATTAAGCAGGGTGGGTAAGAAAAAGGACACCTCTGATAATAAAAATTTAATGGATGGTCTTTTTTGCAGCAAGCGGTTTCTGGTAAATGGCCACTGCCCTGCTATGATCCCTGAAGTTTTTTGAAAAGTAGTGTGTATCGTTGTTCTTTGAGACAAAGTAGAGGTAATCGACATCCTCAGGGTATAAAGCAGCACGGATAGATTCTATGCCCGGGCTTCCAATGGGGCCGGGAGGAAGTCCACGACTCATATATGTGTTATATGAAGACCTCATAGTAAGATGCTCCCTCTTAAGGTCTCCGTCAAAACTACTCCCAAGTGCATATATAACAGTAGGGTCGCTCTGGAGGGGCATGTTCCTTTTCAACCTGTTATGAAACACGGCAGATATTAATGTACGCTCCTTCTCTACAACAGCCTCCTTCTCTATTATAGATGCAAGGGTAACTACATCCTTAATTGTCATATTCAGTTCTGCGGCCTTTTCCTTAAACTCCGGCGTAAAGACATCTTTAAAATTGAGTACCATCTTTTTCAATATCTTTCTGGGATTGCTGCCCCTCAGTAGATAATAGGTATCCGGATACAGGAAACCCTCAAGGCTTGAGATATCGAGAGCAAGTATATCTATCATCTCCTTATCCTTTGATAGTTCTCTGAAGGTTTCTATATCCACAAGTCCTTCTGAAGCGAGCAGCTCACCAATCTGTTCTAAATTATAACCAGGGAGGATAGTAATCTTACGGTAGTTTACCTTGCCATATCTAAAGGCCAGCACAATATCGAACAGGGTTACATTCGGCGGAAATAAATATTCACCTGCCATAATCTCCTTTTCAGATAACATTAGTTTCCCGATTGTCAAAAAGAGTGTGCTGCTTCCGATAAAGCCATCTTCCTTGAGGTTGTCTGCAATCCATCTTAGTGTAACCCCCTCAGGCACTTCAAAAGACCTTCCTTCATGACTCATGGTCTTAGATGAAAACAGACTGCTATACCCGGTAATTGATAGCAGGGAAAATAATATAAAGACTACTCCTGCTATTGCTAATCCCTGTCTGATTTTCATATTTACTTGGGTCTGCCGGCCAGATAGTCTTGCAGGATAACAACCGCGGCTAATTTATCAATGACCTTCTTCCTCTTACTCCTGCTCATATCAGCCTCTATTAATGCCTTTTCCACCATCTTTGTGCTCAAACGTTCATCCATAAACCTTATCGGTATCTTAACCTCCGTTCTAAGACCTTCAACAAATTGCGATACCTTTTCCCCCTGTATACCCATACTCCCATCCATCATTACAGGCATACCAACAATAATTTCTTCTACTTCATATTCTTTGACAATCCCGATAATATGTCTTATATCTCTCGCGGGATCACTACGATCTATAGTTTTAAGACCATGAGCAGCTATCTCAAGCTCGTCACTTACAGCAACACCTATTCGCTTATCTCCAACATCCAGGGCGAGTATACGCATCTTATGACGGAAGGCCTAATTGCCCTCTTCCAGCCTCTTTAATCTATTGGATAAGTCCTGAACATTCTTTTCGAGGTTCTCAAGGTCTTTTTTGCCCGGCAGGTTCAGCTTCTCAAGGGCCTTCTGAACAATATCTCCGATCTTTTTATCCAGTTCTCCGGTACCCTTCTCTGCCTTTTCCATAATCTCCTTCATCAACTTTGCACCGTCACTCTGACTCAACTCCCCTTTCTTCATGAGTTCATCTACCAGTTCCTTTGCCTTCTCCTGCGCCCCAAGACCTGCTAATAAAGCCTTACGTACGATTTCAAGCATGATATATCCTCCTTGTCACTTTTTTGTTATTGCCCGTACAACATCAACTACTTTGTTCAAAGCCTCTGTCAAACCCTCAGGCTTCTTGCCACCGGCCTGCGCCATGTCAGCCCTTCCTCCTCCTTTACCATCCACCAGAACAGCAATATCCTTTATTATCTCTCTCGCATCAAATCTGTCTGTGAGGTCTCTGGAAATCATTGCAATAAGGGTCGCCTTTCCGTCAGCTTCTGTACCAACCACTACGATCCCTGATTTGATCTTCGAGCGAAGGTCTTCTGCAAAATTTCTTAGCTCGTCTATGCTCATTGGGTCTGCCTTCTTAGATAATATCTTCACGCCATCTATCTCATGTATCTCAGAAGATATATCTACTGTCTTCGATGCAGCCAACTGACCTTTCAATCTTGCAATCTCTTTCTCCTGCTCTTTAACCTGTGATGCAAGCCGCTCTGCCTTTTCAGTTGCCTCTTCGGGCTTTGCCTTCAATATCCTGCTTACTTCATTTATAGTCATTTCCGATCTGTTTAGATATTTAAAAGATGCATCACCTGTTAATGCCTCAAGCCTCCTCACCCCTGCTGCCACACTGCTCTCTGATAATATCTTTACCAGACCTATATCACCGGTAGCCCTGCTGTGGGTCCCGCCGCACAACTCTTTACTGAATCCAGGCACCTGTACTACCCTGACATTATCTCCATACTTTTCACCGAATAAGGCCATTGCCCCGCTCTTCATCGCCTGTGAGATATCCATCACATCTGTGACAACAGTAATATTCTCCCGTATCTTCTCGTTTACCATATCTTCAATCCTATCTTTTTCAACATCCGAGAGGGGTTTAAAATGTATAAAATCAAAACGAAGCCTGTCAGGGGCAACCATGGAACCGGCCTGTTTCACATGCTCACCTATAACCTGCCTCAATGCTGCATGCAGCATGTGGGTGGCTGTGTGACTCCTTGCTGTTGCCTGCCGTGTAGTCCTGTTTACCCTTAGTACCCACTCCTCTCCTGCACCAATTGAACCTGAAGTAACATATGCCCTGTGAACAATAATATCAAGGGGTTTAACTGTATCAATAATCTCTATCCCGCCATCGGGACCGAGTCCTACCCCCTTATCTCCCACCTGACCACCTGATTCGCCGTAGAATGGAGTTGTATCAAATACAACCTCTATCTCATCTCCGGCTCCGGCACTGTCTACAATTGCCCCATCTTTAATAATTGCCAGTACCTCTCCCCTCCCCTCAAGGTGTTCATAGCCAATAAATTTAGAAGAGACCCTTGATTTAAGTGTATTATATACAGGCATGATCTTTTCTACGCCTAATCCTGCCCCCCTTGCCCGCTCCCTCTGCTCCTCCATCGCTTCATTAAAGCCTGTTTCATCAAGAATAAGGTTATGATCCCTTGCTATATCTGCTGCAAGATCCAGCGGGAATCCATAGGTGTCATATAACTTGAAGAGTTCCTCTCCTGGTATCGTCTTATCCCCTCTGTTTTTAACCTGCTGTATAATATCATCGAGGATCCGTGTCCCCTGTTCAAGTGTATTTATGAACCCTTCTTCTTCTCTTATTGTGAGGGCAGTTATAATATCCCTGTTCCCATCAAGGTCTGGGTAATGTGATCCCATAAGCTCAATGACATCTGATACATACCTGTGCAAGAACGGTTTATGAATACCAATAATCCTTCCATGCCTGGCTGCCCTGCGGATTATCCGCCTCAGCACATATCCCCTCCCCTCATTGGATGGGATTACTCCATCGCTTATAAGGAAGGTAATTGCCCTCAGATGGTCTGCAATAACCCTGAGGGATGTGCTTTGGGGGACTTCAGCCTCTTTTGACACAGCGGCAATAAGAGGAATAAACAGGTCTGTATCATAATTACTCTTTACACCCTGAACAACAGCAGTAATACGCTCAAGCCCCATGCCTGTATCAATGGAAGGTCTGGGAAGTGGCACAAGCTCACCTGATTCTTTCCTGTCATACTGCATGAATACAAGGTTCCATAATTCAAGATACCGGTCGCAATCACAACCAACACGGCAATCCGGCCTTCTGCACCCCACATCAGTCCCCTGGTCTATTATTATCTCAGAACATGGCCCGCATGGTCCTGTATCACCCATCTGCCAGAAATTATCCTTTGCACCGAGGCGGACGATCCTCTCTTCCGGAATTCCAATATGCCTCTTCCATAACTCATAGGCCTCGTCATCCTTTTCATACACAGAGACCCATAGCTTTTCTGCAGGTAATGGAAGCGTATTTGTCAGGAACTCCCACCCGAACTCTATTGCCTCTTTTTTAAAATAGTCACCAAATGAGAAATTGCCGAGCATCTCAAAAAATGTATGGTGCCTTGCAGTAAAACCTACATTCTCAAGATCATTATGCTTTCCACCTGCCCGAAGACACTTCTGTATCGAGACCGCCCGTTTATAATGCCTACCTTCCTCTCCTGTAAACACACGTTTGAACTGCACCATGCCTGCATTTGCAAAGAGGAGTGTTGGATCATCCTCGGGCACAAGTGAGGAACTCGGAGTAACTGTATGACCCCTGCCTGCAAAATATTCGAAAAAGAGCTTTCTAACATTATCAGATGTCATTATCTTCTTCTTTTATATCTCCTATTGTTTTCCTTATAATATCATATGAAAAACCCCTTCGTCTAAGATAATCTGAAAGCCTCTTAATCTGTTTTTGTTGGGAAATGTTTTTCCGGTAAACCTTACTCAATGCCTTACGTGCTATATCTGCTTCATCATTATCCTGAAAGACATTTCTGATAGTCTCTTCCATTAACTCGCCTTTAATCCCCTTCTTTAATAACCGGAATCTTACTGCATCAGGGCCGAGGTTTTTCCTTCTGACAGCATCTGCAGCAAACCTGAGGGCAAAACTACTATCGTTCAGATAACCTGTGGACTCCAGCCTGTTTAGTACTTCCTCCACAACTTCTGCTGAATATCCCTTTTTCAATAACCTGTCTCTAAGGTCCCCTTTGCTCCTGTCACATATGGCTAATAACTTTAAGGCAGTGTTATTTGCGAGCTTATGCTCATCTTTACTCTTTGCTACTTGTCCTGCCATCTCATATCACTTGTAGATTGTATCCCTTTTACCTTCAGGGCAAAATCATCCGGATTATTAGTGCGGCGCAATGCCTCTTCATAGCTTATCAGGTTTGAGCTATACAGCTTATAGAGCGACTGATCAAATGTCTGCATCCCATACTGTGAGGCACCGGATGCTATCACATCATGCACCCTCCTTGTCTTGTCAGAATCCATGATGTACTCCCGGATTGTTGCAGTAGATATCAATACCTCAACTGCCGCCACCCTCCCTTTGCCATCAGCCCGCGGGACAAGCCTCAGTGATACAACACCTTTAATAACAGAGGCAAGTTGTGTCCTGATCTGTTTCTGCTGATAGGGCGGGAAAATGGTGATTATCCTGTTAATCGTTTCAGCAGCATCCACAGTATGCAGGGTGCTCATGACCAGATGACCTGTCTCGGCAGCAACAAGTGCTGTTGAGATGGTCTCAAAATCACGCATCTCGCCAACCAGGATTACATCAGGATCCTGACGAAGCGCACTCCTCAGGGAATTTGCAAATGTATCAGCATCATTCCCGATCTCCCTCTGATTTATAAGGCTCTTCTTATCCTTATAAAGAAATTCAATAGGGTCCTCGATGGTCATGATATGCATGGACTTGTGTATATTAATATGCTCTATCATTGCTGCAAGGGTGGTAGACTTTCCGCTTCCCGTTGTACCTGTAACCAGTATCAATCCCCTCGGCTCTATTGCAAGCTTCTCCAATATCTTTGGAAGACCAAGCTCCTCTATTGTTAATATCTTCATGGGAATAACACGGAAGACCATCCCTATGGTCCCCCTTTGCTGGAACACATTAACCCTGAAACGCCCCAGGCCTGTCATGCCATAAGAAAGGTCAACCTCCTTTTTCTCTAAATAACGTTTCTTCTGTGCATCATTCATAATAGCGTTCACTATGGAGACAGCATCCTCCTGTGATAACTTCCCTTTTTGCTCCATAGGCATAAGCTCGCCATTTATCCTTATTATTGGGTATGTACCTACTTTTAAATGGAGATCTGATGCACTCTTTCCAACTGCCACAGTAAGGAGTTCATTTATTTCCATATAATCCTCCCTGGAATTTACAGGTTCAAATTATTGACGATCCCTGCAGCAATCTGCGGGGATTGCGCTCGCTATGCATTTTCAATTCCCATAACTAATCAAAGGTTTTTCTTATCCGGAGGTCTTGCCTCTGTCTTTTGCAGTCCACAGACCTCTTTAATATTTAACTCCATATCTTTCGCCAATCCGGTATTTTCCTTTAATAACTGTCGTGCATTCTCTCTCCCCTGACCTATCCTCTCACCTTTGTATGCATACCATGAACCGCTCTTCTCTATGATACCTTTCTCAACACCAAGGTCTATTAATTCACCCACCTTTGATATCCCTTCGTCAAACATTATATCGAATTCAGCCTGTTTGAAGGGTGGTGCAAGTTTATTCTTAACCACCTTTACCCGCACCCTGCTGCCTGTAATTTCCTGCCCCTCTTTAATCGATTCTATCTTCCTTATATCAAGTCTTATCGACGAGTAGAACTTCAGTGCATTACCCCCTGTAGTTGTCTCAGGGTTCCCGAACATTACACCCAGTTTCATCCTTATCTGGTTGATAAATATTACAGTAGTAAGGGATTTACTTATCGCGGCTGTCAGTTTTCTCAATGCCTGGGACATGAGCCTCGCCTGAAGCCCCATGTGGGCATCCCCCATCTCACCTTCTATCTCAGCCCTCGGCACAAGTGCAGCCACAGAATCGATGACGATTATATCTATTGCCCCGCTCCTCACGAGTGTCTCTGCAATCTCAAGGGCCTGCTCCCCTGTATCCGGCTGTGATATCAGGAGGTCATCTGTATTTACACCGAGTTTCCGGGCATAACTAACATCAAGCGCATGTTCCGCATCTATGAAGGCCGCCACCCCGCCGTTCTTCTGGGCCTCTCCAATGGTATGCAGTGTGAGAGTGGTCTTGCCGGAAGACTCAGGCCCGAATATCTCGGTCACCCTTCCCCTTGGAATCCCTCCCACACCGAGTGCTATATCGAGCCCTAAAGACCCTGTAGATATTGCAGGGACATCTGCCGGACCCTTATCTGTACCCAATCTCATGATCGCACCTTTCCCAAACTGCTTTTCAATCTGTGAAAGGGCAAGCTCCAATGCCTTTATCCTCTGTTCTTTCTCCCCCATGTCTAATCTCCTTTTATTTAATGTTGATGACGGCTTCGTAAAAAGTCCATCTGCTGCGTTGCGCTGCATCCTTCGTCATTGCGGCGTAGCTATTAGTACGCCTCATTCCTCAGAATTTGCGCGCCTTCGGGTACCCACTTTTGTGGGTGATGGAGCTTTTTTCAAAGCCGCCCACTTTCGGTACTTTTTACGATTCCATCAATTCCACTGATATTAATTCCGTATATATAGCCCCTGCGGGTCTTAATTCGCTTTGCATAAGATGGATATTCGTAACTTCAAATCCGTCCAGATCTATCGCCTTCTCTTCATCAACCAGATTAAGCAATCTCTCAATATTTTTTGGGGAGCGTATTCGTCCCAATGTTATATGCGGAGTAAATCCCCTCTTTTCCGCAGCAAATCCGAGTTTCTCAAGCTCCTTCTCAACGTTTCGCTGCAGCTCAATCATGTTGTTGCCATCTTCTTTTAAGCCTATCCAAATCACGCGGGGTCTTCTGATATCAGGAAATGTACCAATCCCTGAGACATCAAGCGAAAAAGGTTTTATGCCAATTATTGACAGACCCAAAGCAGTTCCGATCCCCTTAAGCCTTTCCTCCTCAACCTCACCCAGGAATTTGAGTGTAAGATGCATACCCTCCGGTCTTGTCCATGAGACATCAGCGCCGGCTTTCTTCAGCCTCTCCTGAATGGCCGTCATACCTTTCTTTATCCCATCTGGTATTGATATTGAGATAAAACACCGCATATAAATTGCTTTACTTTTCCAAATATTCCCTTATCATCCCAAGGGCAGCTTCAGATGTCTTTAATTTAATTTCCTCCCTGTCACCTGTAAACCTGAATTCCTTACATTCTACACAAGATTGAGTTGACAATGCAATATATACAAGCCCTGCTGGTTTGGCTGCTGTCCCTCCGGTTGGACCCGCAATCCCTGTCACTCCAACTCCTATCTCTGTCTTCCTAAACCTTCTAACACCCTCAGCCATTGCCTTTGCTGTCTGACTGCTTACAGCGCCATGTTTATTAATGGTCTCTTCAGGAACTTTCAATATCTCAACCTTGGCCTCATTGCTGTATGAAACCACCCCGCTCTCAAAGTAGTCAGAACTCCCGGGGATATTTGTAATCCTGTGGGAGATCAACCCTCCTGTGCATGACTCTGCAATGGAAATCCTCCACCCCTTAGCCCTGAGCAATTGCCCAATCACATCTTCTAAAACCTCTTTTTCTTTTTCAGAACTCATAGCTTAGCTTCAATTATTTTGTGCACTTAAGGTATCATACCCAACCTTTTACCAGATCAGCCTGTACAAAATTCTAATCAGGATATTTGCATAAACTCCTGCCAGAATATCATCAAGCATTATACCCCACCCACCCCCTAATCTTCTATCTATCAGTCTTATGGGAAATGGTTTCAGGATATCAAATATACGGAAGGAAACAAAACCAGCCAACAAAAAACCCCACCCCTGCGGTAGTGCCAGATAGGTGAGCAGCATCCCTGATACTTCATCTATGACAATATGCGGACTGTCTTTTTTACCATAAATCTTCTCTGCTTCATTAGATATATAAACACCGGCAATAAATATAAATGAAACAACTGTTAAATATCTTATACTTGATAAATTCTGTAATAGTAAATAAGCAAGCACCCCGATGAGACTTCCAACTGTGCCGGGCGCTGCCGGAGAATAGCCAGAATAAAATCCTGAGGCAAGGAATTTGATTATAGTTTGACGTTGAATAACACTCACATAAATTTGTCAGGAAATACCTGATACTATCATTAAAACATTTCTCAAGTCAACCACAAATTGAAAGATAATTACTCGTTTATGCAGGGCCTCTCAAATCCTTCTGCATAATTCAGGAAGGCAAGGAGCATGAAGTGGTCATGCTCATTTATTGATCTGAATTCTATGCCAACTGCATAAAAGTCTTCGAGGGGCTTTATCCAGCAGACATCACCTATAATAGCCTCTGTCCTGTCCACGTTGTATTCATCCACAAAGGATAGCTTAAGGGCTATCTCATCTCCGACATTCAGAGGTCTATTGCAGTAGGTAACAATACCACTACGGCTTATATTAACAGCAAGGGCCTTTACAGCCTCTTTTTTGGGGCAGAGAATCTCCATCTCTTTTAAGAAACTTACCCTCTTATGTCTCCGTCTGTTCCCCATAAAAAATGCACTGCAATCTAATAAAATGGCAGACAAGGTAGTTTAAAACTATACCTCTCTCCGCCCTTCAAGGGATTTAACGAGGGTTACTTCATCAGCATATTCTATATCGCTCCCAACTGGAATACCATACGCTATACGTGTAACATGAACACCCATAGGTTTTATCAGGCGTGTGAGATACATGGCCGTTGCCTCACCTGCCATGTCAGGATCCATGGCCAGTATTACCTCTTTAATGCCATCATTTTCTACCCTGCTTATTAATCCATTAATCTTTATGTCATCAGGACCAATCCCATCGAGGGGTGAAAGCGCACCCAGCATTACATGGTATAGCCCCTTGTATCCCCTTGTCCTCTCTATTGTATAAAGTGTACCAGGCTCTTCTACAACAAGAACCTTGGTCCTGTCCCTGTTAACATCACGGCATATCCTGCACAGGTCTTCTTCTGTAATATTATTACAGACAGAGCAGAAGCGGCTCTTATCCTTTACATCAATAATGGCCCCGGCTATTCCCTTTGCCTCATCCGGTGGCATCTTCAGGAGAAAGAATGCCAGTCTCTGGGCTGTCTTCTGTCCTATTCCAGGAAGCCTTTTCAACTCTTCTATAAGCCTGTCAAACGAACTTTTACTGTTCATATCATACCTGATAAACCTGGAATATTTAAACCCATCCCGCCTGTCAGCCCCTTCATCTCTTCTGCCATCATATCCTTGGCTTTACTCAGGGCCTCATTGGTGGCAGCAACAACAAGGTCCTGCAGCATCTCAACATCATCAGGATTAACCACATCCCGCTCTATCTTTATTGACAGGATCTCCTGGCGGCCATTTGCAGTAACCGTAACCATACCGCCCCCTGATGAGGCCTCAACAGTCTTATTCCCTGCCTCTTCCTGGATCTTTGCAAGTTGTTCCTGCATCTTCTGAGCCTGTTTTAGAATATCACCGAACATCTTTTTTGACATTGTACCCCCTTCTATTCCCCTTTCCTGTTTCTAAGTTCCACTACCTCACCGCCAAGTATATCAATTGCATCCTTTACAATCTGATCTGAAAATGCCTCTTCTATCTCACTCTGTTGTTTGTCATGCTGGTCTGCAAGATATTCATTATATGCAGGGCTATGCCCTTTCTTGTCTGATATTGTAGTAAATTTAATCGCTGTGATGCCAGGAATATAAGCCTTTACCCTCTCAAGTATAAAGTCCTTACTATCCTTTCTTTCAATAAGATTAATAAAGACAGAAGCCCCTCCATTAAAACCTATAGAGAGTATACCATCTTCAAACCCCACAAGTACACCCTGTTCAATGTAAGACCCCAGGCTCGGTTTTTCTTCATTTATTCTGGTAACAACCTTGTGCCAGAGGGTTGCAATGTCCGATGCATCACTCCCTTTTGTCTCTATGGTATTCTTTTTACCATCTACTTCAGTAGAAGTGATCGAAGGAATATGGATTATTTCATTGCCGTGATCTTCCTCTCTTTTTGTTTCTTTAATCCACTCCTTTTTCTCTTCTACAGAGGTTATGCCCCCGGACAGCCTCTTTGCAATCTCTGCCAGTCTCCCGATCAGATTATCAACAGGTAGAACCGGCCTCATATCCGCAGCCTTAATAATTGCCATCTCAAAAGAAAACCTCGGGTGAGGAAACCACCGGATCTCTTCAAGGGTCTTTGAGAATATCCCGAATATCCTCTGAAGAATATCCATAGGAGTATTCTCAACCATCTTTGCCATCCCGGTTATCCTCTCCTGCGGGAGGTCTATGACCTCCTGTCCCAATCCGAGTTTGGTAATGGTGAGATTTCTAATATATTCCACCACATTTGTGCAGAACTGCTTCAGGTCATAACCCCCATCCACTATCTCTTTTAACACGGTCAGGGCGTTTGCTGAATCTCTGTTTAATATGTGCTGTATAAATGGCCCTGTCATATGATCTGCAAGGCCCAGTACCCACGTCACATCCCCTTCGTCAAGTTTACCCCCTGTATAAGCAATCACCTGGTCAAGCAGGCTCAGTGCATCCCTCATGCTCCCGTCAGAGGCCCGCGCAACAACAGACAGCGCATCCTCACTTGCCTTTATCCCCTCCTCCTGCAATATATATCTGAGTCTATCCATTATCTCTCTGTAGCTGATCCTTCTGAACTGAAAGTTCTGACACCTCGAATTTATAGTGCCTGGTATCTTGTGTTGCTCCGTAGTTGCAAAGATAAAAACAACATGAGGCGGGGGTTCCTCTAATATCTTGAGGAGCGCATTAAATGCCGAGGTGGATAGCATGTGTACTTCATCGATTATATAAATCTTATACCGGCCTTTAAGAGGCGCATACTGTGCGCTCTCCTGGAGCTCTCTTACATTGTCAACTCCTGTGTGGGATGCGCCATCTATCTCAATCACATCAACTGAAAAGCCGCTGGAGATCTCTGTGCATGACTGACATTTCATGCATGGATCATGGGTGGGGCCTTCTGCGCAGTTTAAAGACTTTGCAAGTATCCTTGCTACAGTAGTCTTTCCAACACCCCTTACTCCTGAGAACAGATACGCATGGGCAATACGTCCTGACTTTATAGCATTCTCAAGGGTCCTGGAAACATGCTCCTGCCCGGTAAGCTCTTTAAATGATCTGGGACGCCACTTTCTTGCCAATACCTGATAGCTCATAAGATCACCATTGTTACTTTTGCTGCTTATCTCCTCTGCGCAGTTGAGACAGGACAAGGTGAATCTACGGCACACACGGGGGATTACTTACCGCTGCTTCCTTCCGGACCTGGCGGGGTTTGTAAGCCCATGTTGCGCAGGTCCCGGCCCCATGCTCAACTGCGGACAGGAGACAAAAAAATGGCGGAGAGGGTGGGATTCGAACCCACGGTACCGTTGCCAGTACACGTGCTCTCCAGGCACGCCCCTTCAACCGGACTTGGGTACCTCTCCGGAAAATCCATAATCTATTGTAATTCTTCTTGTAATTTTAGGAGAAACAGGGTGCAAGGTCAAGGACTAAGTTATTAATGGACAAATCCCGGAGGTTTGATATGGCAAAGGTAGTAATCATAGGTACTTCTACCGGCGGGTTGCCTGCAGCATATGAGATAAAAAACATCCTCGGCTCCCGGCATGATATAATTGTTATTTCAAATATCGAGACCTTATTCCGGGTTATTCTTCACCTTTACGCGCCATCGTCGCCCGGATCAGCCGCAGCTCTTCGTAGGAATACTCTTCTCCGAGCCTTTCTTTCACGGGGGTCAGGAAGTGCATCCCCAGTTCTTTGTATGCCTGCTTGATCCTCTCCTGTTTTTCAGGACTCACAAAGCAATCCACGGAAATCGCCTCACCGGCCCCATCATTTATAATCAGTTTTTCGAGATGGGAGACGATCGTGGTGACAGACAGGCCCCGCCTCTTCGCCATTTCCCCGATGGAAAGATTCTCCTTGCAGAGTTCCAGGGTGGTGAGGATGGTGGAAGACCTGGGTTGTTTTACGGGAGACTCAAAACGCTTATCAGCAACCGGCATCGGCTTGATCTTATGTTGTTCGCAGTAGCGGATGATTTCCTGCAGAATAAGCTCACCATATTTATCCGCCTTCCGTTCGCCGACGCCGCTTATCCTGTGCAGATCGGACAGATTCTGCGGATAATATATCGACATCTCTTTGAGGGTGGTGTCGTGGAAGATGACATAGGGAGGGACCCCCTCCTGATCGGCCAGCGTCTTTCTCAAGGCCCTCAACAGTTCAAACAACTCCCGGTCATACCGGTCGTCGGCATCGGGTTTCTGTACAAGGCGCGGCTCTTCAGGTTTCGTCAAAAACACCTGCTCTTTCTGGGAGAGGACCTTCCGGCTCTTCTCGTTCAACTTTAAGACAGGATATTTATCCCCGGAAAGATCTACATATCCCAGTTGAATCAATTCCCGGATAAACGATTGCCATTGAGGCTTTGAATACTCCTTTCCCACGCCGTATGTTTTCAGGGTGTCATGCCGGTTCTGGAGTATCTTCTGACTTTCTGATCCCTGCAGGACGTCAACAATATACTGTGCCCCGAACCTCTCGCCTGTCCTGTAGACGCAGGACAATATCTTTTGCGCGGCAATGGTCCCGTCAAACCGCTCCCTCGGTTCCACGCAGACATCGCAGTGGCCGCAATTGGGATCCTCATATCTTTCGCCAAAATACGCCAGCAACACCCTTCTCCTGCAAACATGACTCTCACAATACTGGACCAGTTCCCGCAATTGACGGTATGCCGCCTCCCGGTCCTTTTCATCCTCCTTCTGTTCAATAAAGTGCTCAATCTTGAACTTGTCTCCATAACTGAAAAACAGGATGCAGTCGCTTCTCAACCCGTCTCTGCCCGCACGGCCAGTTTCCTGATAGTATCCCTCGATGCTCTTGGGCAGATCATAGTGGATGACATAACGCACATTGGGTTTATCAATGCCCATGCCAAAGGCAATGGTCGCCACGATGATCTCCACATCGTCCCGGATAAAACGCTCCTGATTTTCATTCCTCACTTCGGGAGTCAGTCCTGCATGGTAAGGGAGAGCGCGATAGCCATCCGATTGAAGGCTTGCCGCCAGACTGTCGGCAGTCTTTCGGCTCTGGCAATAGATAATCCCTGAATCATTTTTCGCTTCGCTCAATGGCATTGCTTGCATTGAGCGAAGCGAAAAAAGCACTGCCCTTCTCGTCTCCAGATACTGGAGTATCTGATGATAGGGATGTTCCTTGGGCCTGATCTGATAATAGAGATTCTTCCGGTTAAAGCTTGCCTTAAAGACCCTGCATTCGGGCAGTCTCAGATGCGAGATAATATCCTCCTGAACACGGGGGGTCGCTGTCGCCGTGAGGGCCATCACAGGTACGTCCGGAAATTTTTCTTTCAAGGTTTTCAACTGCCGGTATTCGGGCCTGAAATCATGCCCCCATTCTGAAATGCAGTGGGATTCATCGATGGCAAAGAGGGAGACCTTTAACCCCTGCAAGAATTGGAGGAATTCCGGCATGACCAGCCTCTCAGGCGCAATATAGAGGATCTTTATGGCGTTGCTGCACAGGTCCCGCCTTCTTTTGGCAATCTCTTCATAACTCAGTGAGCTGTTGATGAATACCGCCGGGATGCCATCGGCCAGCAGGCCATCGACCTGATCCTTCATCAGGGCGATCAACGGGGAGAAGACAATGGTAATCCCCTCGAAGATCATAGCAGGAAGCTGATAGCAGAGGGATTTGCCGCCCCCGGTCGGCATGAGGACAAAGATGTCCCTCCTCTTCAGAGCCTCCCTGATGATCTCTTCCTGGAGAGGATAAAAAGTCGTGTAACCAAAATATTTCTGGAGTATGTCGTACATAGGATCTTGCATCAAAGGTACAAAGACATGGGTGGTTTTGCACTACACACTATGAATTGCTTTCAGGGTATCTAAACTTTCCAACTCATCGAGGTGAATAATTTATTTTTATACTTATTCTATAACTGGCAACACTATATAATAAGGTAGTTTCTCATGTCAAGGTTTCTTAATATGTTTCAAGAGAAATTTTTAAATTCTCAGGGTACTCTGGTGGGTCATGTTTTATGAGGCTCTTTCTTCTCTTCATATTTTCTTATAAATGAAATGATTTCCTTATTGAATTTATCAAAATCCCCCAGGTTATTTATCAAAATCTGGTGAATCTCCTCCGGCGTTATTTCTTTATAGAAATGCACCATGCGATTTCTATATCCGGCCATTTTAATAAGCACATCAGAGAGTTCTTGAGATATCACTTCCCTTTTCCCAAGCTCTCTTGCTATTTCCTTGTATTCTATTTCTTTAAAGCCATAGGTCTTTGCGAGTATATGCCTCCCTATATCAAACAACGCCTCTAAACTTCGTCTGAGATAACTTTCTACAAATGGGGGGTTTTTCTTGTCTGAGAGAAATTCTTTAATCCCTATCTTAGAATATGGTTTTATCTCTTCAAGACAACTCTCTATATATCTTGTTAGCTCAAGAATTCGGGCTGTATTCAAATTCGATATAACCATCCTCGATTGCCTCCATAATCTCTTTGTCAAGGGCCTTTTTTGTAAATTGCAAATCCGCCGCCCTTTTCATTATCCTTTCTTCAAATTCATCAACAGATTCTATGTTCTTCTCGTATATCCTGATACCTTTTAATATCTCATACTGGAATAGTGCATTTACCTCTTGCATAAATATCAAGTCTAAATTAAAAGGATCAAAAATATCTGAGAATTCTTGGTAAAGCATCCCATATTGCCTGATAACATCTGCAGGAGGTCTTTCAAATGCGACTGCCACATCGAGATCAGAATGAGTTTCAGGTATTACAGTCTCTCCTCCCATGTATCTTATACCAGCCTCTGCCTGTGAGCCAAAGAGATAGATGCTTAGAATGTCATGCTTATCTGCGATCTTTTTTATAGATTGATTTATCATAAGTTTAAAAACCATAGGACTATTATACGTATTATGACTTATCAAAAACAGATAAACAAACCTACATCTTCCCTATATGTTTGTCAACCAGTGCGTGGGAAGGGCACAATCACTATCCGGAATCAAACAGTCACAGTGACATATCCCGGAAGATCACACAACCCTATCCTGCGAAGCGTGCAATGGGATCAACTGCCGGAAGTAGTGCCAGGCATGGAGAATACCAGGCTACAATTGCGATTTAAATAATACTACCAATTCTTATATTTGCGTGACGGTTATAGCTTTGCGAAAATCGGTGATAAATCCTTCACTAACCTCATCACTTTCTTAGATTTCACCTTCCCTGAACCGAATATAAAGAACATCTGCCTCTGAATTATAAGTGATTTTCAAAAATAACCCTCATTAAATATTGTTTATTATTCATTCAGATAGATTTTTATGTGAGGCAACGGGGGACTAAGTTATTAATGGACAAAAAGGAATCTATTGATAAAAACCGGTCGATTACTCTACCCCTACAGTCCCCTGCTTGATGGCAGACTTGTTTGTTGCATTATCCCTTGCCTGTATTTTGTAGGTGTAGGTATCAGCAGGCACAAAGACCCCATTCTTATCCTTGCCATCCCACTTTAATAATGCGGCCGTACCTCCCGCAGGACAGGAGACCCCATTCTTCTTAATCGTCCTTACCAGCGTATTTGCAGAGTTATAGATCTTAGCCTGTACCATACATGTGCCGGATAGATTGTCCAGCAGGGTAAAACTGATCTTACTTACCTCTCCAAGATGATGTCTGAAAGGATCAGGTGAGTCTGAGACCCCCTTGAC
>Ga0209343_10002120_pt1 | contig 25899 bp, 24 predicted proteins | sample RifCSPlowO2_02_FD_184026 | JGI IMG/M metagenome (GOLD analysis project Ga0209343, IMG submission 184026) | Groundwater microbial communities from Rifle, Colorado - Rifle CSP2_plank lowO2_0.2 (SPAdes) (version 2) | ecosystem: Environmental > Aquatic > Deep subsurface > Groundwater | place... | reverse complement strand
GAGGCGACCCGGACGATCACCGAGGCCGAGGGCTACGCCGTCGAGCGGGTCAACCGCGCGAACGGAGAGGCAACGCGATTCCGGGCCGTTCTCGCGGAGTATCAGCGTGCTCCGGAAGTCACGCGCCGCCGCCTCTACCTGGAGGCCATAGGGAGCATCCTGCCCGAAGCGAAGGCCCTGTATATCGTGGATAGCGACCAAAAGGCCCTGCTGCCCTGGCTCCGCCTGGAGTCGGGACAGATGCCTGCCGCAGCAGGCAAGGGAAGCGGCCAGGCAGAAGGCGTCAAAGGAGGGAATCAGCCATGAAGAACACGCTAAATATCGGACTCGGGTTCCTCGCACTGGCGATCGTCATCGTCTTTTCCGGGACCTTCTACACGCTGGAAGAGGGCGAGCAGGCGGTGATCGTCCAGTTCGGCCGGCCCGTGGGGGAACCGGTGACCGAGGCAGGGCTGCACGTCAAGCTCCCCATCATTCAGGAGGCGCGCCGTTTCGAAAAGCGCCTCCTTATCTGGGATGGCGACCCCAACCAGATCCCCACCAAAGGGCGGGAGTTCATCTGGGTCGATACTACGGCCCGCTGGCGGATCGCCGACGCCAAGAAATTCCTCGAGAGCGTAGCCACGGAGGCCGGCGCCCGATCGCGCCTGAACGACATCATCGACTCCGTGGTGCGCGACCAGGTTTCGGGCAGCGAGCTGGTGGAGCTGGTCCGCAGCGCCTCGTGGATAGTTCCCGAGGGAGAGATTCTGGAGGAGGTCCCCGCCGAGGTGCGGGAGGAATTGAAGAAGGCGGTCGTCCGCGGGCGCGAGGAGATCACCCGGACCATCCTGGCCGAAGCCCGCAAGGTCATCCCCCAGTACGGGATCGAGCTGGTGGATGTGCGCATCAAGCGCCTCGATTACGTGGAGAGCGTGCGGGCGAAGGTCTATGCCCGGATGATCTCGGAACGCAAGCGGATCGCCGCCCAGTTCCGATCCGAGGGCGAAGGCCGCAGCGCCGAGATCCTGGGGACCATGGAGAAGGAACTGCGCCAGATCCGTTCCACCGCCTACCGGCGAGTCCAGGAAATCCGGGGCAAAGCCGACGCCGAGGCGACGCGCGTGTATGGGGCGGCCTATAGCGGCGATCCCGAGTTCTACGCCTTCTCGCGAACCCTCGAGGCATACAAGGAGGGCCAGAACAAAAACTCGGTGGTGATCCTCACGACAGACAGCGACTATTACCGTTACCTGAAGCGGTCCGGGGGGACGGCTACAGCCCGGCCAACTCGCTGATGCCGTGAGTCGGACGCTGCTTGCGCGCGATGAGGAGCGACGTATGCTGGACCGGTTCGGCGAGGATTTCCGCGGCGACCAGCGGCGGCTGCCAATGTTCGTTCCGCGATGGGGCGAACGGCGGCCGTTTGTCAAACGTTCCGACGTGTGGCCGACAACGTCGAGTAACTCCTCCCTGGTCACAATAGGCACACTACGATAAAGGCGAGAAACATGGATACCACACTAATAGTCATATTGGTTGTCATTGCGCTGTTGGTTTTTTATGTGATCGCGATTTTTAATAAATTGGTCACATTGAAGAATCGATATAAGAATGCCTTTGCACAGATAGAAGTGCAGTTGAAACGACGTTACGATCTGATTCCAAATCTTGTCGAGACCGCCAAGGGTTACATCAAGCACGAACGGCAAACCCTGGAATCGGTGGTCGCGGCGCGTAATGAGGCATCAGCCATGTTGTCCAGTGCGGCGGCGGCTCCGGGCGACGCCGAGGCGATGAGGGGCCTGATCGGCGCCGAGGGCAAGCTGTCCGGCGCCTTGATGAATATGAGAATGGTGATGGAAGCCTATCCGGATCTCAAGGCCAGTCAGAATATGCTGCAGTTAAGCGAGCAACTGACGACCACTGAAAACAAAGTGTCCTTCGCCCGGCAGGCCTTCAATGACCAGGTGATGACCTATAACATCTATAAACAGTCATTCCCGCCGGTTTTCTTTGCCCCAATGTTTGGCCACGCGCAGGATGCGGTGTTATTGGAATTTGAAGACAGTACGGCCATACAGGCCGCGCCGAAAGTCTCGTTCTGATCGCGGTTGTTCATTCTGGCGTTCAAACGATGAACTTCTTTGAATCGCAAGACCGCGTGCGCAAGAACACGACTCTGCTTGTCCTCCTGTTTGTTCTTGCCGTGGTCGCCTTGATCATCGTGACCAATGTATTGATCATGATCGTGTTTGGATTTATCGATAGTCAGCAGTTGCGTAATGGCGGGACATTAATCCGGCAAATGGATTGGCAAACATTTGCTGCTGTAGGTGCCGGTGTCGGTGTCGTGGTATTCGCGGGCAGTCTCTACAAGATCATCGCGTTATCCGCGGGTGGCAAGGTTGTCGCGGAGTCGCTGGGCGGGCAACTGATTCCACGCAATACGCAGGACCTCAAGCAACGCAAACTGTTAAACGTGGTGGAAGAAATGGCCATCGCTTCCGGCACGCCTGCGCCGCCGGTTTATCTGCTTGCGAATGAACCGGGCATTAACGCGTTTGCGGCGGGATTCTCGCCGCGCGATGCAATCATCGGAGTTACCCAGGGGGCTATCGATCACTTGAGCCGAGAACATCTGCAAGGCGTCATTGCTCATGAGTTCAGCCATATATTCAATGGCGATATGCGGCTCAACATTCGCTTGATGGGCGCGCTGAACGGCATCCTGATTCTGGGCATTATTGGCTATTACCTGCTGTATTCGACGTCATTTTCGAGTCGCCGGCGCAGCAATGACAAAGGCGCGATCGCGATATTGGCGCTCGCCATCGGGCTGATGGCCATCGGTTTTGCAGGCACGTTCTTCGGCGGCCTGATAAAAGCCTCGGTGAGCCGGCAACGGGAATACCTGGCAGACGCCTCGGCGGTTCAGTTTACGCGCAACCCGAACGGGATTGCGGGCGCATTGAAGAGAATCGGGGGGCTGGAGTCCGGTTCAAAAGTGGAGAACCCCGGCGCGCCCGAAGTGAGCCATGCTTTTTTCGCCCAGGGGATTTCGGGCCTCATGCAGTGGTTGTCCGCCACGCACCCGCCGCTGGCAAAGCGCATCTTACGCATTGATCCTCATTGGGACGGCAAGTTCGATTTCTCCGACCAGGCCGACTGGGCTCAGGATGAGGACCAGGCCGGTGAATCAGACACCATGACGCGCCAGGCAGTTGCCAATAAGGTCGCTACTGTCGCCGCCGGCGCAGCGGTTGCCGACGTCCTGACTGCGATAGATCAAATCGGCAACCCGAAACAGGAAGCAGTCAATTATTCCCGCTCGCTGCTGTCAAAGTTGCCCATGGCCATCAAGGAGGCCGCGCGCGAACCCTACGGCGCCCGGGCAGTCATCTATTCCCTGGTGCTTGACAAGGGGCAAGAGGTTCGCCCCAGACAATTGAAGCAATTACAGGAGCATGCCGATCCGGATGTTTACGCACTGACGCTCACGTTGATGCCGCAGATGGATGAGCTGGATATCAAATACCGTTTGCCGGTCATTGATATCGCCGTTCCGGCGTTAAAGCAGTTATCGCTCAGTCAGTACAAACTGTTCAGGGGAAATCTGATCGCGTTGATCGAAATGGACTCCAGGGTTGACCTGCTGGAGTGGTCACTGCAGAAGATTCTGTTCAACCATCTCGACGGGCAGTTCTTCAAATTAGCGCCCATGAAGGCGCGTTATTCCGATCCCGGACAGCTCAAGAAGGAAATTGAACTCGTACTCTCGGTGATGGCCCAGGCCGGGGCTCAGAATCAGAGTGGTATGGAGGAAGCATTTGCTGCGGCAGCACAAACGCTGGAGTCAAGCGGGCTGGCATTACTGGCGAAAAATAAAATCAGGATTTCGGATCTGGATCTGGCCTTGGAAAAATTGGAAAAATTGAAACCTCTGGCGAAATTCCGGTTGCTGAAGGCCTGTGTCGCCAGCATCGCACACGATCAGAGAGCATCGGCAGTCGAGTTGGAGTTATTGCGCGCCTTTGCGGGTGTTTTGGATTGCCCTATGCCACCGTGGATGGCGTGACGGCGATATGACTGCTGTCTTTCCCGTGATCACGCTCTCGCCGCGCGATTATGACGCGGTTCTGTTCGATCTCGACGGGGTGCTGACCAGGACGGCGAGCGTGCACGCCGTGGTCTGGAAAAAACTGTTCGACAGTTTTCTCGAGCAGCGCGCCACCCAGGCAGGCGAGCCGTTCGTCCCCTTCGATATGGCCGCCGACTACCCGCGCTACGTCGACGGCAAGCCGCGTTACGACGGCGTAACTGCCTTCCTCGAGTCGCGCGGGATCGAGTTGCCGTTGGGCGCGCCCGAAGATGGCCCTGACGTTCAAAGCGTGCGCGCGCTGGGCAATTTGAAGGACCGGTATTTCGTGCAACAGATGGAGCAGCACGGCGTCGAACCCTATGAAGCGGCGATCGCGCTGGTGCGCAAACTCCGGGCGCAGGAGGTCAAAACCGCCGTCGTGTCCTCCAGCAACAACTGCGCGGCGGTGCTCGAGGCAGCGGGTATCACGCATCTGTTCGATGCGCGCGTGGACGGGACGGACGTCACCCGCCTCGAACTCAATGGCAAGCCGGCGCCGGATGCTTTTCTGGAGGCGGCACGGCGCCTCGGGGCAGAGCCCGCGCGCGCCGTCGTCGTGGAAGACGCGATCGCCGGCGTCGAGGCCGGGCGCGCCGGCCGGTTCGGCTGCGTCATCGGCGTCGATCGCCGCGAACAGGCGCAGGCGCTACGCGATGCCGGCGCCGATGTCGTGGTGACCGATATCGGCCAGATTCAGGTGGCAGGGGAGCCGCCTTCCGCGTGGTCACTGGTGTTTGAGGACTTCGACCCAGCGCAGGAGGGTATCCGCGAAGCCTTGTGCACACTGGGGAATGGCTATTTCGGGACGCGCGATGCCGCCGCCGGGGCGGTGGCGGATGACATTCACTATCCGGGGACTTACCTCGCCGGCGGCTACAACCGGCTGCGCACCAACATTGCCGGCCGCATCGTCGAGAACGAGGATCTCGTAAATTGCCCCAACTGGCTCGCGCTCGATTTTGGCATCGGCGGGGAGGACTGGTTCGATGCCCGAACTGTCAAGCTCCTGTCCTACCGCCAGGAGCTCGATCTGCGGCACGGCATGCTGTTGCGGACCATCAGCTTCGAGGACGGCCAGGGGCGGCGCAGCACGCTCAAGGAGCGCCGCCTGGTCTCGATGGGCGACATGCATCTGGGCGCGCTGGAACTGGCGTTGACCGCCGACAACTGGTCGGCAGGCGTCACGGTGCGCTCCGCTATCGACGGGCGCATCGCCAACGCGGGCGCGAAGCTGTACCGCAAGTTCAACAACAAGCACCTGGAGCCGCTGGCAGGCGAGGCCGTTGGCGAGGACGGCGTGTGCCTGCTGGTGCGCACCTGCCAGTCGAATGTTCGTGTCGCGCAGGCGGCGCGAACGCGGGCGTTCGTCGACGGCCAGCTGCTCGAAGTCCGGCGCCGGGTGATCGAGGAACCGGGATACATCGGGCAGGAGTTCAAAGTCGACCTCAAGCAAGGCGAGACGCTGGTGCTGGAGAAACTGGCCTCTTTTTATACCTCGCGCGACCACGCCATCTCCGAGTGCAGGCTCGCGGCGCGCAAGGCGATCGCGCGCGCAGGTCGCTTCGATGCCGTGATGGCGGTCCATATGCTTGCCTGGAAGCACTTGTGGCGCCGCTTCGACGTGCATATCCAGCCGGCCGATCCCGGGTTCAAGTCGAATGTCCCGATGCTGCTTCGGTTGAACATGTTTCACCTGCTGCAGGCCGTCTCGCCCAGCTCCATCGGACTCGATATCGGGGTGCCCGCGCGGGGCTGGACCGGGGAAGCGTACCAGGGCCATATATTCTGGGACGAGCTGTTCATCTTCCCGTTTTTCAATTATCGAATGCCCGAAATCACCCGGTCGCTCCTGATGTACCGCTACCGGCGCCTGGGCGAGGCGCGCGCCGCCGCCGCGGCCGCCGGGCACAAGGGAGCGATGTTCCCCTGGCAGAGCGGAAGCGATGGTCAGGAGGAGACCCAGGCGCTCAACCTGAACCCGCGCTCGCAGCGCTGGGTGCCCGACAACTCCTACCTGCAGCGCCACGTGGGCAGTGCCATCGCCTACAACGTGTGGCAGTACTTCCAGGTCACTCGTGATATCGAGTTTCTGCATTCCTACGGTGCGGAGCTGATCCTCGATATCGCCTGCTTCTGGTCAAGCATCGCGATCCTCGATGAGGAGCGCGGGCGCTACGAGATCCGCGGCGTAATGGGTCCCGACGAGTTTCACGACGGCTATCCGGATTCAACAACGCCCGGCCTCAACAACAACGCCTATACCAACATCATGGCCGTGTGGGTGCTGTGCCGGGCGCTGGAGGTGCTCGATCTGCTGTCCGAAATGCGTCGCGCCGAGCTTACGACGCGGCTTGGCTTGTCGGCGGAGGAGATCGCGCGCTGGGGCGATATCAGTCGCAGGATGGTTGTACCGTTTCATGACGACGGGATCATCAGCCAGTTCGAGGGCTACGAGAAATTGCGTGAGCTCGATTGGGAGGACTACCGGGCGCGCTACGGCAATATTCAGCGCCTCGATCTCATCCTCGAGGGCGAGAACGACAGCGCCAACCGCTACAAGCTCTCGAAACAGTCCGACGTGCTGATGTTGTTCTACCTGTTTTCCGCCGAAGAACTCGGCGAACTGTTCGAGCGTCTGGGCTATGCGTTCGAATACGAAACCATTCCGCGCAACATCGCCTACTATATCGGCCGTTCGTCCCACGGCTCCACGCTGTGCCGTGTAGTGCATGCCTGGGTCATGGCGCGTTCCGATCGGCCGCGCGCGATGGACTTCTTCGCCGAAGCGCTGCAAAGCGACGTGGCCGACATCCAGCAGGGCACCACCGCGGAGGGCGTCCACCTCGGTGCGATGGCCGGGTCGGTCGATCTGATGCAACGTGTATCGACGGGCATCGAGGTAAGGGGTGATGTTCTGCGGCTCAATCCGGAATTGCCGCGGGAGATGGAGCGCCTCGACCTGCGCATCCGCTACCGCGGGCATTCACTCGATCTGCGGCTGACGCGCGACTCGCTCATGGTCCGCGGGCGCGATGGCGCGGCACCGCCGATTTCCCTGTGCGTCGACGACACGGTCTGCGAATTCGCCAGCGGTACTACCCGTGTGTTTCGATTGAATGACAAGGCAAGGGATGGCGCAATTGCCGGAAAGGACTCGGCCCAGGCAAGCGAGGGACGTCATGCCCCCTCGGCTGGTGACGGTGAGGCGCGGCACGAAGGTGCGGAAAGTCACCGGGCGCCTCATCGACCGTCGGATCCGCGCCGTCCGGGTGGCGCTTGAGGCCATGGATCTTCTTTCCCGTCAATCCGAGTCCAGCGCTGCCGCTGCGGGCGGTTGCCGCGTTGATCCTGCCAGCGACGCCGCGGGGCCGCCGTCCGAGCCGACGGGAGTGGAACTCTTCACCGAAGGCGATGAGCTCTACGCGGCGATGCTCGCGTCGATTCGAGGCGCCCGCCACGCGGTGCGCATGGAAAGCTACATCTTCGCCAGCGATGAGATTGGGTGGCAATTCGCCGAGGCGCTGGCCGAGCGCGCCGCGGCGGGCATCGATGTGCGGCTGCACCTTGACGCAGCCGGTGCGTGGCGCAGTTCGTCGCTTGCGCTGCAACGCCACCTGCGCGAACGGAACGTACGCGTGCGATGGTTCCATCGCTGGAGCTGGCGCCAACCGCTGCGCTACAACCGCCGCAACCACCGCAAGTTGCTCGTGATTGATGAACGTGTGGCTTACGTCGGTGGTTTCAATATACATCGGGAAAGTTCGCGCCGATTTTTCGGTGCGTCGCGATGGCGTGATACTCACGCAGAGATCTCAGGCTCGTTGGTAAAACATGCGACCAAGTTATTCGACGCGTTCTGGCGAGGACATCGCCAATGGATGCCAACGCAGCAGAACGGACGCGCAACCAGCCTGGTCTCGAACCACACGCGCGCCTGCCGCCATCAGATACGCTGTCTTTATTCAGAGGCATTCGCCTCGGCCCGAGAGCGCATCTACCTGACGACGCCCTATTTCGTGCCTGATCTGCTTACGCAACAGCGTCTCATGAAAGCCGCGCGCCGCGGAATTGACGTGCGACTGCTGGTCCCGTCGAAAAGCGACGTGCCGATCACGCGCTGGGCAGCGCACGCGTTCTATAGCGAGCTGATGTCCGCCGGGGTGCGCATTTACGAGTACCTGCCGCGCATGCTCCATGCGAAAACCATCGTGATCGACGGAAGACGGGCCACGCTTGGGACTGCCAATCTCGACTACCGCAGTTTTTTCCTGAACTATGAATTAATCTTGGTGATGGAGGCGACCCGCGAGTGCGCGCTCCTGGAACAGCATTTTCTTGAGGATCTGTCCGAGTCGCAGCAGATCATCGCGAACACTTGGGCCAGGCGGCGCTGGGCAAAAAAACTGCTGGAGGGCGTCGGCTGGGCGATGCGCCGCTGGCTATGAGGACCAGTCTTAAGGAGTCAGCAATGAAACAGCAAGGTAACGAACGCAGCTTCAAGGATCCAGTCTGTGGCATGGAAGTTAGCCGCACAACCGCAGTTGCGGAATTCGTTTACCAGGGCAAGACCTTCTACTTCTGCGCCAGGGCGTGCCGGCAGGCGTTCGAGGCGGAGCCTGAGAAATACATCAAGCATCACCGCCAGCATGGGATGAAGCCAAGACAAGCTTGAACGACACTTATGACGAATAACCTGATTTCACCATTGAACAGCGGGCCGTTCTTCTGGCTCATGGCATCGGTGTTCGTGGTAGCGCTTGGTTACGGCGTCGCGCTGCCCATGCTGCCGTTTTTCCTGGAGCCTCTGCTTGCGGACTCGAGCCGGTTCTCGGTGTCCTGGCACGTTGGGATGATAACCGGCGTATACGCATTCGCGATGTTTCTGTTTGCGCCGCTGTGGGGCCGGCTGTCCGACAACGTTGGCAGGCGGCCCGTCATTCTGGCCGGCCTGGGCGGCTTTGTCGTGATGCTGGGAACGTTCGGACTTTCCCCCAACTTGGGATTTGCCTACGCTTCGCGCATTCTGGGCGGATTATTCGCTTCGTCAGTTCTGCCCGTCGCCTCGGCCTACATCGCCGACATGGGGGTGCCGGAATTGCGCGCTCGGCGGTTTGCCTGGATGGGCACGGCAGGTCTCCTCGGTTTCCTGGCAGGGCCGATGCTGGGCGGATGGTTGTCGGACGCGAGCGGGCAATGGCTATCTTCTTTTGCCGGGCGCACGGGTGTGGACCTGGTTTCAATGCCGTTCCTCGTGGCGGCAGCGCTGGGCGCGGCGGTTTGGCTCCTCACCTACCTGGAGATGCCCCGGTACGCGGGGAACGCAGCAGTGCTCCCGGCTGCCGACAAACCCTTTACATCGCATGACTCAAGATCGGTCAACGTCCTGCTGCTGCTGACGCTCCTCATGATGTTCGGCCTGGGCAGCTTCGAAGTCGGAGTCACTTTGCATGGACAACAAATCCTCGGTTTCGGCCCGGATCGACTCAGTCAGATGTTCGTGGCGTGCATGCTGGTGATGATCGGGACCCAGGTACTCGTGTTTCCTTACCTGATCAAGCGGTGGCCCATTCACTTCATCGCGCCACCGGCCTTCGCGGTCATGGCGGGCGGGCTGGTTCTCCTGCCCGTGGCCCTGGACTTTGGCTGGCTCCTGGTCGTGGTCGGACTGGTCGCCGCGGGATCGGGATTGCTGGCGCCGATCATGAGTTACCGGATTTCGCTGGCTGCCGGTACCGCGCAGGGGGCCGTGCAGGGGAAGCAAGCCGCGGCATCGAGCCTGGGCCAGGCAATCGGTTCGGTCGTCGCAGGCTTGTGGTTTGGGTTGATGAACCGGGAACCTTTCTGGGCCACCGCGGGCTACTCCTGATCGGTGCAGTGCTGAGTGCCGGAATGCCCCTGCTCTCGGCGCAGCCTGCAGCCAAGAGCGGGACTCGTTTCTGAGAGCGGCCCCCTTAATTAATCGCATGAATCTCAACATTTCAAACCTCTTAAAACCGAAAGGTCACCATGCTCGACACCAAACTGGTTTCCTGGGCGCTCGGCATCTTCGGCGCGATCACGTTCGTCGTGTGCGTGATCTACGGGCTGATCGTGCCCGCGAGCCTCGGCATGCGGGCGGTGCTGGAGGCAATGCTGCCGGCGTTCAAATGGCTCACCTGGTGGGGCTTCCTGCTGGGCCTCGCGGAGAGCTTCCTCTACGGCGTCTACGCGGGGATCGTGTTCTGCCCGGTGTACAACTGGCTCCACCGCCGCCGGGGACGAAGCGAACGATGAAAAGCGCATGGATTACGACGTGATCGTGGTGGGCGCCGGGCCCGGCGGATCCGCTGCCGCGTTCGAGCTTGCCCGCAGCGGTGCGCGGGTCGCCCTCATCGAGCAACAGCGGCTTCCCCGCTACAAGCCGTGCGGCGGCTGCCTGTCGCTGAAGATCGACCGCTTTCTCGAACCGGACTTTCATACTCTTGTCGAGAAGACCGTGTACGGCGCCTGTTTCACGTTCGAAGGGGTCGAGGACTTCCGCGCGGCGACCGATCGCCCCATCGCATACATGGTGATGCGGGATCGCTTCGATCTCTTCCTCGCCGAAAAAGCGCGCGCCGCGGGAGCGGACCTGCGCGCGGGCGAGCGCGCGCTCGAGGCGGTCGAGGAGGAGGACCGCGTGCGCACAAAGCACGGCGAACTCTCGGCCCGCTACCTCATCGGCGCCGACGGGGCCGGCGGCATCGTGGGGCGCTCGCCGTGGACGTCTCGAAAGGAATGCTGCACGCCGCCCGGAAGAAGATCGCGGACGCGCGCGTCGCGTGGGCGCAGCACGATATCACGAGCCTGCCCTATGCCGACGAATCGATCGATGTCGTGGTGAGCACCTGGACCCTCGAGACGCTCGCCGATCCGCGCCGCGCCGTGCGCGAGTTCCTGCGCGTAATCAAGGATGACGGCTTCGTCATCTATGCCTTCTCCGGCAAGCCTGCCGCCGGGCTGGAGCGGCTCTACGCGCGGCTCGTCGAGGGGTGGTCCGCCGGGATGCTGCACGGCCGCTTCCTGCGTGCAGCCGAGCAGCCCTATCACGACTGCGGCCGGTCGCGGCTGACGAAGTTCGCGAACGGGCTCGCCACGGTGGTGGTGCTGCGCAAGTGCTGCAGCGTCGACGACCCGCATGCGCCCTGCCTGCCCGCGCAGGCCCCGGGCGAGGCGGCCCATGGCGCAGGCTAGATTCCCGCACCCGGTTCCCTCCCATGGCAGACGCCTTCCGTCTCTTCGCCCAGCCCTGGTGGGTGAACCTGCTGGTCCTCGTGCCGCTGCTGTCCTTCTATTTCTGGCGACGGTCGGGACTGGCGATTGCGCGTCTAACCCTGGCCATCGCCGCCGCGTTTGGCATCGCATTCGGATTCGTCGAAGCGGCGGTGGTGGTCTATCTCCGCGCGGCCGTCGGACTGTTCCCCGGCCGCGGCGGCGCGCCGGATTACGCGCCGGCCCTCCAGGACATTCCGCAGAACCTGTTCGATATCGAGGTCTTGCGCGAAGCGGCGACGATCATCATGCTCGTCTCGATCGCGCTGCTCGCCGCGCGGCGCGCGCGCGAGCGCTGGGCCATGTTTCTTTACATCTTTGCCCTCTGGGACCTCGCCTACTACGCCGGGCTGCGGGCGACCGTTGGCTGGCCGCCTTCGCTTCTCGCCGACGACATCCTGTTCCTGATCCCGGTGCCGTGGATTTCAAACGTGTGGTACCCGTTACTGGTCAGCGGCCTGACCGTGTTTGCCGTGGTGTTCGCGACCGGCATCGGTCAGTCGCGCCATGCGGACGCTTGACCTTTGAGCACGTTCAACGTTATCCAGCGGATGCAGAGCAAAGACACGCAATCAAACGTCGGAGCGCTCGTGCTCGCTTTCCGGTACGATAGCGCGAGCGGCGATTAAGAGGAGACGACGATGAAACATTCTATTTTTTTCACGTTATCGGTCTTCGTGCCCATTTCCCTGTCCATCGCCGGCGTCGCGCTGGGTAGCCAGCACAGCGTGCACGACCGGATGATGAGCGAACAGGCCCCCGTGAAGGAGCCGGAGCTCAAGACGCTGGATGACCTCGCGAAGGAGATCAAGGCGTTGCGACAACGGCTGGCTGGGCTGGAGGCCCTGAAACCCAGGTTTACGAACTTCATGCCGAACTACGCCGAGAGGTTCCACGTCATGCACCGCGCCGGCGACGTCGGCGACTGGGCCGTGGCGGCGCACGAGATCGATGAGATGCGACGGCTGACGGGCATCTCGAAGTACATCGATCCCAAGCTCGGCGCGCTGCTGCAGGCCTTCATGGACGGCAATCTTCGCAAGCTGCGGGAAGCCGTCGAGCACGGGAACCTGAAGTCGTTTCAGGCCGCACTCGTAGACACCGTGGCAAGCTGCAACGGCTGCCACAAGGCGAGCGGAAGTACGCTCGGCGTGACCGTGAAGGTCAGCGACACTATGAGCATGCGTCATCCTCATCTCCTCGGGAAGACGACAGTTCCCAAAGACCACGGTCACTGATCATGAGTGGCCCGCTCAGCCAACGGATGTTTCAGATTGTCGGGGCGGGTCCCGCCGGGCTCGCCGCGGCCATCACGCTCGCCCGCGCGGGCCGGGGCGTCGTGGTCCACGAAGCGGCTGCGGAAGTCGGCTCCCGCTTTCAGGGCGATCATCAGGGACTGGAAAACTGGACCACCGAGCATGACGTCCTCGACGATTTGCGCGGGCAAGGCATCGCGTGCAACCTCGCCGCGACGCCTTGTCGAAAGGGCGTCGCGTTTGACGCGTGGGGGAATCAATATGAAATACGCAGCGACTGCCCGCTCCTCTACATGGTCGAGCGTGGCCCGGGTCCCGGCACGCTCGACTCCGCGCTTCTGGCCCAGGCCCAGGAATTGGGCGTCGAGGTTCGCTTCAACAGCAAGGTCCGGCAGCTCGAGGGTCCCGGAATACTTGCGGCTGGCCCCAGGGCAGCAGATGCCATCGCTGTGGGTCTTCACTTCGAGACCTCCATGCCCGATGGCTGGTGGGTTATCTGCGACGACGATCTCGCGCCGCAGGGCTATGCCTACCTGCTGGTGACAAATGGCCGCGGGACGGTAAAGAGCTGCATGTTCTCCGGATTCAAACAGGAAAGCGTGTATGTCGCGCGGACGGTCGATCGTTTCCGCAAGCTCGTGGGACTGGAGATGAAAAACCCGCAACCGCACGGCGGCGCGGGAAACTTCAGGATACCGGTCTCCGCATATTCGGGACAGCATCCGGTCGCCGGCGAGCAGGCCGGATTCCAGGACACGCTCTGGGGCTTCGGCATCCGGTTCGCCATTGCATCCGGAGTTCTGGCCGCGCGCAGTCTGATGGACGGAAGTAATTACGATACTCGTTGGCGAGAGGAGCTGAATTCAGTGCTGCGGGCGGCCGTGGTCAACCGCGCTGTCTACGGCGGCCTCGGAAACGATGGCTACCGCCGGTTTCTGCGCAAGGCTGCCACGATCGGCGATGCACGAGCATTTCTGCGCCGTTACTACGGCGCCTCGTGGCTCAAGCGGCTGCTTTATCCATGGGCCCGTCTGCTCGTGCAGTCCAGGCGGCGCGACGTCACCTGCAACCACATCGACTGCACGTGCGTGTGGTGCCGCTGCGGCGGATCTCTCTAGGTGCCTCCCGGATGGAGTTACACGAGTTCTTCCTGCTTCTCGCGATCCTGCTGCTGGGCGCGCGGCTGCTGTCCGAAGCGGCGGCCCGGCTCGGCATTCCATCCGTCATTGGCGAGCTGGCAGCCGGGCTGATCCTGGGACCGTCGCTGCTGGGCTGGGTGTCCGTGAACGAGACCCTGGAGATCCTGGCGGAGATCGGCATCATCCTGCTGCTGTTCGAGGTGGGCATGGATACCGACGTGTACCGTCTCGCCCAAGCGGGCGCCAAGCCCGTTGTGGTGGCGGTCGCCGGCTTCGGGCTGCCCTTCGTTTTCGGGGCCGGCGTGAGTCTTTATGGCTTCGGATTGCCGCTCATCGCCAGCCTGTTCATCGGCGGCACACTCACCGCGACCAGCATCGGCATCACTGTCCGCGTGCTGACGGAGCTGCGGCGGCGATCCTCGGACGAGGCGCAGATCGTGATCGGCGCTGCCGTCCTGGATGACATCCTGGGTGTCATCGCGCTCGCCTTTCTGTACCAGTTCGCGGTGATGGGAGAAATCACGCCGGCCGCGATAGGCAGGGTGAGCCTGTACATCGTGCTTTTCGTGGTGCTCGCGCCGGTCGGTGCCAAGATCGTCGCCTGGGTGATCGACCACTACGACCGCAGGAGCGCCTCCCCCGGGCTGCTCGTGACCATGGTCGTGAGCCTGATCATGCTATTCAGCTACCTGGCGCACCTCGTCGGCGCGCCGTTGATACTGGGCGGCTTCGCCGCCGGCATCGCGATGGGCCAGCGCTTTCAGTTGAGCGTGGCGCAGCGGCTGGGAATTCCGTTCACCTCGGCGCTCAACCGGATTCTGGCCGCCGCACCCGCGCTCTCGGAGCGGCTGGAACATCAGATCCGGCCGCTGATCCACGTTTTCACGCCGATCTTCTTCGTCATGGTGGGCGTGTCGCTCAACTTGAGCGCCGTGGACTGGGGTTCGGCGTTCGTGTGGCAGTTGGGAACCGTGCTGCTTATGATTGCGTTCGCCGGCAAATGGCTCGCCGGCTACTGCATCCGCGAGACCCGCCTGCGACAGGCCGTGATTGGCCTGAGCATGGTGCCGCGCGGGGAGGTCGGCCTGATATTCACGCAGGTCGGGCTCTCGAACGGAATCCTGAATGCCGAGCTCTATGCCGCCCTGCTGATTGTGATCGCTTTCACCACGGCGCTACCGCCGTTCGTGCTCAAATGGATCTATGCCAAATGGGGCCACGACATTGGGCTGGCAATGGACAGCACAACCCGTTGAGTGCATTGCGGCGCGAGCGCTTGCATTCTTCAAAGTGGCGCACAAATCTGCGCGGGAGGCCCGTCGCCAACGTCGCAACAGAGTTGGGCATCGGCCTTGCACCCTTGCTTCAGTGGCTGCTCGTCCCTCCACTTGTATTGCTCATCGTGCGCCAGGCAGGCAGACTGATTGCGCCTCGATAGGGAGGTCAGCAATGAGCGCTCAAGGCGCGGGGCACCAGTACCGTTGGGTACCGTCAGACGCCGGAACTTATTAGCACATGAATTCGACAGAACCGACACTCGCCGCTCTTTCGAGCCCCACGTTACGGTATTTTCTGGCAACGCGCCCCGCTTTTCTCGGCGTGACGCTGTTTGCCTGCGCCATTGGCCTGGCGACGGCGTATTACGATGACGGTGGCGTATCGGCGGCAACTGCTGCGGTGACAGTGATCTTCGCGCTGCTTGCACACGCCGGCGTCAACGTGCTGAACGACTACTACGACGCGCTGAACGGCACGGACGCAATGAATACCGACCGCATTTTTCCTTACACGGGTGGAAGCCGCTTCATACAAAACGGCGTCTTGACACCGCGTGAGACCGCGGTCTTCGGTGCCACGTTGTTCGGCGTCGTGATGGCCGCGGGTATATGGCTCGCCTGGATCTCGGGCGCGGGACTGCTGGCGATCGGCGCCGCCGGTCTGCTGATTGGCTGGGCCTATTCCGCGCCTCCACTGAGATTGAACAGCCGCGGAGCGGGTGAGTTATGCGTCGCTGTCGGCTTCGGCCTGATCGCGGTCGGAGCCGATTATGTGCAGCGACGTGGTTTTGCCGCATTGCCGGTGGTTGCGGTCGCGTCTTATGCACTGCTGGTAACCAACATTCTGTATATCAATCAGTTTCCCGATCGCGCTGCCGATCAAGCAGCAGGCAAGCACCACTGGGTGGTCAGGCTCGGCGCGAAACATGCACGCTGGGGATATATCGCGCTGATCTGCCTGGCTTACGGTTGGCTTGTTGCAATGGTAATTACGGAACGTTTGCCGGCGCTGACTCTCATTGCACTGACGTCCGTCCCGATCTCAAGAAAAGCAGCAGCCGAGCTCCTTCGTCATGCAAGCCATCCGCAACGTCTGGCCCCCGCAATTCAGACGACCATAGTCGCGGCTAGCGCCCATGGCCTGCTTGTTTCGCTCGCGCTGGCGCTGACCAAAGCCTTTGCCTGAGTGCCCCGGCGATGATCAGCCGCGTGTAAATAATCAGACATTCCCGGACATCATGCACTCCATACGCGATATCGCACCCAATCCCCACGCGCGGAAAAGATGAAACCGATGCGTTTCTCCAGTTGGGTGGTGGTGAGTGTGAGTGTGATGGCTTGGTGCCTGGCGCCATCTGCCAACACCCAGGACCCGAGTGGCCGTGACGTCATCGATCGGGTGGAGAACCTGCTGTGGGGAAAGACGATGCAGGGCGAATTCGAGATGAGCGTTACTACCCCACGATGGCAGCGTATGCTCGGCCTGCGCATCTGGATGGACCGCCCCAGGCGCTCGTTCATCCGCATTCTCACGCCGGCAAAAGAGGCTGGCATTGGTTCACTGCGTATCGGCCCGGAGATGTGGAACTACCTGCCGAACATCGAGCGCACGATCAAGATTCCTCCTTCGATGATGATGCAGCCGTGGATGGGCTCGGATTTCACCAACGACGATCTGGTCAAGGAAAGCAGCGTCATCGACGACTACACTCACAGGATCCTCGCGACAACCACGCTCGATGGCCAGGCCGTCTATCAGGTCGAGGCCGTGTCTAAACCGGATGCGGCCGTGGTGTGGGGCAAGATCGTCTACTGGGTGCGAAAAAGCGACTTCGTCCCGCTCAAGCAGGAGTTCTACAGCGAGCGCGGCGAGCGGGTTCGCGTCATGACCTTCTCCGACATCTGGCCCATGGGCGGGCGCACGATACCCACCCGCTGGGAGATGCGCCCGGTCGCCAAGCCCGAAAACGTTACGACCATCGTGATGAAGAACGTGGTCTACAACCGTCCCGTTGAAGAAGATATTTTTACCCAGCGCAACCTTCAGAAGCCATGAACGCAAACGGGGTCGTCGTCAAGCTGGAACAGGTGACCAAGGTCTACCGGCAGGATAGCGTCGCCGTGCATGCGCTGTGCGGCGTGTGCCTGGAGATCCTTAAGGGCGACTTCGCCGTGCTGGTCGGCCCCTCGGGGTCGGGCAAGACCACGCTCCTCAACGTGATCGGCGGACTCGACACGCCGTCCGCGGGCCGGATCTGGGTCGCTGGCATCGAGACCGGGCGCACGAGCAAGTCGGAACTGTCCGAGATGCGCCTGCGCAAGATCGGCTTCGTCTTCCAGGAGTTCAACCTGGTCCCCGTCCTTTCGGCGCTGGAGAACGTCGAATTCGTGATGTTGCTGCAGGGTGTGGCCGAAGCGCAGCGCCGCGCGCGGTCGTACGCGCTCCTGAAAGAGCTCGGTCTCGAAGGTCTCGAGCACCGGCGGCCAAACGAGCTGTCGGGCGGGCAGCAGCAGCGCGTGGCCGTGGCGCGGGCGATTGCCGCCGAGCCGATCATCGTGCTGCCGGACGAGCCGACAGCGAACCTCGATTCCAAAGCGGGCGGCGCGCTCATGGACATGATGCGGAGCCTGAACGAGGAGAAAGGCATCACCTTCGTGTTCTCGACGCACGACCCGATGGTGGTGGAGCGCGCGCGGCGGGTCATCCGGCTGCGGGACGGCGAGATCGAGGCCGACGAGCGGGGGCCGGCGTGATGATGCTCGGGCTCGCCTTCAGAAACGTGCTGCGAAACCGCAGGCGCTCGGCAATCACGGTCTCCTCGGTCGCGATCGGCCTCGCGGCGATGACGTTCATGTGGGGTTTCATCGACGGCATGAACCGCCAGATGGTCGAGAACACGACACGTTTTTTCGCCGGCGACGTGCAGGTCCACCTGAAGGGCTATCACGACGATCCGACGCTCGACCTCACGATCCCTGAGGCGGCCCCGCTCCTGCGTGCCGTGCGCGACCACCCGGAGGTCGCGGCCGCGAGCGTGCGCCTGGAAGGGAAGGCGCTCGCGAGCCGCGGCGACAAGTCGCGCGGCGTCGTGGTCGCGGGCGTGGCGCCGCAGGAGGAGGCCAAGGTCACCCTGCTGTTCAATGCAGTCGTGGACGGCAGGCCGCTCGGTGCCGATGCGGCGGGCGTGCTGGTCGGCGAAAAACTCGCCGAGGCGCTCGGCATCCGAGCAGGCGAGGAGATCGTGCTGGTCGGCCAGGCGTACGACGGTTCGGTCGCGAGCGCCCGCTACCCGGTGCGCGGCGTGTTCCGCACCAAGATCGACGAGCTCGATGAGTACCTGGCGGTCATGCCGCTTGATGCGGTGCGAGAGTTCTTCGCCGCGCCGGGCGGGGCGACCGCGATCGCGCTGCGGCTCAAGGACCGCGGCGAGATCGACGCGGTTCGTGCAAGCCTTGCCTCGCGCCTGGGCGGGCGCTATGAGGTGCTCGGCTGGCCGGCGCTGCTGCCGATGGTGGCGGTGAGCGTCCGCTTCCACGAGGTTGTGACCTACGTGGTGCTCTTGGCCTTCCTCGTGGTCGTTGCGGCGGCGGTCGCCAACCCGGTGCTGATGGCGGTGCTCGAGCGCACGCGCGAGTTCGGCATCATGCTGGCGGTCGGCATGAGTCGGCCGCGGCTGCTGCGGCTCGTGCTCTACGAAGCGATGTTTCTCGGACTCGTGGGTCTTGCGCTCGGCAACGTGCTCGGGCTCGGTTTGACCGCGCACTTCGGCCGCACCGGGATCGACCTCGGCGCCTTCGAGGCGGGGCTGCGCACCATGCCGGGCCTGTCCGACTTCATCTATCCGGTGGTGCGCGCCGAGCGCAGCTTCATGCTGTCCGCGATCGTCTTCGTCACCGCGTGCCTCACCGCGATCTATCCGGCGATCAACGCGGCGCTGCTCGAACCGGTCGAGGCGATTCGCGGCCTCGTTCGCGTGCGAGGTTTATCGGGACACGGCGGGACGGCCTCGCCCCGCTGGCCGGTGTTCGTTCTGATCGCGGCGCGCAATATCCTGCGAAACCGGCGGCGCACGGCGATCATGGTGGGCGGCGCGGGATTCAGCATTTTTGCCTTCGTGTTCATTTTCGGGTTCTTCGACGGGTTTTTCGAGCAGGTGGTCGAGAACTCGACCCGCTATCTCACCGGGCACGTGCAGTTGGAGCGCGCGGGATTCCGCAAGGATCTGGCCCCCGAGCTGGCGCTCGAGGAGCCCGAGGCGCTGCTCGCGCGCCTGCGCAGCGTATCGAATGTCATCGCCGCCGCGCCGCGCGTGCAGGCGCAGGCCCTCGCAAGCACCGCCGCGAAGTCGGAAGGCATCGTCCTGATCGGCATCGACCCATTGCCCGAGCGCAGCGTCACGTTCATCCACCGGACCATCGTGCAGGGAGCAGCGCTCGAGCCGGGCGCCGACCGCGAGATCATGATCGGCCGCCGGCTCGCCGAGAAGCTCCGCGTCAGGCTCGGCGAAAAGGTGGTGGTGATGGCGCAGGCGGCGGATGGCGAACTGGGAACGGCCGCCTATCGCGTGAGCGGGATCTTTGCGACCGAGAGCAGCGCTTTCGACAGTGCGATTGCGTATGTGACGCTCCCCGCGGCGCAATCGCTGCTCGCGCTCGGCGCGCGCGTCTCCACCATCAATATCCGCCTCGAGGACCGTGCGGTGCTGGGCCGGACGATGGAGGAACTGCGCCGGCTCGCGGCGGCCCCGGGACTCGTGCTTGCGCCGTGGCAGGAGCTGCTGCCCCAGCTCGATGAGATGGTGAGGTTCAACCGCGTGGTCAGCGACATCATCCTCGCGGTGTTTCTGCTGGTCGTCGCAACCGCGATCATGAATACAGTGTTCATGGCGGTGGCCGAGCGCACGCGCGAATTCGGCGTCATGATGGCCCTGGGCACGCCGCCCGGAGCGATCCGCCGCATGGTCGTCTACGAGACGATCGTGCTGATGACGCTCGCTTCTCTCCTCGGCTACGGGATCGGCATCGCGCTCGTGGAATATTCCGGGCGCCAAGGCATCGACCTGTCGGGGTTCTTCCAGGGCTACTCTGCTATTCCCGGGCTTACCGGCATCGTCTATCCGCAGGTCTTCGTCGAAACCATCGCAGTCCCCGGCGTCGCGCTCTTGATTGCCGGCGTTCTCGTGTCGCTCTACCCGGCGGCGAAGGCGGCGCGGCTCGACCCGGTCAGCGCGATTCGACATGTTTGAGCGCACGGCATGCCTCGCGCTGGCGGCAACTCTCGCCCTGCTCGCGCCAGCCGCGGCGGGCGCTGAGCAGGCCGGCGAAGTTCGGCCCGGGTTCAAACTGAGCGGCTACTACAAGAACATCCTTGCCCGGTCCGAGACGGTATTGCCAGCGAAGGAGCGATACACCGCCGATCTCAACCGGCTGCGGCTGGAGCTCAAGGGAAACCTCGCCGACGGCGCCGCCCTGGACTTGCAGTATGACAATGAGATCCTGCTCGGCAGCTACCTCCACACCGCGCAGTTCGGGCTGCAGAAGGATCAGCCCTCGCCACAGTACTGGAACCTTGAGAGCAATTACTCGGAAGCGGGATCCTATTACGCCCGGCATCGCCTGTACCGTGCTTCGGTGACGCTCGCCTCGGGGGACACCGATGTGCGGATCGGGCGGCAGCGCATTGCCTGGGGAACCGGACGTTTCTGGAGCCCGCTCGACATGCTCAATCCGTTCAGCCCGATCCAGTTGGAACGCGAAGAACGCCTCGGCGTGGACGCGGTGCTCGTCGAGCGCAAGCTCGGCGCGCTCTCGCGCCTTGGCGCCGTGTACGCACCGCAGCACGCGAGCCGCGACTCGAGCGCGGCGGCCCAGTGGCACGGCAACCGCTCGGGCGTGGATTTCTCGCTGGTAGGCGGCAAGTTCCGCCGCGATCACATGGTCGGCATCGATCTCGCGGGCCAGATCGGAAGCGCCGGCGTCCGTGGCGAGTTGACTTCCACCCGGCCGGAGACGGGGGCGAGCTATCGGCGCGCGGTTGCCGGCCTGGATTACGCCTTTCCCAACACGCTGAACCTCACCGCCGAACTCTATTACAACGGCGGCGGCGCATCGGACAGACAGGCGTACGATTTTGCTTCGCTTTTCGCCGGCCGCATCCAGAACGTCGGACGGCGCTACGTGGGATTGTTCGCAGGCTACGAAATCACGCCATTGCTGAAGTGGAACAACTATTTCGTCGGCAATCTGGCCGACCACAGCAGCTATTTCTCGCCGAGCCTGACTTATTCGATGAAAACCAGCCTCGACTGGACCGTCGGCGTCCAGCTCTTCCGCGGCAGCAATGGCAGCGAGTATGGGCGGTTCAACGACGTCTATTACACGCAACTGCAGTGGTTCTTCTGAGCGGGGCCGAAATCCTTGATGCGGATCAAGCCCAGCGCGAACCGCGATGCGCTAGTGTTGTCGTAGTGTTGTCGAAGTAAAAATGGGCACACTGGACCGATGACCGGCGCAAACACCCGCAGGACGGCTTGGCTGAGCGCAATCGCGTTCGGCTTCGCGCTTGCGCTGCTTGCGCCGTGGCACGCCGCCGGCGCCGGCACCGGCGCATCGCCAGGCGGCGGGGCCGCTGTTGCGCCCCTGGGCGCCGCCGAACATCACGCTGAATGCCCGCTGGTCGCCGAGCATGTACAGCCGGTGCTTGCGCAGGCGCCCAAGGCGCTGGAGCCCGGAAACTGCGGCGACTGTCTGCGCGATACCTGGAGCGATCTCGCGCTCGCGCTGCCGGCGCGAGCCGGGACTGCTCCCGCCGCGCCGCCGGCTTCTTCGCGTCCGCTTTACCTCCTCAGCTCGCGCCTGCGCCGCTAGACGCTCCGATTCGCCCCCGCCGTCCGGCTCGCGTTTGCGCCGGGCCGCCACAATACGTCTTTTCAACGCATTCTTACTGGAGATGAGTCATGAATTCGGGATTGAGAGCATTTGCATTGGCCGCAATGATGGCAGCAACCGGATTGGCGCTCGCCGCGCCCGACAAAGTGTTCGTTGCCGAGGAGGGCAGCGACAGGGTAAGCATCCTCGACGCCGCCTCGTTCAAGAAGATCGCCGCTGTGCCGGTCGGGCGCGAGCCGCACAACGTGCAGGTGTCACCGGACGGCAAGCTCGCCTGGGTCACCAATAACGGCGAGCAGACGATGCAGGGCATGGGCAAGAGCGAGGGCGGGCATGCCGCAATGAAGTCCGGCGGCGAAGTGTGGGCGATCGACACCGCCAGCCACGCGGTGGCTGCCAAGGTCCCAGTCGGCAAGCATCCGGCCCACGTGGTGCTCACGCCGGACGGCCGGTTCGCTTACGTGACCAACGGCGGCGAGAACACCGTGAGCGTGGTGGATACCGAAGCGCGCAAGGTGGTGGCGACCATTCCGGTCGGCGCCTATCCGCACGGCATCCGCATCAGCCCCGACGGGAAAGAGGCCTACGTCGCCAACCTCAAAGGCGGCACCGTATCGGTGATCGACACCGGCGCGAGAAAGGAAGTCGCACAGATCCCGGTCGGCAAGGGACCCGCGCAGACCGGATTCGCCCCTGACGGGCGCCTCGCGTTCGTTTCGCTCTCGCAGGAGAACAGGGTGGCGCTGATCGACCCGGCCACGCGCAAGGTGGTGAAGACCATCGGCGTCGGAACAGTGCCGATCCAGGTCTATGCGACGCCCGACAGCAAGACGCTTTTCGTCGCCAACCAGGGCACCAAGCAAAAGCCCGGCAAGACGGTGAGCGTGATCGACCTCGCGGGCGGCAAGGTCGCGAGCACGGTGCAGACCGGGCCCGGCGCGCATGGCGTCGTGGTGGACCGCGAAGGCCGCTACGCCTACGTCACCAACATCTACGAGAACTCGGTCTCGGTGCTGGATGTGAGCTCGGCGAAAGTCGTGCGCAACGTGCGGGTCGGCGAGGCCCCCAACGGCATCAGCGTGACGCCGTAGCCGGCAGGCAGTGCGCCGGACGCAACGCGGCTGCGCCCGGTCACCGGGATTCCCGGCGTTCTATTTCGACAGCTCGATCGACTGCTTCGGCGCGAGCGCGGTGATCGGAATGCCGACGCCCATCGAGTAGAGCGCCTTGCGCATCTCCTCGACCGTCGGCACCCCCGTGCATGCGGAAAATCATGGCGTCGGGCCTGTAAACTTCCGCACGGCGCGGCGGACCGCAGCGCCCACGACTTCGCCGCACTGTTTGCCGGCAGGATTCAGAACGTGGGCCGGCAGTATCTGGGCGCCTACGCGAGCTACGAGATCACACCGCTCCTCAAGTGGGCCAATTTCCTTGTCGTCAATCTGGCCGATCGCAGCCGGTATTTTTCGCCGACTCTCACCTATTCGCTCAAGACCAACCTGGATTTGACTGTCGGCGTCCAGCTCTTCCGCGGCAACAATGGCAGCGAGTATGGGCGGTTCAACGACGTCTATTACACGCAACTCCAGTGGTTTTTCTGAATACTGGATATGTGGGCCGGATCCCGGATGCTCAATGACTATGTCAAGTACGCCGCGCGTACCCCGGCGTTTTTTCCCCGCTTCACGTCCGGCGCCCTCGGGAACACGGATTGAGCGGCACGCACTCGATATCAGTCCGATTGATTCAGATCAAATCCCCCCTTCGGATCCTGCGTTAGGTTGTTTCGTGCCGCGCCCGGCTGGCGCAACCAATGAATAGAGCAGATTCGAAGCAGCCACGCCCGATAGGAACACCCATTGATCTCCAACGTCATCGTCAAGCCCCTCCCCCGCGCTCCGATGGATCGGCTGGAGTTTGAGATGTGCGAACACAAGGGCATCGGGCATCCCGACACGATCGCCGATGCCGTGTGCGAAGCAGCGAGCCGGGAATTATCGCTCGCCTACCGCGAGAGATTCGGCAGGATCCTGCATCACAACCTCGACAAGGGGCTGTTGATCGCCGGACGCAGCGTGCCGCATTTTGGAGGCGGCGCGATCATCGAGCCCATGAAAATCATCATCTGCGGCCGCGCCACGACGCTTGGCGGCAAAATCGACGTGCATGAAATCGCCGCCACCGCGGCGCGGCGTTACTTGCAGCAACACATCCGGTGCGATCCCGGGAACTTCAAGATCGTGACCGAGATCAAGGACGGCAGCGCAAGTCTGCAGGCCGTTATGCCGGTGCGCCGGGACATTATCTTGTGCAACGACACTTCTTTCGGCGTCGGCTACGCGCCCTATTCCCGCCTCGAAAACATTGTTCTTCAGCTCGCCGGACTTCTGAAGTCCGATGAGTTCCGGCAGAATTTTCCCGCGGCTGGCGACGACTTCAAGATCATGGCCCACCGCGTGGGCGTCAACGGCGTGCCGGTGATCACAATCGCGCTTGCCATAATCGACAAGCACGTGGAAAGCGCCAGCCGCTACTTCTCCCTGAAGGACGCGATCCGCAGCCGCCTGAATTCAAACCTCGCCGCGCCCGCAGAGATCCGCATTAACACGCTGGATGACCCCGACGCGACGGACGAGCAGGGCATTTACCTCACCGTGACGGGATTAAGCGCCGAGATGGGCGATGACGGCCAGGTCGGGCGCGGCAACCGCGCGAGCGGCCTGATCACGCCGAACCGCGCGATGTCGCTGGAAGCGGTCGCCGGCAAAAACCCGGTATCCCACGTTGGAAAAATATACAACGTGATGGCAACGCTCATTTCACGCGATATCTACGAGAACGTCGGAAACGTGGATGAAGTCAACGTGCAGTTGCTGTCCGCGATCGGCAAACCAATTGACCAGCCGCAGGCTGCCGTGGTCGAGCTGAGCACGCCGGCCAGCATCACGGCCGAACTTAGCGGGCAAGTGAAAGCCATCGTTAATCGCTGGCTGGCGAATGTCGGCAGAATCACTGATTTGGTACTTGAGCAGAAAGCGCCCCTGTATTGAAAGTGTGAAGCGTCCCCAACGCTCCCGGCCGGCCGTATTGCGCGCGCCGAGCGGTGATCCAGTCACTGAAAAGCCGCAAACCTGCTTTGGTTGATCTACATCAAAAACGATTGCCGGCGAGCGCTTAATATTTCACCGTCAATCTCGACAATCCAGCCGAGCTCTTGCAGGAGGTTACCATGTCAAGACAGCGATCGCGAAACGCGCTGGTGGCTGCATTTCTGGCAACAGCTCTGGTAATCGTCAGCGGCGTATCCGCTGCCGATCTGACCAAATCGGCTTCCGGCATGACCGTACGCCTGGGCATCACGCCTGCTGAATCGATGCGCGGCCAGCCGGAAACCAAATTGCATGGCGGGGTCCCGTCGGGCAAGGGCCAGCATCACGTTGTCGTCGCCCTCTTCGAAAGCGCCAGCGGTAAACGCATCAGCAACGCTGAAATTACCGCCAAGGTCGGAGAACTCGGGCTGCGCACGGTGGAAAAGAAGCTCGATCCGATGGTCATCGACAAAACCGTCACCTGGGGCAACTTTTTCCAGATGTCTTCGCCGGGGCAGTACCGGATCGAGTTAAAGATCCGTCGCCGCGGCGTGCCTACGGTGGACGTGAGCTTCGATTACTCCGAACTGCGGCGCTAGCGCTACTGTGTCATGAACAATCGGATTCCCTCCCCCTCAATTAGCATTACCCCACCCCCATCCTAACCTTCCCCCTGAGGGGGAAGGAATGTTTTTTATCCGTGAACTTCATCACACGATAGCCCTAGTACCGTGACACATTAATTACGAAACATTATAATGCCGCATCTCCATTACCCAAGGAGTCCGTGCGATGCGCCAAACCGAACTTCGACTGAACAAACAGGAGCGTGAAGCGGTG
>Ga0209343_10002113_pt1 | contig 25937 bp, 22 predicted proteins | sample RifCSPlowO2_02_FD_184026 | JGI IMG/M metagenome (GOLD analysis project Ga0209343, IMG submission 184026) | Groundwater microbial communities from Rifle, Colorado - Rifle CSP2_plank lowO2_0.2 (SPAdes) (version 2) | ecosystem: Environmental > Aquatic > Deep subsurface > Groundwater | place... | reverse complement strand
GCACTCTTGTCCAAGGCCCCGACGCGGAACTGCTCGATCAGCACCACAGTGTCGCGCTGCGGGTCGTAGGGCAGCACGCACACCGCATCAAAGCGCACGAACAATTCACGGCTGAGCGCAGGCCCCATGCCACCGGCGAACTGGCGATGGCGCAAGCGCAGACGATCGAGCCGGTAGAAGCCGCTAAAACAGGCCTCCCGTTCGATGACCTCGACATCCTCTCGTTGCATAACATCCCCCTGATTAACACGAACGGGCCCGAAGGCCCGTCCTGGTTACACTCATACTGCTACGCAAAATCGCCTAGCAAAAGCCCCATCACACCTTGTGGTAGAGCTGCGCACCCTGTGCCTTGAACTCTTCAGCCTTGGCTTGCATGCCTTCCTCGACGTCCAGGTCGAGGGCGGCGATGCGTTGCTCTTCAGCATAGACCCGAACTTCCTGGGTGATCTTCATCGAGCAGAACTTCGGCCCGCACATGGAGCAGAAATGCGCCACCTTGGCCGAGTCCTTGGGCAGGGTCTCGTCGTGGTAGCTGCGCGCGGTATCCGGGTCCAGGCCGAGGTTGAACTGGTCTTCCCAGCGGAACTCGAAACGCGCCTTGCTCAAGGCGTTATCACGAATTTGCGCGCCCGGATGGCCTTTGGCAAGGTCGGCGGCGTGGGCGGCGATCTTGTAGGTGATGATGCCGGTCTTGACGTCATCCTTGTTCGGCAAGCCCAGGTGTTCCTTGGGCGTGACGTAGCAGAGCATGGCGCAGCCGAACCAGCCGATCATCGCCGCACCTATGCCGGAGGTGATGTGGTCGTAGCCCGGCGCAATGTCAGTGGTCAGTGGGCCGAGGGTGTAGAACGGCGCCTCGTCGCAGCACTCCAACTGCTTGTCCATGTTCTCCTTGATCAGCTGCATCGGCACATGGCCAGGGCCTTCGATCATGCACTGCACGTCGTGCTTCCAGGCGATCTTGGTCAGCTCGCCGAGGGTTTCCAGCTCGCCGAACTGCGCTTCATCGTTGGCGTCGGCGATAGAGCCCGGACGCAGGCCATCGCCCAGCGAGAAGCTGACGTCGTAGGCCTTCATGATCTGGCAGATTTCCTCGAAATGGGTGTAGAGGAAGTTCTCTTTGTGGTGCGCCAGGCACCACTTGGCCATGATCGAGCCGCCACGGGAGACGATGCCGGTGACGCGCTTGGCGGTCATCGGCACATAGCGCAGCAACACGCCGGCGTGGATGGTGAAGTAATCGACACCCTGCTCGGCCTGCTCGATCAATGTGTCGCGGAACAGCTCCCAGGTCAGGTCTTCGGCGACGCCGTTAACTTTTTCCAGGGCCTGGTAGATGGGCACTGTGCCGATCGGCACCGGCGAGTTGCGGATGATCCACTCGCGGGTTTCGTGGATATGCTTGCCGGTGGACAGGTCCATGACCGTGTCCGAACCCCAGCGGATACCCCAGGTCAGCTTGGCCACTTCTTCCTCGATGGAGGAACCCAGGGCCGAGTTGCCGATATTGCCGTTGATCTTCACCAGGAAGTTGCGGCCGATGATCATCGGCTCCAGCTCGGTGTGGTTGATGTTGGCGGGGATGATGGCGCGGCCGCGGGCGACTTCCTCGCGGACGAATTCTGCGGTGATTTCTTTCGGAATCGAAGCGCCAAAGCTGTGGCCGGCATGCTGCTCTTTGAGCAGACCTGCTTCGCGGGCCTCAGCCAGCTTCATGTTTTCGCGGATGGCGACGTATTCCATCTCCGGGGTGATGATGCCCTGGCGCGCGTAGTGCATCTGGCTGACGTTCTTGCCGGCGCGGGCCTTGCGCGGGTTGCGCACGTGGGCGAAGCGCATGGCGGTCAGCTCGGGGCTGGCCAAGCGCTCCTGACCGAAGTGCGAGCTCAGGCCGGCCAGCAGCTCGGTATCGCCACGGTCGTCGATCCAGGCCGAGCGCACATCGGCCAGGCCCTGGCGCACGTCGATGGTCACGCTCGGGTCGGTGTAGGGGCCGGAGGTGTCATACACCATGACCGGGGCGTTGATCTCGCCGCCGAAGTCGGTGGGGGTCACGTCCAGGCTGATCTCGCGCATCGGTACGCGGATGTCCGGGCGCGAGCCCTGGACATAGACTTTCTGCGAACGCGGGAAGGGTTGGATCGACTGCTGGTCGACCTGCGCGACTTCACTTAGATTCTTTTGTTGTTGTGCACTCATCAAGGCTCACTCCAGGGCTGATATGTCGGAGCGAACCTGGACGGATGACGAACCTATCTACGATCTGCTGCGCGTCGGCCCTGCTGCGTTAAAAACAGGCTCGGAATGCTCATTTACACCAGTAAACTCCGCTTCCTCGCCTGTTTTTGCCTTGCATGGCTCTAGCTCGCGAGATCGTAAACAGGTTCTAAGGGCGCGGGGCGCACCGGGAGCGGTGCCAGAGGACTCGCCCGAAGAAGGACGAGCCCATCTTGTTCCCTACGCAGGCCTTAACCCGATCAGGTTCAACGGGATCCGGCAGCTGCCAATCTCAGCCCACAGTAAAGGGCACCCCGACAAGAACGCGGTCAGTCTAATCAACCCCCGGCAATAAAACCAACCCATGAGTCAATTTCGCATGACCCGCGCGTCGGAAAATGACGCAGCCCGCCGCGATTCAGCCGCCTCGACGCCCAGCGCCATAGCTTGTTGCAAACTACAGTCGCCCTGCTCAAGACAAATCTTGACCCCCTATGCAGCGCCCCTTAGCCTTGCCGATTACCGCCAAAATCAGGATTACCCTAATGTTGCGCAGACTCTCTCTGGCTTTAGCCGTGGCCGCCGCCTCCAGCGGCTATGCCTGGGCCGAACAAGCCCCAGCATTGAGCAAAACCGACCTGGTCACGGTTTACCAGGAAGCCGCCAACAACAACGCCGATCTGGCCGCCGCCCGCGCCGACTATGAGGCCCGCCGTGAAGTGGTGCCCCAGGCCCGCGCCGGCCTGCTGCCGAACCTGTCCGCCGGCGCCAACCTGAGCGACAGCCGCACCCAGATCGACTCGCCGAGCGTCACCCGCTCGCGCAGCGGCACCGTCTACCAGGCCAACCTGAGCCAGCCGCTGTTCCGCGCCGATCGCTGGTTCCAGCTGCAAGCCGCCGAAGCGACCGACGAGCAAGCCGCCCTGGAGCTCTCGGCCACCGAGCAGAACCTGATTCTGCAAAGCGCCGAAAGCTACTTCGCGGTGCTGCGCGCCCAGGACAACCTGGCCTCGACCAAGGCCGAAGAAGCGGCGTTCAAGCGCCAGCTGGATCAGGCCAACGAGCGTTTCGATGTTGGCCTGTCGGACAAGACCGACGTGCTGGAAGCCCAGGCCGGTTTCGACACCGCCCGGGCCAACCGCATCATCGCCCAGCGCCAGGTGGAGGACGCCTTCCAGGCCCTGACCACCTTGACCAACCGCGACTTCGCCGCGCTGGAAGGCATCGAGCACAGCCTGCCGATCCTGGCGCCGACCCCCAACGACGCCAAGGCCTGGGTCGACACCGCCGCCGCGCAGAACCTCAATCTGCAAGCCAGCAACCATGCGGTAAACGCCGCCGAAGAGACCCTGCGCCAGCGCAAGTCCGGCCACGCGCCGACCCTGGATGCGGTGGCCAGCTACCAGAAAGGCGACAACGACAGCCTCGGTTTCAGCAACTCGGGCACTCCCGGCCAGGCGCCTTTCAGCGGCGATGTCGAACAACGCTCGATCGGCCTGCAGCTGAATATCCCGCTGTACAGCGGCGGCCTGACCAGCTCCCAGGTGCGCGAGGCCTATCAGCGCGTCAACCAGAGCGAGCAGCTGCGCGAGAGCCTGCGTCGTCAGGTGGTGCAGAACACCCGCAACCTGCACCGCGCGGTGAATACCGACGTGGAAACCGTGCAGGCGCGCAAGCAGTCGATCATCTCCAACCAGAGCGCCCTGGAAGCCACCGAAATCGGCTATCAGGTCGGCACGCGCAATATAGTCGACGTGCTGGATGCGCAGCGCCAGCTGTTCGGCTCGGTGCGCGATTACAACAACGCGCGCTACGACTACATCCTCAACAACCTGCGCTTGAAGCAGGCCGCCGGCACCCTCAGCCCGGCCGACCTGGAAGCGCTGGAGCAGTACCTCAAGTCGGACTACGACCCGGACCAGGACTTCCTGCCGCCGGACCTGGCCAAGGCCGCCGAGGCGCAGCTGCGCGGCAACCCGCAATACTGAGTGGTCCGCATAAAAAACCGGCCTCGGCCGGTTTTTTTATGGCCTGCCATCCCTGGCGGCCACCCTGCGGGCCGTCGCTGCGCGACGTTAAAAACGTGCTCCCGGCACTTTTTTATGGCTGCGCGAAAGTGGCAGCTGTGTAGGGCGGACATGGCGCAGCCTTGTCCACCGCGCGGGGCGCTTAACCCAGCAGACGCCCCAAGCCCGCCAGCAAGCGCGCCAGCGCCCCCTGATTGGCCTGCATCACGCGCAGCCCCGCCTCACCCATCGCCCGCGCCGCCTCAGGTTCACGCCATAGCCGCTCGAGCCGCCGCGCTAAGCCTTGAGCATCCACCACTTCGCTGAGCGCCCCGGCCTCGCGCAACTGCGCGGCGATATCGAGAAAATTGAACAGGTGCGGACCGCTGAGCACCGGTTTGCCCAGCGCCGCCGGCTCCAGCAGGTTGTGCCCGCCATTGGCCACCAGACTGCCGCCGACAAAGGCCGTATCGGCCAGGGCATAGAGAAACAGCAGCTCGCCCATGGTGTCGCCGAGCAGCACTTGATCCGCCGCCGCGACCGCCTCGCCGCTGGAACGGCGGCGCGTGCTAAAGCCTTGACGCTGGCACAGCTCGAACACCGAGCCGAAGCGTTCGGGATGACGCGGCACCAGGATCAGCAGCGCCTCCGGCCACTGCTTGAGCAGCTCGCGGTGCGCCGCCAGGACTATTTCATCTTCGCCGGCGTGGGTGCTGGCGGCTATCCAGATCGGCCGCGCCTGCGCCTGCCACTGCTCACGCTGGGCGGCGGCGCGGCTTAACAGCTCGGGATCTATCTGCAGGTCGAACTTGATCGAGCCGGTCACCTCGACGCACTCAGGGCGCGCGCCCAGGCTGCGAAAGCGCTCGGCCTCGACCGCCGTCTGCGCCGCGATCAAGTCCAGCTCGGCGAGCATCGGCGCGGTCAGTTTCGCGAAGCGCGCATAGCCACGGGCCGAGCGTTCGGACAGCCGCGCATTGGCCAGCGCCACCGGAATGCCGCGTTTGCCGCATTGATGGATATGGTTGGGCCACAGCTCGGTTTCCATAATCACCGCCAGTCTGGGCTGCAGCCTGTCGAGAAAGCGCGCCGCCGCCCAGGGCAGGTCATAGGGCAGGTAGCAGTGCTGCACCCGCCCGGCATATTCGGCGCCGCCGAACAGGGCCTGGATGCGTTCGGAACCGGTCGGCGTCATGCAGCTGATGGTGATAGGCAGGTCCGGATAGCGCGCCAGCAACTCGCGCACCAAGGGCGCGGCGGCGATGCTTTCGCCCACCGACACCGCATGCAGCCAGATGCCGCCGGGCTTGAGCGGCGGCAGGCCGCAGGCGAAACGCTCACCGATACGCTTGGCATAGGCCGGCGCCCGCCAGGCGCGCCAGGCCAGACGCCCGGCGAGCAGCGGCAGGCCGAGATGCAACAACAGGGTATAGAGGCTTCTATTCATGGGCGCGCAGCTTAACAGAGTGACTCCGGCTGATCAGCCGATGGCCTGCAGGTGCTTGGCAAAGCACTCGGCCAGCCACAGCGCGGCCGGGCCCAGGGCCTCGTCGCGGCGGCAGACCAGCTCCACCACCAGCGGCGGCGGCGTCCAGTCGCTGCTCAGCTCCACCAGCTGACTCTGGTAGGTCGGGTACTGCACCACATGGCGCGGCAGCCAGGCCCAGCCGAGGTTGCGCAGCAGCAGCTCGGCCATGGCGTAGAAGCTGTCGGTGCGCCAGACCGAGGGGCTGAGCTGTTCGCCGCCGGGATAATGGCTGTCCTGCGGCGCCATCAGCAGCTGACGATGACGGGCCAGCTCACGCCGGTCGACATGCCCGGCGCCGGCCAGGGCGTGGCCGGCGCCGCACACTGTGACCATCTCGATGGTGCCCAGGCGCTGACGCTCCAGGGCATCGGGCATCTGCTCGTGGTGGAACAGCAGGCCGAGGTCGGCGCGGCGCTCCAGCAGCTTGCGCGCCACCTCGCCCTGGGCGCCGCTGGCCAGTTGCACCTCCAGCAGTGGAAATTCCTGGGCCAGCGCCACCAAACTGTCCAGCACCGGCTGATAGGGCATGGCCTCGTCCTGGGCCAGGCGCAGGCGCACCTCCTCGCCGCGCACCAGGCCCAGCGCCCGACCTTCCAGGCGCTGGCACTGGCGCAGCACCTCGCGCGCCTCTTCCAGCAGGGACAGCCCGGCAGAGGTCAGGCGCGGCTGGCGGCCGCTGCTGCGCTCGAACAGCAGCACGCCGAGGTCGGTCTCCAGCATGGCGATCGAGCTGCTCACGGCGGACTGCGCGCGGCCGATCTGCCGCGCCACGGCAGAGAACGACTGACCCTCGGCCACGCCGACGAACAGGCGAATCTGCTCCAGGCTCCACTGCATAACCCATCTCCCTTACAGATAGGTAATCACTTTATCCCATCGCCCAGACAACTAGAATGGCCGCCAGACCCCAGAGGAGGTTCACCATGAGCGGCTATCTCTATCTCGCTGTCGCCATCACCGCAGAAGTCATAGCCACCGCCTCGATGAAGGCGCTGGATGGTTTCAACAAACCCCTGCCCTTGATTCTGGTAGTGGTCGGTTACGCCATCTCCTTCTGGATGCTCAGCCTGGTGGTAAAGAGCATTCCGGTCGGCGTCGCCTACGCGGTGTGGGCCGGCCTCGGCATCGTGCTGGTAAGCATCGCCGCGGTGTTTCTCTACCAGCAGCGCCTGGACCTGCCGGCCATGCTCGGCATGGGCCTGATAGTCGCCGGCGTGGTGGTGATCCAGCTGTTCTCGCACAGCGTCGGCCATTGAGCTCAGCGCAGCGGGTTATACTGCGCGTCTGTTTTCCCGGCGAGACCCCCCTGCATGTCCCAGGCTCTAAGCACCGATGTATTGATCATTGGCGGCGGCATCGCCGGTCTTTGGCTGAATGCGCGCCTGCGCCGCCAGGGCTTCGCCACCCTGCTGGTGGAAAACGCCCGCCTGGGCGGCGGACAGAGCGTCAAGTCCCAGGGGATTATCCACGGCGGCGCCAAATACGCCCTGCACGGCGCCCTGAGCGGCGCCTCGGAAGCCATAGCCGATATGCCCAGGCGCTGGCGCGAGGCGCTGAGCGGCAGTGGCGAGCTGGACCTGTCCGGCGTGCGCCTGCTGTCCGATGCCCATTACCTGTGGTCCCCCGGCAGCCTGGCCGGCAATATCACCAGCTTCTTCGCCAGCAAGGCGGTGCGCGGCCGGGTCGATCGGGTCAAGGGCGAGCAACTGCCGCCGGCGCTGCAACACCCCAAGTTCAAGGGCAAGGTCTACCGCCTGGCCGAGCTGGTGCTGGACGTGCCGAGCCTGATCGAGCGTCTCAGCGAGCTGGCCGGCGATGGCCTGCTGGCTGCCGAGCGCATCGAGCCGCTGCGCGAACAGGGCGAGCTGGTCGGCCTGCGGGTCGATGGCCGCGAGATTCGTGCACAACGCATCATCCTCAGCGCCGGTCGCGGCAACGCCGAATTGCTCGCGGCCCTGGGCCTGAGCCAACCCGCGCAGCAACTGCGTCCGCTGCATATGGTGCTGGTCAAGGGGCCGAGCCTGAAGCCGCTGTATGCCCATTGCCTGGGCGGCGGGCCCAAGCCGCGGGTGACTGTCACCACTCACCCGGCCGCCGATGGCGAATGGGTCTGGTACCTGGGTGGCGATCTGGCCGAAGCCGAGGGCGTGGCCCGCGACGCCGCGGCGCAGATCCAGGCCGCGCAGCAGGAACTGGCGGAGCTGCTGCCCTGGGTCGACCTGTCCAGCGCACGCTGGGCCACCCTGCGGGTCGAGCGCGCCGAGCCGGCGCAATCCGGCCTGGTGCGCCCGGACAATGCCTTTCTCAACGAACAGGGCAGGCTGCTGGTCGGCTGGCCGACTAAACTGGCCTTAGCCCCGGATTTCGCCGACCGCGTGCTCGCCGCTCTGCAGCGCGATGGCATCCGACCGACGAACCATGGGCCGTTGCCCGCGCTGCCGCGTCCGCGCGTCGCGCCTGCCGTTTGGGAGGAACTATTCTGATGCACGCCCTACACAGCCTGCACAACCTGCACCGCCCCCTGGGCGCCACCGACCTGCTGGTTTCCCCACTGGGCCTGGGCACGGTCAAGCTCGGCCGCGACCAGGGGGTGAAATACCCCAACGGCTTCAGCATTCCCGACGATGCCGCGGCGCGCCAACTGCTGGCCATGGCCCATGATCTGGGCATCAACCTGATCGACACCGCCCCGGCCTATGGCAACAGCGAAAGCCGCCTCGGCCCGCTGCTGCGCGGCCAACGCCAGCACTGGGTGATAGTCAGCAAGGTCGGCGAAGAGTTCGAGGGCGGCCTGTCGCGCTTCGATTTCAGCCCCGAGCACACGCGCTTCTCGGTGCAGCGCAGCCTCCAGCGCCTGCAGACCGACTATATCGACCTGGTACTGGTGCATTCCGACGGCAACGATGTCGCCATACTGCGTGACAGTGGCGTGTACGAAACGCTGGCTGAGCTTAAGCGCGAAGGCAAGATCCGCGGCTTCGGCCTCTCCGGCAAAACCGTGGAGGGCAGCCTGCTGGCCCTGCAGCAAGGCGACTGCGCCATGGTCACCTACAACCTCAGCGAGCAGAGCGAGCTGCCGGTGCTGGACTACGCCGAGCTGCATGGCAAAGGCATCCTGATCAAGAAGGCCCTGGCCAGCGGGCATGCCTGCCGGACTGCTGTGCAGGCTGGCCAGGTGGTTTCCGAAACCGCCTGCCTGGCCCCCGGTGAAGACCCGGTGCGCGCCAGCTTCGAGCTGATCTTCGCCCACCCGGCGGTGAGCAGCGCGATTGTCGGCACCATCAACCCCGAGCACCTGGCGCATAACGTCGCCACGGCGGCGGCTGTCCTGCAGGATATTGCCTAAGCCCGCCCCTGCCTGGCCGCCGTGCCAAGACCCGATCTCCGGTCTGCCCAGCCTGCTGACGAAGATGAGCCCAGATGCCGCGCACCCTGATCCGCAAGGACCCCAGCAGCTTCAAGACCCTGCAGCTGTTCGTCGAGGCCACGCCCGACGGCTTGTGCTACCAGGGCCTGGGCAGACCGTTGAACTTCAGCCAGATGCTGGAGAAACGCCGGCCGGTGACGGTCGCCGACACCCAGCGTTTCGCCGTGGAGCTGGCCAATCTGGGCGTATCGGTGCGCCTGACCCTCGGCTGGCAGGGTCGCGACTACTGGATACTGGTGCGGCAACGGCGCGCCGACCGTGGCGATGTGGTGCTCAAGCTGATCTCCGGCTATGTGCCGGCCCACGAACTCAATCTGCCGCTGCTTACCGCCATTCAGGAAGTCGCCGAAGAGTGCCTGTTGGAAACCCCGGAAGGCTGGCTCGGCGGACGCTTCGGCGACACCTGGCTGCCAACCCCCTACCAGGGCAGCCTGCGCTACCGGGAGACCGCGCACTTTCAGCTGAGCCCGCTGTCCGGCGCCGCGCGACCGGTGCAATGCGGCAACCTCAAGCTGCTGGAGCGCCCGCGCGCCTATGTGCACCTGCCGACCGCCTCGCTGCAGCTGGTGTATGACCTGCACCTGCGACTGCCCAAGGAGATCAAGCAGCTGAGCCTGCTGCATGTCGATGAGCACCTGGAAGACGGCCAGCTGATCGCCCGCCTCGATCGCGCGCGCCCCGACCTGTTTCTGCTGCCCCTCGAGCAGGGCCGGCCCACGGCCGAGCTGCTCAGCCTCAAGCACGGTCAGCTGCTGCCGGCCAGCACCCGCGGCCTGTGGCTGGCGGAGAGTTTCGCGGCCCAGGAGGGCTGGCTGGTGCGCGAGGAACGCATCCGCTGGAAGGACTGGCTGGCCCAGCAGGCGTGTAGCCCGGATAGAATCCGGGCTACACGCTGACCACTAGGTATGACAGGACAGAAAAAAGCCCCGCCAAGGCGGGGCAAATAGGGACTGCTTAAAAACGCGCAGATCCGCTCGGGTCGAGCGCTACTTTAACTCGCTGGAACTCTTGCCCAGCAGGCGCCGCGCCACTATCAGCAGCTGGATCTGCTGGGTGCCCTCGAAGATGTCGAGGATCTTCGAGTCGCGCGCCCACTTCTCCAGCAGCTCATCCTCGCCATAGCCCAGGGCGCCGGCCAGCTCCACACACTTGAGCGTCACCTCATTGGCCACCCGACCGGCCTTGGCCTTGGCGATCGAGGCCTCCTTGGAGTTTGGCAGCCTGTTATCGGCCATCCAGGCGGCTTTCAAGGTCAGCAGGCGCGCCGCCTCCCACTCGGCCTCCAGGCGATACAGGGTCGCCTCGGCGTGGCTGACGCTAAGCAACGGCTTGCGGTAATCCAGCTTGCACTGCTTGTGCAGCAGCTCACGGGTGCGATCCAGCGAGGCCTTGGCCACCCCTATGGCCATGCCGGCCACCAGCGGGCGGGTGTTGTCGAAGGTTTCCATAACCCCGGCAAAGCCCTTCTGCGCATCGATCTCCGGGCTGCCCAGCAGGTTGGCGGCCGGCACCCGGCAATCGCTGAAACTGATGGAGGCGGTGTCCGAGGCCTTGATCCCGAGCTTCTTCTCCAGACGGGTGACGCTCATGCCCGGGGTGCCGTGCTCGACCACGAAGGACTTGATCGCCGCCCGGCCCAGGCCCTTGTCCAGGGTGGCCCAGACCACCACCGCGTCGGCACGCTGGCCGGAGGTGACGAAGATCTTCTCGCCGTTGAGCACATAGTGGTCGCCATCCTTCACCGCCGTGGTGCGGATCGCCGCCGAGTCGGAGCCGCAGCCCGGCTCGGTGATGGCCATGGCCGCCCAGGTGCCGCCGAAGCGCCCCAGCTGCTCGTCGTTGGCCACCGCGGCGATCGCCGCATTGCCCAGGCCCTGGCGCGGCATGGCCAGGAGCAGGCCGACATCGCCCCAGCACAGCTCCATCACCCCCAGCAGCGCCGACAGATTGCCGCCGTTCTTCACGCCTTCCTGCTGCTCGCGGGCGGCGCCACGCTTGCTCGCCGCCAGATTGCCGCCATTCGTATTGCCTTGCGCCGGTTCAAACGACGCACCACGCTTGCTCGCCGAGGTGGCGCCTATGGCATCCGGCGAGCCGGCGTTCATGCCATCGAGCAGCGCTGCCAGCAGGTCCAGCTCCTTGGGATAGGCGTGCTCGGCCTTGTCGTACTTACGCGAGATCGGGCGGAAATAGTGCTCCGCCACCTGATGGGCCTGATTGACCAGGCCACGGAATTTCTTCGGGGTTTCCAGATTCATCTTGATGCGTCCTTAGAGCTGCAGGCCGCCGGCCATAATGGCCAGCGCGCGTAGATCGCGGTACCAGCGCTCGGCCGGATGTTCTTGGGTGAAACCATGGCCACCGAGCAGCTGCACCGCGTCGGTGCCGATCCGCATAGCCTTGTCGCTGCACAGCAGACGCGCCAGATAGGCCTCGCGCTGGAAGCTCAGGCCCTGCTCGGCACGGGCGCAGGCGCGCCAGACCATCAGGCGCATGGCGTCCAGCTCTACCGCCATATCCGCGAGCATAAAGGCCACGCCCTGGCGATGGCTGATCGGCTCGCCGAAGGCCACTCGTTCGTTGCAGTAAGGAATCACATAGTCCAGCGCCGCCTGCGCCGTGCCCACCGCCAGGGCGCACCAGGCCAGGCCGGCATGATCGAGGAAGCTCTGGTAGTCGAACCGCTCGCCAGCCAGACGCGCTTCCAGCGGCACCTTGACGTTCTTCAGCACCACCCGCGCGGTGCTGGCGGCCTTGAGTCCCATGGCCGGCTCAGGGCTGCGTTGCAGGCCCTTGGCGCCGGCCTGGACTATAAACAGGCCGAGGCCGTCCGCCGCCTGGGCGGCAACGATTAGCTGGCCGGCATCCAGGCCGCGCAACACCAGGCACTTCTCGCCGCTGAGCAGGTAATGCTTGCCGCGTTTTTTCGCCTGGGTTGCCAGCTGCTGAGGGTCGAACAACGGCGTCGGTTCGTTCACCGCTATGGCCATCAGCGGCGCGAGGTCGGCGCCTATAAAAGCAGGCAACCACTGCGCCTGTTGCGCGGGCGAGCCCCAACGGCGGATGCAGTTGGCCGCCGAAAGCGGCACCAGCAGGGCCGCCGCCAAGGACAGATCGCCCTTGCCCAGGGCCTCGGCGATCAGCGCATTGCTGACTGTGGTACGCTCCGCCGCCATGCCACCCAGGGCTTCGCTGACGCCGTAATGGGTCAGGCCCAGCTCGTGGGCCTGATTGAGCAAGGCCGCCGGCAGCGCCGCCTGTTCGTCGGCGGCATGGGCCAGCGGACGCAGCACTTCACTGGCGAAGCCTTCGAGCATGGTCACCAGCATCTGCTGCTCGTCGCTCAATGTCAGGTCGAACAGTGCATCGGCATCGGCCGCACGCGGCGTCTTGCTGGCTTGGCCGGCACGTTGGGCGGCGGCCCGGAAGCTGGCGCGGCTGCCGCTATAGATAAGTCTTTCGACGGGTTTGCGCAGTTTCAGACGATCCGGCCAGTCGGCCTGGGCGAATCGATTCAACATGGCCAGGGCGCGGCCCTGGATATCGGCGGTCATGGCATCTCGCTCCATACGGGGGATGCCAGGGATGATGCGCGCGCCCCGAGCGGGCGCCTATGACCCGGCAGACAGCGGCGACTGGCAGGGCGGCCAGTCACCGGCCGAGGCCTTACTTGCTGCGGATCTTCTCGACTATGGCGGTGGTCGAGCTGTTTTCCACCAGGCCCAGCACCCGCACTTCGCCGCCATAGGCGGTGACTATGTCGGCCCCCACTACGCCGTCGATGCCATAGTCGCCGCCCTTGACCAGCACATCCGGCTTGATCGCGCGCAGCAGGTTTTCCGGGGTGTCTTCGCTAAAGCTCACTACCCAGTCCACCGCGCCGAGACCGGCGAGCACGGCCATGCGCCGGTCCACCGAGTTGATCGGCCGGCCCGGGCCCTTCAGGCGGCTGACCGAGGCGTCGTCGTTGACCGCCAGGACCAGGCGATCGCCCTGGGCGCGGGCCTGCTCCAGATAGGTCACATGGCCGGCGTGCAGGATGTCGAAGCAACCGTTGGTGAAGACTATCTTCTCGCCATGGGCGCGGGCATCCTCGATGGTGGTGAGCAGCTGATCGCGGCTCAGCACTCCGCGCTCGGAACCGGCCTCGCGCTGAATGGCGCGGCGCAGCTCGGGCGCGCTGATCGCCGCGGTCCCCAGCTTGCCCACCACTATGCCGGCGGCCAGGTTGGCCAGGGCCACCGCCTGCGGCAGCTCCTCACCCGCGGCCAGGCTGGCGGCCAGGGTGGAAATCACCGTGTCGCCGGCACCGGTGACGTCGAACACTTCACGGGCGCGGGCCGGCAGGTGCAACTCGGGCTGCTGCGGGCGCAGCAGGGTCATGCCGTGCTCGCCACGAGTGACCAGCAGCGCACCCAACTCCAGCTCGCTCATCAGCGCCGCGCCCTTGGCCACCAGCTCGGCCTCGTCGCGGCAATGGCCGACAATGGTTTCGAACTCGTGCAGGTTGGGGGTGATCAGGCTGGCGCCGCGGTAGATGGAGAAGTCCTTGCCCTTGGGGTCGGCCAGCACCGCGATACCCTTGCTGCGCGCCAGTTGCACCAGGGCCTGGTGGTTCTGCAGCGCGCCCTTGCCATAGTCGGACAGCACCAGCACCTTGATGCCGCTGAGCAGCGCCTCGACGCTGGCCGCCAGCGCCGCCGTGTCGGTGGCGAAGGGTTCCTCGAAGTCCATGCGCAGCAACTGCTGGTGCCGGCTCATCACCCGCAGTTTGACTATGGTCGGCTGATGCTTGACCCGCTGAAAGTGCGCCCGCACCCCCACCGCCTGCAGGCTGTTGCTCAGGCTCGCGGCGGCTTCATCCTCGCCGGTGACGCCGACCAATACCGCCGACGCGCCGAGGGCGGCGATGTTCAACGCCACGTTGGCGGCACCGCCCGGACGGTCCTCGATCTGCTCGACCTTGACCACAGGCACCGGCGCTTCCGGCGAAATCCGCGAGGTACCGCCATGCCAATAACGGTCGAGCATCACATCGCCCACCACCAAAACGGCGGCCTGGTCGAAACGTGGCATGGACAATTTCATAAAGACTCCAGAAGCGGCTAAAGCAAATCGGCGCAGATCATAACATTTGTCGGCTAGTCGCCGAGCGAACGCACCCAGAACAACTCGTGACGGCGCACCGCCTTGCGGAAGAACTCGTCGGCCCCGGTCGCCGGCCAACGGCGCCCGGCCAGCCAGCGCTGGATCAAGCGGCGCATGCGCTTCTTCAGCGGCAGCGGGCATTGCAGATCGTGCTGCATGGCCAGGGCCATGGCCTTGTCCAGCTGCACCGCGGCGCTCAGGCTCGGGCTCCACAAGCCGTCCGCCGGCAGCGGTTCGATGGCCGGTGGCAGGGCGATGCCCATGCCGGCCGGGCCCATGGGCCAGCGGTCATTGTCGTGCAGATGGTTGGCATACAGCAGCAAGGTTTTAGGTTTCCAGCTGCTGAGTTGGATCGCCTCGAGCAGCGCCTGGGTGCTGGCGATATGGTCGCTGTGCGGGTCCAGCTCGGGATGCGGGGTGACCACGACCTCGGGGCGGAAATGCTCCAGCGCCGCCACCAGATCGGCGAGCAGATTGCGCCAGCTCGGCAGCCCATCCCTGTCGCCCGGCAACTGCAGCGGGTTATGCCCACGCACGCTACGAATATCGCCTTCCATGGACTCACGGGAGGCGAAGGCCAATTCGGGTTGCGCCGCCATAGCCGGCAATTGCAGGCAGTAGTAGCCAAGCTGGACGCAGCGCACTTGCGTCACGCCGCCCCACAGCGGCACGGCCAGGCTGTCCCAGGCGCGCAGACGGCCTTTTAGCCGCGCGGCCTCGACAGCATCCAGCCCCAGCGCGCGATAGGACTCGGCTTCGATCTCGCCCTGGGTCAGGGTGATGATGCTGACCTCGGCCGCCTGACTATACAGACCGAAAGCGGCCAGCTCGGCGTCATCGGCATGGGGGGCGATAATCATCAGCGATTGGCGACTGTAATCGGGGTTGCTCAGGGCATAGAGGCTGGCCAGCGGCTCGAGGGAGCAGAAGCGCCCGCGCAGGCGCAGCCGGCCAGCGGCCAGGGCCGCAGCCTGCCCGGATAGATTCAGGTAGCGCTGTCCATTCACGCCGCGCTCGAAATCCTGGCGGTCATCGCCAATCAATACATGGGGATCGAGCCAGCGCCCCAGCCAGCTGGCTTTTATGCGCATCCGCAGAATCAGGGTATCGGCCGCGCCGCAGTCGCCCTCGAACAGCACGTGCCCCTGTTCGATACGCACGGCCATGGGCTGCACTGCAGGGGGGAAGGCGTAACGGTAGTCATCGATCGGGGCATAGAACAGATGATCGGCGAACCAGGCCTCATGGCCGATCCAGCCCAGCACCAGCAGGACCGGCAGCCACCACCAGGCCACCCAGGCCCCCAGCGGCACCAGCACCAGCAAAGCCGCCAGCATGGCGAGGCGCTTATGCCGGCGGTGGCGCTTGAGAAGGGCTTGCTTGCGTGCTGTCATAGTCAGACCTGATAGACCGGCACCCGGTTGCACCAGCGATCCTTGTATTCACGGTCGGCGCGACCGAAGGAATAGCGCAGCGGCTTGCCGATAGCCCGGGCCTCGGCCCAGGCGTTCTGGGTATTGATAAAGCTGAGCACACTGCCGGGGCTGAACTCGCGGTTCTGTGGGTCGACGCCGCCGTTGATATATTCCAGGCTGACCCACTGTGGCGCCTCGACCCGGTAGAGCACCTGAATGGCCACGGGCTCGTCGTTCAGGTAGATCAGCGAGCCGGTCATAAAGTCGCGCAGCAACGCGAAGACCTCGGCCAGATGCGCCTTGCCCGTGGCCTCGAAGCCCCAGCGGCGCTGGAACAGCTCGGCATAGATAGCGGCCTGCTCGGCGGCGCTCAGCTCCAGCATAGGCCGAATCACCCCGCCCGCCTCTTCCAGCAGACGCTGCTCGCGGCGCTGGTTGTAGCGGAACTTCTTGCTGTATTCCTCAGGCTCCCGGGCCAGGGCCAGGCCTTCAGGCTGCTCGCGCAGAGTCGCGACATGCGGAGCATTCAGCGCAGACAGATAGCGCGCCTTATGCCGCAACTGCACCCGGGCGTCGCTGGCTATGGGCAGAATGCTCTCGGCGTTACCGAGGTCGTACAGACCGCGCTTGCCCTGTTGCTTCAACACATCCTTGGACAGCGCCAGATGCCGGCCCCAGGTCGGTATGGAGGCCTGCAACTCGCCATTGTGCAACCAACCCAGGTAGCGCACCGGCAGACCCGCCAGGCCAGCCAGACGCTCGACGACCTCGGGGTGGGTGGCGACGCTGCCACCAAACTGCTGCCAGGCCTGGGCATAGGCGGCCGCTTCGATGGGCTGCCAACCGCGTTCACGCCAGGCGCGTAAATGACTGAGCATCAGGCGTCCTGCTCCACCACGACGTCTGTACCGACCTCTTCGAACTGTTTTGCGTGCAGGCGTGCGTAGTAGCCGTTCTGCGCCAGCAGCTCGGCATGGTTGCCGCGCTCGACGATCTGCCCCTGATCCATCACCAGGATCAGGTCGGCCTTCTCGATGGTGGTCAGGCGGTGGGCGATGACCAGGGTGGTACGGCCCTTCATCACCTCGTCCAACGCGGCCTGGATATGCCGTTCGGACTCGGTATCCAGCGCCGAGGTGGCCTCGTCGAGGATCAACAGCGGCGCATTCTTTAGCAGCGCTCTCGCGATAGCTAAGCGTTGGCGCTGACCACCGGAAAGCAGCACACCGTTCTCGCCGACCAGGGTGTCGTAGCCCTGCGGCATTTTCTCGATAAACTCGGCGGCGTAGGCGGCTTCGGACGCCTTGCGCACATCCTCGGGCGGCGAGCCGGCCAGGTCGCCGTAGGCGATATTGTTGGCCACCGTATCGTTGAACAGGGTGACGTGCTGGGTGACCAAGGCGATGTGCTGACGCAGGTTACGCAGGCGGTACTGTTCGACATCCAAACCATCGAGCAGGATCTGCCCCTGTTCATGGTGATAGAAGCGCGGAATCAGGCTGGCCAGGGTCGACTTGCCGCTACCGGAGCGACCGACCAGAGCCACCATCTGCCCCGGTTCGGCGACGAAGGAGATATTGTCCAGCACCGGCTTCTCGGAGCCCTGGTACTGGAAGGTCAGGTTGCGCACCTCGAGACGACCGCTGACCCGTGCACGCTCCTCGGTCCCGGTGTCGACCTCGGGTTCATCGTCGAGCTGCTCGAAGATGCTATCGGCGCCGGCCAGGCCTTTCTGGATGTTCGAGCTGACCTCGGAAAGCTGACGAATCGGCTTGGGCAGCAGACCGGCCAAAGTGATATAGGCCACCAGATCACCCGCGGACGCATCACCGCGCATGAACAGCACCAGAAACAACAGCACGGCCATGCCGCTATAGATCACCAGTTGCAAGGCCGGGGTGTACACCGCGTTGGTCTTGACCATGCGCAGCTGCTTGCGCCGGTTGTCATCGGTAACTTCCAGAAAGCGCGCGCGCTCGTACTCTTCGCCACCGAAGCTACGGACCACCCGATAGCCCTGAATGGTTTCCGAGGCCACATGGGTGACATCGCCCATGGCCGCCTGGATCTTCTTGCTCTGCTTGCGAAATTTCTTGCTGGCGCTACTGACCATCAACGCGATCAGCGGCAGTATCGCCAGCATCACCAAGGTCAGCTTCCAGTTCATCCACAGTAGCGAGCCGAACAGGAAGATCACCGTCATGCCCTCGCGCACCACCACCTTGATCGCGTCGGTGGCCGCACCGGTGACCATGGTGACGTTGTAGGTGATGCGCGAGATCAGGTGCCCGGAGTTGTTGTTGTCGAAGTAACGGTTGGGCAAGGTCAGCAGATTGTTGAACAGCTCGACGCGCAGGTCATGCACCAGCCCCAGGGAAACTCGTGCCAGATAGTAGTTGCCGAGAAAGGAGCCAATCCCCTGCCACAAGGCAATCAAGACGATCAGCAGAGGCACCATCTGCACCAGATTGAGCGCGACCAGGAACGGCACATCGCCAAGATAAGGGACCCCGGCAAAAAAGCTGGCCTCAGGGTTCTCCAAACCATCGACGAAATACTTGAGGATGTAGCCAAACATCGGCTGGGTGGAGGCGAAAATCAGGAAGCCCACGATACTGGTCGCAAACAATCCCCAATAGGGAACAACGTACTTCAGCAACCGCAGATAGACCCGAAAGCTGGATTGCTGGGTAGAATTGGCCATTCGGTAAGCCTCATACGACTGGCTAGAGAAATAAGATGCGGATTGTAACAGCGAACGAATTACAAAATTGGCTAAGCCAAGGCGAGGTGCTGGAAAAAGACAGCCATGGTCCCAAGGTGGTTCGGCTAAGCGACGGTAAGCTGCTGAAAATATTCCGTAGCCGCCGCCTCCCGCTACTCGCCCGCCTGCGCCCCGAGGCGCTGCGCTTCAGCGATCGCGCCAGCCGCCTGCAGGCCATGCGTATCCAGACCCCACAGATTTGCGAAACCTGCTGGATCGATCGCGATAAATTGATTAGTGCCTGCCTCTATGAACCGCTGGCCGGTATGCCGCTGGACAAACTGTTCCGCGGCTCCCGCGCCGAGTTCGACGCCCTACTGCCACAGCTGGCCGCTTATATCCGCTTGCTGCACCTACAGGGTATCTACTTCCGCTCGCTGCATCTGGGCAACATCCTGCACACCCCAGATGGCGGTTTTGGCCTGATCGACTTTCTCGATATTCGCTTTAAGGGGCGACCATTGGGACGCTTGCTGATCCGCCGAAACCTTCAACACCTGCGCAACTATTTGCAACGACGCAAGGTGCAGAACTTTCCCTGGGACGAACTGATGCGCTGCTACGAAGAAGCCAGCAAGGCATCCAACTGACTCAAATTCAGCTTAGGTATGACGCTCGACGGCAGCCGACTGTCAAGCGACAGGTTGTAGACACGAAAATCTGGATTGACCACGCGCTGCGCCATCCTCTCAAAGCACGGCAAGATGTAATCCTCGTAATCGCCATCCAGACGACTAGGCACGGCGTCACCGCCCTGCTCGTAGAAACGCCCCTTGCTGGGGTCCAAGTCCATGCCCACCACAAACACTTGGCTGAACCCCGGCCCCACGTGACAACAAAAACGATCGCGCTCTGGCGACAAAACTCATACAGCAATTCCTTGCTCCACCGCGTTGTATCAGCAGAGCCTTTTCACCATACATATTCGTATCTACGCGTTGCTACTCACCCTAAGGAATATGACTGGTGATAACGCCTTTGCTCACGCGCCAGGTACGCATCATTCAACTTTCCTGCGGAAAAACCTCGCTGATTTTGCGGGTTATGCAAACGGAGTTGCTCGGCACGCTCTTGTTGACGAACGACATGGCGCCAATGCTCACGTTGTCGCCAATCTGGATATCGTCACCGATGATGCAGGAATGCGCGGCGAGCCGCACATTGTCGCCAATGCGGATGGACTTCTCGCCCTCGCCGCCCTTAATCCCTACCGTGCAGTTCTGCCACACCTTGAAGTTCTTGCCGATCACCGAATAACCGCTGATGACGATTCCCGTAGGATGACCGATCCACAACCCCTCACCGACCTCGGCACCAAGCATAATCTCTACGTTGTAGCATCGGCTCAGGCGCTCGTTGAGCAACTTGGCGCGGCGACGCCAGAAGCCGCTGTGGCTGGTGTGCATCACGTAGGCCACGCGATACCAGAATACGTAGGCATAGCGGTTGCTGCGCTTGCACTTCTGCCGCACCCGACGCCAGGAGAAACGGCGCTCCGCGCTGCCGAGAATCTCGATGGACCAGTAGCGTTTGAGCAGTTGAAAATCGGCGATCAGACTCATCATTGCGCTCCTATCGACTGCATTTTAGCGCTGCCTCGCGGAGTCGCCGACACGGCCAGCAAGATACCAACCGGCAACCAGAAGACCATCCAGAACACGCCTGGCCGCAGAAAGATCACATAGAAATTGGCGATTGCGACAACCAGGGTGAACACCATCATGGCCAGGCCCAATGGCGCCATGCTGTCCTGCAACCGATAGCGCCACCCCCTGTGCAGTAATAGGCCGATCAGTGTCAGCAAGAGCAAAAGGCCGGGCAACCCATACTCGAAGAAGAACTGCAGATAAAGACTGTGCGCCTGGTTGAAGCAGCGTTTGGCCGCTGCAATGCAGATATTGGCGTCGGCACCCGCACCGGCGCCCCATAACCAGAACGTATCCAGCTGCGAAAGCCAACTACCAAAAATCGCATCGCGGTAACTCATTTCGAGTCCCCCGGCGCGACCCAGCAAAAGCAAGATCAGCACGGCCATGGGTGTTGCAACCACGATGGCGATAACCAACAGACGTCGGCTCAGGACAAACCAGCCCAAGGTTGCCAGCCCGGCGAGAACGCCGACCCATACTCCACGAGAATAAGTGAAGTACTGGTAGGCCAACATTCCTACCAAGGCGACCAGGCACAGCCAGCGGATTATCCCCCGGGCGCTCACGACCAGGTGTGCGGCGACTAGCGCGCCAACGCCAAAATACAGGGCGGCAACAATCGGATTGCCAAAATCGGCCAATCCGCGCCAGCCCCAGGTAAAGATTCGGAAAGCCCGGTACTCCAACCCATGCTGCTCAACATACAACGCCTGCACCAGACTGCCCCAAGCACACAGGCCCGCCACCAGCACGACGGCCACCAGCAACCATTGCCAGACTCGTCGGTTCTGCATAACCAGGCTGATTGCCATCAGATACAACCAAGCGTACAGGGTCACACGCAGCCAACGCAGTCGCCCGTCTTCGCTGCCTTCGTTGAACAACGCGACGATCAAGACCCACGCCAGCAAAGCCAGAAGAGCCATGCACAGTGGGCGCTGCCAGCTGTCGATCCGCGACCACGACAGCACCACAGCCAGCAGCGCGGGCAAGAACAGCATCAGGTTGACTATGGTCGTGTAACGGCTGCCATCGGTAATAAAACACAGACCGGCCAGCTGCAGGAACAACCCGAGCGCCAGCCAGCACTGAAAGAGGGGGTACAACTTGTCTCTGACACTCAATTAACACCTTCCCGTTTTACGCGCTCAAGCGCCGAGCAACTTCCATCAGGTGCTCGCCGCTGGAGTCCTGCCAGCGCCCGGGCACGCAATATTCATGCTGCAGATAATGCAGGAAGCTCCTGCGCAACACCTCATCCACCGGCCATTGCGGAAAGTCCTTGGCAATCCGCATCAGCTCATCCCGCGAGTCGGCGTGCATGGCCACGCCCTCGACATTGAAGAATGCCTGCCCGAGGATCAGCAATGGCTTGCCGAGCAACAAGCTTTCCAACCCCACCGTGGAGTTGAGGGTGACAACAAACTCGCAAGCCTCGATCAGCTCCTGGGTGGCATTGCCATTGGCAAACATCAGGCGCTCATGGGTACGCTGGTGCAGCTCAGGGTAGGACTCGCGACTCGACGGATGCTCCTTGAACACCACGGTCCAGCCGGTCTCGGCGACCAGTCGCTCACCCAGGGCGAACAGCTCGCGCATATTGCCGATCCAGGGCGAGAACAGACGAACCTGGGTGTCGCGATCATCCTGAAACGGGATGAACACAAACCGCTCGGGCAACGTGATCGCGACCTGGCCGGCGACGCGAGGCTTGCGCGGGATGAGGGTCACCTCCTGCTGCAGGTCGATGGCCTGGCGCGCTGCATAGGCACGGTAGAACGCGGCATCACGCGGCACCGAGTTAAAGTAGTTGACCCCGCGCGGATCCAGGGTGGTGGTATCGGGCAGCAAACCGTTCTCGAAGAAGAAGGTCTTCGTGCCTTCCGGAAGAAGCGACAGCAGAAGTTGGCAATAACGATTGGAACCATTCCAGACCACCACGGCATCGGGCTTGTCCCGCTCGACCAATGCTTGCAGGCGCAGCGCCATTACCAGCATTTCGAGGCGTAGCAGCAGCCGATAGAACGCGCCCTCGTACTTGGCCTTGACTCGTCGCTCCTGGCACTTCTCCTCAACCAGTTTGTGCCAGCCGATGCGCTGAATGACACGATGCCAGCCACCCAGTGCAGGCAATGGCAACTGCCGTGGCGTAACGACTCGCCCCTGCAGTGGGGTATCTGTCAGTAGGCGTTGGAAGTAGATTGTCTGATGCTTGGCCAGGGAAAAAAACAGGAACTTGTTCATACACACACCATTGCCGGAGGCACTACCGCCGGCCGAGAGAATAATGCGGAGTCATTGTGATCAACTCCCGAAAATGGAATTGGAGGGCGGCAGTACCTCCCCGGCACAGCGTCCATCGGCCAGCAACTCGTCCAGCAGGACTAGCGTATTGCTCAGGCCCTCCACGCCGTGCGCAAGATGAAACTCGGCAAAGCGCTCAGAGCTGACGACACTGGCCGGGTAGGCCGCTGATATCTCGCCCAGACGGGCAGCCAACGCTGGCAAGTCGGTCACGCAAGCACCGAAAAACCGCGCCTGGGCGAAGATGTCGTGTTCACCACTGGCATTCGCGTGGATCACCGGCCGTCGTGCCAGGGCGGCCTCGATGACCGCATTCGACATGATGTTGACCACTACGGACGCCCGGCTCAATGCATCAGCCAGCCCACAGTCGGAAGGCAGCACCCGCAGGTTCTCCAGAGTCGCGGCCGCATCGTGCCAGAACGGCACTTGGCTGCGTGGATGCGCCTTGATCAGCACCTGGTAATCCGGGTTCTCGGCCGTCCAGGCGCGCAGCATGGTGTAAGTGCGCTGGTAGCCCAGCTCTTTTTCCTTGTCCGGGCCGACGCCGAGGATCAACAGTACGCGGCGCTCAGCCTCGGCAGGCGGCAGATCGAAGGTGTCGTCGATCATATGCGAGCCGGCCAGCACCGCGGTCGATGTGCCAAAGCGAAGAGCTCGGGCCTGCAGGGCCTCCAGCGAGCTCTGGCCGAACAGGAAGTAGTAGTCGTAGTCGTTCATGCCCAGGCGCCGCGAACTCTCTACGGTGCTGGCATGAGCCAGATGCACCAGCGTGGCGTTGCGTGCATTCAGCGCCAGGCGCAGGAAGGGCGCGTAGAGGCTACCGTTGCGATCGTTGAGCAAGATGCGCGGCTGATAGCGTTCTACCAGCCACTCGGCGTAAGCGGCCAGGCCGAAGTAGCGGGTCGGCACGTCATACGGCGGGCGCTTGAGCAGGCGATCTCGCAAAATGACCTTCGGCTCCTGCAGGGCGGTCTCCAGCAGGTTGTGGCCGCGCTCGCGCAGCCCCTTGATCAGCAGTTTCTTGCGTTGAAATTTGATGACCTTGGGCGCCGACTGCAGCAGCAGGAAATCGCAGGGCTCGGCAGTTACGCCATCGGCCAGCCGCCGCTTGGCGCGCACACCAAACCACCAGTCGCCCAGCGCCTCGCGGGCGAAGCGCTGGGCGCTGCCGAGCAGGCCATGACGCTCGCGCAGCAACAGCCAGCGGTAGCGATCCAGCGCCCGCGCCTTCTCAAGCCAAGCACTAGCCTGCATCCGAATGTTCCAAGGCATGGAATCCTTTGTCATCGACTCGCCATTGACCACTTTCGGCGAGACTCCGCAGGACCTGCGCACCGGGCTGATCTTGCTGTTGCCACTCTTTCTTTTTCCAGCTCAAGAAATGCAGGTAGGGAAACTCCCGACCCTTGTCGAGATCATTGCTCAGACATCCCTGCCTCCAATACCAGCGTGCGGGAAAGTTCATACTTCCATCCAGCCAGGGCCTACCTGCATTGGGCGTACTGAAAGCCTCAGCGAACTCGGCCACCCGGCGCCAGGGGTTGAACAACCCCAGGAGCTTGAAAAGCGGTTTTGGAAAGTTCTTGCGCCAGAGGAATATGCGAGAAAAACCACCCTCATCGAGAGCGTGGTTCTTCTGCTCCTGAATTCGCTGCCTGAAATCGGGAATCCGCCAGAACAGCTCGCGCAACGGCCGTTCGTTGCGCAGCAGGCAAAGATGCCCGGACACCCGACGCTCGTGGGTAGAAAGCAACTTGTAACGCCGCAGCCGCACCTCGGTGAAGTAGGCGCGCAAGTCGCCATAGATCAGGTCAAGGTCACTGAAGCCCCAGAAGTCGTAACCCGCGATGTCCTGCTCGTGCAGATAACCTAGGGCGGGCTTGAGGTCGCACAGTTTGTATGGGTTCTCCGGCGCGAATTCGACTCCCAATCGACTCGAAATCCAGGAACAGTAATCAGGAAAGTTTATGCGCTGCTGCCGGACATTGGCCGGTAAATCTTTAAGTGCGGCACAGTCGCCAATCAACAACCAATTGATATCAGCATTGGCGCGGCAGCTCTGGATGAAAAATGGCATCCAGAAAGGCCACTGGCCGAAATAAGGAATCAAGAAAATTATTCGCGGCACCTAGTGCCCTCCCCCATTTTCTTAAGGTATCGCCAGAATTGCATCCCCACCGCTTCATCTGAAAACATTGTCCTCAACTTTTCCAGCTGCAAAGCTGCCTGAGCCTCCAACGCTTCTCTTGAAAGACCGGTTTGATTCGCCAGCAAGTTTGCAAGCGCACCCGGCATGAGCTGATCAAAGAGGTGGGCCGCATCGCCGATGACCTCCGGCGCCCCCCCGCAATTGGTACCAATAACCGGCACCCCCGCCGCCATCGCCTCCAGCAGCACCATGCCGAAGGGCTCATGGTCGGAGGTCAGGGCAAATAGATCGAAGGCCTTGAAATAACACCGCCCACCCGGTACCTGGCCCAGAAAGCGCACCGCAGAGCTCACCCCCAGTTCGCTGGCCAGCGTCTTGAGCGAGGTTTCCAGCCTGCCGCTGCCCATGATCGCCAGCAGGCTGCCGGCCGGCAGTTGTGGCAACGCCGTGGCGAAGCCGCGAATCAACGTGGCCTGATCCTTGTCTGGATGCAGACGGCCGACGTTACCGACCACCCAGGCGTCTTGCGGCAACCCAAGGTGCTCGCGAGCCGCCGCTCGGGAAACTTGTTCAGCCTGGACCGCCGCGATATCGATACGGTTGTACAGGGTTTCGATGCGCTCGGCCGGCCAGGTTGGCAGGCAGGTACGCATGTCGTCACGCACCGCATTGGAGACGCCGAGCAAGGCCAGGCGCGTCTTGAAGAAATTGGCAAACAGCCGGCGCGAGCGCCGCTGGTAATCGCCGAAGGCATGGTGCACGCCTATCACCGGCAGATCGGTGCCGAGCAGGGCCACATAGATGGGCTTGAAGCGGTGAGCGATGCACAACTTGAACGGGCGCGACGCGACGATGCGCTTGATATCGCCAATGGCCTTGAGCTTGAGGCCGCGCACATCGCGGCTGGCGTAATCGAGAAAGATCACCTCATCGGAAGCCGAGCCCCGCTCGACCGCCACGCTCGGAGAACCGGTCAGGTAGACGGTGCAGACCTTGTAGGCCGTGCCCGCGAACAGCGCGGCGTACTGCCGCGCGCAATCGAGGAAGGGGCCGTCATAGCCGTGGCAGAACTGCAGCACCCAGAGTTGCTGGCCCGCAGCAGTCTCAGAGCTGCTCATACCAATCCTTGCCATCCTTGACCACCAGAATGTCTTCCATGATCAGGTACTGCAGGTCGGAGCCGTAGAACATGTTCAGCGCGTCGGTGGGCGAGCAGATCATCGGCTCGCCGCGGCGGTTCAGCGAGGTGTTCAGCGACACGCCATTGCCGGTGAGTTTCTCCAGCTCCAGCATCATGTCGTAGTAGCGCGGGTTGTATTCGCGC
>Ga0209343_10002112_pt1 | contig 25968 bp, 37 predicted proteins | sample RifCSPlowO2_02_FD_184026 | JGI IMG/M metagenome (GOLD analysis project Ga0209343, IMG submission 184026) | Groundwater microbial communities from Rifle, Colorado - Rifle CSP2_plank lowO2_0.2 (SPAdes) (version 2) | ecosystem: Environmental > Aquatic > Deep subsurface > Groundwater | place... | reverse complement strand
AACGTCGGTGTGCTGCTGCGCGGCACCAAGCGTGAAGAAGTCGAGCGCGGCCAGGTGCTGTGCAAACCCGGCAGCATCAAGCCGCACACCAAATTCACCGCCGAGATCTACGTGCTGGGCAAAGACGAAGGCGGGCGTCATACCCCGTTCTTCCAGGGCTACCGTCCGCAGTTCTACTTCCGCACCACCGATGTGACCGGTGCGGTCGAACTGCCGGCCGGCACCGAAATGGTGATGCCGGGCGACAACGTCAGCATTACCGTTAACCTGATCAACCCGATCGCGATGGAAGAAGGGTTGCGCTTCGCGATTCGCGAAGGCGGCCGCACTGTCGGTGCAGGTGTGGTTGCAAAGATTATTGAGTAAGACTACAATGCGCGCCCTCGCGGGTCCGAGTCACAGGTTTGGGCCGCGCGATTTTGTTCTTTAAACCAGCGGCATTGCCGCGTAAATGCAAGAGAAGATTATGCAAAGTCAAAAAATTCGCATTCGCCTCAAGGCGTTTGACTATCGTTTGATCGACCAATCGGCCGCGCGAATTGTTGAAACAGCAAAGCGCACCGGTGCGGTGGTAAATGGCCCGGTGCCTCTGCCAACCAAGATTGAACGTTTCGATGTGCTGCGTTCACCGCACGTCAACAAAACTTCGCGCGATCAGTTTGAGATTCGCACCCACTTGCGTTTGATGGATATCGTCGATCCTACCGACAAGACCGTAGATGCGCTGATGAAGCTGGACTTGCCAGCCGGCGTAGATGTGGAAATCAAGTTGCAGTAATTGTAGTGCCAGTATTGGTTTCATCAGTATTATAAAAAATCGGCTGACCAATTGTAGTTAGCCCCTTAACAAGAGGAAATAAAAATGAGCTTAGGACTTGTCGGTCGCAAGATTGGCATGACCCGCGTATTTACCGATGACGGTTCTTCGTTGCCGGTGACTGTGCTGGAAGTGTTCAATAATCGTGTCACTCAGGTTAAATCCGTAGATACCGATGGCTATACTGCTGTGCAATTGGCACACGGTGTGCGCCGTCCCGGACGCGTCAGCAAAGCTGCCGCCGGACATTACGCCAAGGCGGGTGTGGAAGCGGGGAGTGCACTGAAAGAATTCACCGTATCCCCTGAACAGCTGGCGGGCCTGCAAGCAGGCTCTATCGTCAGCGTAGAAATTTTCCAGGTGGGGCAGCTCGTTGATGTGACGGGTACATCCAAAGGTAAAGGTTACGCCGGCACTATCAAGCGTCACCATTTCAAATCGGGCCGAGCATCGCACGGCAACTCCAAGTCGCATAACGTGCCTGGCTCTATCGGTATGGCGCAAGATCCTGGTCGCGTGTTTCCCGGTAAGCGTATGACCGGCCATCTGGGCGACGTGCAAAGAACTGTGCAAAATTTACAGGTCGTGCGTATTGATGTTGCCCGCCAATTGCTGCTGGTAAAAGGCGCTGTTCCAGGTTGCACAAACAGCAGCATTATCGTGCGTCCCGCAGTGAAGGCAGGTGCGTAATGGAACTCAAAGTCATTAACGATAAAGGTCAGGCGACTGCGAATCTGAGCGCGTCCGATGAGCTGTTCGGCCGCGAATACAACGAAGACCTGGTGCATCAGTTGGTTACCGCTTATCAGGCGAATGCGCGTGCCGGTAACAGCAAGCAAAAGGGCCGTAGTGAAATCGCCAAAAGTACGCGTAAACCATTTGCCCAAAAGGGTACCGGTCGTGCGCGTGCCGGTATGGCGTCCAGCCCGTTGTGGCGCGGCGGCGGCAAGATTTTCCCGAACACTGGTGAAGAAAATTACACCCAAAAAATCAATCGCAAGATGTATCGCGCGGGCTTTGCTTCGATCCTGTCGAAGCTGGTCAGCGAGAATCGCCTGATGGTGGTGGACAGTCTGACAGTTGATTCGCCAAAAACAAAGTTGTTGGCGCAGAAGATCAAGGGCCTGGGTGTGGATACCAATCGCTTTCGCTTGTTGATCATTACCGACAACATTGATGAAAATTTATATCTGTCTTCCCGCAATCTGCCTAACGTGCTGGTGCTTGAAGCCAATCAAGCTGACCCGGTCAGCCTGGTGCGTTTCCCAAACGTTTTGGTGACGCGCAATGCGGTGGCTAAAATTGAGGAGATGTTCGCATGAGTACCCAACAATTCAGCCAGGAACGCTTGATGAAGGTGTTGCTTGCTCCGCAAATCTCCGAAAAGGCGACTTATGTTGCTGAAAAAAACGATCAAGTGATTTTTCGTGTCGCAACTGACGCTACCAAGCCTGAAATCAAGGCTGCCGTTGAAATGATGTTCAAGGTAAACGTTAACAGCGTGCAAGTGTCATGCGTCAAGGGCAAGGTCAAGCGCAGTGGTCGTATTATCGGTCGTCGCAACGACTGGAAAAAGGCATATGTGTGCCTGGCTGCCGGTCAGGAAATCAATTTTGCTACAAGTGAGCAAGGATAACCATCATGGCATTGATTAAACTAAAACCAACAACACCGGGTCAACGTGCCGTAGTGCGCGTTGTCAATCCTGATCTGCATAAGGGTAAGCCAGTCGCAGCGCTGCTGGAGAAGCAAACCAGAACCGCAGGCCGCAACAATAACGGACACATTACCACGCGTCATATGGGTGGTGGTCATAAACAGCATTACCGTCTGGTTGACTTTAAGCGTGACAAGGATGGTATTCCCGCGACTGTAGAACGTCTGGAATATGATCCGAACCGCAGCGCTAACCTGGCTTTATTGTGTTATGCCGATGGCGAGCGTCGTTACATCATTGCGCCTAAAGGTGTTGCGGTCGGTGCATCCCTGGTGAGCGGTTCGGAAGCACCGATCAAGCCGGGTAATGCATTGCCATTGCGTAACGTTCCGGTCGGTTCGACCATACACTGCATCGAAATGTTGCCAGGCAAAGGTGCGCAGTTGGCGCGTTCTGCCGGCACTTCAGTGCAGTTGCTGGCGCGTGAAGGCAGCTACGCGCAATTGCGTTTGCGCTCCGGCGAAATTCGCAAGGTGCACATTGATTGCAAAGCGACTCTGGGCGAAGTGGGTAATTCCGAGCACAGTCTGCGTTCTATCGGCAAGGCCGGTGCGATGCGTTGGCGCGGTGTCCGCCCAACCGTTCGCGGCGTGGTGATGAACCCGGTAGATCACCCGCACGGTGGTGGTGAAGGCAAGACAGCCGCAGGCCGCCATCCAGTCAGTCCATGGGGTGTGCCTGCCAAGGGTTTCCGCACACGCCGCAACAAGCGCACCAGCGGCATGATTGTGCGCCGTCGCTTTCAGGTTTAAGGGGTAGAAAAATATGGCACGTTCGATTAAAAAAGGTCCATTTGTTGACGCGCATTTGCTCAAGAAGATTGAGACGGTGCGTGCGACTAGCGATAAGCGCCCGGTGAAAACCTGGTCGCGCCGTTCTACTGTGTTGCCCGAGTTCGTTGGTCTGACAATTGCGGTGCACAACGGCAAGCAGCATATTCCAGTGTATATATCCGAAAACATGGTGGGCCATAAGTTGGGTGAGTTTTCCCTGACGCGCACCTTCAAGGGTCATGCTGCTGATAAAAAAGCAGTGGTCAAGAAATAGGGGGAAATATGACAACAACTATTGCAGTTGCAAAAAAAATTCATCTTTCCGCGCAAAAAGGCCGCTTGGTGGCTGATCAGATTCGCGGTTTGCCGGTTGCGCAAGCGCTTAACATTTTGAACTTCAGTCCGAAAAAGGCTGCTGTCATCATTAAGAAAGCTCTCGAGTCTGCGATTGCGAATGCTGAGCATAACGACGGAGCTGATATCGATGAATTGAAGGTAAAAGCTATTTACGTTGATAAGGCAGCATCCGGGAGAGGCTTTATCGCCAAAGCCAAAGGGCAGGGCAATCGTTTGGAAAAGCAAACTTGCCACATAACGGTCAGCGTCGGGAGCTAAAGGTAGATTATGGGACAGAAAATTCATCCAACCGGTTTCCGGTTGTGCGTTCGTAAAAACTGGGATTCCAAGTGGTACGCAAACAGCAAAAATTTCTCTGACTTGCTACTCAAGGATATTGAAGTTAGAGCTTTCCTGAAGAAGAAACTGGCATCCGCCGGCGTATCCAAGGTAATTATTGAGCGTCCGGCCAAGAACGCCAAAGTGACAATTTACACCGCGCGTCCAGGCATGGTGATCGGCAAGAAAGGTGAGGACATTGAGTCGTTGCGTGCCGAATTGCGCAAGCGCATGGGTTTGCAATCTGTCGATGTTGCCATTGAAGAAGTGCGCAAGCCGGAAATCGATGCGCAATTGATCGCTGACAGCATCACCGCGCAACTGGAAAAGCGCATCATGTTCCGCCGCGCGATGAAGCGCGCAATGCAGAACGCGATGCGCCTCGGAGCGCAAGGTATCAAGATCATGAGTGCGGGCCGTTTGAACGGCATTGAAATCGCTCGTACCGAGTGGTATCGCGAAGGTCGTGTGCCATTGCATACGTTACGTGCCGATATTGACTATGGCACCTCCGAAGCAAAAACCACTTATGGCATCATCGGTGTAAAGGTTTGGGTGTTCAAGGGCGAGGTCACGGATCAGGAGTTTGTTGCACCAATCGCCGCTGAACCGGAAAAGAAAGCAAGAAAGTCGGGAGCAAAGTATGCTACAGCCAGCTAGAAGAAAGTATCGCAAGGAGCAAAAAGGCCGCAATACCGGTATTGCCACCCGTGGCAACAAGGTAAGTTTCGGCGAATTTGGCCTGAAAGCGGTTGCACGGGGTCGTTTGACGGCACGTCAAATCGAAGCCGCGCGTCGTGCGATGACCCGCCACATTAAGCGCGGAGGACGTATCTGGATTCGTATTTTCCCGGATAAACCGATTTCCAAAAAACCGGCCGAAGTTCGTATGGGTAATGGAAAAGGGAACCCCGAGTTCTACGTCGCCGAGATTCAGCCCGGCAAGATGTTGTACGAAATGGATGGTGTGGATGAAACGCTGGCGCGCGAAGCATTCCGTTTGGCTTCGGCAAAATTACCACTGGCCACGACATTTGTTATTAGACAGGTAGGTACATAACATGAAAGCTAGTGAACTTAAAGCCAAGTCCGTGGCTGATCTGCATAATGAATTGTTGTCTTTAACCAAAGCTCAGTTTGGGATGCGTATGCAACATGCAACACAGCAAATGACCAATACCAGTGAATTTCGCAAGGTGCGCCGTGATGTGGCACGCATCAAGACTGTGTTGACAGAAAAGGGTACACAGAAATGAGCGATGCTAAAGTGATGAGCGGTTCCACAATGAAGCGTACCCTGACCGGTACTGTGGTAAGCGACAAGATGGACAAAACCGTAACGGTTCTGGTCGAGCGCAAAGTAAAACACCCGTTGCTGGGCAAGATTATTCGAGTTTCAAAAAAATATCACGCCCACGATGAGACCAATGAGTGTCATGCAGGCGACGTGGTAACCATCGAAGAGTGCCGACCGATTGCAAAAACCAAGAGTTGGCGCGTTGCCAAGCTGGTTGAAAAGGCTGCTGCAATATAATTTAGCTTGCGTCTATTCCAAATTTGCATATAATAAGCGGCTTCGTTTCATCGCCGCATGCGGCGACCTAACCCGAACGGGTTCCAAAACTGGCCGCCGTGAGCGGAAAAAGTTGGAGATTAAATAATGATACAAATGCAATCTGTTTTAAATGTTGCTGACAACACCGGCGCGCGTTCCGTGATGTGCATCAAGGTGTTGGGCGGGTCCAGGCGCCGTTACGCTTCAGTCGGTGATGTCATCAAGGTTAGCATCAGGGATGCAGCTCCGCGTGGCCGCGTAAAGAAGGGTGAAGTTTACAATGCCGTGGTTGTTCGTACCGCCAAGGGTGTGCGTCGCAGTGACGGGTCTTTGGTCAAGTTCGACGGCAACGCTGCCGTGCTGCTCAATGCCAAGCTGGAGCCTATCGGCACGCGCATCTTCGGGCCGGTGACACGCGAGTTGCGTACCGAGAAGTTCATGAAGATCGTCTCGCTGGCACCTGAAGTGCTGTAAGCGGCTATAGATCTATTCGAGGAAAATCATGCGCAAGATCAAGAAAAACGATGACGTTATCGTAATCGCAGGTAAAGACAAAGGAAATCGCGGCAATGTGCTGCAAGTTCTGGGAGATCACTTGCTGGTTGGCGGCATCAATAAAGTCAAGAAACATCAGAAGCCTAACCCGGTAAAGGGGTTGACTGGCGGGATCGTGGAAATGGAATTGCCGATTCATATTTCGAATGTGGCGATCTACAACGCGGCTGCCAAAAAAGGCGATCGGGTCGGTATTAAAACGCTGGAAGACGGGCGCAATGTGCGCGTGTTTAAGTCCAGCGGCGAAATGATTGACGCTTAAGGGGTAAGAGAGCATGGCTCGTTTGTATGAATTTTATAAAGACAAGGTCACCAAGGACCTGATGAAGCAGTTCGGCTATAAGTCCGTCATGGAAGTGCCGCGCATCGAGAAGATCACCCTGAACATGGGTGTGGGCGAGGCAGTGGCAGACAAGAAAGTGATGGAATTTGCGGTTGGCGATATGCAAAAGATTGCCGGACAGAAGCCGGTTGTCACGGTGTCCAAGAAGTCGATTGCCGGTTTCAAGATTCGCGAAGGCTATCCGGTTGGCTGCAAGGTGACGTTGCGCAAGCTGCGGATGTATGAATTCCTGGATCGCCTGATTTCTGTCGCGATTCCGCGTATCCGTGATTTCCGCGGCATTTCCGGCAAGTCTTTCGATGGACGCGGCAACTACAACATGGGCGTGAAAGAGCAAATCATTTTTCCGGAAATCGAGTATGAAAAGATTGATGCGTTGCGTGGCATGAACATTACGATCACCACCTCCGCGAAGACTGACGAAGAAGCCAAGGCTCTTCTGTTGGCATTCAAACTCCCATTAAAGAAATGAGGGAATACAAATGGCTAAGATGGCAGTGATTAACCGCGAGCAAAAACGCCGTGACACCGTAAAGAAGTTTGCGGCAAAACGTGCGGATTTGCTGGCAGCGATCTCCAATATGAAGCTTGGCGAGGAAGAACGTGCTGCTGCACGACTGAAGCTGCAAGCGCTTCCGCGTGACTCCAGTCCGGTTCGCCTGCGCAACCGTTGCGCATTAACGGGCCGTCCGCGCGGCACATACAGAAAATTTGGTTTGGGGCGTATCAAGGTGCGTGAATTCGCAATGCGCGGTGAAATACCCGGTATCGTTAAGGCAAGCTGGTAGGAGAAATTATATGAGTATGAGTGATCCAATCTCCGACATGTTGACGCGCATTCGCAATGCGCAGCTTGCGGAAAAAACCACAGTGGCAATGCCTTCCTCGAAGCTGAAGGTGGCGATTGCAGAAGTATTGAAAGACGAGGGCTATGTGGATGGCTTCAGTGTCGTCAATGGCGACGGCGGTAAGGCTACGCTGGAAATCGGCCTGAAGTATTACAGTGGTCGTCCGGTAATCGAAAAGATTCAGCGTATCAGTCGCCCCGGTCTGCGTATCTACAAGGGTTCCGATGATATTCCCAAGGTGATGAACGGCCTGGGTATCGCCATCGTTTCCACATCCAAGGGTTTGATGACCGACCGTAAAGCGCGCGCCAATGGTATTGGCGGTGAAGTGCTGTGCGTAGTCGCGTAGTGAGGTAAGTATGTCTAGAGTTGCCAAGAATCCTGTCGTAGTGCCGAGCGGTGTAGAAATTGCGCTGGCTGCGAGTGAAATTTCGGTAAAGGGCCCTTTGGGTACCCTTAAGCAAACTTTGTCGGGTGATGTGAGCGTAGTGCGCGAGGGCGACAGCCTGTTGTGTAAAGCACAGAACGACTCCACGCAAGCCGATGCGATGTCTGGCACGATTCGCGCCTTGCTGGCAAATATGGTGCTGGGTGTGAGCAAAGGTTTTGAGCGTAAGCTGACTTTGGTCGGGGTGGGTTATCGTGCACAAGCTGCTGGTGACACTTTGAATTTGACGCTTGGTTATTCTCACCCGGTTTCCTACAAGATGCCTGTAGGTGTGAAGGTAGAAACTCCAACGCAAACTGAAATTGTGTTGAAGGGTGCCGATAAGCAACGTGTCGGACAAGTTGCTGCTGAAATTCGTGCCTTCCGCGAACCTGAGCCATACAAAGGCAAGGGTGTGCGCTATAGCGATGAAGTGGTGATTCTGAAAGAAACCAAGAAGAAATAATTGAGGTTGATATGTTGATCAAAAAAGAAGCGCGTCTGCGCAGGTCCCGCAAAACCCGGGCACGCATTGCCGAGAAGAAAACAGTACGCCTGGCAATACACCGCACGAATTTGCACATTTATGCGCAGGTGCTTTCCGCTTGCGGCACCAAGGTATTGGCTAGCGCGTCCAGCATTGAGGCTGAGGTGCGCAAGGATTTGGCGAACGGAGGCAACAAGGCTGCTGCGGCTGTGGTGGGCAAGCGTATTGCTGAAAAAGCCAAGAGCGCGGGAATTAGTCAGGTTGCATTTGATCGTTCCGGCAACCGTTATCATGGTCGTGTTAAAGCGTTGGCTGAAGCTGCGCGAGAACATGGTCTGCAGTTCTAATTGGAGTTGAGTGATGGCTAAGCCGCAAGGAAAAATGCAGCAACAAGCAGAGCGTGATGACGGTCTGATCGAAAAAATGATTTCTGTGAACCGGGTCACCAAGGTGGTTAAGGGTGGACGTATCATGGGTTTCGCCGCTTTGACCGTGGTAGGTGATGGTGATGGTCGCGTGGCAATGGGCAAAGGAAAATCCAAGGAAGTTCCGGTTGCCGTGCAAAAGGCAATGGATGAAGCGCGCCGCAATCTGGCCAAGATAAGCCTGAAAAATGGCACATTGCACCACACGGTGGTTGGCAAGCATGGCGCGGCTAAGGTGTTGATGCAGCCAGCATCGGAGGGTACCGGCATTATAGCGGGTGGTGCGATGCGCGCAGTGTTCGAGGCTGTTGGCGTGCGCGATGTGCTGGCCAAGTGTCTCGGTTCGAGCAACCCATACAACGTGGTGCGAGCCACGCTGAACGGCCTGAAAGCAATGAATTCTCCGTCCGAGATAGCCGCCAAGCGCGGCAAGAACATCGAAGAAATATTGGGGTAAGACATGACAAAAGAAAAAAAGACTTTAAAGGTGACGCAGATCAAAAGTTTGATCGGCACCAAACAATCGCATCGCGATACCATTCGCGGCTTGGGTTTGCGTCGTATCAATCACACCGTGCAGCTTGAGGATACACCTTGTGTTCGCGGCATGATCAACAAAGTATTTTATATGGTTAAGTGCGAGGCATAACTAATGCAACTCAATAATATTCAGCCTGCACAAGGTGCCAAGCACGCCAAGCGTCGCGTTGGCCGCGGCATCGGTTCCGGTTTGGGCAAGACCGCCGGGCGCGGTCACAAGGGACAAAAATCCCGCTCCGGCGGTTTTCACAAGGTTGGTTTTGAAGGCGGTCAAATGCCGTTGCAGCGTCGTTTGCCAAAGCGCGGTTTTGTCTCGCTGACACGTTGTGATACAGCGCAAGTGCGTTTGTCCGATCTGCAAAAGATGCCGGTCGATAGCATCGATCTGTTGGCGCTCAAACAGGCAGGCGTTATTTCTGCCGTCGCATTGTCTGCGAAAGTCATTCTTTGCGGTGAAATTTCCCGTGCAGTTAAGTTGCAGGGGCTGCTCGTAACCAAAGGTGCACGCGCAGCGATTGAAGCCGCTGGCGGCAGCGTCGCTGAGTAGGTTATACGTGAGCACAGTTACCAAGGGTGTAAGCAAAGGAAAGTACGGCGATTTAAGCCAGCGTCTCTGGTTTTTGCTGGGTGCTTTGGTCGTGTTCCGCATCGGTGCGCATATTCCGGTGCCGGGTATTGACCCTACAGTCTTGGCGGATTTGTTCAAGTCGCAAAAAAATGGCATTCTGGGCATGTTCAACATGTTTTCAGGCGGCGCGTTGTCTCGCTTCACCATTTTTGCGCTGGGTATCATGCCGTACATCTCAGCATCGATCATCATGCAGCTGGGCGCGATAGCGGTTCCGCATCTTGAACAATTGAAGAAAGAAGGCGAAGCAGGTCGCCGCAAGATAACGCAGTACACCCGTTATGGGACTTTGGCCTTGGCATTGTTCCAGGCATTTGGCATATCGGTGGCATTGCAGTCCCAACCGGGTTTGGTGCCAAATCCTGGCATGACGTTCCAGTTGACCTCGGTAATTACCCTGGTGACCGGCACGATGTTCTTGATGTGGTTGGGTGAGCAAATTACCGAGCGCGGCTTGGGTAACGGTATTTCACTGATTATCTTTGCCGGGATCGCGGCGGGTTTGCCCAGCGCGATTGGCAGCACATTGGAGTTGGCACGCACTGGGGCTTTCTCCATTCCGCTGGTGTTGCTGCTGTTTTTTGGCGCAATTGCCGTGACTGCTTTGGTGGTGTTTGTAGAGCGCGGCCAGCGTAAAATTCTGGTGAATTACGCCAAGCGACAGGTGGGTAACAAGGTTTATGGCGGACAAAGTTCGCACCTGCCGTTGAAAATAAATATGGCTGGTGTGATCCCTCCGATTTTTGCATCCAGCATCATTCTATTCCCAGCGACTATTGCGGGCTGGTTTGGAAGCGGGCAGGGCATGGGCTGGCTGAAGGATATCAGCGACATGCTTTCTCCAGGGCAACCGATATATGTGTTGGTGTACGCCGCAGCGATTGTGTTTTTCTGTTTCTTTTATACGGCGCTGGTGTTCAGCCCGAAAGAAACGGCGGATAACCTGAAGAAGAGCGGTGCTTTTTTGCCAGGGATTCGTCCCGGTGAGCAAACTGCGAGCTACGTTGAAAAGATTATGTTGCGGTTGACGATGGTGGGCGCGGTGTACATTACACTGGTTTGTTTGTTACCGGAATTTTTGGTGGTGAAGTGGAATGTGCCGTTTTATTTTGGAGGCACTTCACTGTTAATTCTGGTGGTGGTAACGATGGATTTTATGTCGCAGGTGCAGTCCTACTTGATGACACACCAGTATGAAGGCTTGCTGAAGAAGGCTAATTTCAAAGGCGGGTTAACACGCTAATGTCCAAAGAAGACGTGATTCAGATGCAGGGTGAGGTTGAGGAATCGTTGCCCAACGCAACGTTCCGGATCAAGCTGGAAAATGGGCATGTGGTATTGGGCCATATTTCTGGGAAAATGCGGATGCACTATATTCGTATTCTTCCTGGCGACAAGGTAAACGTAGAGTTGACACCATATGATTTGAGCAAGGCGCGGATTGTGTTCCGCGCGAAATAGTGGAGCGAGTAAGGAGAAAAAATGAGAGTCCAGGCATCGGTAAAGAAGATTTGTCGTAATTGCAAAATTGTTATTCGCAAACGCGTGGTGCGAGTAATTTGCACGGAGCCACGTCATAAGCAACGCCAGGGTTAATTTAGCCAGGTGCTGATTGAGGAAGACTTGCTTTGAATGTTATAATTTTTATTTTAAAAGATAGGATAGCTGCATGGCACGTATAGCAGGGGTCAATATCCCAAACCATCAACATGCTGTGATTGCATTGACTGCAATCTACGGGATCGGACGTACACGCTCGCAACATATTTGTGCGGCGGCTGGTGTGAATGCCGCCACCAAGATGAAAGATTTGACCGACGCAGAAGTTGAAAAACTGCGCGAACAAGTCGCCAAAATTACGGTGGAGGGTGATCTGCGTCGTGAAGTGACCATGAGCATCAAACGCCTGATGGACTTGGGATGCTATCGCGGTGTGCGTCATCGTCGCGGTTTGCCATGCCGTGGACAGCGCACTCGAACAAACGCGCGTACCCGCAAGGGACCACGCAAGGCGATTGCCGGAGCCAAGAAGTAAGTTTGCTATAACGCATTAGAGGATTAGAGTATGGCCAAGCCAAGCACGAAAGTACGCAAAAAAGTCAAAAAGAATGTGGCAGAAGGTATCGCGCACGTTCACGCGTCTTTTAACAATACCATCGTTACGATTACCGACCGCCAGGGTAACACTCTGGCATGGTCCACCAGTGGAGCTAATGGTTTTAAGGGTTCGCGTAAAAGCACTCCATTTGCAGCGCAGGTTGCGGCTGAAACGGTCGGTAAGTCTGCCGCCGAATGCGGTGTCAAGAATCTTGAAGTGCGCATCAAAGGGCCCGGTCCTGGCCGTGAATCCGCAGTGCGCGCATTGAACGCGGCTGGTTTTAAGATCACCAGCATTTCCGATATTACACCGGTACCGCACAACGGCTGCCGCCCGCCTAAAAAGCGTCGTATCTAATTTTTTGGGAGTCGATTTTGGCTAGAAATCTTGATGCAAAGTGCCGTCAGTGCCGCCGTGAAGGCGAAAAGCTGTTTCTGAAGGGCGAAAAATGTTTTACCGATAAATGTGCTGTGGAACGCAGAGCGTATCCGCCCGGCCAGCACGGCCAAAAGAAAAATACTCGCTTGTCGGAGTACGGTGGACAGTTGCGTGAAAAGCAAAAAGTGCGTCGTATCTATGGCGTGCTGGAAAAGCAATTCCGTCTGACATACAAACAGGCGGAAAGCCAGCGCGGTATTACCGGCGAGAGTTTGTTGCAGATTCTGGAATCACGTTTGGACAATGTTTCCTACCGCATGGGTTTCGGCGCATCGCGTGCCGAAGCGCGTCAAGTTGTGCGGCATAACGGTTTGCTGGTGAACGGCAAGCGTGTGAATATTCCTTCATATCAAGTGCGTCCCGGCGACGTGGTTGAAGTGGCCGAAAAATCCAAGGCGCAATTGCGTATCAAGGCAGCGCTGACTGCGGCCGAGCAACGCGGGTTCCCTGAATGGATCGAAATGGATACCAAAGCACTCAAGGGAACATACAAAGCCAAGCCACAACGTGCCGAACTACCTGCAACCATCAACGAGCATCTTGTAGTTGAGTTGTATTCCAAGTAATCCACGCGGAGTAGCGTATGCCTAAGAATGAATTTTTGAAACCCCGCATTATTGATGTACAAAAGATATCCGACACCCAAGCCAAGGTGGTGATGGAGCCTTTCGAGCGCGGTTACGGCCACACGTTGGGCAATGCATTGCGTCGCATCCTGCTGTCCTCCATGCCTGGTGCTGCGCCGACTGAGGTAAAAATTGCTGGCGTGCTGCATGAGTATGCGACCATTGATGGCGTTCAGGAAGATGTCGTGGATATTTTGCTGAACCTCAAAGGTGTGGTACTTCGTTTGCATAATACTCCAGAGGTGGTGCTGACCCTTAAAAAGGAGGGCCAAGGTGTTGTGACAGCGGCTGATATCAGCGGCAATGCAGATGTCGAGGTGATAAATCCTGATCACGTGATCGCGCATCTGACTGCCGGCGGCAAGCTGGATATGCAGATCAAGGTTGAACAGGGTCGCGGCTATGTGTCGGCGATTTCGAGAATTGCCCCGAATGAAACTCGTTCGATCGGTCATATTGCACTGGACGCATCATTTAGCCCAGTCAATCGTGTCAGCTACGCAGTGGAGAGTGCGCGTGTTGAACAGCGCACCGATCTAGACAAGCTGGTGATGCACATTGAAACCAACGGAGCAGTTGATCCTGAACAGGCGATTCGCAACGCGGCGCGTATTCTGGTGGATCAATTCTCGGTGTTCGCTGCGCTAGAGGGAACCGAGCCTGTCGTTGAAAAGGTTCAAGCACCCAAGGTTGACCCGATTCTGTTGCGCCCGGTGGATGATCTGGAGCTGACCCCTCGCTCTTCCAACTGCCTCAAGGCACAGAGTATTCACTATATTGGCGATCTGATCCAGTACACCGAAAACGATCTGCTGCGCACCCCTAACCTGGGACGCAAGTCATTGAACGAAATCAAGCAGGTTCTTGCCGAGCACAACTTGTCGCTGGGGATGAAGCTGGAAAACTGGCCTGTCGCTGCTGTTTAACGCATCGCGACAACACAAAAAAGTACGCTTTAAGCAGCGAACAATAGAAGTCCAAGAAAATCAGAAGTAAGAGAGGCAAATCATGCGTCACCGTTTAGGATTAAGAAAACTCAACCGCACCAGCAGCCACCGCTTGGCGATGTTCCGCAACATGACCGTGTCGCTGTTGCGCCATGAACTCATCAAGACTACCCTGCCCAAAGCAAAGGAACTGCGCCGCGTTGCAGAGCCTATCCTGACACTGGGCAAGACACCGAGTCTGGCAAACCGTCGTCTGGCATTTGCCCGTTTGCGTGATCGTGAAATGGTCACCAAACTGTTCGACGAACTCGGCCCACGCTACGCAGCACGCAACGGCGGTTATTTGCGCATCCTCAAGTTCGGTTTCCGTCAGGGCGACAACGCTCCGATGGCACTGATTGAACTGATGGATCGTCCCGCAGAAGCCACAGCGGTTGATGTCGAGTAACAGCTGTGATGCTTCAAAGTTGAACAAAAGCCGGATTTGTCCGGCTTTTTTCATTTTTGACAGATCGTCGCGCGTGTGTAAGTGAGTCCAACCACGCTCGCTAGGCATGCAATGTGTAGTTGATCCAGCCGGAAGGAAACCCGCCATGCCCCATGTAAGCCTCAATCCTGCCGTTAATCAGGTGATTCAGAGCTACTCAAGCTGGGATGCTCGACGGTTGGAGCAAGCACTGGAAAATGCTCGCAACGCGCAGCAAGCCTGGGCGCAATCACCTTTCGACATCCGCGCCAAAGTGCTGCGTGAGGTGGCAATTCAGTTGCGTGCACACCGAGACCGATACGCGACCCTCATCACCCTGGAAATGGGCAAACTGCTGCGCGAAGCGCGCGCCGAAGTCGAAAAGTGCGCCGGTGTCTGTGATTACTATGCGCAACATACAGAAGTTCTCCTGCGTCCAGAGGCGGTGGAAACGGATGCCGGCAAAAGCTATATCGCGTATTACCCGCTCGGCGTGGTGCTCGCCGTCATGCCGTGGAATTTTCCGTTCTGGCAGGTATTTCGCGCCGCCGTTCCGGCCCTGATGGCGGGCAACGCGCTGTTGCTGAAACATGCGCCGAATGTGCCGCAGTGCGCGCTCGCAATTGAAGCCATCTTTCGCGAATCCGGTTTGCCTGAAGGTCTGTTTACCTCACTGATGATTGAGGTAGACCAGGCTGCCTTTGCTATCGCCAGCCCGCAGGTGCATGCCGTCACGCTCACCGGATCGGAAGCCGCCGGGCGCAAGGTAGCGGCGCTCGCCGGACAGCATCTGAAAAAATGCGTGCTGGAACTGGGCGGCTCAGATCCGTTCATCGTGCTGCACGACGCGGATCTGGAATTGGCCGTCAATATGGCGGTGGCCTCGCGCTTTCTCAATTGCGGGCAATCGTGCATTGCCGCCAAGCGCTTCATCGTCGTGCCGCAGATTGCCGAGGAATTCCTGAGCAGGTTGACGACCAAGGTGGCGGCGCTCAGGCTCGGCGAACCGATGGATGATGCGACGCAGATTGGCCCGATGGCACGCCTCGATCTGCGCGAAGCTTTGCATCGGCAAGTCACCGATTCCATCGCGCAGGGCGCGGTTGCGGTGACGGGGTGCAAACCGGTCGAGAGGGAAGGATTTTATTACCAGCCATCAATCCTGGACCAGGTAACCGCCAAAGCCTGCGCCTACCACGATGAGCTGTTCGGACCGGTGGCAATCGTAATCCGCGCCGCGAACGAAACGGATGCGTTGCGTATCGCAAACGAAAACCGCTTCGGCCTTGGCTCCTCGATCTGGAGTAGCGATGTGGCGCGCGCCGAGCAACTGGCGGCGCGCATCGAGGCCGGCTGCACGTTCATCAACGGGATGGTCAAATCCGATCCGCGCTTGCCGTTCGGCGGCGTGAAAGCCTCCGGCTACGGGCGCGAGTTGTCAAAGCTGGGGATACATGAATTCGTGAACGCGAAGACGGTGTGGATTAGGTAGCGCCGCTAGAGCGCTACGCATTCTTCAGCGCGCCCATTTGCCTGTCATGGAGGCGCGACAAGGTCAGCATCGCAGTTGCTGCGCCGATCAGGGCATAGAACATGTCCGACTGCGTATCCCATATATCACCCTGAGTGCCGAGAAACTCATACGCGCCTTGACCCAGCAACAGCGCTGTCCACCATTCGACCAGCTCATAGAAGGAGCTGACCATCATGACGACGCATATTGATAAAAATTCGGTCATCCGGCGGCTGGACAGATAACCGCCGCGTACCAGAATTTCGCGAGCCACGATAAACGGCACAAATCCCTGGGCGAAGTGGCCGATCTTGTCATAGGGATTGCGACTGAGTGAAAATATGTCCTGTATCCAGAAACCAAGCGGCACTCGCGCATAGGTGTAGCTGCCACCCAAGATCAAAATCAGGGCGTGAACGAAAATCAAAACGTACAGCAAAGTGGTAAGCGGAAAGCGGTGGTAGGTTGTCACCATTATGGGCAGGGCGATCAAAACCGGTGAGACTTCAAGTAACCATGTCGGGCGGTCAAAAGGACGAATGGCTGAGATCAGCAGAATGACTACCAGCAGCAAGCCCGCAGCGATCAGCGAATTTTGACGTTGCATGATTATCCATCCTTAAAAGAGTTGCTTCATACCCGGACCGTATATTAGCCATAACAATCAGGTTTTGAAACAGCGGTCTTTACATCATCGAACCTTATTGCGCAACAGGCCATCGGCAAGCATGTTCTAGTCCTGCCGCAGCAGTCCGGCCTTACGCGGCGTAGCATTATGCCGCATTGAAATCATTCATCAACCTTGCCCCGCAACGCCTTTAACTGCCCTCGTTGAGTTTTGCTTTCCATGCGCTTTTTTACAGAACTTTTCGTCGGCTTCGTTGCGGTTCGTTTTTTGGGCGAGATGCCTGCGCTTTGGATCAAAGCCTGAAGCCTGGCAAGGGCATCTTCGCGGTTCTTCTCCTGGCTGCGATAGCGCTGCGCCTTGATGATGATCACCCCGTCACCGGAGATACGCCTGTCCGCAAGCTGACTTAGCTTTTCCTTGTAGTCATCCGGCAAAGACGATGCATTGATGTCAAAGCGCAGATGTATCGCGGTCGAGACCTTGTTGACGTTCTGCCCGCCCGCACCCTGAGCACGGATCGCATGCAATTCGATCTCGGTGTCGGGGATGGCAATGTGGTTGGATATTTTCAACATCAATCGCGAGGTGCCTTTAATTGGTTTATAGAAGTCATCTGGCGCAATGCGCTGCGCTTATTGACGCCCTTCGGCTTACGCGAGTTGCGAAATACGCAGGCCGGCAAAGCCGCTGGTTATGCGCAGGAATGACAGGCTTAATGCCTTTCCAGTGCCTGCTTTAAATACTTCCCGGTTGCGCTGTCCGGGTTGGCGGCAATATCTATGGGTGAGCCTTCTGCAATGATGCGGCCGCCGCCGTCGCCTCCTTCGGGGCCGAGATCGATAACCCAGTCGGCGGTTTTGATCACATCTAGGTTGTGTTCGATCACCACCACGGTGTTGCCCTGATCGCGCAGTTTGTGGATCACCTTCAGCAGCAGGGCGATGTCATGGAAGTGCAGGCCGGTGGTAGGTTCGTCGAGAACGTACAGCGTGCGACCGGTGTCGCGCTTGGACAACTCCAGCGACAGTTTGACGCGTTGCGCCTCGCCGCCGGACAGCGTGGTGGCGGACTGTCCCAGCGTGATATAGCCCAGGCCGACATCAAGCAGGGTTTGCAGTTTGCGTGCGATGACAGGCACAGGTTTGAAGAACTCATGCGCCTGCTCCACGGTCATCTGCAAGATCTGGTGGACGTTTTTGCCCTTGTACTGAATTTCCAGCGTCTCGCGGTTGTAGCGCTGGCTGTGGCACACGTCGCACGGCACATACACGTCCGGCAGAAAATGCATCTCGACCTTGATTACGCCGTCGCCCTGGCAGGATTCGCAGCGTCCGCCCTTGACGTTGAACGAGAAGCGGCCAGGCCCGTAACCGCGTTCGCGCGCCGACGGCACACCGGCGAACAACTCGCGGATCGGCGTGAACAGGCCGGTATAGGTGGCGGGGTTGGAACGCGGCGTGCGTCCGATCGGCGACTGGTCGACGTTGATTACCTTGTCGAAAAACTCCAGCCCGCTGATTTCGGCAAACGGCGCGGGCTCGGTGCTGCTGCCATACAGATGCTGTGCCACCGCGGGGTAAAGCGTGTCGTTGATCAGCGTGGACTTGCCGGAACCTGACACGCCGGTGACGCACACCAGCAGCCCGACTGGCAGATTCAGGGTGATGCCCTTCAGGTTGTTGCCGCTCGCCCCGACGATGTGCAGCATGCGTTCCTCGTTGGGAAGCAGATGTATTTTCGGCATGGCGATGCTGCGGCGGCCGGTCAGATAATCGCCGGTAAGCGATTGCTTACTGGCGCAGATTTCATCCGGCGTGCCTTGAGCAACAACCAGGCCGCCGTGTTCGCCAGCGCCCGGCCCCATGTCCACTACATGGTCGGCGGCGCGGATCGCTTCTTCGTCGTGCTCGACCACGATCACGCTGTTGCCCATGTCGCGCAGCTTCCTCAGTGTTTGCAGCAGGCGGTCATTGTCGCGTTGATGCAGGCCGATGGACGGCTCGTCCAGCACATACATCACGCCGGTCAGGCCGGAGCCAATCTGCGACGCAAGGCGGATGCGCTGTGCCTCGCCGCCGGACAGTGTTTCAGCAGACCGTTCCAGCGACAGGTAATCCAGCCCGACGTTGTTCAGGAAGGTCAGGCGGCTGGCAATCTCCTGGATAATTTTTTCCGCAATTGCCTGCTTGTAGCCAGGCAGCGTCAGGCCCTGGAAGAAAGTAAGCGTCTGCTTCAAAGGCAACGCGCTGATCTCGTACAGATTCTTGTCCGCGACGCGCACATGGCGTGCTTCAAGACGCAGGCGCGTCCCTTTGCACTCCGGGCAGGTGCAGGTGTTGAGATATTTCGCCAGTTCCTCGCGCACGGTGGGCGAATCGGTCTCCCGGTAGCGGCGTTCCAGATTGTTGACGATGCCCTCGAAGGCATGTTCGTTCAGCGTCGGCTTGCCGCGCTCATTCAGGTATTTAAACGGAATTTCTTCCTTGCCGCTGCCGTACAGGATGATGTTCTGGATTTTTTCCGGCAGACTTTCGAAAGACTGCTCCAGATCGAAGTCGTAGTGCTTCGCAAGGCTGGCGAGCAACTGGTGATAGAACTGGTTGCGCCTGTCCCAGCCCTTGATCGCGCCGGAGCTCAACGAGAGCTGCGGAAAGGCGACGATACGTTTGGGGTCGAAAAAACTGATGTTGCCAAGACCATCACACTTGGGGCACGCGCCCATCGGATTGTTGAACGAGAATAAACGCGGTTCCAGTTCCGGCAGCGAATAGTTGCAGATCGGGCAGGCAAATTTTGCGGAAAACATGTGCGCCTTATCGCTGTCCATTTCCATCGCCACCGCGCGTCCATCGGCATGGCGCAACGCAGTCTCGAAAGATTCCGCCAGCCGCTGTTTGGCATCTGCACCGACTTTCAATCGATCTACCACGATCTCCACGGTATGCTTCTTGGTTTTCTGCAACGCGGGCAAGGCGTCCATTTCATAAACCTTGCCGTTGACGCGCAGCCGCGTAAAACCCTGTGCGCGCAGTTCGTCGAACAAATCCAGCTGCTCGCCCTTGCGCTCCACCACCAGCGGCGACAGGATCATGATCTTCGTGCCTTCCGGCAGTTGCAGCACATGGTCCACCATCTGCCCCACAGACTGCGCCTGCAACACCAGATCATGCCGAGGGCAATAAGGATCGCCGGCGCGCGCGAACAGCAGGCGCAGGTAATCGTGGATCTCGGTGACGGTGCCAACCGTGGAACGCGGGTTATGCGAAGTGGCCTTCTGCTCGATGGCGATGGCGGGAGAAAGCCCCTCGATCAAGTCCACGTCCGGCTTTTCCATCAACTGCAAAAACTGCCGCGCATAGGCGGACAGCGATTCCACATAGCGTCGCTGCCCCTCGGCATACAGCGTGTCGAAGGCGAGCGAGGACTTACCCGATCCGGACAGCCCAGTGATCACCACCAGCTTGTGGCGCGGCAGATCGAGGCTGATGTTTTTTAAATTGTGGGTGCGGGCACCGCGTATCCGTATCTGTTCCATGCAAACCAACTTGAGTGAGGCGACCGGACAGTTTACGCGATTTTGCATGCTTTCCCAACCCACAGTTCACCCACAGTTCACTCCATTGCTGAGGTGTACCTGTCGGCAAGCGTGGCGACCTGCTAAAATGCACTACTTTTTGCACCTTTCCAGAATCATCCATGCCTGTTTCAAACACCATGACAGCGGCGGAACGCCGGGCCAGCTTGGGCTTGGCGAGTATTTACGGCTTGCGTATGCTGGGGCTGTTCATCATCCTGCCGGTGTTTGCGCTGTATGCCGAACAACTGCCCGGCGGCGAAAGTCATCTGCTGATGGGCATTGCGCTCGGCGCATACGGCCTGACCCAGGCAATTCTGCAACTCCCTGCCGGCTGGATGTCCGACCGCTACGGGCGCAAGCCGGTCATTTATGGCGGCTTGCTGGTGTTTGCGCTGGGCAGCTTTATTGCCGCATCGGCTGACAACATCTATTGGGTTATTGTCGGTCGTGCCATTCAGGGTGCGGGCGCGATCAATGCCGCAGTGATGGCGCTTACCGCCGACCTTACCCGTGAAGAAGTGCGTACCAAGGCGATGGCATTGATCGGCATGACCATCGGCGTTACGTTCTCCCTGTCACTGATTTTGTCACCGTTGCTCCACGGTCTGCTTGGTGGGGTACCCGGCATTTTTGCCATGACTGGGGTACTGGCCTTGCTGGCCTTGCTGATGGTCCGTTTCATGATTCCCGATCCGGCAATTACGCGTTTTCACAGTGACACCGAAGCGAGCAGCAAACGCTTTGGAGAAGTGCTGCGCAACAAGGATTTGCTGCGCCTCGACTTCGGCATCTTCACGGTGCATGCGGTACTGATGTCGGTATTCATGCAAGTGCCGTTCCTGCTGCAGGCCGACGGACTGGAAGTTGCGCAACACTGGAAAATTTATCTGCTGGTGATGTTTGCAGGCTTTGTGCTGATGCTGCCGCTTATCTTTATCTCGGAAAAGAAGGGCAAGGTGAAGCAGGTGTTCGTGCTGGCAATCGCGATGGCGGCGATTGCGCAAATCATGCTGCTGTTTGCGCAACACAGCCTGTGGGGCATAACCGCCGCGTTGCTGGTATTCTTTACCGCGTTCAACGTGCTGGAAGCCAAGCTGCCCTCGCTGATCAGCATCATTGCGCCGCTGGAAGCCAGAGGCACAGCAATGGGCGTATACAGCAGCGTACAGTTCCTTGGCGCTTTTTTCGGCGCATCAGTGGGCGGCGCGTTGATGCAGTTTGTCGGCGGCAATGCAGTGTTTGTGTTTGGCATTGTGCTGCTGCTGCTGTGGCTGGCGGTAGCATCCGGCATGCAGTCCCCTGCGGCAGTGCGCACCAGACTGTATCATTTGGCAGAAATGGATGATGCCGCTGCGGTAGAATTGCGCCAGCGTCTCGCGCAACTCTCCGGGGTACGCGAAGTGATGGTGGTCGCAGCAGAGCGCATGGCCTGCCTCAAGGTGGACAGGCATGGGTTTGACGAAGCGGCGGTGGAGCAACTCGTGATGAAAGGAGTATGACATGTCGGTGAACAAAGCGATTCTGATAGGACATCTCGGTAAAGACCCTGAGGTGAGATATATGCCCAGCGGTGAAGCGGTCGCTAATGTGACGTTGGCGACATCTGAAACATGGAAAGACAAAAACGGTGAGAAGCAGGAAAAAACCGAGTGGCATAACATTGTTTTTTTCAAGCGGCTTGCGGAGATCGCCGGGGAATACCTGAAGAAAGGCTCGCAAATATATGTCGAGGGAAGAATTACAACCGAGAAGTGGCAGGACAAGGAAGGCAAGGATCGCTACACCACCAAGATTGTGGCCAGCGAAATGAAAATGCTGGACAGGAAGTCGTCCGGCGGCGGCAGCTTCGAAGTGGTGGAGAACAAGCCTGCCGCATCCTCATCCTCATCCGGAAGCGCCGCAGCTCCGGCAAAATCGGCGCCTACGGCCCCATCGACAGGCTCAGGGCAGGGGCGCAACTTCGATAATTTTGATGACGATATTCCGTTCTGAGAATGACTTGGGGCATCAATGAGCGCAGACGTTGGTTTGTCGGCTGGGATTCACGTCCTGCCCGTTGCTTATGACCTGAAAGTTGTTTTTTTCGACTGTGCATGACTCAAAAAAGGGGAAAAATAAAATGAAAGAGTTAACTTGGTCTAGTCTGGAAAATCTCGCATTGCCCGTTAAGGCACTCTTTACCGGTTACCTTCTCGTCATTGGCCTGGGCTTGCTGATGGCAGGCGGGCAAATCATGCTGACTCACGGAATGGCGGACGGCAAATTCGGGTTGTCGATAGATGATCTGGTGTACAGCTATTTCGGAGATCGTGAAGGTTCAAAGCTAGAAGCCAAACTAAACGGATCAATGAAAGATAACGCACCTCCCGAGGCAAGGCTGGTAATGATCAAATGGGCTCGTGCAGAGGCACCCGAAGCCGAGTGGGAGACGAAGATCAAGCCGCTTACCGATCAGTATTGTGTTGCCTGTCATGCAAACATGCCCGGCTTAACCAATATTGGTGAAAAGGACCTGATGATCAAGGTGGCAGCGATTGATAAAGGGGCAAGCTTAACCACCCTGACCAGGGTGTCGCATATACATCTATTCGGCATTGCATTCATTTTCTTTTTTATTGGCCTGATCTTCAGTTTTGCCACGGGCTTTAATCCAATCGTCAAGGCATTGTTAATCTTTACGCCATTCTTGTTCCTGATAATTGATATTGCGGCCTGGTGGCTTTCCAAGATACACCCGGGCTTCGCCTGGCTGGTGATGATCGGTGGGACGGGCTACAGCATTGCTTCGACAGTGATGATTTTCTCGTCCCTCTACCAGATATGCATCAAGCCATTCAGGACAACAAAAGCCTGATCTTCATGGCTGTCATTCAATAAACTGTTGTCATGCTGATTCCGGGTATGGCAACAGATTTTTTTATGGCCGCTGCCGCTATCGTTGGCAGCGATGCCGTGTTGACCGGTGAGGCCGCCGCTTTGTATTGTGCAGACAAGCGCGGGCGCTATTTCGGCAATGCGCTGGCGGCGGTGTTCCCATCAGACACGCAGCAGGTCGCGGATATCGTGAAGCTGTGCGCCGCGAACCGGATTGCCATCGTGCCGCAGGGGGGGAACACCAGTTTGTGCGGCGCGTCGGTGCCCCTGACCGAAGGCCGGCAGATCGTGCTGAACCTGTCGCGCATGAAGCGCATTCGCGCAATTGACCCGGTGAATTACACGATGACCGTCGAGGCGGGTTGCATCCTGGCCAGTGTGCGCGAGGCGGCGGAGCAGCATGACCGCCTGTTCCCGCTCGAACTGACAGCGACCCTGAGCCATTGCGAGATCGGCGGCAACCTTTCCACCAATGCCGGTGGCAACGGCGTGTTGCGCTACGGTAATGCGCGCGACCTGGTGCTGGGGCTGGAAGTGGTGCTGCCGGACGGGCGCATCTGGAACGGCTTGCGCAGCCTGCGCAAGGACAACTCCGGCTATGATCTGAAGCATCTGTTCATCGGCGCGGAAGGCACGCTGGGCATCATCACTGCCGCCGTGCTGAAGCTGTTTCCGCGTCCACAATCCAGCGCCACCGCCATTGTGGCAATCACCGACCCCGCAATCGCCGTGCGCCTGCTGGCGCATATCCGCGCCATCTGCGGCGACACCCTGAGCGCTTTCGAGCTCGTTTCGCGCAGCAGCCTGGATATTGTGCTCAGGCATGTTCCCGGAACCGCCGAACCGTTTGGCAGGCACTACGAATATTATTTGCTGATTCAGGCTAGCGATGTGCTGCAACGTCCGCTTGACGATGCGCTGCGCAGTGCGATACAAGGTTTCGGTGCAGGCATTTTTGAGTTTGACGTCACCACCGATGCCGAGGCGGCGGAAAACTGGTGGAAGCTGCGCAAGAACATCAGCGATGCGCAAAAACGCGACGGCATCAGCATCAAGCATGACATCTCCGTGCCGGTCAGCCGGGTGGCGGAATTCATCGCGCGCGCCGATGCCGCAATGCATGCCGCATATCCCGGCGTGCGCATCGTGACGTTCGGACACCTGGGCGACGGCAACATCCACTACAACGTCTCAATGCCGGATGCTGCACAGAACGAGAAATTCATCGCGCAACAGGAAGGCGCGGTGAACAAACTGGTTTATCAAGTGGTGCGCGAACTGGGCGGCAGCATCAGCGCCGAGCACGGCATCGGGCAGCTCAAGCGCGAAACCATCCGCGAATACAAAGACCCGCTGGAACTGGAACTGATGCGCAGCATCAAGCAGGTTTTTGATCCGCACGGGTTGATGAATCCCGGCAAGGTGCTGTAGGAGCGGGCCATGCCCGCGAACAAAAAACAATCGCGGGCCGCATCGACAGGCTCAGGACAGGCATGGCCCGCTCCTACAGGGATAGATAGCGTTTCAATACCAGTATCTGTTACGCAACGCAATGCAAAAAGGAGACACACATGGCAGCTCAACCTGAAATAACCAACATGGCTTTATTCTGCGATTTCGAGAACGTGGCATTGGGCGTGCGCGATGCGAAATACGCGCAGTTCGACATCAAGAAAGTGCTGGAGCGCCTGCTGCTGAAAGGCAGCATCGTCGTCAAGAAGGCATATTGCGACTGGGACCGCTACAAGGAATTCAAGGCGACGATGCACGAAGCCGCGTTTGAATTAATTGAAATTCCGCACGTGCGCCAGTCGGGCAAGAACTCCGCAGACATCCGCATGGTCGTGGACGCACTCGACCTCTGCTATACCAAAGCCCATGTGGACACCTTCGTCATCATCAGCGGCGACTCGGATTTCTCGCCGCTGGTCTCCAAGCTGCGCGAAAACAACAAGTACGTGATCGGGATAGGCGTGAAGGACTCAACCTCCGACCTGCTGAGCGCCAATTGCGACGAGTTCATTTTTTACGACGACCTGGTGCGCGCTCAGGAAGCGAAAAAGAAACAGGCCGCCAAGAAGGCTCCTGCCAAGCCCGCCGCCGGTGCTGCGAAATCCGCCGAAGCGAAGAGCGAAGACGACAAGCATCAGGAAGCGCTCGACTTCATCGTCGAGACTGTTGAGGCATTGATCGCAGAACGCGGTTCCGATGAAAAAATCTGGGGCTCGATGGTCAAGACCACCATGCAGCGCCGCAGGCCGGGGTTCACCGAGTCATCCTATGGTTACCGCTCGTTTAAGGAATTGGTGGAAGACGCGCAAAAACACAAACTGCTGCTGGTGGTGCGCGACGAGAAGTCAGGGCAGTACACGATACAGTTGCCAGCGGCGGATTAACTAGAAAATCTTGCGGAGTGTGCGTCAGGCTGGCTGGGATTGGAAAGAAAGGAAATAACCATGCGTTACCCGATTGTGATTCACAAAGACAAAAGCAGCGATTACGGCATAACCGTTCCCGATTTGCCTGGCTGCTTCTCGGCTGGCGAGACATTGGATGAAGCGCTGGAGATGGCGCATGAAGCTGTGGAGTGCCACATCGAAGGATTGTTGCTGGCGGGTGAGCCACTACCTGCGGTGCGCCCAATCGAGCATCACCAAAGCAACCCAGAATATGCAGGCGGTGTCTGGGCACTAGTCGAGCTTGACTTGATTCGGCTTGAGGACACGACCGAGCGCGTGAACATCACAATTTCGCGCAGAGTGCTCACCCTGATTGATGAAGCTGCCAAACGCGCGGGTGAATCGCGATCTGGTTTCTTGGCGAGAGCGGGAATCGAAGCGGCGCAACATGCGGGGCGCACGGGCTGATGAAGTAGTTCGCCAGAAATAAATTCGAACCTGGCCGTTCGCAGTAACAGCAGTAAATCTAGCGGGTTGAAGTCCCGTCCGAGGAGTTGTCCGTGCGCCCCGGTAGCATGAGGAAGCGGCGTCGCGGTAACGCGGGGTCGTGAG
>Ga0209343_10002110_pt1 | contig 26006 bp, 18 predicted proteins | sample RifCSPlowO2_02_FD_184026 | JGI IMG/M metagenome (GOLD analysis project Ga0209343, IMG submission 184026) | Groundwater microbial communities from Rifle, Colorado - Rifle CSP2_plank lowO2_0.2 (SPAdes) (version 2) | ecosystem: Environmental > Aquatic > Deep subsurface > Groundwater | place... | reverse complement strand
CTCGAGGACTCGAACCTCGGACCTGGTGGTTACACTTAACCCGAAATTACTTTCGGAAGCGGACTATATCTTTGCCATAGCTTTTAGCATTAGGCAGCAGGTGCATAGTCTCTGAACCTTCCCCCGCTGCTTCGTTTTACGAAGCAAAACGGCGGGGGCTCGGCTGCTGATTACCCACGTTTCTACGTTAGGGCTTCCAGCAATTCTCCTGCAGTTTCAACCACAGTTTTCTGTGGAAGCTGCAAAACGTTTACAGCCACTCGCTCTACCAACTGAGCTAAGGGGGAATTGTAGACAATATATTACACGAAATAACTGATGAGTCAAATAAATTTTAGGAATAGCGGCGAGCAGGAACAATCCCTATATTATCTGCTCTTCCAGCTCCTTTATTTCACTGTTTAAACCGGAAATCAGCTTCTCTATTTCCTTTATCCGGCGGCCGTAGTCCCTGGCGGTGTTTTCGTCGCGGTAGATATGCGGATTGGATAAGGCGCGGGCCTTGGCGTAACTTTCAAGCTGGAGATTCTCCTTTTCTTTTTCCAGCTTACTTATCTTATCCCGTATGGCGGCATTGTGCGCCTTGCGCTTCTTTTCTTCTTCCTTGCGCTGCCTTTCTCTTTCTTTCTCTTTCTCCTTCTCCCCGTCAAGCTTAGGTTGTTTAGCGCTAAGTGGACGGGCCTCTTTTTCAGCGAAGGCTTCACCTTGAGCCTCTTTCTCCAGATAATAATCAAAATTCCCGGGAAATTTTCTTACCTGTGAATTCTTTACCTCAAAAACAACATTTGCCACCGAGCGCACAAAATAGATATCGTGGCTGATAAAGACAAGCGTTCCCTCATACTCAGTCAAGGTCTTAACCAATGCCTCAACCGCGTCAACGTCTAAGTGGGTGGTCGGCTCGTCCAATAAAAGAAAATTCGGAGGATTAATTAAAAGTTTGGCTAAGATGAGCCGGCTTTTTTCGCCTCCGGAAAGAACGTTTACCTTTTTATCTGCGTCATCTGCGCTAAATAAGAATGCTCCCAGAATAGTGCGGATGGTCTCCTCAGACATAAATCCCGGCGCGGCTGAATATGCCTCCTTAATAACCGTATTCTCAGGATGCAGCACATCCATACGCGTCTGGGAAAAGTAGCCGATATCTACATTGTGTCCAGCCGTGCGGGCGCCGCTATCAATATCAATAACTCCGGCCAGGATTTTTAAGAGCGTGGATTTTCCGGCTCCATTTTCTCCGGCTAAGACCGCCTTCTCGCCCTGAAAAATTTCAAAATCAAAATCCTGGTAGACCCGGATATCGCCGTAGGATTTGGAAATCTTCTCCAAACTCATTACCCGGTGGCCGCTGCGCTTAGTGGGCGGAAAATGAAAATTCCTGATGCTTTCCCTGCGGTCCTGCGGCACCGCTATCTCTTCCATCTTCTCCAGAACCCGCTTTTTTGCCCGTACCGACGCTGCCTTATTCGGCTGGGCATGGAAGCGGTCAACGAATCTTTGCAATTGCTCTCTTTTTTTCTCCTGCTCTTTAAACTGCTTTGATAAATAGATACGTTTTTCTTCCTTAATCCGTTCGTAATGCTCATAGTTACCTTTGACCTTATACATAGCGCCATTTTCTAAGATCAAGCTGTAGTTGGTAACCTCATTCAGGAATGCCTTGTCGTGGGAAATAATAATAAAAGTGCCTTTAAAATCAGCCAAGTAACCCTTCAGCCAGATAGCGGCATTTAAATCCAGATAGTTTGTCGGCTCGTCCAGAAGCAGGAGGTCGTATTGATAGGTAAGCAGCTTTGCCAGCAGTGTGCGCATCTGCCAGCCGCCGCTCATCTGGGCTATGGGCCGGTTAAAATCCCTTTCTTTAAAACCAAGGCCGCTCAAAATCTTTTTTGCCTTATGCTCCAGCTCAAAATAACCCATCACCTCTAAGCTATGCAGGATTTCTCCGTAGCGGCTTGAGGCAGTGTCGTTCTTTTCCTCAAGCTCTTCTTTTTCATTCTTTAAGCGCATAATCCTTTCATCGCCTTCGGTAAGTTCAGCCAAAACAGTATGTTCAGATTCAAAACTTGACTCTTGCGCGAGATAACCGATGTGAATGTTTTTATTTACCTGCGCGCTTCCTGCCGACGGCTCTATCTCGCCTAAAATCAAGGCAAAAAGCGTGCTCTTTCCCGCGCCGTTGGGGCCGATAAGCCCAACCTTTTCCCCGCGGTTTATGCTCAAGGAAATATTCTCAAAAAGCAGCCTCCTGCCGTAACTTTTGGAAACATTACTAAAGGTAATCATAAGAGATAAGCGTTATATAGCCCGGCGGGATTCCATGGCCTTAGAAAGGGTGGCTGAGTCGGCGTATTCTAAATTTGAACCAACCGGCAGTCCCAGGCCAATGCGCGTTAGGCGCACCTCAAGGGGTTTCAGCAATCTGGTAAGATATAAAGCAGTGGTTTCGCCTTCGGTATCTGAGTCGGTAGCAATAATAACTTCCTGGGTCCCTTCCTCTTTTATGCGCTGGATGAGGCTGTCAATTTTAAGGTCAGCCGGGCCTTTGCCTTCTAAAGGAGCGATTGCGCCCAAGAGAACATGATACAAGCCGTTAAAGGTCCCGGTTTTTTCAATAGAGGTGACGTCATTGGGCCTTTCCACCACGCAAAGCAGTCCTCTGTTACGTTGGAGATTTAAACAAATAGGGCATTCCTCCTGCTCGCTGAGATTGTGGCACCTGCGGCAGAGGCGCACCCTCTCTCTTAGCTCGGATAATCTCTGGGAAAGCAAGGAGACCTCTTCTTTAGAGGAGTTATTCAGGAGATGGAAAACAATCCGTTCCGCGCTCCTCCTGCCGATACCGGGAAGCTTTATTAATTCCTGAATCAATCTTTCTATGGTCGCCGGGTAACCCATATCAACCCTTCCTGACTATGCGTCCTTTAAAAGTATCCAGCGCTGATTTAAGCAAAGGATCCGCTGAATCATCCGATGGTTTTTGCGGCTCTGGCTCATCATTGGTAAGGATAAAATTTATTTTGATATCCTGCCCCAGAATCTCCGTCCAGAGCTTCTCAAGAAGCAGGTGGTTTTCCTTGCGCTCCAGCGCCTCGCGGTGAAAACTTGCCCGCTTAGGAAAGCCGATAGTCAAGACGCTGCCAACGGTCTTTGCCGGTTTGCCCTCTTCCAAGTAATGCGCGGCGGAGACCTTAACCCTGGTTATCTTTTCTATAAACTGTGGCCAGAGCTCTTTTATCTTTTCTAAGGCTAAAGTGAGTTCTTCTATGTGCATTTTTGAATGTTGCGCAGGCGCCGCATCAACTTTTGCCGTCGCTGTGTTGCTCTCTTGCGCATGCGCTTTATGCTCTTTAAGCGGAGGGCCTGCTTCAACCTTCTTTGCCGGGATATGCACGACGGACTCGGGAGTTTTTCCCTGCGCAGATAATTTCACCAGGGCAATCTCTAAAGGTATACGCAGGTTATCAATGCGCCTGCTCATTTCCTGGGCGTTCAATAAAGCGGTAAAGCCGGTTAAGATACTCTCAAGGGAAATCCCCTGAGATTGTTTAGCTATGCTCTGGCATACCTCCTGCGGCAGGTCAAGGAGCTTTTCGTGGTTTAGATTAGTAACCCTGGTAATCATCAAATTGCGGTAATGCTCAATCAAATTTAAAAGCAGCTGGTTCAGGTCTTTTCCCTGGTCAATCAGCTCATCTAAAAACTGCAAGACCCCGATGGTATCTTTTTTGATTATCTTATCCGCAAGCTCAAAGAGGTACTCCTGCTCCACTACGCCCAGAATCGAGTTGACATCCTTTAAATGGATATTCCCGCTGGTAAAGGAAACCAGCTCATCAAGCATTGACTCGGCATCCCGCAGGGAGCCGTCAGAGGCCTTGGCAATTGCCAGAAATACGTCCTCTGCGACATTCAATTTTTCAGAAAGAACTATCTTCTTTAACTGCTGGATAATCTGGATATTGGAGATACGCCTGAATTCAAGAGGCTGACAGCGCGACAAAATAGTTGAAGGCACTTTCTGAGGGTGGGTAGTGGCAAAGATAAATTTTACGTGCGCGGGCGGCTCTTCCAGCGTCTTCAGCAGGGCGTTAAATCCTTCGGAGGTAATCTGGTGCACCTCATCAATGATGTATATCTTAAATTTTCCGTGGACAGGAGAGAACTTGACGTTTTCCCTTAAGGTGCGGATATCGTCAATGCCGCGGTTGGAGGCGCCGTCAATCTCAATTACGTCTAAACTTCTTGCCTCGGTAATCTCAATGCAAGAGGAACATTTATTGCACGGCTCCAGGGGATGGCCGGTTTGGCAGTTTAATGCTTTGGCTAAGATGCGGGCGGCTGAGGTCTTACCTACGCCGCGCGGCCCGGCGAAGATATAGGCGTGGGCAAGGCGGCCGGATACAATGGCGTTCTTCAATGTCTTAACCACTTGCTCCTGGCCAACAACATCATCAAAGTTCTGCGGGCGCCATTTGCGGGCAAAAACTATATAAGACATATTAGATACTAAAAGGATTCAAATTTTTAAGTTAGAATTTATAAGAGGCGCTTAATTCAAAAGTATCGCAGTCATCGGAATGTATGCGGTCGCGATGGCGCCAATCTAAATTTAACTCTGCTTCCTTAGCAAGCGGAATAAGCAGCCCCGCTATTGATTCTACGCGGGTCCCCCGCCCCAGACGGAAATCGTAAGTATATTCGCCGGAGATATATCCTTTAAGAAGAGCTTTGCCGGGAATCAGCCGGCGGCTTAAAGTTACTATGCTCACTGCTTCAAACATATTAATATTTTTAATCACTCCCCGGTTATAAACCGGCTCCGAGCGCCAAACCTGGCGAAACTGCTGGCCAAGATAAAAAAAATCCCTCCAGTCCAACCCAAGCTCCAGGCCCGTAGAAACCCTTTCTCTTTTGCGGCGCTTGACGCTATGCCTTGCCTCCAGAAAAGGCACTGCCCTCAGGCTCACCCTTTCAGCGGCCCTGGAATTAATTTCCTTGATAAAAAACGCCTCTAAGCGGTTGGCGTAAAAATTTTCATCCGCATGGCGGATATCGTCATTAAAAATGATGGTATAGCGCATAGGCGGTTTCCCGCCCGCGGCAAAGGCGGCTGAGCAAAGAAACGGCGCAACAACCAGACCGAGCATTACTTTCTTAAATACCATACACTCTCATTCTTAATTTTACCACAAAATAGAAATAATTAAACCTTAATCTACCTATTCCGGTAATGGGTGTATTTGTGCGCCTTGCCCATTACCAGATGGACAGGATATTTCCGGGAGCTCTTTTCTAATTTGCGCAAGATACAGCTTTCAAGGCCGATATCAAAGAGATTGCAGAAATCAAGCAGGTATATGGCGATATCCGCGAGCTCGTCTTCAATTTCCGCGCGCTTCTTCTTATCTTTTAATAGCTTTTTTGACTCAGCAATGGTCAACCACTGAAAATGCTCCATCAACTCCGCGGCCTCAATGGCAATAGACATACTGATATTCTTGGGCGAATGATACTTCTCCCAGTCTCTTTCTCTGATAAATTTCCCGATTTCTTTTTTGATTTGCTTCAGGCTGATTTCCGGCATCGCTATTTTTAGCCCCTGTAGATCACTCCCCGCGGGTCATCAGGCATTCTTAATAAAGGTGCGTTTCAGAGAATCTTTGAGCCTGCCTCTGCGCTTTTCCCTGATAATGACACTGGCAAGAATACGCGGGGAAGCAAGAAAGATAAAGAGTATTTCTTTAAACCTGAAGAATTTTGTTATGAAAATATTTTTCCAGATTATTTTTATGTATCTGGATGGCGTATAAAAAGAGAATTTGATTTTCCTGGCAATTTTTTTTAAGGAGGCATGGCTATAGGTATCAGAATAAAGTTCCCCCCTCTCAGTAACGTGATAACCCGGGGTTCTTTCAGCGAGTTCTTTTAAAGGCGAAAACTTCTCAATCCTCAATTTATTGCAGGTAATAACGTCAAGACCAATTTCCTTGGCAAACTGCGCGATATAAAGCATTTCCTCTTCCGTTTCTCCGATATTACCGTGGATAAAGTAACCGTTGTAAAAAATCGGATATTTCCTGAGCACCGCGAAAGCTTTTCTTACCATTGCCTGATTGAAACCTTTATTAAGCTGTGCCAGTATCCAGTCATGAGGAGATTCTATTCCGATTAAAAGTACCTTAAATCCCGCTTTAACCATTTTCTTAAGCAACCCCGGGTAGCGGGAGATATCGATGCGCGCCTGGGCAATGAAGCGTTTTCTAATCTTACGCTCAATGATTAAATCGCAGATTCTTTCCGCCCTTTTAGGATCAGCGGGAAAGTTATCATCGCTTAAAAGTATCACTCCTGCTTTTAAATCCTGGATTTCATTGACTACGGAATCTACGCTGCGCGCGGCATAGTTTCTTTTTTGTCCAAGAGGATTTAAGCTGAAGGTGCAGAATTTACAGTCAAACGGACATCCTCGCGCGCTTAAGACCGAATCAAAAGTTACATCCTTCGCCTTTATGCCGTTTAGCGAAAGAGTGTATTCGTTACGCCGCAAGGAACGCTCGGGCGCCGTAAGACTATCTATATCCGGAAGAGGGCGGTTCGGGTTGTGTACGATCCGGCCGTTTTCCCGGTAAGAAATACCCAGGATATCTTTGTATGCCCTGCCTTTTAGTATTTCCCGTATCGTTTCTTCACCTTCACCCCTGACTATAATATCTATGGCAGGGCATGTTTTAAAAAGTTCTTCTACTTTTTCGGTAGCTTTATAACCGCCTACGACTAAGGGTATACCATCCGGCATACGGTTAAGCAGCTGGCAAACCTCCTCAAACTGCCTATCCCAGCCAATGCCGACACAGATAATATCAATTGATCCCGAGATAAAGGCGAGGAGTTTATCTATATCGGATAGCTCCTCTTCATATCGCAAATCTAAGAGAGTAATTTTGTCAACGAGGCCTCTGGCGCTCGTAGCTACATATTCAAGCCCGACAGGCGGAAAAAGCAGCATCGTGCTTGTGGCGCTGCTTTCAATATAGGGATTAAGGAATAAGGCGTGCGTATATTTAATGCTGGCACCTTTCTTTGAATCGGAGAGGCAGGGATTCGAACCCTGGAACCTTGCGGTCACGCGCTCTCCAAGCGCGCGCTTTCAGCCACTCAGCCACCTCTCCAGATCATCCTAATATTTTATTTCGATGAAAATGGTGGATTTACAGCCGATAACTATTTCCGTTGCCTATGCAACAGACCCCATTATACCAGAAATTAACCCCAAAAGTATAAGAATTAGACTTGTTATGTAGGTCCGACAACGAAATCGCTAAAAGCCTTAAACGTCAGCTGAAAAACTATCCGAAACGCCATCGAATTTACTCCAAAAATGGATTACCGCAAATCTAATTTCTGAAAAGGCGCAAGGACTTCTCTCCTTGCGAAATTAATATCCAGGCCATAACGTCGGACTAATATATTACCGACATCTCTGACACCCTCGGATGTTTCCTCTCCAAACAATGCGGGAATCACTTTTAAAGCCTCTTTTACATCGGCATTGTCTTTATATTTTATAAGTTCTTTTCTTACCGAATCCGGCCCTTCCTTATAGTTGACTATCACGTACCATATATCAAAGGCGTCTTTGTTAAGCCGGGAAACCCGGTTCGCATAAGCGAATAATTTAAGCGTTAAAAATGGAATTATATTCGCTATCTTTATCTCTAAAGGATGCTCGTCTCTTCTTTTAATTTGCCGGACCAGAAAATCCTTGAAGACCAGGCATACCCCCCTGAATTTAACTGCTTCCACTCCAGGAGCTATCTCTTTTAGTTTATCCGCTTTCGGTTTGAACTTATCGTCTATTAACAAGTCGAGGACAACAGGCTTATATCCGCCTTCATATTTAATGAAACTATGACTCATTATGTCGGAACCATCCGCTGTCTTCTGTTTCTCAAATCCGATTTCACGCAGTTTCCTGTAGAATCCGCTGAGTTTGCTTTTGCCGCGAACGGCAAACTTCAGCGCTAAATCTATATCCAGGGTTCCCAGATACTCCTTCAAATAAACCAGTTTATTCCTGACTAACAAGTCGGCGACTAATCCTCCTACAAGGTAAAGATCATCCGATATCCTGCCTAAACCTGAATAGATATCAGCTAATATATATTTCAGCCTTTCGAGATGGGTAGCGGAATACTCATCAAATTCTCCGCTTCTCATTCCAGTTCCTTCCCGATAATATCCCTAATGTGTTCCGCTTGTTTATCTCCCCTTAAAACATTTTTCTTAAGATCCGCGTAAAGCTGTAAATTATCCACAACCTGCATTCCCAGGACACTTCTTGCAGAAGTTAAAACTACTTCATCGTAAGGCTCAATCAGGACCAGGTTAAATCCCTTAGAAGTTTCGGTCGCCGATAATTCAGCAGCCGGAAACTTATTCAGCGAATCAATATATGCGGTTATGATATCAAACGTTGAAAAAGGAGCGACTAAAGAAGCGCCCGCTTCCTGCGTAAAAGCATATCGTATCCCCGCGACGGAGAAAGATTCCGCAACCGTTCGCATCAACTGCCGCGGACTCTGCGCCCACACATAGTAAGACCGGCGGATATCCCGGCGATTAATTATTGACTCGGCCCAGGCCGACAGTAAATCGTTAAAATTAGACAACTTTAGCTTATTAGCTTTCTCTAGGATATAGCCGGTTTTAGTCATCAGTTTTACGATACGGGAAACCATCCCTTTGCTCAATCCGCTTTTTTCCATAATGTCCTTGCGGGTAAATTCTCTCTGCGGTTCATGCAGGAAACAGAGGCTGATCCTTGAGGATTTCGGCGAGAAAATAGATTGTTCCGGCCGGGAATATTCCCGCCCATAATCAGGTTTCCCTTCCTTCTCAACGTATATCCCGCCAACGGCGATTTTCATATTGCCTGTCAAATCCATATAGCCGGTATTACGCTCATTGCATATTCTTATTCCCTGTCCGCTTATTAAAGGAACGACGACGACCGGATAATACGCCGGATTATGCTTTACCAATTCCTGAAGAGAGTAAACAGCTTCCCTGACATATTGAGGGTATCCCACCCTTTTAATCTCAACACAAAAATAGTAGATTTCTTCCTTATAGCGGGCTGTTATCACCATATCCGCCTTCAAACCGTTGACTTTTTTTTCATACTCAATTTTCCAGCGGCTCAAAAATGGAATACGACTTCTAAATTCTTTTTCCACTTGCGTAATAAGCTTCTTTTCAGGGATATACATGATTATTTTCCTTAATTATAACAGAGTTTACAACGTTGTAAACTCTGTTATAAAGTAAACCACAAAAATATGACTCTGTCAAGTATTTCCTCTCGCAAAACAAACTCCTCCTGGAGGATTGGTGGGGAGAAAACCAAATTCTATCTGCATAAAGAAGAATACGGGCAGTAAGCGCATTTGTGTTCGGCATCCTCATCTGCCAGGAAATCCACCTCCGGATTGACGAGCTCATCAAGTATGAAAGCAAGGGCTTTATGGCAGGCATCCAGATTCTCTTCCTTCTTCTGGGGGGTAGATTTCTGCAGATATTCTTTTATCTCGCAGGCGCGCAGGAAATAAAGCGCGGCGCGGACATCCTGCGCCTTGAAATGTTCCCTGCAGGCCCAGAGATAAACAGGCAGCTGGAATGACTTAACGGCATGTTTGATGGCTTTGCGGCAAAATTGCAGTTCATCCAGATTCACATTAGGCATTTCCGCGCTGCCGGTTTTATAATCAATTACCAGAAGCGAGCCGCCGGAAAGCCTGTCCACCCGGTCAACCCCGGCAATAAAATCAAATGTGCCGGATTTGGTTTTTATCTTCCAGGGGATCCTATTCTCCAGCATAAGCAGGGCATCTATATCATTGCGCTCTTTTTCATTCTCCAGGAATTTCTTCATCCGCTGGCGGAGGATATTTTCCAGAATAAATGAATCTGCCCTCATCTTGCGGCTGAATTCTTTTTTGAAAAGCTTCCCGAATTCAGCAAAAAATAATTTCTCAAATCTTTCATTGATTACGGGTTTTTTATTCAGGAACCCTGCGTAGGTTTTTTCAAGCAGTTCATGCACAAAGGTCCCGACGTCCGCGGCTTCAGGATCGTCAAACAAATCCTCTTTTTCCGAAAGCCCCAGGCAGTAACGGAAATAAAACGCAAGCGGACAGGAAACATACATATTCACGCTTGATGCAGAAAATACTCGTTTCTTAAGGGATTCGATCATATCATTCGTCTTTTTAGCAATGGCTTTCTTAGGAAGCACCTTGAGGTTAAAACTGTAAAGCGGGATTTTAACCACCCCGACCTCACCCTGCTTCTGCTCCTCTTTCCAGATAAGGTCCTCTAAGAACCTGCTGCGGATAGTTTCCCGGTCTTCACGGTATATAAGATGCACGTTTTCTGCCGCGCACAGCAGGCGGGTGAACTGGTAGCGCTGGATCTCCTCCTCTTTCTCCAAGCGCTCAATACCTAAAGAAACCATCACATCGCGCGGAATCAGCGGCTCATAAATTCGCAGTTTCGGCAGAATAGACTCATTGAGATCCATCACGAGCACATTCTTAAAAGTAAGCGAGCGGGTTTCCAGGAGCCCCAGGACCTGCAGGCCTTTTAAGGGAGAGCCGGAAAAAGAGACCATCTCGCGCTCAAGCCGCTTGGTAAAAATCCTAAACATCTCTTCTTTGGAAAATTTCTCCCGGCAGAATTTGCTGCTGCGCAGTTCCTCAATCAGTTCTAGAATCTTCTGGGCAACTTTTAAGTTCGGCGCGTATTTTTCAAGGGGGCTTTTCTCAAGCAGCGCCAGAATAACCTTTTCTGCCGCAACAGAGAATTCATAAAAATTACCGATATCTTCCCAGACGCCAAAAGCCAGATGATTAAGCTCTCTAAAGGTCATGGCAATATCGTCAAGGCTTACTTTTATATCCATATGTTTAAGGGTATCTTGCGCCTCCTCAAGCAAAAGGCGCAGGCCGGCGACTTTATCCAAACGGATAAAAATTTCTCCGGCAAGCTCATTTTCAATAGCGCCGGTTAAGGCCTCTTCTGCCTTATGCACCGCCACCCTGCTGACATTGGCGCTGGTAATGTTTAGGTTCTTTAAAAACGGATGGCTTAGGGCCTTCAGATAATCACGGCTATAATAAGCGTTGTCTTTACGCGAAAGCTGGGCGGAAAAGAGATTCTGAAAAAGCGAATAAACCGCGCTTCTTTTGAGCGGATAGCCGATAGAGACATTAAAATCATAATCCAGGGAGGAAATCTCCGAAAGTAGCGGCGCTAAGGCATCGGGATTAGCCAGGAGAATAACCGTTTCTTCGGGATTCTTGAGCTCTTTAAGCTTTTCCCTTAAGATGCCCACCTGTGAATGCAGGTCAAACCCGCGGTAAAAATTTATCCGCGGCTCTTTCTTTTGGCTTTGCCTATCGGAAGGCAAACCACCGCCTGCTAGCTTGTGGCTTTGCCTATGGCTGCGGCTATTGGTTTTTATGGGCTCTGAGAAAACCCCGGACAAATCCTTTAAGACCTCCCACTCGCTTTCATCCCCCTGAAAGATAAGCCTTGCCTTGCCGCGCACCAAGAGCTCTTTAACTAATTTCTGCTCGGTTTTATGCAGATAGAAGAAACCGCAGAAGATAATCGCCTCAAAATCAACAAAATCAACATCTTTTGCGCATCCGGCAGCGCTCATATAGAGCATACCCCGGGTAAGCGCGCCTTCTTTTTTTAAAGACGCGTGAAACTCTTTGCGCAGCTGGATAATATCTTTCAAAAGGAAGTTTACCTCTTTTAAGGTATCAAAACCTATTTTTGCGCTCTCCTGGACCTGGCGCAGTTTATCATCATCAATCTCCTCCAGGTCCAGCTGCTCAATAAAGCCGTTTATCTCCTCTGCCCAGGGCAGAAACGCGGCAAAGCTGTCTCTTGAGCCGCCAAGGAGGCCCGGATGCGCGGACCTTGCCAATTCGTAAATACGGAAGGATGAATCCATACTGCTGAGCATTTTAGCCGGGCGCTTGCGCCAGGCCACCTCCTTTATAAACTCATCCATTGAGAAGAATACGGGAGGAAAATAGGCGCCGTTAAGCCGGCGGCTGAGCTCTCTCTTTAAAAATAATGCCGGCCTTCTCCCGCCAAATACTATGGCAACTTTTTCTAAAGGAATATTCCTCCGGAGGAAATCTTCCTCTAGAATATCCGTAAGCCTGCGGATAAAATCATCATTTAAGTCAATGGAAATAATCCGCTCCATCATTTGCTCTCTTTAATCATCAGTTCATCTATATATAAAAGATAACCTCTTACCTTTTTAGCCGGATAGATTGCCTTGATAAGTTCAATATATTCTTTGAGCTGTTTTAGCTGAGCCTCTTCTTCAGAGCCGCTCTTAAAGTCAATAATTAGCGCCTGGTCATCTTTTAAAATCAACCGGTCAATGCGCCTGCTCTCTCCGAAACGGTTAACCACTTCCTTCTCCGTCCAGACCCTGCCTGCCTGGCAGAAAAATAATTCCTTAAAGCGGGGGTCTTCTAAGAGCGTTTTAATCTTATGCTCCAGCCCTTTAAAATCTTCAAATTCCGGAAAGCGCGATTGCGCCAAAACCAAACTCTTGCTTAACTCAACATGCACATCCTTTCCGGAAAGATTACCCAGAAGCGAGAGTATATAATGCATAACTTCGCCTCTCTTAATCTGCTTATGGAATTTTAGCTGGCGGTAATCTTTGAATTCATCCTTAAGCAAAGCTATCCAGTCGCGGTAAGCGCCGGGGCTTAAAGTATGCAGTTTCTCCTGCCCCTCTTCTTTCTTTTGCCGCTTGCCCTTCCTGCCTAACTCTACAAAATCGGCCTGGCCACCCCGCCGTTCCGCCAAAAGCGGAATCCGCCGTAGGCGTGATAGGCGGGGCGATAGCCCAAGCCACGGGATTAAAAGTTCTGCGGGGCCGTTTGGGCCCGGGGTCCTGGGCATAAAAATATAGAGTTCTTGTTGAGCGCGGGTAAAGGAAACGTAGATATTGTTTAACTCATCAAGAAAACTGCGGAAATATTCCTGGTTATAGCGGAGGCGGATTTTTTCGGAGAACCTGCGGTAATCTTCTTTTAAGCGCAAAAGCCGCAGGGTGTTTTCTTTGCGGTCAAGGTCAACAGTATAGGAGGTGCCGCGGTTATCCGAGGTTGATTCTGCCCTAGGGCTTATTTTAAGAAACGGAATGACCACCACAGGGAATTCCAGGCCTTTTGCCTTATGCACAGTCATTACCTTGACCGCATCGGCAGCCGGGAATTTCACATAAAGCTCTTCATTAGGAGCATCCTTAAAATATTCAAGGAATGCCTTTATGCCGTTATGCTCATCCTCTTTTTCCATAACCAGCTCAAGAAAAGACATAAAGAAACTCTGGTTTCCGGGGAATCTTTCCAGCAGCGCGAAATCCGCATAAATGGTCACCAGCATCTCGTATAAAGGCAGGAAGCCGGCGTTCTTAAAGAATTTCTCAATATACTGCCGCCATTCTAACGGAAACTCCTTCTGAAAGGCGCGGTAAAGATAGGCCGCGTAAGCGTCTTGCTTTTCCTTTTGCATCCTGTTTCTAAAAATAAAATCCTCAATTTTTTCTTTGGCCAGGCCGCAAGCGGCGCAGAATATTTCGCCGAGGATAAAGGAGGCAAAGGCAAGGTCATCAATGGGGGAATCAAGGAATTTCAGGAAGGAAATGACTTCCTTAATCAGGCCATTCTCCCTGATATTCAGGGTTTTTTCTGATTCTACCGGAATCCCCTCTTCAAGCAGCCAGCCGGATATTTCCTCAACCCTGTCGCCACTGCGGGAGAGTACGGCAATATCCTTAAAATCAAAACAGCGGCTGCGCAGGTCATTAATTAACCCTAGCAATTTCTCCCTGACAATATCAGACCCTTCTTCGCTAGATAAAATATCAAAACGCTCAAGCGCGACATATCCTGCGGGCTTATCCGGCCGGGGCTCCTGTTCGGAGTGCGCGAAAACCTGCAGCAATTCCTGCTCAAAAGCAGGGAAAAACTTAAAAATTGCCTCGTGCGCTGCCTTTGCCTGCTTTTGCGCGTTATAGCTGTTGATAAAACGCTTCAGGTTTAGAGGGGAAAAAACCCGGTTATTAAATTCAACGATTTCTCTGGATGAGCGGTAATTACGGCCAAGCACCTCCTCTTTCTGGCCGAACTGCCCTAATTCCTTCCTCACTCCGTCAAATAACTCTGCTTCTCCGCCGCGGAAACGGTAAATCGCCTGCTTCTTGTCACCGACGTAAAAAAACGTGCCTCCGCCGGAGAGCGCCTCTTCTGCCAGAATAAAGATATTATTCCACTGCAGGACGCTGGTATCCTGAAATTCATCAATTAAGAAATGGCGGAAGCGGCTGCCGATGCGGTAATAAATCTCCGGCACAGAAATCGTGCCTTTGCCAAAGAGCTGGCGGGCGCGCGAATTCAGCTCTTCAAGGAAAAGGACGTCTTCTTTCTGGCTTTGCAGGAGGAAGAATCCGAAGACCTTATTAAAAATCTGTATATACGGATTAAACATGGAGTAGGCCTCCGTCTCGCAAAGTTCCCGGATTTCTACGCGCAGCTTATTCCAGCCCTGATTAAGCCCGCCCGGAACCGATGCGCCCTTGTTGCAGGGGATTTCTTCTTTCTGCCAGCTCGCTGATTTTAACCTCTCTAATTGAAAATTAGCGTCATTCTGTCCGGAAAAATCTTTAACTCCCTTGATAAATCTCTTATCTACGCCAGCGCGGTCAATTTCTTTGCCTATTTTAACTATTCTTCGGTAGACCTCCTTCTTTTTAGCGACAATCTCTTCATCGCCTTCAGGATGAATATAAAACGGCACGCCATAGCGGTTAAATTCGGAAAAAAGCGACTTCGCCACGGAAAGGATATCATTTTTAGCCAGCCAGCCGCCGCGGTTCTCAATGCTTAAGTAATGCCATACAAAATCAAGAAACAGCTTTTTTACTTCTTTTTCCTGGGCGGCTAAATCCAGAAGCATGTCCAGGCTTGAGGAGATATATTTATTGTAATCTTTGCGGATATTGAAATTCGCCGAGAGGCCTAAGCGGAAGGCGCAGCCCAGAAGCAAAGCGTTGATAAAGCTGTCAATGGTCTGCACCTGGAAATAATCATAGCGCCGGATAATCTCCCGCATAGCGCGCAAGGATGCGTCGCGGCAGGCCGATTCACTAAGGCCAATATAGGCAAGTAATTCTTTCTTGTCTGATTCCTCTTTAAAGGCGTCAAGGGCAAGCCGCTTCAGCAGCTCCAGAATACGCTCCTTCATCTCTACCGCTGCCTTATTCATAAAGGTAATCGCCAGGATCGAGCGCAGCGTTTCCTCTTCCTGCCGGGCCGAAGCATTCAGGAGAAGCTTCAGGTAACGCCGGGCGAGGCAATAGGTTTTGCCTGAGCCGGCAGAGGCCTCAACCACAAGAATCTGCTTATCCGTGTCTAGAGAGTTATTTTTTGCCATATCGTAGGAAAATCGCTTGTCGCGCGATGACCTTCTGAAAACAAATAAACCTTCGCCAGTCAGAATTTGACTAACGAAGGTTTTAAAAACGCCGCCTTTGTGGATCTGTTAGAAGAAAATGGCTGACGAAATCTCTTCTTTTAACGGCCCTGGTTCTTGCGCTTTGAAAAACAATCCCTGCAGTATATCGGACGGTCATCTCTGGGCTTAAAAGGGACTTCGCATTCTTTCTTACATTCTGCGCAAATCGCCTTGTGCATCTCTCGCGGAGCTCCGCCGTATCCACCGCCGCCACCTTGTTGATATGCCATACTACCTCCTCTTTTTAGTTTGGGTAAATATTTTAATCCCTAGATTAATCATTATAGGCCTTTCATAAAGGAATTTCAAGTATTTCTTTATACCACTGCAACATCCTCATTCAAAGCCCCTCCCGAATCCGCCGCAGAAGCGGCCTGCATGTTTTTTTTATCTAATTTTCTTTGTTTCTTTTCATCGTTTCTCTTTTTCTTCGCCAATTCTTTCTGATATTTTTTATATGAATAATTATCTCTTGCCAACATATCCTCCTTTTATCTTGGCCCATCCCGCAGGGTCATCCCAATTGGCGGACCCGTCTGCAACCAATTCGCACCGCATCCGAAGTTCAAGCTAAAATCATAATTCAACCACTTCAACGAGTCCCATTATATCAAAAACTGGCCTCAAAGATAGAAGAATTATACTTATTAGGCATGTCGTTCAGGGCAATTTCCAGAAACCTAAAAATAAACAGAAGAACTATCGTAAGGGCACTGAAATTCAAAGGTAAGCTAAAAAAGTAGCTCGAGAGGTAAGATAAACTGACTACTTTATCTTTTTTACATCCTTAGCAATCTTTTTACCTTCAGATTTAAGCCGGCGCTGTAACTTCTTAATATCTTCCTCCGGAGGTAGCGCTTCAGGTCTTATGCCACTTTTTCCAAGCAAGTCACGAACATCTCTATTATTTTTTACATGCTCTCCTGTTATAGCCGGTTCACCGCGTAGATTATTCTTTTTCGTATTAAAGCTCGTTATTTCTGCGGCAAGATCTTTAGCTTTAATGGTTATGGTCGGCAAGAAATCGGCTAACGGCCTCTTCTCAGGCACACCCAGTTTCTTCTTCATATCCAACGTTGTGTATCCGCCAAAAAGCGCATGGTCGCCCTTACTGCGTAGTCGCGCGAATCCTTCCCCGTCAACGCCACGCTCATAGGCAACCCCCGAAAGTTCTGATTCGGTATCAGCGAGCTTTTCGCGCGCGCGTACCCTCTCCGCTAACGCAATACGTTCTTCCAGCAATTCCTGTTTGCGGGCTTGAATAGCAAAGTAACTTTGAGCGAAAGCAATTTGCTCTTTACGAGGGTCGCCATTTTGAGCGATAAGATAACAGGCATAACGGGTAAGCATTATATCCGGTATATCTTTTTCAGCCCCTTTAGGCATGGGTATCGTTTTGTTGACGTCAACAAAATGATCGCTTATATTCTGCCCAGAATTCGTGCAGGCGATTTTAGCCTTATCGACAACTAATAAAAAATTACGCCATTCAGTATAATCTAAGAGCTTCTGAATATCGCGCGCCATCCAATATTCAACACCGTTTTGGGTATAGGCTGACTCTTCAAATGTTTTGTTCAGCTGTACAATAATTTCTTTCTTCATATTTCACTCCTCCTTAATAAAAAATTAATCTCGGTTTCCTCCCCTTTGCTACCTTTCATCTTGTCCTTCCTCCTCTAGCCAAGCTACTTCATCCTCTTCGCTACTTTTCTCTTCCTCTTGCGGAGCAAGTTCCAGCAATTTAATCGCAGGGAGAACCTTACCAGCTATACCTTCAAGATCTCCATGCATACCACTAATGTTATGAATAACTCTCTCAATATGTTTTTCACGTCTCGCCCAAATTTTCTCCATAGCCCTTTTCTCTTTATCGAGAGCCGCCTTCATGGATACAAATGACCCAACAATAGCCTCGATGCGATTCTTAAACTCAGGCCCAGTTAGATAATTATAGACAACCTCCATCTTCTCTTGTTTACCTACTTGTAATTCCCGCTCCCTTGCTACCTGAATCATCCCCGATCTAAGAGCGATGGCTAAGTTTATGGCAGAAGAAATATCGGTAACCCAAACACCGTTAGTTTGCTCAAATTGTTGAACGCCTTTGGGCAAGACCTCTGTCATGATAACGACTAAATCTGCTTTTGCAGCCAGTTGGTCATCTTTGGCCTTTTGTATCCATAAATCACTCCAAGCCTTTGTCCGTTTAGACTCCCATAAGATTCTACCACACACATGTCCCAATTGAGACTTTACCGTTTCAAGGGTGTCTCCCCCCTTAACTCCTTTTTGAATTGGCTCAATATCATCTATGGGAAATTTTAAGTGTAATCTACTCTCCAAATCAAGCTCAAGAATTTCACCCTGGGCTTGTTGCGATCCTTGTTCCGCCTTACGCTTCAGATCATCTATTTGGCGTTTCATATCCTCCAGTTTCTTGTCCTTTTCAGCATCCTTAAGCCGGTGCTGCTCTTCAAACTGACGTTTGGCTTCTCCGGTAATCTTATCCTTTTCGGCATCAACCTGCCGCATCGTTTCTAACTTAAGAGATTTTTCCCTTTCTTCCAGTTCCCTTTGCTTCTTACGTAATGCCAACTCCTGTTGCTGGCTTTCTTCCAATTGTTTTGATTTTTCCTTTAATTGTTCTTTGGCGTCTTTTAGTTCTACGGAATAAGTTTGTTCAGCCTGTTTACGTGCTTTTTCTTCAACGGCCTTCTTCTCTTCGTCAACTGAAGCTCGAATTTCCTTTTCTTTGGCAGCAAGCTTTTTTTCAAACTCAAGCGACATCGATCTTTCTTTTTCTTGCACAGATTGCTCGCGTTTTATTAACTCAAGTTCTTTCTTATCAGCAGCTTCGAGTTTTTTTGACTTCTCGACTAGCTGTGACTTCGCTATTTCAAGCTCAATTTTCAATGCTTCTGCAGCATCTTTCCTAGCTTGCTCTGCTATCTTTAGCTTCTCAGACTTAAATTGTTCTTTAAGTTGTTTTTCGTGCACATCAGCTTCAATTTTTAAAGTATTAATTTGTGTTTCGTATTTCTGACTTATGGTTGCTTCGATTTCTTGAGAAATAACATCGGTTAGCTCAAATTGGGCACCACATTTAGGACATTTGATCTTTTCTTGCGCCATATTGCACCCCCTCAAAAACAAAAACCTCCGCAGTCTTTCTGACTACGAAGGTTTTACTTTTTTAACGTCCGGGAATTCCCCCTTCAAACACGGGACGAATTACTCTCTTACATTGATATTTATAACACAATTCTATGTTTTGTCAATTAGTTTCGCCGGGCAATTTTTCTTCCTCGCACGGCGGATACTGTATAGGCGCTTTGCCGGCGAAGGGTTTAATGAAGTGCCGGAATTAGTGAAGAAGAAAAAGGCGCAATATGATAAAATTCAGCAGGAGATACAGAATTATCTCAATTTCATTAGGACCGGAAACATCTCAAAGGCAGTCTCAGAAGCATTAACTGAAGCGGAAAAGCGGAATGAAGAATTGAAACAAGATGTTGATTCTCTGGAGTTCCAAAAAGATAATAGCTTTAAGGCGCCGCCTAAAGAATGGATTAACCACAGGTTGGAAAATCTGCGCGAAACGTTGAATAAGAATACCGTCTCTTCTGCCCTGGCGCTTAAAGAGCTGCTTGCGCCTATAAGCTTGGAGCCGGTATTAACTAAGGAATCTGATTTTTATCAGCTTTTCGGTGGAAATGAGAAGGAATTTAAACCTTATTATGTCGCACACAAAAAAATTCGAACCCTCGCACTCTTAGACGATGAGCACAAAGGTTCGAATTGGTATCAGTTTCGGTGTGCTTATCGTTGCGTACGAACTATTTTCAGCACACCTGATTTATAATTTATTCTATCAAAGGCACGCGCGCGGAAGCGCGCTGCCGTATCTCCCTTTTCACCGCTCGGCTTTGCTAGGGCAAAGCCTCGCTGGGCGGCCGCCTTGGGGCGGCCTTCTTGCTAATGCAATGCGTGTGCGGCTCGGCAGGCTGGCTGCCGCCCGCGCCCGGCAGCCAGCCGTCGCGTCCTCACTTCAACTTTTTTTACAACAAGAAAAGAACAGTATTTAATAAGCGGGTTCGTCCGCTTAGCGCCTTTGTTACTCTAAAAACTCCTTTGGACGGCGCTAATGCCGAGCCTCTTGCGAACAGCGCTCGAGAGCTGGCAAAATTTTGCCCGCACCAAAATTTTGCCAAGAGAAAACCGATATTTCAATGGGCGGATTTATTCAATCCTACCACAGATTATGGACAAAGGAAATGAGAAAAAATATCTCATCACTTTATAATCTTTTTTCATTCTCCAGATCCTTGGAGTTTTTTTAAAAAAGATTTTTAAGAAAATCTTGAGGGAATAATCTTCTAAGTAATGAAGATAGATTATTATACGGCTGTAGTTGCAAAGGAAAGTTTTTCAGAAGAATTTACTTCATCGTCAGTGGGCTTGGGTGGATTTAGCCAACCTTTTTCAGTTAATTCTTTTAGCGCTTTCTTAATTTCATCTTCGCTAAATTTTGAATATTTCCAGTCTCGAATGTATTGTATCACTTCTTCTTCTAAGCCTGCTTGGCCACTAGATACTAAGGAAGCCCATGCTAATATAACTGATGCTAACAACTCAATTTCTTTTAATGAGTATTGTTTTAGAAAATCCACAGCCCGTTTAATTCTTTCTTTGGCATTTTCTATATCCAAATTCAATTTATTATTCAATTTATTAATTTCCTTAAACCACTTATCTTCCTCAAGCATTACAAGATCTGATCTAGCTAAAGTGGGAGATTTGTCTCTTATATAAATTCCCTCTAATTTATCTATATTAAAGTTTAAATTATAATCAAACGGCCCTAATTGATATTTCTTAAACTTTAACTTAATAGGCAACCCTGCTATCTGAGAAAAAAATGCGATTTTTTGTACTAGCAGTCTTCCTATGAGTGTCGCGGGAGAAAATTCTTCCCGTGCGATTCTTATTATTTCTCCTGTATAAACTGTTGATTCAGTTATTTTAACTTTCTCTGTATTCCTGAATGGATTTTTTCGAACAATCCGATCCCCTATTTCCAGTGGCTCATATACTTCTATATCAATAGGCAAATCTGACAGATATTTAATTATTAATTCTTTTACTTTACTCCATTCTAATCCACCTATACCGCAACCTAAAGGAGGGATAGCAAGCGAATCAATGCCTAACTTCTTGTAGTCTCTTTTTAAGGTTTTAAGTCCCTCTTCAATAAATTCATATTTGGAAGGACCTTTCCAATTATCTTTTGTAGGAAAACATAATATCTGTACGTGAAGATTTTTATATAAATAAAAGCTGCCTTTCTTGAGTTCTCCTTTTCTGCAAATTTTCGCGTATTCTTTATACATATCGGTAAATCTTTGACGGAATTCCTTAGCTAGTCCTTTTCCCATAATTCCCACACAGTTTACGGTAGCGGTAAGCGTCTGTGCTTTTGATTGGAATATATCCCCTTGGGTAAATTTTATCATCAGTAATAAAATCTTGGCACTACTATAATGTTTCTTTTAATATTATATGCTTTCAGCATATCTTGGACTTTTTTTTCCACTTCTTTATTATATACTATAATCCCTAGAATGTCATCAAGCAAAATATTACTAAGTTTTAGTACTTCGGCTTGTTTTTTACGCTTTGTTTCCTCGTCTGCTCCCCAGTAATAAGCATCAGCGCTATCAAAATCTACCCTACTAAGATTAGAGCTACCTTGATAAAATTGCGTGCTAGATGTTCTTGCATTACCGTCTGTAAACCACGCTGTGGGCTCGTTAATTATGCCCCAATTGACAACTAAATATACCATGTCCTCCTGTGATATACCTTTATGTCTAATAGCTAACAACATTGGTGGGCGAGCCCCGAAAAAAAGAGGAACACAATCATGTAATGTATGCTCTGTACCTGGAATAAAAATTTGGGCTCTTGCTCCCTGAATGTCATCATAAGACACGTCGACGTATTTAATCCTTTCCTCTGCCGTTTGATTCTTACAAAGAATCCCTTTTTTAAGTATACCTGGTAGGTTACCTATATGAGTTAGATGAAATAAATATTTATCCTTAAATACTAATTGGTTGCTCATGAATAATTATGAGAATTTCAGACGCTTTGCACATTTTTACCTATCAAGAATGTTTAATCATTATTATTTAAAGATACTTTATTTTCATTTAAAGAAATATCCCCGCGTTTAATCAGGTTCTTAAAAGCTCTTGATATCGCATTTTCAACTCTCTCCCCACTCCTGCCCCATCCAAACAATCTTGCTGTTTCCATAAATAATGATTCTTTTTCGATACCTATGGCTTTTTTTATAATTAGTATTATTGCAAGTTGGATCTCTTCCTCACATATATATTCTGGATCACGAATAGTCTCGGAATCGTTATTAACTGGAATTCTAACACATGTTACTTTGAAGCCATCTTGTTCCCATAGAAAATCACCTTTTTTGTAAATTTCATTCTTTCTTATGCAGTTTCGGATTGTTTTTTCTAAAGTCTCTTCTACAACTGAACCAATACGACCGATACCCCATGCATCAATTAAACGTCGTTTAGCTAAATCAATATGAATTGGACCTTCTCTTTCGACAATTTCCTTAAGAACTTCATTTCTTCTGAAAGCAGAATCTCCTAAATTAAACTCATAAGAAGAGTACAACTTTCGATATTTAAAACATCTATATTCAATTATGCCTTCTGTAGTAGCCTTAAAATCTTCTGTCTTATTTTTCCGATATGAGATTTCTATGTGAGTAGATTCAATGGGATTATTTATACAAAATCTACTCTTTCTAGCTTCCTCTAAAGCTATTTTAAGCCTATCTATTTCATTTTTTTTACGGTAAAACCAATCCGGTGACCAAATTCTATGTATTTTCCATCCCAAACTTTGAAGCACATCTTGCCTAATCCTATCTCGTTCCCTTGCCGTAAAAGCCGAATGGTATGTCCTACCATCACACTCTACCCCAAGCATAAAACATCCTGGCGTAGCCGGGTCAATTACACCTAAATCAATCCGAAAAGAACTACAACCAACTTGGCTCACAACCTCATAGCCAAAAACCTTAATTTCATTTTTAACTTCATCTTCAAAGGGAGATTCGACCTCTCCTCCAAAGATATCTTCAAGGGATAAAGCTTCTCTCCCTCTTTCCGCGTAATCCAAATAATGATATAAGTGCCTTACTCCTTCACTATTAATATTATTTAAATCAAAATCGGCCGCTTTTATTGAAGCAACTAAGACTACTTTCTCTTTTGCTCTTGTCACAATAACATTAAGTCTCCTCTCCCCACCATCTTTATTGATTGGCCCGAAATTCATTGTAAATCTACCTTGGGTATCCTTACCGTAACTTAAACTCAAGATCATTACGTCTCTCTCATCACCTTGAACTGCCTCTAAATTTTTCACAAAAAAGCCGAACAATCTATCTTCTTGAAAAAATTGTGCCAAATCTGGCCTTTCTTTCCTTTTCTGCTCAAGAACATCCATAATTAAATCTTTTTGAGGAAGATTTAAAGTCGCGACTCCTAGTGTCTTACTATTTCCATATTTAGAGAAATGATCCAAGACTAAATCAGCGACAATTTCAGCTTCCCTAAGATTACTTCTTTTACCACCTCTGTCAAAAATACCATCAGAGACATATACAAATTTTATTCCCAATTCTTCAACTTTGTCCTTTGCACAAGGAAACGTAACAAGTCTATTCTCATAGAATCTTGAATTTGAATATGCGATTAAACTTTCATGCTTGCTTCTGTAATGCCATTCCAACATTAAAGGCTGTGGAGTAAGTCCAATCCTTTCACAATCATCCAATACACTCTGATATATACCGAAACTCTCTGGGGCTTCTTCAGAATAGTCTTCATCATCAGAAATGTCACCTTGAAAAAACTTTGTAGGAGGAAGTTGCCGATTATCACCAGCCACTACCAACTGTCTACCCCTAGCTATAGCGCCAACAGCATCTTCCGAACAAATTTGAGATGCCTCATCAAAAATTACAAGATCAAACTTATATTTTGATTGTTCTAGAAAATGGCTTACAGAAAGTGGACTCATAAGAAGACACGGCTTGAGTTTTGGCAAGAGATTTGGTATCTCCAGAAAAAGTTTTCTTAACGGCCAGTGCCTCGTTTTCTTGGCGGCTTCATTTCTTACCTTTGCAACTTCAGATCCTTGAATATTAATTAAACGTGGCTTAAGTTCATTTAATTTTTCAATAATTAAAGCTGAAGAAAGCAAGTTTAATTTCTTATCAAGGTTTTTAAATTCTTGTATTAAGCTCTGATGATTTGTACCCCGGAATTCTCCGATTATACTCACTTCCGCACAAATTTTATCCACCCATGAATGATAAAAGGCCTTATGAAAAACATCCATCAATATGCCCGATTCCGGTGGATTAAGAGCAATTTTCTCCATAAAAACATCTAACCCTATCTTTTTCATCTCTAATACAGTATCAACATAATCAAACCATAGCTGTAAATCATCTATTCTATTAATTAGTTCGGCTATTTTTTCTTTCATTTCTTCGATACTTAATGATGCAAAGTCAATTTTTGAGAAGTAATTTGCTGTATTATCAAAATAGTTAGATAATGCTTCTACCGAACTTTTTGCTTGTTGGCAACTTTGTTCTAAATCTAACACTTCTTCCTTTGTGATTTTTACCCCTTTACAGATATTAGCTATAAAATCATCTGGTAGAGTGAGATCTTTTGTCAAACCGAAAAATTCCTTTGCCCATACTAAACCTTCAATTATCTTCTGCCAGTCTGTTTCAACGCCTGAGAACTTATTCCCAAAATTCTCTTTAAGTTTGCCGGATTCTTCTCGCAACTTCTGTTCAAAGAATCTTATTTTCTCAGCTTGACTAAATTTCTCAAAAACTTGTGAACAGCTGATAATTTGTCTATCAAGCTTTGCTGCAATAAGTTGTTCAAGCACTCTTTCGAAATCACCTAAAGCAGCTCTTAAGTCACGAACAAATATTTCCACCCCAGAAACAGGACTTTCAGTAGCTGATAAGTTTGTTGCAGTAAGCCTATTTAATGAAAGAAAGTCACTAAACTTATTAGCTTCTGTTTCCCACTCTGATATCGCAGTTTGCAGCCTTTTTGCAACTAGTTGCAAACTAGGATGTGGAATACCACCTAAACATGCTATGTTGATTACTTTCTCTGGCAGGGGGAGTTTACCAACTAACCGAATTATTTTAGCAGCTATTTTCTGAGCCGCGTCAATTGCGTCTAAATTTGTATCAAAACCATCAAAATAATTACCTAATAATTGCTTAAGTTCTCCGCTAATACTATTTAAATCGTCTTTTAACGTATTAATTTCTCTCGCATTTTTTAAATCCTCAAGGATTGATTGTGGAACAGATCCAGTCTTACTTATTTTTCTAATAAGTTTTTTGTCAGAATGATAACTAGGCAAGAAATATCTAACAAGTCCTTTATATTTGTTTTCAAAATTATAAATCATTCTTATCAAGTCAAAAGCATATACCCCTTTATCATATTTTTTAGCAAGTTCCGCTGTTAATGTACGATATCTTTCGATAGTAGGCTGTAATTTCTTGCATGCCTCCATAACTTTGTTTAGCAACACTGGGTCAAACCAATGTTTTTCTGGTCTATACTCTGCAAAAACAAGAACTCCTAATTCTGCTATCTGTTTAGCTCTCTCCAAATTAAAATCATCTGAGATACTTACTCCTAGAATATCTCGTATTTCTTTAACATCTCGGTAACAACCATCTATAAAACGTTTAGTAGTATCTAAGAAAACGGAGAGATCTTTACGAATATCAATGAGCTTTTCTCCTGTAGGATCCTCTATGGATAATAATGACCTTACTTTATCCCAGGTAGTTCTAAATGGAACTTGTAAGTTCTTAGAAATAGTTAAGAACTCAGAGGAGAATTCTGAAAGAATAGAGTTTTTGACCACCAGATAATCTCTATGCAAATTGCAATATCTTTCAGCTTCACCAATCAATGTACCACTATCTTGCTCAACCCAAAATCGCATTGGTATTGGATTATTAACTAGAAGCTTTGCAATGTTAATTACCCAAAGACAACCAGCTAGGCTTTGTGGCTGTTCTAATCTAATTCTTGTTGTATAGTCAAGGAATACATTGTTTAGTCCATCGATCTTAATTCTCATCTGTTCAAGCAAATTACACAATTCCGAACGCAACGTGGGCGTTAGTCTCCCGTTTTTTCAGCGACAGTGACCTCAAGCGGCAGGGTTAATTAACTTTAGGCTGTAAAGAACCTAAAAAAGAGTATAATACCCAAAAGGAGGCCACC
>Ga0209343_10002109_pt1 | contig 26008 bp, 27 predicted proteins | sample RifCSPlowO2_02_FD_184026 | JGI IMG/M metagenome (GOLD analysis project Ga0209343, IMG submission 184026) | Groundwater microbial communities from Rifle, Colorado - Rifle CSP2_plank lowO2_0.2 (SPAdes) (version 2) | ecosystem: Environmental > Aquatic > Deep subsurface > Groundwater | place... | reverse complement strand
CTGAACAGGTCAATCCAGAACAAGCGGCTGAGTCTGCCGATCGGGCTCAACAGCCAGAACCGGAGCCGCAACAAGCGCAAGCCGAACACGATCAGCCGGAGCCAATAGCGCAAGAGCCGGTTGAGCAGAATGCGCAAAACGAACAAGAAATCAATCGGAATCAGGTGGCAGATTCACAGCCTCCCATGGAGAATCCACCGCCAGACGCAAATGTGCAAGAGGAGCCGCAAGCCAAGGATGATGTTCCGCCCCCTGAACCCGCTCCTGAGCCGCAACATCAGCAAGAAGAGGATCGCTACCGCTAAATGGTAAAGTTGTGAAGCGACGATAAGGAAAACACATGGCAACGTTTGAAGAAATCGAAGAAAAGTATGGACTTTGGGGCAATGCAACAGGGCAATTGAGTTCAGTTGAGTTTGTTGCGGTTAAAAATGTGAGGGTGGATGTCCAGCGTGGCACACCAACTTGGAGTGACTATCCAACGACGGTGAGCAATGGATGGCTGAGTGAATTAAGGCTCGAACAACTTCATGGCAAAAACTGGTGGCTGTTTTCTGGTTATCTCGATATGTGCCTGAGAAACTCAAAATCTCCTATGGGCGAGCTGCATGTTTTTTTTGAAAATACGCAGTCATCTTCTGACCAGAAAATAGATAAAAGCAAGTGGATTCAGAATGTCAAAGTGTTTACTACGGGCGATCCTATTATCAATGCCGGTCTAATGTTATCCCAACTGGACACAGTTAAATCTGCGCCGAATGTCATTGCTATGCCAATAGCCAAGGCAATGTTTAGGGATGGTGGAGGGAGACAACATATTTTTTCTATTACCCCGGCAGCGGCATATTGTATTTATGCCTCTTGGTTAATGGGGATTGGTGGATTGGATCCTCGAGTGGCAAAAATATTTATTCATGTTCCGAAGTCGTCATTTATCGGTAAGGAGTTGCGGGATGACGGTTTGATACGGATTGCCTTGCGTGAGCGGGAGGCGCGATCAAGAGAAGGAACAAAGCAGTAGGCGGACGTGGATTACTTCGCTTTTGAGCTATTTGCAGCATAAGGTGCCATGCGATAGTGATACAAAAAGAATTATTTGGTTGATATGTAGTTCCGATTAATTACGCAACATAACCTGGAGACAAAATGAAAGAAGACAAAAAGTTGAGCCTGGAAAGTAGATTGACGCACTATTTGGGTTGCTTGATTTTCGGCACCCCCAAAAATTTGGGGATGCAGGATGATTTCCACTATGTGCCATCGGATCGAAGCATGCCGACTTCCGCAAAAGAAGAAAACTGGCTCACGTTGCGTAATCGTATTGCGACTAATCATTTTCGCAGATATTTGACTGTACACATCCTTCGGCGAATAACCTTGCCTGTTATTGTAGGTACGGTTGCCGTTCTGCTGCTGACTTTAATTATGCACCTAGCTATGACTCAAGGAGTCCCTTGGGTGAAAGAAAAATGGCAGTCCATGATTCATGGGCAAACGCAAGAACAAAGCTATCGCAACTAGGATTAGAAGCCATGAATAAGATTCTTAATTTTTTAATGTGGGGTTTTGACATTCAAGCTCAACGTCAAGCAGCCGATGAGGAAGCTCGCAGTATTGCTGAACGTTGGGATGTTCCACGAGGCGATGATGTTCCACGCGACCTGAAGGATGAAGCAGGCAAGTGGTATAAAGACCGCGGAGGGCGTCGAATTGCTGGTCGAATTTTAGTTAATGATACCTTGCAAGGTGATGAGTCTGTTCGAGAGATTGTTACCGCATTATTGCCAATTTGGACAGCGGTCCTTGCGTTGATCAGCACCCTGTCTACCAGCGCCGCACTGGTGCTGTCGGTAGTGACTGTTGTGGTATTGCTGGTTACAAAAACTGATGGCTACATCAGGTTTGCAATCATTGCACTGTCAGGAACCACCGTTTCTATACCTTTTATTGGCGGATACGGGCTGACAGCTACGTTAAGTATTTTTTCGTTGTTGTTTATCCTTTCTCCATGGATCAGAGCGTCTCGATTAACGGATAGCCGAGATCAGATGTTGGCGGTGCAAGGCGAACTGGATGTGGGTGAAACAGATATAACAGATCGTTTGTTGGAGTCCCATGAAAATGCGCGCTTTCTTCAAGTTGAGAATGCAAAGAAAGATACCTCCGCCTTTATCCAGTTAGGCGAGGCTACAGGCGCATTCAACGTCATGTCGGATAACTACGCCCCGGATATTGGCTTGCCGTTTGGGTTAACTACTCGGGATATGAGTACTCACCTCTGGATATTTGGTGAAACTGGGACCGGAAAAACATCATCAATGCTCCGTCCAATCGCAAATTCATGGATAAACAGTAAAAGCGGCGGGATGTTGGTGCTGGATGGAAAGGGGGAGCTGCCAAGTGAGTTCCAAGATTTCCAGAACTATAGCTTGTTAAAACCAGGTGTTAACATTTGTGCGCTGATCGAAGGTCTTGATTCAGAGGATGTGGTGGCATCGATCGTGTCCACAATGGAATCAAACAAGGATGCTGATTTCTGGGTAAAAAGTGGCGAACAACTATTGCGCAGTGCTTGCATGGTACTTGAAAGTTTGCGAGATGCGGACGATAAGTTTGCACAGTGGACTTTGGTAAATGTCCGTCGTATGTGCGCTGATAAGGATTACCGTGCCGCAGTAATTAAACGTGTGGATCATGTTCATGATGTTGAGCGCAGTGCAAGCGGCATGTTGCCAGCAGCTTTAAGGTATTTTGAAAATGAGTTTGAGTTGCTGGCGGAAAATACCCGTTCGTCAATTGCTGCGACAGTTGATAGCTGGTTGACTCCAATCGTCGGTCACCGAGACCTTATCACTTGGGCTGAAGCAAGTCATGGAGTCGATCCGACAGAAGTGTTACGCGGCAAAATGATTGGAGTTTCCACGCCATTTTTCAAGTATGGGCGTGCCGGTTTGGCTGTTCAGAATCTAATCAAGTCTCGTATTTATGCGGCACTACGTCGTCGTGGTAGTGAATGGCAAAAGCAGCAAGGTCAAACGGCAGTATTGCTACTGATTGATGAGGCACAGGATATTTTGTCTGCTCAAGATGATATTTTTGCTGTGGCACGATCTTTGGGGTTGATTGGCTGTTGTGCTACGCAAACAATTGATGGTTTGAATGCACGACAAGATGAGGATTCGACTAAAGCCTTGTTGGGTAACTTTAGAAGTTTGGTTTGTTTCCAGTCTAGCCCAGCAACATTAGATTACATGAGTGAACGCTTGGGGTGTATTCCTCGCCGTATGCCTATGCCGGTCCATAATGGAATGGCAATTCCTAACATGGTGCGTCATAAGATTGAGGGGATCGTCATAGGGGGGCGCGGAGGCGGCAAACGTAAATGGAAAAATAGCCCTGCGGCCGGAGCAATTAAAGCCACCGCATCTATGATTGTTGGCATAAAGGAAGACGGTAATGTTGCTGAGGGTATTCGCTTTGATGATTCTGGAAATCTAATTGTTAATTATAAGACAGAGATAAGGCCGCTGCTGGATAAGGGAGAGGCTGAGGCTTGGTTGCGAGCCCCTTTTTACGCCATTGCTCAAGTTCAGCGTGGACAGGTGATTCGCAGAGATGTGATTAAGACAACCCCAAAATTCAACACGGAACCGAGTGAAAAATCCACGTTGGATAACTCCAAAGGGAAGGTTATCGAGGCACGGAGCCAAGTTGCTCAACAAATTCCGGTTTTCGAGCAGCCAGTTGCCGTGCCTAAACCAAAATCATGCCCGAAGTGTGATTTGCCCGTTGCTGAAGACGAAATTTTCTGCGGCAACTGCGGTAACAAACTGAAATAGTCGCAGGATTTTTCGTACTTAAATTTTGAGCAAAGTGCAGAGCCGCACTTGAGGAGTGTGCGGCTTACAGAAAGCAAGCTGTATCGCCATGTAGAGGAGCAATTATTGCAGTCAAAAACTGGACAGGCATCCTGGATTCCTATGCCAGTTAAGATCAAAGACATGCTTGTTCATACTAAATTCACATTAAGGAAAAATCATGGGTTGTTTATTAAGTTTCGGCAAAGCTTTTATGGGTATGATTGCAATATTGGCTATAGGAATTTACTTCGGAAAAAATAGCCAACATTATGGTGGCAATTTTCTGTTTACCCTCTCTATAATAGGCTTTTTTGGGTTCTTATATTTGTTGGTCTATGGTGCGTTAATCGGCCCCAGAAATTACGATAAAAAACGCGTTAACAGAATGAAGAATAATTTGGAGGCCACAGGCTTTAACATTACCCATCGCATGGGATCTTTACCAGAAGTCGCATTTGATAACCCCAATCGAAAATTAGCTTTTATTTTCACAGACGGTCATCGTGTATTTGATTACAACGAAGTTCGGTCATGGAATCATGAATGGACTAATAGTAGTCAAAGTGGAAGGCGTATCCAGAACGTTATAGTTTTTAAAATGAACAACATTGAGTTACCGGTCATTAGTGTTAATTTATTTGGCAATGCAGCATTAGCAGAACAATGGTATCAACGACTGGATGTGATGTTGAACGAGCAGCCAGTTGCCGCACCTAAACCAAAATCATGCCCTAAGTGTGATTTACCCGTTGCTGAAGACGAAATTTTCTGCGGCAACTGCGGTAACAAACTGAAATAGTCGCAGGATTTTCGTACTTAAATTTTGAGCAAAGAGCAGAGCCGCACTTAAGGGTTGTGTGGCTTTCTGTAATGCTCGCGGCGTGCGCATAACAAATTAGAGGAAGGCTATCTGTGAAATGTATTAATTGTCAGACCGAAAATAAAGACACAGCGAAATTTTGCCGAGGTTGTGGTGCCGCATTGACGGCTATAGGGGCAGTGCAACAGCCAGAGCCATCAATCAAATCTTGCCCAGGATGCCAGAACGACTGCAAACCGGATGCCAAGTTTTGCCCGAAATGTGGGTATAGCTTCGTCAGTACAGTTGTCGTGCCGGAAGCTGCACCTACACCTGTATCTATCGAACAGCCAGAACAAGTCGAAAACAAGATTGCGGCGAAACCCGCTGAAGAAATTAAGCTTTGTCCTGGTTGCGGTAACAGTCTTAAGTTGGCAGCAAAGTTTTGTGGTAAATGTGGGTTCGATTTTGAACCAGCCCAATCTGTTCAGCGCGTTGAATTAACCCCGCCCAAAAGCCAATCTGTCAGACCTGTTGAAGCCATTGCACACGCTGTTCAGTCTGCGGCTGTTCCAACAAAAGAGGTGGTGAGTGCTCCGCCTGAATTAATTGCGGATGTGCCAGAAATCAAAGAGCCAAATGTGCTACTTAAACCAGTGCCTATGCAGCCAGTAGCCGCAAAAAAAATAGCGCATCAGGAGACGAATGCCCCAGAACAAGCTGCGAAGAGTTATGTTGTACCAATAATTGCCACTTTGTTGGTGTGCTTGATAGGCGGCGGAGCTTACTGGTGGTTTAAATTAAGGCAGATTGAGCCTGCTGCGACAGCTGATGCAGCAGCGCCTGCGTTAGCAATTCCTGCGCCGACCCCTGCGGTAGTTCCCGTTAGTAGCTCACCGGAAGCAACATCTGATGCTGCGGGGACAGCTTTGGTAGCACCTAAGCCCGTGCCTGTTATGGTGCCTGAGCCAGCTAATCCATCAGTGGCAAAGACTGCGCCAATCCCTGCAGTGCCAGCACCTGTTGCAAAACCGACCAAAGAACTTAAGCCCCAAGCTAACAAAAATGGGGAAACAAATGATGACCGCAAGTTGTTGAACGCAATTGATCAGTATTTGGATAAACAAAAATAGGAGATTTGAAATGATGAAAAAAACTGTGATTGCAATTTCAGTGGGTATTCTGTTTTCCGGCTGCGCCACTGTGCAAAAGACGAGCGATGATATGTCCAAAAAAATGGGAGTATCAAAGGCAGGCGGAGGCGCAGTGGTTGGTGCCACCGTGGGCTGTGCCGGAGGCGCGGTTGTTGGTTATGTCACTGGTATAGGTGTTGCTGGAGGGTGTGCAGGGGGTGCCGCAATAGGGGGGCTCATTGGATATGCAGATGGACGACAGCGTGATTTGGATGACGCTAAGAAACTGGTTGAAGAACTAAAATCAATCAATTCTTCCGAAAAACAAACTTCGTCTAGCGATGTTTCACGGTATGCACCTGAAGTGCAAACTAAGCAAATTTCAGTAACACAGAAAGACAAGCAGTCTGAGAAAGTCGCGGCATTCAAAAGCCTTTCCGTCCCTATCCCAGCGGGTAGCATCCATGACCGCAGCCCTAATGCGCAGAAAACCTTGGGCAAGATTGGCGATTTCGCTGCATCAAGGTCTACCGATACAGTTATTGTCGCTGCGGTTGACGAGAAGGATCGTAAATTTGTTGGTGAGTCTCTTAATCAAGGGATTTCAACCGCCCAGCCGAGCGGAGAGCGCGGAACGAAAGTTGGAACACAAAAAACACCCACAACTCACATCAAATTCGTCAGTCTGAAAAAAGGCGCCATTCCAAACATTACGGTGGCACCAGTTGGTGTGGAGGTTTAACACCATTTTTATGCCGGAAAAATTCAAATCAGCAAAATACTACTAATGAGTGAGCCAATGGAAAATGAGCAGACAATAATTGAATCCAGGGAAGAAGTGAGGGATGACATCGCGCTCAGTTCCGAGAAGAAAAAAACGGCACCACCGACAGTTCTGGAAAACGTAAGGCAATTGGTTCAGTCGAAAACTCGCTATGAGCCGGATGAAATCCAGCCTGTTTCTTTCAAAGGTGAGTATTGGCAGTATGAAATGGCTGTTAATCATTCTCTTGATGCCACCCCCTGTCTTGAGGATATTACTGGGCATTTCAAGGCTCAAGAGCAAGATGTAAATACTCTCGAACCTTTTAAGGAAGCCAATGGGGATGTGCAGGATCAGCTATCACAGTCCATGTCCCAGTTGGAAGTGGAACTCAGAAGTAATTCAAAAAAATACAATCAGATAAAGCCTGGTGTGTATTTAAAGCATCCAAAAAAGTACTGGTATCTAAATACGTGCGATACATGCAGCGGTCACGGGGAAATTACACATATCGAATGTGGGGGGCATGGAAGTCTAATTTGTCCAAGTTGCAGCGGTAGAGGCAGGGTGCCTTGTGGTTGTAACGGTGGTAAGGTTAATTGCAGTAACTGTGGTGGCAGAACAACGGTTTCAAAGACAGAATATTACCAAGAATCTTACCAAATATACTCTAACGGGAGTTGGCAAACGAGTTCCAGACCAGCATCCCGATTAGTGACGGAACCTTGCCATAATTGCTGTTACGGTCAAGTTACATGCCAACGATGTTCCGGTTCTGCCTATATTGAATGCACTACATGCGCAGCTTCTGGAAAAGTCGTTTGTTCAGGATGTTCTGGTACCGGAAAAGTTCGTTGCTATTCTTGCGATGGTTCCGGGGAGACTGGGCAGGCTTCTTGGGTTGATGTGAAAATAAATCAGGATTATGCCGTTCAATTCCCCAATGGAACGCCTAGTGATGTTTTGGAAATGGCTAAAAAAGAAGGGGTTTATGGGCTCCCACTAATTTCTGAAAATCTTGAGTTGGCTCAAATGAGCTTCAACGAACAAAGTAATGTTACAGCTGCCTATAAGAGCGCCCTTAGGGTTGTGCGTCAGGAAATCGTGTGTGAGGTCGGGACATCAAATATCGTTGCATATGGCAATGATTTGCGGTGGTGGACATTGGACAATATTGTCGAAAAGCTCCTGAAAGAGGATTTGCAGGTTTTATGCAATGTGATATTGGAATCAAGTACTGAGGGGTTGTTGTCTGGAAAAATTGATCATTTGCTGGGCGCATTAAAAAATGTGGTGTCTTCTGAGATCAACATGGAGATAGTAGAAAAAGAACTGAGTAATCAGGCAGTCGATCATGCTGGTGCAGTTTCTGAAGAATATACAAGAAATACCAAACTTGGAATTACAACTGCTCTGCGAAAAATTTATGTGCGCCAAGCAAAAAGATTTATATGGAAATCCATGCTTTTGGTGTTGTTGGTAGGGCTTGGAGTTTGGGTATTCGTGGGGCTGATATGGAGTGTAATCTCCTCCATTGTGATGATGGTTGGTTCAATCTTTTGGTTGAAATGGGCGGCAAAGAAGCAAATTAATGGGATGGTTGGTGGCACTGATGATGCTCAACGCATCGTGGAGATAATGAATCGAGGTTTAGGGCATCGAGAAGCAGCGTTGGTTGTTTCTTTGCCGAGTATTGCTTTGGTGGGAATTCTGTTTTCAGTATTGCCTTACAACTCATTATATTCCCAGCAAAGTACTGGCAGTATCAAATCTGCCGGTGTATCCAGGAACGATAATAGAACTTCTTTAGTGAGCTTGTCGGATGGCATCAACGATTTGATTAAATCGGCAAAAAAAGGTGATGTGGCGGCGCAGCAAGCCATAGGTATGAGATTCGCAAGAGGAGAAGTCGCGAGCAAAGACTCCCTAATAGTTACTGAGTTGATGATGTCTCCGGACATGAGTGAAGCGCATTATTCGGCAGGTGATACGTTTTATAGGGGAGTTGGGGTTAAGAAAAATTATGAAGCTGCCAAGAAGTGGTATGAACTAGCCGCTCAATGTGGCAACACTAGGGCTAAATCAAATTTGGGTACTATGAATATGAATGGTGAAGGGATGAAAAAAAATCCAATGGATGCCTACATATGGTTTAGTTTGGCAATAGCAGATGGGCATCACGAAGATGTTGAAAATCGAAAGATAGTCGAAAGTGAAATGACGCAAAATCAAATCCTTGATGCAAAGAAAAGGGTGGAATCATGGCTGTCGTTTTACGCCCAAATAGAACATGACTCATCTCTATTCGCCTCTTTTAAATCGATGTTTAATTGAGTTGGCGCTGGTGTAAACGGCTTTCGAAATCCGCTTAAATCTGGCGGCTAAGAAGAATTCAGTTTTGCTTGTTACTGAATGGCGATTTCGACGGCGGGTGATGGATTGTTGGGATGTCTGCAAGAGGGTGATCTGGCGCACGCGACACCAGCCCAAGCCAGCCAGTTCTCACCGATGTCGCGCCCCGTTCGCCCAGACCGGGTGAACAGCGATGAAATTAGAGTACCGGCGGTACGGTCAGCAACGCCGGGTGGCTCTGCACCAGCTTCAACGAGTAGGCGATGATGTCCTTGTCTTCAGGCAGGTGATGCGCCCGTATTTCCTGGCGTAGCTCGATTAAAGCCAGCGAGCTGTCATGCGCGATATCCCGGTCGGCATCCACTCTCGCTATGCGCACCCCAGCCTCCCTACGGAAAATCCATAAGTCGAGCAAATTCATCATTTCTTGCGAATGACCAAAATTCTTGTATAGCAAAATAAACCCATGCACATCAGCGAAAGCTTCTTCGGTTTGACTGTCGAAAACGGTGTTTAACCCATTAAACCTAAAACGCAATGGGATGCCTCATGAAATAAAATAAAGTAATAATCCAGCTCTTTTTTGTGGGCATACTTGGCTATCCCGTAGTTTTCGTTAAACGGGTAAATGCGTTTATCTGCCATCATTCTTATAAAACAAGCGGGCTTATATAAAGCCCGGTCATGATAAATGGCGTATTTATCGTCACTGGAGGAAGTTGGATTTTCAGTTGAGCTTACTATAAAATTAATGTCGGGAAGTTGATGCTGCTCTGCTAATTCGCCCAGTTTTCGCCTGGCAAGAATAGGAAGGTTTTCTTCGGCGTAAGCGTTCGATCCGGATAAGTGCATTTTAGCTTCAAGCAGCGAAGCATCCACAAACCCGGTATTCGAGGCAGCCCAAAACCCGACCCAAAATATAACCAAAAAGGGGATGCTTTTAAGGATAAAGATAAGGATGGAGTGGTAGTGGATTAATTTTTTCATGCGTGGATTGAAAAACGAAGTGGAATTCTGCGAGCTGTTTGGAACTTAACCGGCTATGGGGCGGGAAGGGTCCGCCCATTTTAAGTTCAATAGTCTTCATCAGTTCGGCTACACCAAAATTCATCGTGACAATTCTTTTTGAATTCTGGGGTTCGGTTGCGAATTGTTTTTGTCGTAGCTGAGCACTTCCTGCAGAATTTTTTCGCTGTTTCTTCGTATGACCTGCATTAGCTGTAGCTGATTGGATGGAGCAAAGTTATTCCGGATCGCGAGGACATGCTCCAAATCGACTTGAGCGCGGGGGTAATTGGCTCGTGCGGCTTTTGATAGCCATTGCTGAGAGATTTCCGGGCTTCTTTCAACGCCATTAGCTTCGTAATACATTTCACCCAATTCAACTTGCGCCATAGGAAAATTGGCATCGGCTGCTTTGTGCAGCCACTTCAATGCCTTGGTGTTGTTCGCCCCTGACCTGAAAATCCGCTGGCTTTTTGCCTCAACGGTTTTATGGATGCCTTCCCGATAGACAATGCCCAATGTGGTTTGAGCCACGACATTGCCCGATTCAGCGCGATGAATGAGCTTGGGGAGTTCATCGGCAGTCATGTTTTTTACGCGCTGTTCTACCTCCCAATCGAATTGTGTCCATTCGCCGGCAGTGAGCTGCATGTACCAGGGCGTTGCCGGTTTCTCTGCCAAAGCAGGTAGTGCGCGAGTCGCGCCAGAATCATTGCGGTCAATTGGCTTCTGCAACTTGCTACTGACCGCCATGTGAATTCCGGATGGGGGGGTGAAGTAGTATTCGCCGACCAGCGAGGTTTCAAACCACGGCTGTTGGTCATCGTAGCTTTTTTTGCGCACGGTATCGGCAATGTTCTTGAATACATCTTCTATCCGCTGTCCCGGTTTGATGATTTCCGCAACAAGCGTTTCCGTGTAGAGGCTGTGATTTCGTCCGCTGCCATCCTCGGCAAGTTGCCCAGGGGCGGTGGAGTAAGCGATAAGCGAGCCTTTCGGGGTGGCTACCTTTGCCAGACCGAGCTGCTGCAGGCTGCGGTAGCGCGATTTTCCATTAGTCTGGAACGGGTTGTTGCGACAGGCATCCAGAACCACGATATTGGTCGATGCGCGTGAAGCACTAAGCTGGTCTATCAGTATTTTGAGAGGATAGGCGCGTACGGCGATCCCTTTTTCACTGGTGGGAATGATGTCTACCGGCAACAGGTAGTTTGCGCCATTGATTTGTATTCCATGACCGGCAAAGTAAACAAATGCATTGGATCCTTCCGGCAGTTGATTGGCGAAATCGCGCACCTCTGTAAATAGGGATTGACGATTAAGGTCTTGTTTCAGAATGACCTTAAACCCAAGCTGCCGCAATGTGTCTGACATCAGCATTGCATCTTTGGCGGGATTTTCAAGAGGACTGCTTTTATAGGTGCTGTTGCCTATAACCAGAGCAAATCTTTGTGGCGGGAGGGTATTTGCCTGAGCCGATGCGCAAATCATTAGAAGCAAACTCGCAATTGGGATGCGAAAGAATCCCCGCACCCTGGATGCAAAGAGTTGAAACTGAGCGCAGGTTCCAGACATCACTTGTTATGTTTCGGATGGATAATCGTCACGTCATCCACCATGCCTGAATCAAGCAGCTTCTGCTTGGTCACTTCTATCTGTCCGGCTTCCTTTGGCACTAACCAGATTTCTCCGCTTTCGCTTGGACCAGAAATGATTTGGCAATTGTGGTCATTGAGCAATGTGAGAATGTCTGCAAACGGGGTCTGGGGGCGAAACACAACTTTGAGCAGGTCGGTAGTCTGAGCGCTATTTTGCAAATCCACACTGCGGTATTGCGTCGCTGCCTCCTTGCCGGTAACTTGATGCTGCTGCGAATAATTCCAAAGCACTGCAGCCTGAATCACCACGACAGTAGCCGCAACACCGAATGCGGGTGTAAGCCCCCAGCCTTGGGTGAATTGAATCATGCGCTGCCGCCATGAAATTTTTGCATCAGTTTTTGACCAATTCTGCAGAAGCTGTTCCAGACCTTCGTCGGAAGCTCTATCAGCCCCAATTTGCTGCACAGCATTTCGCAGTGCCAACGTGAAGGTGATTTCATCTCGTGACTTGGGAAAGCGTCGTAAATAATCTTCCATGAACGCCATATCATCAGGCTCCAGTGAGCCGTTGGCGTAAAAATCTACTAATTCCGCAAATCGCCTTTGCTCGGTCAAATGGTCGCTCATGGTCGGTATCCTTCCCCCAGCGCATTCTCCACGCATCCGCGAATTTTTGCGCGCGCGTGGAATAGACGGGTCTTGATGGTATTGGTCGGGCAATTCTGCTGTCGTGCAATTGTTTCAAGACGTTGGTCTTCAAAATATGCCAAATAAATAGATTCCTTAAGTTTGTCGGACAGCCTCTGTATGCATTCGAGCAATATTTCATGTAGCTCCTCTTGTTCCGCCATTCCTGTCCAATCCCAATTGGGATCTGGAATATTCTGAATCTGTTCATCATCCAGGTCGACGCTTTCCCCCTGCCGCCCACGTAGCCGCCACCAATCGGCTACCTTGTTTTTTGCGATAGAACAAAGCCAAGTGGAAAATTCACAATTCCCTTTATAGCCGAGCGGGTTTCTTTGAATGGCAATAAACGTTTCCTGAACAATGTCTGCAGCCGCAGCATCATCACCGAGTTTCATGCGAGCAAAGGCAAACACTTGTCGCTGGTAATGCAAATAAATCTTTCTGAAAGCTTGTTCGTTGTGTTGTGCTATTTGGTTCAATAACAATTGAACTTCTGCGGGAGGGATATTTCTCATGGATTTGATTTTACAGTTTGATACGGAGCAACTGTAATTGTATCTTGGAACTGAATGAGATCGAGAAGTGTTGGAATGTTTAACATACGGGCGCTACCTGGCAGGTGTAGATGGATATGATAAAAAATAAAATGAGCTGTCAACTGAACCGAATGAAAAAAAGCGCGATTAAAAAGCGAGTATCCAAAATGAGCGAAGAGGGAAGGATTCGCGCCAACGCGAGCAGTAGTGATAATGGGAAGTGGATGCACAAGAGATGAGGATAGTGTGTAGTTTGAGGTGCAAAATATTGCTGAGGAAAAAATATGAGAGCACGGTACGCTATTACGCCTATCATATTTACTTGACAAACGCAAGTCATTTCGCTATACTGCGCGCCTTGTTCTGAATTTCGATTGTTTTTTAGCTAACTCAGACCAGCAAGAGAAGCACCGCAGAAGTCCTTTTTGTGATGCCTCTCGTTAATCCAAAGTGATCAGGCTGCTGCGCGCAGCTTTCGCGAATCACTCCGCATCCCCGCTTTTACTGTTAAAAATTGCCCCGGTTTTATCCGGGACGGGTTTTTCTGCGCGTCTGTTTTGTGTATCCGCCTCACCCGTTAGGTATGAAAGTTTGAATGTGTGGCAGACAGCGCTTGCGCCGTCAGCAGCATCCTGCCACCTGTTTGAACTCATTTTATAAAGGAGATCATATGGATCAAGCTGCGTTGGAGAGATTTGCGGAAGAAAATGACCGTATGCAAGCCGAGGAAGCCAGGGAAGAGGCACAAGCGGCACTGGAAGCCTATTTGTTGGAGGCAGATACCCTGCGTGATGCGCTGCTGGCAAAACACCCGTGGCTGCCAGCGGAGAGTAGCTTCGACATCGAGCCGGGCTGGTCAAAGCTGCTTGATCAAATGCTGTGCCGTATTGGCGGGCTGCTCGGCAAAGTCACGCCGCGCAACAGAATTCTCGCATTCAACGTGCTTGCCAATCAAGCACAAATGGATTGCCACTGGCGCGGCAACAAAGGCATGCGCAGCGACAGGATTGAGGTAATCGGAGTGCTGATCGTGGAATACGCACGGCTGGCGCAGCGGGTTTGCGCCGTGTGCGGCAAGTCTGGGAAAGAGCGGGAGCATCGCCTTTTTTCCAATCGAGGGCTGATCACCTGCGAAGCGCACAAAGATTATCTCGGTAAACGTGCTGAGCTGTTAAAAGCCCAGGAAACTGAGCACGCAGCCGCCGCCGAGGCGGAGTGGGCTCGCATTGTAAAGGCACAGCCAAATTGGTACGGCGCGAATGCGGGCAACAAACCGGTGGAGCCTGCAAACGGGCAATCAGAATCGCTATCGCATAATCCATTCGACGAGCTGGGCGATGACGTGTGCGACGCGATGTTCAGCTATGCGCCGGATGAGGATGATTTTCCACCGCCTGCCCCACAGCATGTTTTGTACGACATCGTAAAAGCCGAGGAAATGCTGGGGCGGGCGGATAAAGAGCAATCCGAGAAGGGAGCACGTGAGCGCAAGAAGGTGATTCTCAATGAATGCAAAAACCGTGGCGCTACTCGTCCCTATGCAAAGGTGGCAGACCCAGATGGCTTGTGCGACGGATTGCTGGCGGACTACCCCAATTTTGCGCCGGCGATTGATCGGATTCGATTGGATCTTGCGTTGTCCAACGCACAAAACAGATTGCGCATTCGTCCGATTCTATTGGAAGGACCGCCCGGTGTAGGCAAGACGATGTTCGCCAGTGACCTTGCGAGCCGGTTGAATAGCGGGTTTGAAACCATCCATATGGAAACCGCACAAGGCAATGCAGAGCTGAGCGGGACTGCTGAGTACTGGTCAAATGCAAAAGTAGGGAAGCTCTTTAATGTACTGGTGCATGGCAAAACTGCCAACCCCGTGATTCTGATTGATGAGCTCGACAAGGCCAGCGACACGGCGACTTACAACCCCGCAGAAAGCCTATATGGCTTGCTTGAAGAGGGGACGGCAAAGGTTTGGGAGGATATGTCCATGCCGGGTCTGCGCTTGGATACCACCGGCGTGATTTGGCTACTAACAGCAAACGACCCATCGAAAATTGCTGAGCCGTTGCTGACCCGTCTGACCCGGGTGTCGATCAGCGCGCCGACACAAGCGCAATCGCTGCTGATCGCAAAGCGCATTTACCGCAGCTTGCTTACCAGGTTCTCAGGGTGGGAGTTTGAGCCAGAACTATCGGGCAGCATCGCCGAAAAACTGCTCGGCATTCAGCCCCGCGAGATGCAGCGGGAAATTGAAGATGCGCTGGCAAAGGCGATTGTTGAGGCAAGGCATCAGGTTGCGGAAAAGGATTTCAAGTTCAACAGACCAGTGAGCAAGCGCGAAATCGGCTTCATGGGCAAGTTGCAATAACCATTCAAGGAGAAGGCGATGAACGAAAAACGGACGAAACAACTGATTGATGATTTCCCCCTGCTGTATCGCGGCGGAGAGGACACGCTGATGCGCTGGGGTTTTGCCTGTGGTGATGGCTGGTTCGATCTGGTATACCAACTCTCGGAGGCGATCGAGAAGGAGGCGAAGGCTGCCGGACTCCGGGGCAATGATGAAAACTACCCACAGGTCGTTCAGGTGAAGGAGAAGTTCGGCACGCTCAGCTTTTACATGCACGGTTTTCGGAATGAGGCGATTAATGCACTTATCCAAAAGGCGGGGGGATTGTCGGCGGAAATCTGCGAAGGCTGCGGACACGCGGGGACGCTGAGGAAGGGTGGCTGGTGGCATGTGGCATGTGATGCGTGCGAGGCAAAGAGGGAATAGGGGGTATTGATGAAACTGGCAATTTATAGCGACTTGCACCTGGAATTCGGCAAATTCGAGCCGCCGGCACTGGATGTCGATGTGGTGGTACTCGCCGGCGACATCGGCAAGAGACACTACGGTCTGCGCTGGGCGGCACAAGCATTCCCGACCCAGCAGATCATCTATGTGGCGGGCAATCATGAATTCTATGGCGAGCGGCGCGACATGGTGCTGTCGAACCTCCGGAAAGAGGCGCAAAAAGAAAGCCGGCTGCATTTCCTCGATAACAGCGAGGTTGTGCTCGATGGCGTGCGCTTCCTGGGGGCGACGCTCTGGACGGACTTCAGCCTGTTCGGTGCAGCCTCGCAGAGCTTTGCGATGGATGCCGCCAGCCGCATGATGAGCGATTACCGGCTGATCAAGCGCGGCAAAAGCGATGACACCGGCTTGAAAAACCTGCTCACGCCGGAAGACACGCTGCGCAGCCACGAGTATTCGGTGCGGTGGCTCGGCAACCAGCTGGATGTCGAGTTTGCCGGGGCGACGGTGGTGGTGACGCACCATGCGCCGTCAATCAAAAGCCTCAACAAATATGACCGCGAGAAACTCTCGTCAGCCTACGCCAGCAATCTTGAACATCTGGTGGACAAGACAACGCTATGGATCCATGGGCACACGCATGAGAGCGTGAATTACCTGGTTGGTCGCGGTGGCGTGGTGAGCAACCCCAGAGGATATGCCGGCGCAGGTGAAAACGAGTTTTTTGAGGAAGCGTTGGTGATCGATATTCCGGATCGGCAATTTCTTTGATGGAGAAAATTGGATGAAAGGAAACATCTTTTTCTGTGGCGATCTGCACGGCAAGTTCAGCTACCTGATCGCGGCTGTTTTGCTCCACAAACCGGATGCGGTGGTCTTGCTGGGCGACATCATGGGCGATTACGCCGAGCGCAGTCTCGACCAGGAGCTGGCTGCCATTCTGGATAAAACCGAAATCTGGTGGATTCATGGCAACCACGACACCGACCAGGCGCAGCCCTATGAGCTGCTGTTTGCATCATCCCTGGCGGATCGCAACCTGCATGGGCGAGTGGTTGAGGTAGCCGGCATTCGGATCGCGGGATTGGGTGGCGTGTTCCGTGGTCGCATCTGGTTTCCGCCGGAGGCGCCGCTGTTCCAGTCCTTCGATGATTACTTCGAGCAAGCGGAACACAAGCGACCGCGCAGGTTGCGCCAGACCAAAACACAGGCAAAGCTGCAGTCTTGCCAGCAGTCATCAGGGTTTTCGATGGCAACTACACAGGAAATTACCGAATGGAGCCACAACGAGGATCGCAAGCATTGCTCGTCAATCTTTCCGGCAGAGTATGAACGGCTGCTCATGGAACGCGCCGATGTGCTGGTGACCCATGAAGCGCCGGGCTGTCATCCCCATGGCTATGCGGCGCTGACGGAATTGGCGCAGGCGTTGGGTGTGCAGGCAAGCTTCCACGGGCATCAGCATGACAACCTGGATTACTCGGCACACCAGGTGCGGCTTGGGTTTGAGGCGCATGGGGTAGGGTTGCGCGGGATTAGCGATTTGAGTGGCAAGGTCATCGTGGCTGGTGATCTTGACCATGCGCGCACGAACCGGGGAAAGTAACGATGACCATTTGGCGTGTTGCCTCCGTGGAAGACCAACCAATCATGCAGCTGGATTGTTGGCGCGTGTATGAAGTCACTACAAAAGGGGAGCGGTCGCGGCATTTTGTGGGCATGTGTGCGTACGAGCACACCGGGCGCGTGTCGACGATGATTGTCGGTTTCGATAAGGGCGTTGGTGTAACCCAAAGCGGCAGGGTGTATCGGCTGCTTGGTGAACCGGGGTACAGCAGAGAAGCGGGTTATGTATGGTTCCGATGGAAAGAGACTTATGGCGCTACCGATGAAATTGATGTGACGCATGAATATGCGTGCATGACGACCAGGGACGATGAGTAAGGCGGACGCATGTCGGAACCGCAGCGGGAAAACTTTTAGGAGAACGAATGCGTATTCATGTTTTGAGTGATTTACATCTTGAATTTGCCGAGTATGAAGACCACACCGTCGAGTGCGATGTCATCGTGCTGGCGGGCGACATCCACCTCGGCACCGCAGGCATCGTATGGGCGCGGCAACGCTGGGCGGACAAGGAGATCATCTATGTCCCCGGCAATCACGAATACTACCGGTCGCAATTCGACCAAATGAATGAACAGTTTTCAGAGGCTGGCAAGCTTCACGGCGTGCATGTGCTCAACCGTGGTGAAGTCATCATTGGTGGTGTGCGGTTCCTGGGAGCTACTCTGTGGACTGACTTCGAGCTATTCGGTGAGGGAGAGAAGCCATGGGCGATGCGAGAATGCAGCAGCTATCTTGCCGATTTTCGGGCGATCCGTTACGGTAACAGGGTGTTTACACCGGAAGATTCGATCCATCTGCACCAGATGGACGCGGCATGGCTGGAATCAAAACTCAGGGAAGAACCATTCGATGGCAAGACCGTCGTCGTCACACACCATCTGCCATCGATGCAATCTGTGGCGGCTCGATACGCCAAGGAGCTGGCTTCGTCCGGATTTGCCTCTGATCTGTCTCGGCTGCTTGGATTGCCCGGGCTGTGGATCCACGGTCATACCCACGACAGTTTTGACTATGTCGAGGCGGGCACAAGGGTGATCTGCAACCCGCGCGGCTATGTAACTTATTGCGGGCAGGAGAACTATGATTTCGAACCGGCACTGGTGGTGGAGGTTTGAGGAAGCCAGGCAACGACTGGGTAAATTCGATGAACAGAAAATTGGACAAGCCATGCAATTGAAATTTTTAGATGACCGAATCAGCAGAATGGAAACTGCTGTCAAAATCAGACTCGGTCAATATAAAGACGGATCGCTGGCGATATTTCTCGCCTATGACACAGCAGATGAGGATGTAGAGATGTTGTGGGCATCCGCCACTCTTTTTCGTGGTATTCCGCTGGAAGACAAAAACACGGTCTACATCAAGGATGATGAGGAAAACGCGAGGATGGCAGATCTGCTCATCCGGAACGGCATTATTGAGAGGGAGCCTGTTTCTGATGACGGCTGTGAATGTCCGCTATATCGGCTGACACCGGAATTCACGGCGTATGCCTCCGCAAAGCTGGATAACGCTGAGGCTGGGATAATCAAATAATTTGGCTGCTGTTCATTGCGCCGAGTGATTTTGGGTATTAATCAGGGTGATGATCAAATGTATCTGACTTGGGGATCCACGGTCATACCACGACAGCTTTGACTATGCCGAGGCGGGGACGCGGGTGATTTGCAACCCGCGTGGTTATGTGACCTATCGCGGGCAGGAGAACCGAGAATTCAACCCGGCGCTGGTGGTGGGGGTTTGAGGGAAGGGTGATTTTTTTTGGGTCGATCAACTTGTCTCGATTACTCTCGCCACATCGCCACGGCACTCCGAGCACAAACCTACCAGCAACAAGTCGCCTGCTTTGACAGCCCCGGAGAAATTGGTAATCGTGACCTCATGGCGGCAATTCCCGCACCAGACATTCGAGAGTAGTGACTTTTTTGTATCGCTGGGAAAGGTTGACCAAAGCTTGGCTGCCGGTGCGGTAAATTTAGGGAGGGATTCAATAATCATAAGCTCACCCGATCAAAAATTGACTTTTGGGATGGTACACACGATAATAAACGTAGCTACGTTGTGGCTACGCAATACTCAAGGAGGTTGATATGTTAGCAATAAAATCTACTGATGTGCGCTCTCGTGTGGAGCCTGACCTTAAGGAAGATGCTACGCTGGTTTTAGCACAATGCGGGTTAAGTTTAAGTGATGGAATTCGCTTGTTCCTGCGCCAAGTGGTAGCGAAGCGCGGATTGCCTTTTGAGGTTAAAGTGCCTAACGATGAAACGATCGCTGCGATGAAAGAGGCTCGCCAAATTTCCAAAGTGCGTTTTAATACGGCAGAGGCATTACTTAATGACATTGAGAAAAACTGCCAGCCAAAAGCGCACTAATATTCCACGGAGAAGCGACTACACCAAGCCGTTTGAAAAGGACTGGGTAAAGCTGTCGCATTCTGGTCGGTATGACATGCGTCGTCTGAAAGAAGTGATGCTTTTGCTTGTTGCCAATAATGAACCGTTGCCACCAGAGTATCTCGATCATTCTTTGTCCGGTGATTGGCAAGATTTCCGGGAATGCCACATAGGTGGTGACTTTTTGCTGATTTATCAATTGCCGGATGCGTCATCTGTAATATTTACAAGAGCGGGGACGCATGCCGAACTCTTTTCCAAATAACATTTTTATTTTGATGTGCGTTGGCTCGGTGATTTCCTTGCCGGACTTTTGCCGGACTCAGTAGTGCATCGTTGTGCGCTGTTGTGCATGGTTGTAACGGAAGACCGCAGCGCAGGTCAATAAAATCAATATGTTACGTCTGATAGCTATTCTACGAACCAAGGGGTCGGGCGTTCGAATCGCTCCGGGCGCACCAGTAATTCAAAGGGTTAGGCAGAAATGCTTAGCCCTTTTTCTTTCCGTGGGGGCTTTTCGGGGGCTTTCATTTTCAAACTGTCCCGCCAAGCGAAGCGATGCAAAAGCGCTTCCCCTCACGTTTTACATCACCCCGCCGCATCCCTAACCACTCCCGCAATCCTCTCCGCACACTGTTTCACCAGCACTCCATCTTCGCCTTCCACCATCACGCGCAGCAACGGCTCGGTACCGGACGGGCGCAACAGCACGCGGCCTTTGCCGTCCAGCGCCTTTTCTGCATCAGACACTGCCGCTTTGACTTGGTCGTGGCCGAGGCAATCGACACCTTTTGTCACGCGCACGTTGACGAGTATCTGCGGGTACATCTGCAAATCACCCGCTGCTTCGGCAAGGGTCTGCTGCTTCATGCGCAGGGCGTGCAGTACTTGCAACGCCGAGACGATGCCGTCGCCAGTGCTGTGCTTGTCGAGGCAGATGATGTGACCGGAATTTTCACCGCCGAGCTGCCAGCCTTGCTGCTGCAACAATTCCATTACGTAGCGGTCGCCCACTTTGGCACGCAGAAATGGGATACCCAATCTTCGCATCGCATGTTCGAACGCCAGGTTGGTCATCAGCGTACCGACCACGCCGCCGTGCAGCCTGCCTAATTTTTGACGGTGCTTTGCAATCACATACAGCAACTGGTCGCCGTCGTAGAGTTTTCCAGACGCATCCGCCATCACCAGGCGGTCGCCATCGCCGTCCAGCGCGATGCCGATATCTGCTTTATGTTCAATCACGGCCTTTTGCAAATTCGCGGGTGCGGTCGCACCGTAGCCGTCGTTGATGTTCTTGCCATCCGGCTGTGCGCCGATGGCGATCACGTCCGCGCCGAGTTCGTGGAACACATGGCGCGCGATGTGGTACGTCGCGCCATGCGCGCTGTCCACCACGATCTTCAAGCCGCGCAGGTCAAGTTCGCATGGAAAAGTGCTCTTGCAAAATTCGATATAACGACCGACCGCATCGTCGATACGTTTGGCTTTACCCAGCCCGTCCGAGGCGTTGGTCTGCATCGGATTATCCAGTTCGGCTTCGATGGCGCGCTCGGTCTCATCGGGCAATTTGGTGCCGTTGCCGGAGAAAAACTTGATGCCGTTATCGTCGAAGGGGTTGTGCGAGGCGGAGATCACGATGCCGGCTTGCAGGCGCAATGCGCGCGTCAGGTAAGCCACCGCCGGGGTCGGTACCGGCCCGGCCAGGTAAACATCGACGCCCGCCGCGATCAAACCGGCTTCCAGCGCCGATTCCAGCATGTAGCCGGAGATGCGCGTGTCCTTGCCGATCAGCACGCCGGGACGTTCGCCGCGCATATCGTTGGAGCCTGCCAGCACCTTGCCTGCCGCATAGCCCAGATGCATCACGAATTGCGGCGTGATGGGGTGTTCGCCCACGCGTCCGCGCACTCCGTCGGTTCCGAAATATTTTCTGCTCACTCCATTGCTCCGTTCGCTCTAAATCGGACAAGTAGGTCGGGCTTAACCAGCGACTTGGCTGCCGTATTTTGGCGGTCTAGTCGAATGGCTATGCAAAGCTTGCCCGACGCGGTGGGCAGAGCCCACCCTACGCCGCTGTTTATAGTTTCACTGCATTCCAGATTTTCAGTGCATCCACAGTCTCGCGCACATCGTGCACGCGCACGATGGATGCGCCGTTCTGCACCGCGATCAGGGCCGCTGCCACGCTCGCCGCAACGCGGTCTCCCGCCTCCCGCCCGGTCAACGCGCCGAGCATCGATTTGCGCGACAATCCCGCCAGCACCGGCACACCCAGTTCGCGCAGTTTGTCCAAGCGGCGCAACAGGTCGAGATTATGCGCCAGCGTCTTGCCAAAGCCAAAGCCCGGATCGATCACGATATGCTCGCGCCTGATTCCGGCAGCCTCCGCCGCAGCGATGCGTTCGCGCAGGAACTCGCCTACCTCGGCGACGACATTCTGATATTGGGGTTGCGTCTGCATGGTCTGCGGGTTGCCCTGCTTGTGCATCAGGCATACAGCGACATTGCCGGTAGCGACCGCATTCATCGCGGCGGCATCTTGCAGTGCGTTGATATCGTTGACCATCTGCACGTCGGCGGCAATCGCCGCCTGCATCACCTGCGGCTTGCAGGTGTCTATTGAAATCGGCACCGGCGCACCGCGCAAGCCTTCGATAATCGGCAGCACGCGATCCAGTTCTTCCTGCACGCCGATCGGCTGCGCCCCCGGACGGGTCGATTCGCCGCCGATGTCGATTATATCCGCGCCTTCGGCGATGAGTTGCTGCGCATGTGCCAGTGCCGCATCGCGTTGAAAATGCTGTCCGCCATCGGAGAATGAATCAGGCGTAACATTGACAATGCCCATCACAAGAGGGCGGGAGAGATCGAACTGGAAGTTGCCACAGTGTAAAAACATTGGGGAAGGGAGAAGAGGGAAGGGGGAAGAGAGCGGTTTGCCCCTTCTCTCTTCCCCCTTCACCCTTCCCCGCCTTTCAGGTTTCCTGCGCGGGTTGCGTAGGTGTAGTAGCAGGCGCAGTCGGCGCAGTGTCCTGCGGCGGTTGCGGCGCCTGAGTGCTTTGGCTGGGCTTGGGCGGGCGCGGCGGGTTGCCGGACATGATGTCGTCGATTTGGTCGGCGTCGATGGTTTCCCATTCCAGCAGAGTCTTGGCCATGACCTCGATCTTGTCGCGGTTTTCCTCGATCAGGCGGCGCGCCAGCGCGTACTGCTGGTCGATGATGCGGCGGATCTCGGCATCCACCTGCTGCATGGTCGCCTCGGAGATGTTCTTGTGGGTGGTCACCGAACGCCCCAGAAATACCTCGCCCTCGTTTTCGCCATACACCATCGTGCCGAGCGCCTCGGACATGCCCCATTGGGTGACCATCTTGCGCGCCATGTCGGTGGCGCGTTCGAAATCGTTGGAAGCGCCGGTGGTCATCTGGTGCATGAAAATCTCTTCGGCGATACGCCCGCCGAACAATACCGCGATGGTGGACAGGATGCGCACCTTGTCCATGCTGTAGCGGTCTTCCGTCGGCAACTGCATGGTCAGGCCCAGCGCACGTCCGCGCGGGATGATGGTCACCTTGTGCACCGGGTCGGTCTTCGGCAGCAGCCTGGCCACTAACGCATGGCCGGACTCGTGGTAGGCGGTGTTGCGCCGCTCTTCCTCGGGCATCACCATGGAACGGCGTTCCGCTCCCATCATGATCTTGTCTTTGGCAGCCTCGAAATCATCCATATCGACGAAACGCTTGCCGCGTCGCGCCGCAAACAACGCGGCCTCATTGACCAGATTCGCCAGGTCGGCACCGGACATGCCCGGTGTGCCGCGCGCCAGAATATCGGCCTTCACGTCTGGGGCAACCGGCACCTTGCGCATATGCACCATCAGGATCTGCTCGCGACCGCGGATATCCGGCAGCGGCACCACGACCTGGCGGTCGAAGCGCCCCGGACGCAACAGCGCGGGGTCGAGCACGTCTGGTCGGTTGGTCGCGGCGATCACGATCACGCCGGAAGCGCCTTCAAAGCCGTCCATTTCCACCAGCAGCGCGTTCAGCGTCTGCTCGCGTTCGTCGTTGCCGCCGCCGAGGCCGGCGCCGCGCTGGCGGCCGACCGCGTCGATTTCATCGATGAACACGATGCACGGCGAATGTTTCTTGGCTTGTTCGAACATGTCGCGCACGCGTGCCGCGCCGACGCCGACAAACATTTCCACAAAGTCGGAACCGGAGATCGAGAAGAACGGTACCTTGGCTTCGCCGGCAATCGCTTTCGCCAGCAAGGTCTTGCCGGTGCCGGGGCTGCCTACCAGCAGTACACCGCGCGGAATGCGCCCGCCGAGGTTCTGGAATTTGGACGGGTCGCGCAGGAAGTCGACCAGCTCGGAGACTTCCTCCTTGGCCTCGTCGCAGCCCGCCACGTCGGCAAAGGTGAAGCGCTCCTTGTTTTCGTCCAGCATGCGCGCGCGCGACTTGCCGAACGAGAATGCGCCGCCCTTGCCGCCGCCCTGCATCTGGCGCATGAAGAATATCCACACGCCGATCAGCAAGATCATCGGGAACCAAGATACAAAAATATTCATCAGCAGGGATTGTTCTTCTTCCGGCTTGGCTTCGATTTTCACGCCATTCTTAAGCAGGTCGGAGACCATCCACAAGTCGCTCGGCGCATAGCTGGTGATAAGCTTGCCATCGGCAGTCGTCGCCTTCAGGATGCGCCCCTCGATGGTCACCTTGGTGATATGCCCCTGCTTCACTTCCTCGAGAAATTGCGAATAGTCGAGTTGCGACGGCGAAGCCTGCTGCTGGCGGGTGTTGAATTGGTTGAAAACGGTCATCAGCACCAAGGCGACGACCAACCAAATTGCAATGCTTTTAAACATGTTATTCAAAATAGCTCCTTAAGCGGCAACACAACGGCTGCCGAGGTCGTTCATTAGACTATGTATTGCCTGATTACTCAAGAGCATCCTAAGCCTGAGCCAAATGTAGGTCGGGCTTAACCAGCGACTTGGCTGCCGTATTTTGGCGGCCTAGTCGAATGGTTATGCAAAGCTCGCCCGACCGCTTCGACAAGCTCAGGACAGGCATGGTGGGCGAAGCCCACCCTACAGCTTTCCGGTGGCCAATAAATATAACTCGCTGCTCCGGTCGCGCGATGCCTTGGGTTTGCGCGTGGCCACTTTGGCGAAACGGCTGCGCATCAGCTTGTAAAACTCCTCGAATCCCTCGCCCTGAAAGACTTTGACGAGAAAGCTACCTGCCGGCTTCAGATGTTCGAGCGCAAATTCCATTGCCAGTTCCGCAAGATGCATCGCGCGCGCCTGATCTGCCGACGCTATGCCGCAGATATTGGGGGCCATGTCGGAAATTACAAGGTCGACCGGTTTGCCTTGCAGCAAACCTTCCAGCTGTTTCAGCACAGTATCGTCACGGAAATCACCCTGAATGAACTCCACCCCGGCCAGCGGATCGAGTGGCAGCAGATCCAGTGCGATTACCTTTCCGCTGCGCCCGACCTTGCCCGCTGCCACCTGCGACCAGCCGCCCGGGGTCGCGCCCAAGTCCACCACCACCGTGCCAGGTTTGAGCAGGCGGTCCTTGGCATCGATTTCCAGCAGCTTGTAAGCGGCGCGCGAGCGGTAACCTTCCTTTTGCGCGAGCTGCACAAAAGGGTCGTTGATATGTTCACGCATCCATTGTTTGCTGGTTTTGGAGGGCTTCATCGTTTAGAATTCGCGCCTTATACAAAAAAGGCCATTATGTTATCTCTTACCGTATCCGAACGCCTTGCCCTTAAGGGCCGCGCCCACGCCTTGAGCCCAACGGTGATGATAGGCAATGCGGGCCTGACCGAATCGGTATTAAAGGAAATCGCGGCGAGCCTGAAAATTCATGAACTCATCAAAATCCGGGTTATGGCAGAACGGCCGCAACGTGAAGCCATTCTGACGGAGATATGCACCCAATTAAACGCTGCGCCGGTGCAACATATCGGCAAGATTCTGGTGGTCTATCTACCCAACCCGGAGGTGCACCAGATCGAAATCAAGAAAATGCCGCGCCACAAGGGCAAAAAACCGCTGTCCAAGAAACAACTTGGAAATAGGGCAAGTGGAAAGTAGTGAGTAGTGAGTGGTGAGTAGGAACGCCACTTCCCACTTCCCACTTCCCACTTCCCACTTCCTACTCCCACAATTCAGATGTACTGAACATCCACCACTTCGTATTCCCTCACTCCCCCTGGAGCCTGCACTTCGGCGATATCGCCGCTGTATTTGCCGATCAGCGCACGCGCAATCGGTGAGCTGATCGAAATCTTGCGTTCCCTGATATTGGCCTCGTCATCGCCTACGATTTGATAGGTGACGACGTCGCCGTTATTGGTGTCTTCCAGTACCACGGTCGAACCGAACACGCAGCGGCCATCCGCATTGAGCGTCTTGGGATCGATGA
>Ga0209343_10002104_pt1 | contig 26015 bp, 22 predicted proteins | sample RifCSPlowO2_02_FD_184026 | JGI IMG/M metagenome (GOLD analysis project Ga0209343, IMG submission 184026) | Groundwater microbial communities from Rifle, Colorado - Rifle CSP2_plank lowO2_0.2 (SPAdes) (version 2) | ecosystem: Environmental > Aquatic > Deep subsurface > Groundwater | place... | reverse complement strand
AGTAATACTAGCAGTCCGTGGTAGAAATGCTGTTTTTCAAGCGGCGTTCAGCAGCTGACCCGGAGGCGGGCGCATCGGAACTCGGTCCGCAGAAGTTGCTGGCTGCCGATACGAGCTTTCCCAGAGGCTTTCCAGGGCCACCCCGACAGCGCAGAAGCAGAAAAACAGGCGGTTCACGAGGTCTGGCAGGCCGCGCGGCGTGCCCACGCCCGCTTCCCGGCGCAGAACCAGGCTCAGGTTGAACGCCGCGACGTGCAGCAGCAGTCGCTTCAAGATGTTCCGGTGTCCCCGCAGATGCGTCCGCCGCATCCCGCCCGTGTCGTAGACAGGGGCAAAGGTTCTCTCCAGCAACTCGCCCCGCCGCCGCAGTAACTGTTTCCCGTGCTCGCCCCGGATCCGCCGCCGATTGCCGTACACCGCCGCCTGTTCTCCCCGCTGGCCCTGCCAGTGTCGCCGCCCGCGTTGCGGTTCCGAGATGTAGGAGCGCACTCCGATCTCTCGCCAATCCTCCACCATTGCTCCGCTGTGATACCCCTTGTCCGCTACTACTTCTTCCAGTCCCTTCGCATTCATCTTCTCGTCTGCCGCCGCTTCTTTCCCCACCGCCTCCACTTGCTCTGCTGCTTCGATGAACGTTTCCTTCCCCGTCGTCGTGTCGCCCTGATCGGCTCCTTCGACCGTCACCGCCACCACCGCACCCGTCTCCAGGTCCACCGCGTGCTCCGCCTTGTGCGCCAGGTGCGTCCGCCCGTCCTTCCTCTTCGTGATCCGCGCCTCGGGATCGTGCGGGTTCACCCACTCCCGGTTCGATCCCTTCTTCTTCCGCTTCCGGTCCAACCGCGCCAGGTCTTCTCGCGTCGGCGTCTCGATCCCCGATTCCTGCGCCAGCTTGGTGAGAAACTCCTGGTAGCCCTCCCCGCTGTCTCGTCGCACGATGCTGCGCAACGCTGCATTCGCTTCCAGCGTCGTCGCGTCCATCCCCAGCGTCTTCCCCTTCCACAATCCCTTCCGCGCCAGCACGCCCAGCACCCAGGTGAACACTTCCCGGTGCGTCTCCACGTCGATCAGCCGCCGCGTTCGCGAGATCGTCGAGTGATCCGGCGGCGCTTCCTCCAGTCCGATCCGCAGAAACCGCCGCAGCCCCAGCGAATCGGCCGCCCGCCACGCGATCCCCCGCTCCGAGTCCAACCCCTCGAAGTACCCGATCAGCAGCAGCCGAAAGTACATCCCCGGAGCCAGGCTCGGTCGCCCCATCGTCGGCGCGTAGAATCGCCGGCACCGCGCCTCCACCAAGGCGTCGAACCCGGCCTCTTCCAGCAGTTGGTTCAATCGCTCCTAAAACCAATGTCCCGCAGACCGCGGCAACTCCGCCGTCGCGATCCACAACCCTTCCTGCCGTTCCCGTTGCTTGCGTGTTCCCATCGCCCTGCCGCCATGGTCCGGTCCCTCGTCCCAACGCGCAAGCAGATTCGTTCAAAAATCATCCCGCCGACCCACTTTCACCACGGGCGCGCTAGTGACGTTTCGTGTAAACGATCCCGCTGGTCTGATTAAGATTCAAGACCTGACGGGTATCAATGCCAGTCAGACCAATCTCATTATCAATATTTCCTGGCGCGCTCCGAACGGAAAGTACAACTATTTCCGAGCGCTGTACGTGAGCACTTCGGTGTCGCAGTGGACCTATCAAGTTCCGGTTCTGATTGGTGTGCCCTTGCAACTGTTCTTCTCCACGATTGCCCCCATGAAGATTTTGGACCAGGCGGGCCCGCCGCTTCCGCTGAGCACGTCAACCGGTTCCCTCCAGGCCAATGACACCAGCGGCGCAACGGTGAATCTTTCCGTGCAACCGTCATCGCAAGTGCAGACCGGAGCTGTGACGAATGGCGCCACCTTTCAGCGTGGCGTTGCGCCCGGCTCCATTGCCACCGTCTTTGACCAGGGAATTACGAGCGTTACCGGAATCTTCGAGGCGAAGTTGCTGCCCTTGCCGACCGAGATCAACGGGACCTCGGTAAGCATCAACGGCGCGCGCGTTCCGCTCTATGCCGTCGCTCGTGTGAATGGCCAGGAGCAGGTCAATTTTCAGGTCCCCTCCGGCTTGACGGCTCCTGGCATTTCCGTCGTGGTGACCAACAACGGCTCGGAACGCCCGGCGATTTCCTCGAACGTGTTCCCTGCGATGCCCGGCATCTTCACCGTAGACGGCAGACGGGGCGCCATCCAGCACGGCTCGGATTTTCGATTGGTGACATCTACCGATCCGGCCATCCGGGGCGAGCCGGTGGTGATCTATGCCACGGGCCTCGGTCCAGTGGACCCGGACCCCGGACCCGGTAATCCCGCCTCCGCGTCGCCTCCTTCGCTCAGCGTCTATCCCGTCTCTGCGACCGTGGGCGGCGTGAGGGCGCCGGTGTTTTTTTCCGGCCTGGCTCCCGGCTTCGTGGGACTCAACCAAGTCAACATTCAAGTCCCGCCCGACTCCCCCTTGGGCGATGTAGACGTGGTCCTTTCTGTGGTGATCGAAAACATCACCTTCTCCAGCCCGCCCGTCAAACTGTCCGTACAATAGATCACGACCCGCAGATGGACCTTCAGCAGCCGGGACGGTGTGCGGCTCCGATTGTTTCTCTTCGTAATCTACCTAATCTGCGGATAGTGATTCTACAGAAACGCGGCCATGAATTCGGCCTCGAGCCACAGCAGGGCTTCTTCGAGGTCGGGAGGCGTTTCGGCGAAGGCGATCCCGATGACTCCGGACTCGGTGCGGGCCACCCGCCCTTTGGCCTTGATCCCCAGCGGATACCCCTGGATGGAAAAAATGACGTCCAGCGGCTCTCCCACGGTGACCGCCGCGCGGCTCAAAAGCAGGATGCCTCCCGCGCCCACATCCACCAGACTGCCCGGAGCCTGGCCCGCGGCAGTGCGGAGGATTGCTTTGCCGTCAACGATATACCGCCGGTGTTGACGCCGTTCCGTCGTGACTGTGTGTACCATTGCCGGATCACCTCTCCCCGGTTTATCGGACGATCCCCCGGGAACAATAGGAATTTCTTGCGCCTCCCGGTCCGGGGTCAGCAGTTTGGAACCGCGCTTCCCTGGCGGGGGAGTGAGTAGTGAATAGTGAATGGTGGGTAGTGGTGGTTTCCACTCACCATTACTCACCACCCACCACATCACGGCATCTTTTCCGGTTGACAAACTGCCTCCATTCCTTCAATCCTTAAAGACTCAGGAGGGATTCGCCATCGCCCGTCGCCCGATTTCCAAACCCGCCCTGGTCGGGATCCTATTGGCTGTCTTCCTGCTCGGGCTGATTCTCTATGAGACGGTCGGGCTGGAGCAGTATGAGTGCGAAGTGTGCGTGGATTTCGAAGGGCGGAACAAATGCCTCACGGTCCAGGCGGATAACGAAGCCCTGGCCACCGCGACGGCCAAGGAAAACGCCTGCTCCTACGTCACCAACGGCCGCGCCGAAACCTTCCGCTGTAGCCAAACCCCACCCGCCAGCATCCGCTGTAAACGCCTGTAAGCAGAAGACAGAAGTCAGGAGCCAGAAGAAAAACCGTCCGGAGCTTCATTCTGACTACTGACTCCTGACTTCTGACTACTTGAAGGGGCACTGGCCGGTCTTGAGGTGGGACTCGAAGTCTTCCGGGAAAAGCCGCAGGGCGCTCACGAGGGGCGGGCCGGGCATCCCGATCAGGCTGCAAAAGCCCTTGCCTTTGTTGAACTCGAGCACGCGCGGGATTTGCTCGAGGGCTTGTCTCGCCACCTGGCCCTGGCGCGCCTTGTCGAGCGTGTTGGCGAGCATCGAAGTCTCCATGCGGCAGGCCGGGCATTGCCCGCAGCATTCCTTCTCAAAGAAGCGCGCGATTTCGAGCGCCGCCTCGACCATGCAGGTTCCCTCCGCGTAGCCGCGCATGACGCCGCAGCCGATGTTGGAACCGGCGGCCTGGAGCGATTCCGGGCTGAGCCGGCGGTCGGGATCGGGCAGCAGGAAGGCGCTCGAAGGCCCACCCGGCAGGATCGCCCGCAGCCGCGCTCCGTCTTTCAATCCCCCGGCCAGTTCTTCAATCAGCTCGCCCTCGCGGGCTCCGTAGGGCAATTCATAGACGCCCGGCCGCTGCCACTCCACGTTGATCGAATAGAGCATCGTGCCGGGGCTTTCCGCCGTCCCGAAGCTGCGAAACCACGCGGCGCCGTTCAAAATGATGGGCGGGAGATTCGCCAGCGTCTCGACGTTGTGGACCAGCGTCGGCTTGCCAAAAAGCCCGGCGGTGACGGGATAAGGCGGCTTCTGCCGCGGCAGCGGGGGTTTTCCCTCGAGCGATTCCAGCGCAGCCGTGTCTTCACCGGCCACGTAGGGAGTCGGCGCGGGCCGGCTCTCGACGGCGAGCGAAAACCTGGTTCCGAGAATGCCTTCGCCGAGCAATCCTGCCGCCGTCGCTTCCGCGAGGGCCTGGTCAATCCTTCGCCGGGCTTCTGCGTAGGTCTCGTTGGTATAGAAGAACGCCTTGCTGGCCCCGACCGCGTAAGCTGCAAGCAACACGCCTTCGAGCACCGCGTGGGGAACGCATTCGAGCAGCGTGCGGTCTTTGAACGAGCCAGGCTCATCTTCGCCGCCGTTGACGACGACATATTTCTGTTCGCCCTCGGCCTGCGCGCAGAGCGCCATCTTTCGCGAAGCGGGAAATCGCGCTCCGCCCCGCCCGGCCAGACCGGCGGCTTGAATCTCCTCGATAATCGAGGCCGGCTTGCCGCGCCCCAGCGCCAGGGCCAGCGCCCGGTATCCGCCGCGGCGGCGGTAGTCCTGGAACGTTTCTTTTGCCTGGGGGGAACCGGCGGGAAACAGGATGGTGGGAGGAGGCATCTGCTTTGCCAATTGGGAAAGAGAATTATACTTTTTGCGAACGAAAGCTGCCAGCCGGTGCGCTTTATGGTTATGGAATTAACGATTTATTGTCCTAGGAGTACTAATGGTACTGTATCATCCATAAGGCGGTATTGGGACTTGACTAAGTTTATTCACTCGGAGGAAACTTACTATGCGACTGGGCCGAGACGCTATGCGCCTCTTGCAGGGCCGAATGGCCCCGCCCCAGACGCTTTTCTTTTTTGTATCATTCTCTCTTTCCCGGAAACCAGAGTTCCTCCGATGCATCTTTGCTACATAGACGAAAGCGGCGTGCCTGAGCTTAATCGGGGAACGTCTCACTTCGTGCTGCTTGGTCTCTCTATCGAGGCGTGGGGCTGGACCCGCCAGGATCGCGCCGTTACGGGCGTTAAAAGAAAATTCGACCTTGCTGAGGCAGAAATTCATACCGGATGGATGACCAGGCGTTATCTTGAACAGGAAAGAATTCCAAACTTCCACACCCTCGATTGGCCCACCCGTCGCCTTCAGGTGAGACAGGAAAGAAGTGCGCAACTTATCAAAGAGGATGCTCTTAAGGGAAGCAATGCCGCCAGAGAACTGCGTAAAAATTACCGCAAGACAGATGCCTACGTCCATTTGACCCTGGAGGAGAGAAAGAATTGTTTGAGGGAACTCGCTGATTTAATTGGGGGATGGGGTAATACACGACTCTTCTGTGAATCTATAGATAAGACTTCATTCGGAGCAGTCCCACCAACGAATCCACCACGAGAGGAGGCATTTACGCAAGTTGTGACTCGCTTTGATAGATATTTGGGGAATGTTGGCGGACCGCAAACAGTCGGTTTACTCGCACATGATCACGATGAGACTTCCGCTGATCGTTTGACGCAACTGATGCGTCATTTTCATGTCAGTGGCACGATGTGGAGAAATATCACTCGAATCATCGAAACGCCATTTTTTGTGGATAGTAAATTAACTGTCGGCGTTCAACTAGCAGATTTATGTGCATATGCAACAAGACGTTTCTGCGAGAATAATGAAACAGACCTCTTCGACAGAATCTATCCTAGATTCGACCGCCATGGTGGAAGGGTCGTAGGAATAAGGCACTACGTGCGGGGTAGAAGCTGCACTTGCAGAATTTGCGCCGATCATTGGCCCACCTCCGCGACTGTGGCCATAACTTCCCCTCAGGCAAATTAGGACACTATCCGCTTTATCCAAAGAAGACCGCGGCGGTTTCGTACAATTCCGGGTCCACGGGGCGGGGGGATTTGGCGGCTTCGGCGAGGGGCACGGCAACGATCTGGTTGCCCCGCAGCGCCACCATCTTGCCGAAGTCCCCCTGGTGGGCCAGCGTCATGGCGGCCACGCCGAAGCGCGTCGCCAGGATGCGGTCAAAGGCGGTCGGCGAGCCGCCCCGCTGGATGTGCCCCAGGACGACGACGCGGGTTTCAAAGCCGGTTCGCGCTTCGATCTCCCGGGCCAGGAAGTTACTCACGCCCCCGAGTTGCACGTGCCCAAATTCATCCACGATCCGGCTTTGATGGATTTGCATTCCGCCTCCGCCCTCCTCGCCGGAGGGCAGCCGGGCCCCTTCGGCGACGACGACAATGCTGAAATCCTTCCCTCGTTCACTGCGCCTGCGGATGAGCGAACAGACTTGCTCGATGTCCACGGGGCGCTCCGGGATCAGGATCACGTCGGCACCGCCGGCCATCCCGGAGGCCACCGCGATCCAGCCCGAATCCCGCCCCATCACCTCGATCACCATGACGCGGTTGTGGGCCTCGGCCGTCGTGTGCAGGCGGTCTATGGCCTCGGTGGCGATGTTGACCGCCGTATCGAATCCGAAGCAGTAGTCCGTCCCGTACAAGTCGTTGTCAATCGTTTTGGGAACGCCTACGACGGAAACGCCCTGCTGGAAGAGGCGGTCGGCCACGCTCATCGTATCGTCGCCGCCCACCGCGATGAGCGCGTCCATTCCGTGCAGTTCGATGTTTTCCCGCAAGCGCGTGAGGCCGTCGGGACGTTTCAGGGGATTGGTGCGGGAGGTCCGCAGAATCGTGCCGCCGCGATAGAGGATTCCCGAGACGCGAATCAAGTCCAGAGGCTCGACGTTGTTCTCGAGCAGCCCCCGCCAGCCTTCCATGATGCCCAGGCTCTCCCAGCCGAGCGCGTCGGCCTTGCGCACCACGGCCCGGATCACCGCATTCAGGCCGGGACAATCGCCTCCTCCGGTTAGAATCCCCACTCGTTTCGCCATTGCCCCAGGCTCCTTTCGACTTTTCGACGGGCGGGACGGCCGCGCCCGCCCCTTCTTCCACCGGCTCCCCGCCCAACAGGACATGCTATGCCAATTCCCGGCCCGGAACAACCCGACCTCCCTGCCCTTCCCCACCGGCGCAACCGCATCCGGCGGGAGCCGATCTGGAGTCCGTGTCTCGAAGATGGCTTGTGGAGCAGCGCCAATGCTGTGGCCGGAAGCAAGCGAGAAGCGGAAAACGGAGGTAGAGGAAGCTAAAGAAGCAAAGGAGGCAAAGGATAGCTTCCTCTGCTTCGTTTGCCTCCTCTGTTTCCTTTGCTTCCAGTTAGGGGGAGGGGCCGTTCTGGGAACCAACCTACCCTTTTCGCAGCTCGCCCAGCACCAGGCGGGAGATTTCCTTGAGGGTCTCGAAGATGCCGACGCCTTTGTAGGCGACGGCCTCCACAATGGGTTCGTCCTTGCGGCGCAGTTCCTTGGCGAGGGCATCCACGGGGAGAACGTTCGGCAGGTCGCGCTTGTTCAACTGGAGCACGTAGGGGATTTTCATGAAGTCGTAGCCGTGCTCCTTCAGGTTGTCTTCCAGGTTCTCGATGCTCTCGATGTTGGCATCCATGCGCTCGGCCTGGGAGTCGGCGACGAAGACGACGCCGTCCACGCCGCGCAGGATGAGCTTGCGGCTGGCGTCGTAGAACACCTGCCCGGGGACCGTGTAGAGGTGGAAGCGCGTTTTGAAGCCGCGCACCGTGCCGAGATCGAGCGGCAGGAAGTCGAAGAAAAGCGTGCGGTCCGACTCCGTGGCGAGCGAGATCATCTTTCCCTTGCTCGGGGTCATTTCATAGACCTTTTCGAGGTTGGTCGTCTTTCCGCCAAGCCCAGCTCCGTAGTACACCAGCTTGCAGTTGATCTCCTTGGCGGCAAAATTGATAAAACTCACGGAAGTCTCCCGAAAAACCCAATTTGCTCCCAGCGTGCCCGCAGAGGCAATACATTCGCTTATACCACGGAGCGGCAAGAGGCACAAGAGGAAGGATGCGCCCGGCGGCGGGGGTTGTCCGAACCGCGAACAGAGCGGGGGTCCCCAGCGCGCCGCTTTCAGCGCGATGGGGTGGGCGCTAGGGAGCGGTGGCCGCCGGGCATTTGCACGATAATGAATCCATGCCACCGAAGCCCCCGAACCAAATGCCTCTGCGGATCCCTCTGCTGATCTATGACGGCGACTGCCCGTTCTGCCGCTTCTGGGTCGAGCGCTTGAAAAACCGGATCGGCACCGCCGTCTCCTTCGCGCCCTACCAGGAAGCCGCCCGCCAGTTTCCGGAAATCCCCTTGGAGCGGTTCCAAGCGGCGGCGCAGTTCCGCGACGCCGACGGGCATTTCTACAGCGGGGCCGAAGCGGTCTTCCGCGCCCTGGCCTGCGCGCCCGGAGCGAGCCGCCGCTGGCTCTTGTGGACCTACACGCACGTCCCGCCGTACGCGGTCGTCTCCGAAGCCATCTACCGATGGATTGCGCGGCACCGAGTAGGGCTTTACCGGCTGACGCGCTGGGTCTGGGGGGAACGCCTCGCGCCGCCGCGTTGACTCCCAAAGCATCCCCGGTTGCGAGCAGTTTCCTGTGTTAGAATATTGCCGTATTCCTATCACTAGGCAGGCGAACGCGACAGGAGGGACGCGCATGAGCGGCAGACGACGTTTTAGCTGGCGAAGCAGCGGCGCTTTACTTGGTTTGTTGGGGGCAGCCGCAGGGCTGCTGATTTTTGGAGACGCGACGACCGTGAACTGGAGGGCGGCTTCCGAAGCCGCGCTGCGAAAGCCCGCGGGCGGGCCGCAACTGGTCTCGGTCGAGCCGTTTCCCGCGATGGAAATGGAAGGGGAGATGTGCCAGTGGACTCCGGCGAGCGCCTCGGAGGGCTTGTTTGAGGCGCTCCAGCAGGGGTCGCTCACCCAGCCTGCCACTGCGCCGGCGCGGGCTTCCCAGGATGTGGACCGGGCTCCCGTCCGGCAGATCCGCGATACCTACGCCACCTACAGCGCCATTGCGCTCGATCTGAATACCAACGAGGTCTTCCTCCAGGATGAAAACCTGTTCGGGATCAAGGTGTTTGACCGCATGACCAGCACTCCGCCGGGAGCGCAGTTCAGCGAGCCGAAGCGCATGTTGGTCGGGGACAAGACCAAGCTCGAATTCAATTGCGGCCTCTACATAGACCCGAAGACCGGCGACATGTACTCCGTCAACAATGACACGACCGACATGCTGGTCATCTTCCCGCGAAACGCCGCAGGGGACATTCCTCCCGCCCGCACGCTCAAGACCCCCCACGGAACCTACGGGATCGCCGTGGACGAAGGCAAGCAGGAGATGTACCTCACCGTCGAGCACCAGAATTCCATCGTGGTCTACCGCAAGCTGGCGCAGGGAGACGAGAAACCTTTGCGCACGATCCAGGGCGGCGGCACGCAGATGGAAGATCCCCACGGAATCGCCCTGGACATCAAGAACCAATGGCTTTTTGTCGCCAATCACGGCAACGCCCGAGTGAGAGGCGCGGACGGGACGTACGGAAGATTTGATCCCCCGTCCATCACCGTTTACCCGCTTCAGTCGAGCGGTGAGGTGGCGCCGCTGCGGGTCATCGAGGGACCCAACACGCAGTTGAATTGGCCCGCCTCGCTGTTTATGGACGAGGAGCGCGGCGAACTCTACGTGGCGAATGACGCCAACGATTCCATCCTGGTCTTCCGGGCCACCGACAGCGGCAACGCCGCTCCTCTCCGCGTGGTCCGAGGACCGAAGACGCAGATCAAGAACCCCACCGGCGTCTACGTGGACTTCCAGAACAATGAGCTGTGGGTCTCCAACATGGGCAACCATCGCGCCACCGTCTACGAGCGGACGGCCAACGGCGACGCCCTGCCCAAGCGCGTGATCCGCAGCGCCCCCGCCGACAAGCTGGCGCTCGCCATCGGGAACCCCGGCGCGGTGGGATACGACAGCAAGCGGGATGAAATTCTGGTGCCGAACTGAGTGGCCCATCCGCAGATTGCGGCCTTTGCCAGGCTGGCAAAGGAGAATACCAAGCCCAACCGGCTGATCGCGGGACAGAAAACGCGGCTGAGCCGCACCATGCACGACATCCGCTATGATGCCGTCAACGACGAATTCTTCGTCACCAACCCCTTTGCCCGCGCCATCATGGTTTTCCGCGGCGGCGCGGACGGAGAGGAAGCCCCCATCCGCGTGATCCAAGGCCCCAAAACGCAGTTGGTCGGCGTGGACCGGCTCGACGTGGACACGGTTCACAACGAAATCTACGTCCCGAACGACGACTCGATTCTGGTCTTCGCCCGCAACGCCAGCGGCGACGTCGCACCGCTCCGGGTCCTGAAAGGGCCGGACACCGGACTCGACGCCGCGGGAACGCTCGCCGTGGACCCCATCAATAACGTGTTCGTGACCGCCCGCGATACGGTCCTGTCGGGGGAGGGAGCGCGGTCGAGGCTGCTGATCTTTGACCGCACCGCCAGCGGGAACACCAAACCGCTGCGGGTCATCTCCGGCCCCAAGACCGGCATTATCCGCGTCAACCAGCTCCAAATCTATGCCCCCAAAGGGTGGCTCGTCGCCACCATGCCGGGCTTCTATGACATGCAGGAGCCGGATGGAATTTTTGTCGGCATCTGGAGCGTTCACGACAACGGAGACGTGGCTCCGCGCTGGAAGATTGCAGGCCCCAAGAGCCTCATCCTGAAGCCGCGCGGCGTCGCCATCAATCCCAAAGACAAAGAAATTCTGGTGGCGGATATGCGGCAGAATGCCGTGCTGACGTATTATTTCCCGGAAATCTTTTAGACCCCGATTAGGGGTAGCCACGGCATACCTTATATGCCGTGGGTTTGTTCCGGAAAAAGCCCACGGCACACCAAACGTGCCGTGGCTACCCATTGTTGCTGTAGACTGTCCGGGAAAAGCCCCGAGAGGGGCGACCCGTGAATAGCCGTAGGTTTTAACCTACGGAACTAAAGCCAACCGAGGAGATTCAACCCCGTCAGGGGTTGCCCGGCAGGTCGTGATCGTCCGACCCCTTCGGGGCCGGGATCGTCTTGAGGAATCCGTTTCCGTGGGTTTCACCCACGGCTATTCACGGTGTTGCCCTTCAGGCAAGACAAAAGGTCACCGCATCCCGCCAAGCGGGACCGTGGCTGCGGACTCATCCATTCCCTGCAAGCAAAGCGTGAGTAGTTTCCACTGACCACTCACGATTCACCACTCACGGCCCGGTCATTCCTGGAAGGCGCGACGAATCTTCGGCAAGCTGTCCCGGAACTGGTCCTCGCAGATGTAATATTCCATCAACTCCCAGTTCGGTTTTAACTGGAAGATTTTCCTTCCGCCCCAGGGTTTGGTATAGGCCTTGGGGTCGTCGAAGAGGAAGTTGATCTCCAAAGAGTCGTGGCTCAGGCGCCGGATGCGCTCCACAATGCGCAGCGCGTCGGTATTGGGATGCCCGAGCGTATCGAGCCAGGTTTGGTCGTTTCCGATCAGCCCGACCGTCTCGACGACCAGCGTGTCTCCGTCCCACTGGCCCGTCGAATGCCCCATGTACGAGGGAGGCGTCCCAGCGGGGTGTTTGCGCCCATCCGTGAAAATTCGGCGCGACTGGTTTAACGCTTCAAACATCATAATCACGCGGCCGGGGGCTTGGACGATCTCGAGCGCAAAGGGGGTGGTGTAGATTCGCGGCATCCCGTGGGGCATGCAATACATAATCGGGTCCATGGTCTCGAGTCCGCGGTCCCGCACGCTCGCGGCGCCCTTGCGGGCGGCCTTGTAACGCTCCTGGGCCCAAGGCTGCATGGAAGGCTCCTCCAGCGAAAAACCGAAATTCGGAGCGCCCCCCGTTCCCAAACCGCCCCCCCTGCCGAGTCCGGGTCCGCCCAGATCAATTTCACCGATTCTCTCCCAAACCCCGGACAAATCCGCCGGAGCCTGTGCCGCTCCCGGCCGCGCCGGAGTCCGCGCCGCAGTCTGCGCCGAAGTCTGCGCCGAAGTCTGCGCAAGGATGCTCGGGGAAACGGCATTCACCGCCGCCAGCGCCACCACAGCAAGGACCGCACCCGTGATCCGCTTTCGCATTTCCAACTCTTCCCTCCTCCCCCCGCATCACTGCTTGGTTGCGAACGCCTCCGAGGCCGGCCTCGGGAAAAGGCTCCGCCCGGGGTGTCTTGCTTCAGGGAATTCCGGCCGGTTTGCCGCTCTTCATGTCCTGCAAAAAGCGCTCCTGCAAATGGTCTTCGCACACAATCAGTTCCGTCATTTCCCAGTTCGGTTTCAACTGGAAGACCTTCCTTGCGTTCCAGGGCTTGGTATAGGCTTTGGGGTCGTCAAAGGTGAAGTCAATCTGCAAGGTGTCAGGGCGGATGCGCCGGATGCGCTCCACGAAGCGCAGAGCGTCCGTAAACGGATGACCGAAAGAGTCTATCCAGAGAAAGCCGTCGAGGCTGAGGAGATTCTCTGTCTCCACGACGAGCGTGTCGCCATCCCACTTGCCGTGCGAGATCCCCATAAACGTGGGCTTCCACCCCTGGAGATGTTTTTTGCCATCCATGTAAATCCGGCGCACCTGATGATTCCTCTCGAAGAGCATGTACACCACTTGGCCGGGAACCTGAAGGATCTCAAAGGCGGAAATCGTATAGGATCGGGGCATGCCTTCCGGCAGACAATAGGGATACATGATGGGGTTGGTGGCATTGCTTCCGACCTCACTTGGCTCCAGGCCCTCGCGGTTGACCTTGTACCTCGCCGCCGCCCAGGGCTGCATGGGAGGTTCCTCTAACGTAAAGCCAAACCAAGGAACGATCCCGGCAGCGATATCTTTGGCAGCGGCCTCCGCGCCCGCATCGGGAGCAAAACCGACGGAGCGATTCCCGGTCCAAATTCCCGACAGGTCCGGGGCGGCCTGGGCTGCTCCCGGCCGCGGCCGCGCCGGGGTTTGCGCGAGCAGGCCGGGCCAGAAGGCGACCGCCGATGTAACAGCCAACGCCAGCAAGAATAGAAGAACCAGGAATCCCCGACTCGTCCGATCTGGGACTGTTCCCATGACTTCTCCTTTCGCTTCTGCCGAAAAATAAACGGCGTCACGAGGCTTTTGCGCTTTCCGCCGAGTTCGAGAGAGACGCTGCGTTCCGATCGCCCAGCCCGGCACGCAGACCCCTTCGTTTCCCCCTCTGGCTGCTGTTCCGCCTGAACCGAATTTGTATCGGGAATATCACGAGACAGGGCGGGTGTCAAGAAATAAATGAACCCCGCACCGGCTCCCGAAGCGCCCTCGCAGCGAATGGATGCCGGAAGCGCGAAAAACCCTTTCCTCTGTCCTGCCGCACAGGTATATTGGTAATTCGTCTTCGGGCGGATTCAATTTCAGCTTGGCATCGCGAAGGGAGCACTCACGAACATGGTGGAACGCAAAGGAGCGGTCACGTTGCGCGGCAATCCGATGACGCTGGTGGGGCCGGAGTTGAAGGCAGGCGAGAAGGCCCCGGACTTCAAGCTCGTCGGCAATGACATGAAGCCGGTCACGCTGGCGGACACGGCAGGCAAGGTCCGCATCATTGCCTCGGTGCCGTCGCTGGACACTCCGGTCTGCGACGCCGAGACCCGGCGCTTCAACGAAGAGGCCGGCCATCTCCCCGGCGTCGAGATTCTGACCGTGAGCGTAGACCTGCCCATGGCCCAGTCCCGGTGGTGCGGGGCGGCGGGCGTGAAGAGCGTGCGGACCCTTTCCGATTACCGCGACCGCGCCTTCGGAACCGCCTACGGCGTCCTGATCCAGGAAATCCTGCTCGATGCCCGCGCCGTCTTCGTGCTCGACAAGGACAACACCGTCCGCTACGTGGAGTACGTCAAAGAGGTCGCCGAACACCCCAATTACACCGCCGCCCTCGAGGCCGCGAAGAAACTGGCGTCTTCTTAGACCGTTCTCAGATTTGGCGTAGAGGGATGTGATTTCGTCAGGGCATGGCTTTAGCCATGCCGAAAAGTGGGCCTCTCGGAGCGGGCTTTAGCCCCTGAGGTTAGTCCCTCAGCCGTTCGACTTCGCTCACGGCCCTGAGCCTGTCGAAGGGCGGCTGAAGCCGCAAGGAAGAGGAATGGATGGGCACGCTTTACGGCACGACTGAAGTCGTGCCCTGACGGCTCCGCATACTCTACACCAATGCGGAAAATGCCCTAGGGTTTAGGAAGGCCTGGCAGGATTCGCGGCGCGCGCGCAATTTTCAAAGTACGGAATGACGCGGCGGATTCCTTCGCGCCGGCTGACCACGGGCCGCCAATGTAATTGAGCGACTGCTTTGCCGATGTCGGGCTTGCGCCGCCGCGGATCGTCGGTCGGGAGGGGCTGGAAGATGATCTGGCTGCGGCTGCCGGTCAGTTCGATCACTTCTTTCGCAACCTCCAAGATGGTCACCTCTTCCGGATTCCCCAGGTTCACCGGCCCGGCCTCGCTCGAGAGCAGGAGCCGGTAAAGACCCTCGACCATGTCGCTCACGTAGCAGAAACTTCGGGTTTGGCTGCCGTCGCCATAGACGGTCAGGGTCTGGTCGCGGAGCGCCTGCATCAGGAAATTCGGCAGCACCCGCCCGTCCTCCACCCGCATCCGCTCCCCATAGGTATTGAAGATGCGCGCAATCCGCACGGCCACGCCATGCTGCCGGGCGTAGGCCATCGTCACGGCTTCGGCGAACCGCTTGGCTTCATCGTAACAACTGCGCGGCCCGATGGGGTTCACGTGCCCCCAGTAGGACTCGACCTGGGGGCTGATCTCCGGGTCGCCGTACACCTCCGATGACGAGGTCACCAGAAACACGCTGCCGCAGGCGCGCGCCAGTTCCAGCGCCTGGCGCGTCCCCTCGGAACCGGCCCGGAGCGTTTCCATCGGATAGCGGGCGTAATCTACGGGGCTGGCCGGCGAGGCCAGGTGCAGGATGTAGTCGAGCGCCCCGGCCGGCTTGCTCCCCGGACCCGGAGCCGCTTTGCCGAGTCCCAGTGCCGACGTCAGTCCCGCCGGGTCGGCCACGTCTGCTTGGACAAACTGGAACCGGGGATTTCCGATCAAGTGCTCGATATTCTTCACACTGCCGGTGAGCAGGTTATCCAGACAGAGGACTTCGTGGCCTTCCGCGATCAGCCGATCGCAAACGTGCGAGCCGAGAAACCCCGCTCCCCCGGTTACGAGGCTGCGTGGTGCATTGGACTTGCGAGCCCCCGACACTTCCATCGCCACTTCCCTATTGCCCTCTCCCACAGGATATGAAAAAAGAGCGTGCCCACAGCATAAGAAACATGCCGTGGCTACGTCCTCGGATAAACGGGGGAGGAACGCGCATCCCGCTCACTTCAGCGCCACGACTCTGGCGGGGTCAACCCGTACCACGAGGTAGGTCATTGAAGGCGCTTCGACCTCGCTCCACCAATGGGGCGTGCCCGCCGGAATGATGACCACGTCGCCCTTGGCAATGCGGCGACTCACACCGCCCTGAATTCGGGAGCCGCTCACGCCGGGGCCGTTGATCCCCGTGACGGTCGCAGCGGCACTTTCACGTCTGTTCGGATCCACCAGACTGCCGCCCGTCACGAGCGTCCCGGCGCCCTCCATCATGTAGTAAACCTCCGTCACCTTGTCGTGGGAAGCGCTGCCTCCCTGCGCCGGCCCCAGCCGATAAACCAAACCGGCGCCGACATTGTGCCCCCCGGCATCCACCGTGCGAATCGGCGTGTCAACGACCGGCCTGGCACTGGCGATTTGCTCCTGGAGGATGGCCTGGATCGCGGCGGCCTTCACATCCGTCGCCGGAATAGGTTCCGCTGCCCCCTGTTGTGCGGCGGCGACCGACGCCGCACCCGTCCAAAGCGCGACCAAGAATAGAACACCTCGTAGAATTGTTCTCATTGCCTTCTCCTTTCAGCGTTCGTGGGAACCTTCGAGCGCCTGTTCTAGCGTCCCACGGAGATGTACTCGAAGCCCGCGGCGCGGACCGAAGCGGGGTCGTACAGATTGCGGCCATCGAGCAGGATGGGTACTTCCATCTGCTCGCGCAGGCGGGACAAGTCGAGTTTGCGGAATTCTTCCCATTCCGTGAGGATCAGCAGCGCGTGCGCGCCCCGGGCCGCTTCATCAGGAGAGGAACAATACCTCAACTTCCCCTCCTGTTCCGGAAACCGCTGCTGCATGTTGGGCATCGCGCGCGGGTCATAGAGTTGGAGGTTTGCTCCCTCGGCCAACAGGCTTTCGACGATCGGAATGCTGGGCGCTTCGCGGATGTCGTCGGTATTGGGCTTGAAGGCCAGCCCCAGCACGCCGATGATCTTGCCGCTCAGGACCCAGAGCGCCTGGCGTACTTTCTTCAAGAACAGTTCGGCGCGCTGTTGGTTGATCCGCTCGACTTCCTTGAGCAGCGCAAAATCCACGCCCTGCGTCTCCGCCAGACGCACGAAGGCGCGCAAATCCTTGGGCAGGCAATAGCCGCCGAAGCCGATGCCCGGGCGCAGGAAACCCATGCCGATGCGCGGGTCCCGGCCGATCCCCTCGACCACCTTGGTCACGTCGGCCCCCACGCGCTCGCAGAGGTCCGCGACCAGGTTGATGAAGGAAATCTTGGTGGCGAGAAACGCGTTGGCGGCGTGTTTGATCAGCTCCGCCGTGTTCAGGTCCGTCCGCAAAATGGGGCAGTGGAGCGGTTCATAGACGGCGCGCAGAATTTCCCAGGCCCGCTCGGACTCGACCCCGCAGACGATCCGGTCCGGATGAAAGAAATTGTGGAGCGCCTTGCCTTCCTGGAGGAACTCGGGATTGGAAGCCACGTCGAATTCGAGGCCCGGAGTCGTGGCAGGGTTACCTTGCGCCGCCTCGCTCCCTTCGCCAAGCACGGCCCGCTCCCTTACGGCCTGCCCCGGCTCGCCGTGGGTCGCGGCTCGGATCGGCTTGGCGGCCCGCTCGCTTGCGCTTCCTTCGGCTTCGCTCAGGACAGGCGCGGCTCGGACAGGGGAGGGTGGGAGGGACGCCCCCGTTGGCGTTTTGGCGTACCGCTCGATTGTTTTCTTGATCCACTGCGCCGTGATCACCGGCACGGTACTCTTTTCGACAATGAGCTTGTAGCCTTCGAGGTTCCGGGCGATGGTGCGGGCAACCGTCTCGACCTGGGAGAGGTCCGGCTCCCCGCTGGCTCGCTGCGGCGTGCCGACGCAGACAAACAGAACGTTCGCCGCACGGATGGCGGCGCTGCTATCCGCGATGGGAACAAAGCGGCCGCTCTGAAGGTGTTTCGACAACAACTCCTGGAGGCCCGGCTCATAAAACGGCGCGCGGCCTTGCTGAAGCGAGGCGATCTTGGCGGCGTCCTGGTCGGTGCCGAGGACCCGCCAGCCGAGTTCCGCCAGTCCCACCGCCGTAGGCAGGCCCACGTGACCCAGCCCCAAGACGGTGATGCGGATCATCAGGGTTGGAACTTCGTCAGCGAAGGTTCTCGGGTCCATGGGGCGACTGCTGTCTCCGATCCATTTCCGACTGCGAAAAACCGCAAGCCTATCTTAGCGGGTTGCCCGTAACTTCGTCCATTCCCCGCAGGGGGCAGGGTGCCAGGCGACACCGCGAATGCCGCTTTCCGCCGGGGCCTTACTCAAGGTCCTAGGAATCCTGTTTTGTTCGACTGGTGTACCATAGTGGAACCTTTCTTAGTTCCATTTCGGAAATATTTTGACAACGGATTGAAAATACAGGCATAATCAACTTTCTTTCAGTTCCTATTTAGGGACAAATATCCCCCTGTCGGTCTCACGACACCCCTGGCAGATAGCCCTGCCGGTAGCGATGGCGTTGGAAAGGAAAGGCCGTGGAACCAGGGACTGCGACACGAACGATCTTGCTCGAAGACTCCCTTGAAATCAGCGAGGACGCGGTCTATCGCGAATTGGACGGCGAGGCGGTCCTCCTGAACCTCGACACCGGGATCTATTTTGGCCTCAATGGGACGGGGACCCGGATCTGGAACCTCATCGCCCAGCATGGCACCTTGCAGAGGGTGTTGGATGCGATGGCCGAAGAGTACGATGCCTCCCCCCATTCCCTGGAGAACGATCTTCTCCAATTAGCCTGCCAATTGAGCGAAAAGGGACTGGTCCGCGTGGCCCAGATCCCGGATCGGGTTGGTGATGGGGAAACTCGCTAAGGCGCGGGATCTCTCCCGTGGAGAATGGCTGCTTCTTCTGCAATCGTCCGTCTTTCTGCCTGCCGTCCGCTGCGGCTTGAAGCTGCTGCCGTTCAAGACCGTGATGGCGCTGTTCGCCGGAAAGCAATCCCTGGACGCCCTGGACGGAAAGCGGGTCAGGAGTGACCGCATCCGGCCGGATCGGCTGGCCTATCTGGTGGAGGTGGCTTCGTGCCATCACTTCCTGAAACCCACTTGTCTGGAGAAGGCCCTGCTTCTCATCCGTATCTTGAGACAAAGAGGGCTGGAGGCAGACCTGCGAATCGGGACGGCGAAAACGGACGGGCGGTTCGAGGCGCACGCCTGGGTGGAACACCGCGGCCAGGTGCTCCTCGGAGGACCTGTGGAACGCTATTCGCCTCTGCTCCCCCTGGAAGCAACTCGGAGGCAGAGTCAATTGGCATGAGCGGAATTGCCGGTATCTACAACTTGGATGGCCGCCCCGTGGACGGCTCGCTTCTCCGCCGCATGACGGACGCGATGGCGCACCGCGGCCCGGATGGGACGGGGCACTGGGTGCGCGGCCCAGTCGCTCTCGGCCAGCGGATGCTCCACACGACTCCCGAGTCGCTTCTCGAACAGCAACCCTTGACCGACGAGAGCGGGACCCTTTGTCTGACGCTCGACGGACGGGTGGATAACCGCGCGGAGTTGCGGGCGGCCCTGGAAGCCAAGGGAGCCCGGGTCCGCGACACGACCGACGCCGAGCTGATCCTGCGTGCCTACGAGTGCTGGGGCGAAGAATGTCCCCAGAAGATCATCGGCGACTTTGCCTTCGCCATCTGGGACGGTCGAAACCAGCAGCTCTTCTGCGCCCGCGACGCCTTGGGAGTGCGTCCCTTTTACTACTACACCGGGGACCGTTTGGTGGCCTTCGCTTCCGACCCCGCCGCGATCTTCGCGCTTCCCGAGGTGGACACGAGATTGAACCTGGACGCTCTGGCCGATTATCTAGTCAACAACCTCGCCGATTCCGAGCCGACCGAGTTCGAGCAGCTCTACCGGCTCCGCCCGGCCCATAGCCTTTCGGTCCAAGGAAGCTCCATCCGGAAACGGCAGTATTGGGACGTAGACCCCAATCGCGTGCTCGAATGGAAGAATCCGGAACGATACGAGGAGGCCTTCCAGGAAGTTTTCAACACCGCCGTAAGAGCCTGTTTACGGAGCCTTGGAAGCCCGGGCGTGGTGGTGAGCGGAGGCTTGGATTCCTCTTCCATTCTGTGCTGGATGGAAGACCTCAAAGCGCGCGGGGAAACGGGAGCAGAGATCAAAGGATACTCGGCCGTTTTTGACCGTCAGGCATACGATGAGAGCCATTACGTGCGCTCGATTCAAGAGCGCTGGGGGACCCCCATTCACTTTTGCCGCCCGGAGCCGCCCACTCCCTTGTGGGGATTAGCGGAAGCGCGGCGCGGAAACACCCAGCCGATGTCCACGCCCATGGCCTACCTGGTCCAATCGTTGCTGGATTCGGCTGCCAGCGACGGGAGGCGAGTTGTGTTGGCGGGGGTCGGGGGCGACGACTTCATGGATGCACCCACGAACCTGGCTGCGGCATTATTCACTTCTGGCCGCGTGGGCGCAGCCTGGGACTACACGGTGGCGCTGGCCAGGTTTCATTCCGTTTCGGTTCGGCGCGCAGTTCTTCTCTGTCTGGTCCAACCGCTGCTGTCCCAGCTTTTGCCGTCGGGAATCAAGAAGGCTTACCGCAGCGTGCGGCCGGGAGTGAGTTGTTCGTGGCTGCGCCAGCCGTATCTGGGGAGGGTTCTGGAACGAAAGCGGAGCTTGCCCTGGCACCTGCGGGGGAGGAAATTTACCAACGCCGGACGCCGGTCCGCGTACAACATCATTCACAGCGGCTACCGAATTCGGGCGTTGGAAAATTGGGACCGTCTGGCAGCAGTCGCCGGCGCCGGCGTCGAGGTACGCCACCCGTTTTGTGATCGCCGCCTGGTGGAGTTCGCTTCCGCCGTTCCCGATACCGAAATGGTCCGCGGAGGCGAGCCAAAAGGGTTGTTGCGGGCCGCCCTCGGCTCTCGTTTGCCGGACCTGGTCCGGCATCGAAGAGGCAAAGCGGATTTTGCCACTCTCATGAATCAGCGCTTGATTTTCGACGATGCCGATGCGATCATGTCTTTGCTGGCTGGTTCTCGTTTGGAAGAAATCGGACTCGTAGATGGAAAACGGGCACGGCAACACTATGACACCTATCGAAAGTGCTATGCCCAACGCTTAGCTGCCAAACAGGCTGTCGATTCCGTCTGGCAATTACCCAGCCTGGAAGGCTGGCTACAGGAGGAGTATAAATTCAATGCAAACAGATCGGATCGGTGCGGACTCAAAGGCGAACGGAGAACAGGACGGGTCCATCTTGGTCAAGCGGCCATATCAAACACCTAGCCTGGTTTGCTTTGGTTCTGTCCAGGATTTGACGCAAGGCACGAGCATCAAGAGCGGAGATGCCGGGACGAATACAATGGTGTAGAGGCTTGGACTCGCATCGGCTCTATGGGATAGGGATCGAGTTTCCCGATGCGATCGGGAATGGCCTCCCGAGGTCGCGCGGGGCCGCCTTGTTGCGTGTCCTGGTGTCGTCCCGCGAACTTTGGAACAGTGGTGAAAATGGAATCCAGTGGTTCCACTCCTGGTACACGCGGGAAGGCTCCTGTTGGTTGTCCGCCGGCCAGCGGGACGACGGATGGTATCTCCTCCACTCCCAGGAAACGGACTTCGTAGTCGCCCCCGGAGGCGAGCAGATTTACTTCCACACTTCCGCCGGCCACCCGGTTGAGGTCAGCCGGCAGTTCCTCCTGAACCAGGTCATCCCCATGGTGATGAACCTCCGGGGTACCGAGGTTATCCACGCCAGCAGCGTTTTAACTTCTCAAGGAGCGATCGTCTTCGTGGGGAACGGCGGCTATGGCAAGTCCACGCTGGCCGCCTCCCTCATTCGGGAACAATCCCCCCTCCTCTCGGACGACGCGGTTCCGCTCGTGGTCCGCGGGCAGCAGGCTTGGACGAGCAGTGGGCCGCCAGAGATGGGGCTTTGGCCGCGCGCCCGGCGGCTTCTCAACCGGAATGACGATTCGCCAAACAAGCTCTTGGTTCCGCTCAGAGCCTGTGAACATCAAGAGGGCGAGTTTCCCCTGGCCCGGATTTATTTTCTCCAGCCCTCCGATCGAGTCCGGAACGTGGCAGTGAAGCCCGCGAGTGGGCCGGAAGCTTTCGCAGAACTGGTTCGAGCCTCGCATCGGCTGGATTTGACCGATCGCCGCATGTTAGAACGCCAAGTCAACACACTCCATCAAGTTGCTTCCCTGGTCAGCGCCCGAACGTTGGAGTACCCTGTGGGAGTTCCCGATCCTGACCCACTGCGCACCGCAGTTCTTTCCGATCTGACGTAACCTTCCTAAGGCGGGGAATGGCGGCACCCAAGAAAAGCGGGGCGTGTCATTGATTGTAGACGAACACCGACAATATTTGGAGGATCAGGCCCGGGTCTCCGCCTATCGCGAGGCCATCGGCGAAGTGGTGCGACCGGGCGGTGTCGTTCTGGACCTCGGTTCGGGGACAGGCATCCTGGGCCTGCTGGCCTGCCGGGCCGGAGCGGGGCGAGTCTATTCGATCGAAGAAGGCGGCATGATCGGGCTTGCCCGGGAGGTGAGCCGGGCCAATGGGTTCGAGGGCCGGATGGTGTTCGTCAAGGGCCATTCGACGCGGGTGGACTTGCCGGAAAAAGTGGATGTCGTGGTCTGCGACCAGATCGGGCGGTTCGGGTTCGAGGCCGGCATCCTCCAGGTCTTCGAGGACGCGCGCCGGCGTTTCCTGAAACCGGGCGGTTCCCTCATCCCCTCCCGGATTGAACTGGCCGTAGCCCCGGTGGAGTGTCCGGAGGTCTGGTCGCAAGTGGAATTCTGGAACAGTTGCCCGGCAGGATTCGACTTCCGGCCGGCGCGGCAATGGGCTGCCAACACCGGGTATCCGGTCGAGTTTGCTGCCGAACAGATCCTCGGAGATCCCGGAACTCTCACTTTCCTTAACCTCCCGGAGGCCACCGCGGCCCCGTTTCGGGGCGAAGCCTGCGTGGTGGCGAACAAACGCGGGACGCTGCATGGGATTGGCGGCTGGTTCACGGCGCAGCTCTCGCCTTCGGTCACGATGACCAATTCCCCGCTCTCGGCGGACCGCATCAAGCGGAGAAACGTTTTCTTTCCCATTGACCGTCCCGTGGAGCTGGCCCCGGGGGACTGCGTTCGCGCGCGCCTCCGGATTGTTCCCAGCGAGTTGATCGTAACGTGGAAGGTGGAAGTGCTGGAAGGCAGCCAAGGCCAGAACGGGGCTTCGCCGAAGGCGCGCTTCAGCCATTCGACATTGCGAGGGATGCTCCCGACCAAAGAGGATCTCGAACGGACCCAGCCGCAATTCGTCCCCAAGCTGTCGTCCTGGGGAAAAGCGCGCCGCTCGATCCTGGAACTCTGCGACGGGAACCGCCCCCTTTCCGAAATCGAGCAGGAAGTCTACCGCCGCCATGCAGACCTGTTCCGCTCGCCCGGTGAAGCGGCAGCCTTTGTCGCCAAGGTCATTAACCGCTATTCGCTGTAACTCAATCACGCCGATTTGATTGCCACTTTGGATTCTTCGCCGAAAAGGCGAAGCGCATCGGTTGCTTCCGACGGAGGGACGCGCGGTCACTCCCGGCTCTCCGCCGGTCTTACTTCCACCGCATCCGGACTCCGGCTGCGCTGGCGCGCCAGAGCCGCAGCAGTGCCCGCGATCCAGGAGAAAATGAACGCATTCGCGGGGATTTGCAGATTGAAGTCCGTGACGCTGTGCAGGAGGATTGCCGCCATCGCTCCCGCACATCCCGCCGCCAGGATTTTCTCTCGGGCCCGCTCCAGAACCAGAGTCCGCTGCGCCACCCGAATGACCAGCACCCATAAACTGCCAAAGAGCAACGCCGCTCCGGGAATGCCGATCTCGGCGGCGAACTCCAGGTAATCGCTGTGGGCGTGCTCGTACACTCCGGAGAACCGCGAAGTCTGGTAGTGCTGGTTCGCCCATCGGTAGGTGCCCAGGCCGGTCCCGGCTGCGGGATAATCCCGAACCAGCGCCACCGTGTCCTGCCAAACCGGGAGGCGGTCTTCTTCGAGAGGTCCAGGCCGGCCTAAATCCTCAAATCGCTCGATGACGGGGTTCAAACCGATCCACACCGAATAGGCAACGGGCACCGACAATATCAAAACCAGGACGAGGAGCACGGAGCGGCGTCGCGTCTGCAAGAATGCAATGGCGCCGACCACGAGCATTCCGACGACGCCGGCGGTGATCCCCATCCGGGAGCGCGAAAAAACCAGTCCGACCGAGAGCAGAGCAAACAGAACGAGGTTCAGCAGAAGGCGAGACGACAAAGGGGAAACAACCAAGTCAATCCACGGCGACCGGCGACGGCTTCCGGCTGCCCATCGGACAAACAGGATTTCCGCCAGAAGAAACGGCGCGACCATTTCCAGAAGGCCGGCGAAGTGGTTCCGGTTGACATACGTTCCGGTGGCCTCGAACGCCGGGATCCACCGGGCGTATCGGAAGACATACTGCCAGCCGGTGAGATATTGGATTCCGCCGAAAACCGCCTCCAGCACGCCGATGCTCACCAGCGTGCCCTTCAGCCCGAAGGCGATTCCCCGGGACCGATACACCTCAAACGCGAGCAAGAACACGAGGAGGTAGCAGACCAGCCGCAGCAGAGCCAGCTTCGTATCGTACGGACTGACGGAAAGAGCGAGCGTGTCCGCAAGGGAACCGAAGGGAGCCAGAAGGGCTTCGGCCAGACGGACTCGAGCCGGAGAAATGGCCGCTGCCCAGGAATGGGGCAACGGAATCAGTTGCGCGAGCGGGAGGAAGAGAAGCCCGCACAACACGCCTAGAATGGGGCGGGATACGGGGGGGAACCCCCGCCGCCAGAAGGTGAGGGTGGCTACAATCAACACGCCAGCTTGGGCGGGAGCAAACGCCAGCGTTTCCACGCCGCCCAGCGCCAACACGCTGGCCACCGCCCCCAACCCGAGTACGATCCCGACCAGCAACATTCAGGCAGACTTTTCCGATTGGACTTGGAAAAACTTTTCTTTGCACTCCCGCGAGCAGAAGTGAAGCTCTTCACCCCGGTACCGCGACCGTATGGAGAGTTCCGGGGAAACGTACATGCCGCATTGGGGGTCTTTCCTGAGCTCGCGCGGCACCATGCGGGGCTCGGACGGACCAGCGACTCCAGGCCCTGTTCCCGCCCGCAGAAAACGAACCCAGCCCGTCACCATCCGCCACACAAAGCGGACCAGCGACAAAACAAGCAGAATCGCCAGAAACCCGATCAGCACCCGGACCATTTTCTGTCCCTTCCCACGTGTTCCCAGCGCCTCGTCGCGAACGCCCGGTTGTGTTTCCAGCCTCAGGATGGTTCCGGTTGGCGGGCGCCTCCCGGAGTAAAAAAGAAAAGCCGCCGGCCCGTCCCGCAAAGCGGGACCAACCAGCGGCGCTTCCGGGAACCGGCGTCTGGGGCCGCTATCGTCTGCGCTGCTGCTGCTGTCCCGAAGATCCTCCCACCTGCGTGGTGACGGACCCGGAAATGGTTTCCAGCAGACTCTTGGCGGCAGCGGCATTGGGGCCGGTCGGCGCCAACTGGATGTACTTCTCGAGCGCTTCCTTGGTTCCCGGCGCGGGCACAATAGCGCCCGTGCTGGGATCTACGGAAGCCATTCCGGTCAGCGTAACACCCAACTGGAAATACGCATCCGCAAAGTTCGGGTCAGCTTCCGTGGCTTTCTTGAAAGCCTCGGTAGCCTCCTTAATGTGGTTGGTATTGATGAGCACCGCGCCCAGGTTGAAGAAGTAGCGGCCGCCGTTCGGCGGATCGAGCTCCGCCGCCTTCACCAACTCCGCCTGCGCCTCCTGGAGCTTCCCTGAATTGGCCAGCGCGAGGGCAAAGTTATTGTGATAGGAGGCGTCGTCGGCCTTCATGGTGAGAGCCTTTTGATAGGCCTCCATGGACTTCTCATACAATTGCTTCTTTTCGTCCCCCCGGGCCGCTGCGGCTTTCCCGCCGTAGGCCTCGCCGAGTTGCGCAAAGACCACGTGCTGCGTGGGGTCCACTTCGGCCGCCGCCGTCAAGTCGGTAATGGCCTGATCGTAGTTCTTGGCCTTCATCGCCTCCATGCCGGACTCAAACTTGCCGGTGAGTGCTTGGCGCTTCTTGATTTGCTCATCGCGCTCTTTGGCCGCCGCCTGGATTTGCGCCATTTGCTCTTCGCTCAGCTTCGGAGCGTTGGCTCCCCCCTGGACTTGTATTCCTTCCGCAGCGGCTTGGGCCCGCATGACTTCCTGCTGGAGGTCAATCTCTACGCTGGCCGGTTCGCTCATCCGGGTCTGGATGCCGCCGATCTTGAACTCCTGGCCGTTCTTCCGCTTGACGCTGACGCTGAAACGCCCCAGCGGCAGGCCGGCATGGAAAAACTTGCCGTTCCGGTCGGTCTTCACCTCGTAGTGCCCCCGGATGTCCTCGCGGTCAATGGAAACGACGGCGTTGGCAAACGGTTTGCCGTCTTCGTCCTT
>Ga0209343_10002102_pt1 | contig 26038 bp, 29 predicted proteins | sample RifCSPlowO2_02_FD_184026 | JGI IMG/M metagenome (GOLD analysis project Ga0209343, IMG submission 184026) | Groundwater microbial communities from Rifle, Colorado - Rifle CSP2_plank lowO2_0.2 (SPAdes) (version 2) | ecosystem: Environmental > Aquatic > Deep subsurface > Groundwater | place... | reverse complement strand
CATGATGTATCAGGTTTACAATGAAAGCCTCCTGATAGTGTTTTCTAACATCGTGTTTATTTTCGGTAAATCAGAATTTTCAAGCATTAGAGATATTTCTGTACACCCCAGCAGAATTATTAATTTGAGATAAAATTTTCCGGTTGACTCAGGATCGATACCACCAAGCATGCCAATCCGTGTCATAGCAATTCACCTCGTAGTGGTTTGATGATATTATTTAAAACTAATGATACAGACCTTTTTTTCATCCATCTTTCTGAAAGATGAAGGTATTCCTCTGTCTGGTTGCCTAAAGCTTCTGCTGCTGCATTTCCCATTTGACAGAAATACATGTTTGCATTCTTTGGTCCAAGCATAAGCCTTGCTTTAATTGTATACAATTCGTCATCTATCATAATTCTTTGACCACCTTTCCTGTCTGTCGGTACATAATGAACTACAGATACAGGGTATCTTGTTCCTAAAGAATATGCAGGTGAAAGGTAATAATAATCCAAATATATTCCTATGATCTCTGCTATTGAATCATACTGCAATTCTTTTTCAGGACCCACCTTTGCTTCAAATCCATTTTCAGCCATGAAACGCATACACGCAAGTTCATTCAGTGCATATCTCATAGGATCTGGATCATTTCTTCTTTTTTCAGGTACTGTTTCAAATAACTCTTTATGTAAACCATTACACGTGTTTCTCATATCTTCATGGATATCTCTATACGCAGAGCCATGCATAAAATCAGAGCATAGCATTGTTCTATAGTCTATATCATAAACTAACGACAATCTATCAAACATTTTCTGAAGTTCTGATGTATATTTTTTTACATTTTCTGGATTCATTCCATTCATTATCTGAAATTCATCAGCTATTAGTATTGTCAACGGAACATCTCTTCCTGTTAAGGCTATCTGTACCATATCTATAGGAATCCTGTCGTAAGGCGGTATGCCTATGAATGACCTTTTGTTTTCATACCTTTCTGTTTTGCTCATAAGCAATGAGTTATACATCTTAAATCATCTCCGTAGATTTCAGAGCATAAACCTTATTGCGCATATCAGAGAAAGAGTTGTTTTCAATAATAAGTCCGCTATGTATTAATGATTTTAATATATATTTCACAGTTCTTGCAGATAATCCGGTTTTTTCGCGTATCTGTTTTTGATTGAGACATCTGTGTTGTACAAAAAGTCGGGCAATAGTTTTTTCAGAGCCAGGGACAATTCCCCAAAAAGTCAGAACTAGTTCTGCCATTTTTACTTAGATTAATCTGGGCATCAAAGCCCTGTTCCATTGGTACGGCATCATCTCACCTTTTTTCTTTACTATACCATCTTCGACAAAGTATATAAAATCAGCTGATATGTGCAATATATTGTGAATTATGAAATATAAGTCATGCAATTATATATATAAAGTTTTCTTTACAAAATCTATTGATAACTGCATAATTTTATTTTGCATTCAAAATACCATGGTATTTTATTTAGGAGAGTTTTCAAAATGGCGAAAGACAAAACAGCGCTTATCAGGGAATTGATGAATAAACCCGAATTTATTCGGAATATAGGTATTGCAGCTCACATTGACCATGGTAAAACAACATTAACAGATTCACTAGTAGCTGGAGCTGGAATGATGTCAGAAGAACTAGCTGGAAAACAGTTATTTACAGATTTTGATAAGCAGGAACAGGAGAGGGGAATCACAATTTTCTCTGCCAATGTTTCAATGGTTCATGAATTTGATGACAACGACTATCTTATTAACTTAATTGATACACCCGGCCATGTTGATTTTGGTGGTGATGTTACCAGAGCAATGAGAGCTGTGGATGGCGCTGTTATTCTGGCATGTGCTGTAGAGGGTTGTATGCCTCAGACTGAAACTGTTATAAGACAGGCATTAAAAGAGCGGGTAAAGCCTGTTTTATTTATCAATAAAGTTGACAGACTTATCAGAGAGCTGAAGTTGACACCGGAACAAATGCAGGAAAGATTTATGAATATAATTAAAAATGTAAATCAGCTGATCCAAAAATATGTTGAAAAAGAATACCAGGAAAAATGGCTTGTCCGTGTTGAAGACGGTTCGGTTGCTTTTGGTTCTGCTTATAAAAAATGGGCGATTTCAGTTCCTTATATGATGAAGAATAAGATAACATTCAGAGACATTATTGAGTATTGTTCAACAGAAAAGGATGATGAACTTTCGAAAAGAGCGCCGCTGCACAAGATTCTTTTGAACATGGTTATAAAACATCTTCCATCTCCGGATGTATCACAAAGATACAGGATTCCTAAGATATGGAAAGGTGATATAGATTCTGACATAGGAAAAAGTATGATTAACATGGATACAAATGGGAAACTTGTTATGGTGGTTACAAAAGTTATACCAGATCCGCATGCAGGTATTATTGCAACTGCCCGTGTATTCTGTGGAAAAATCACCAAAGGCGAAGAAGTAAAATTAATTACAAATCACGTAATCCGGAGAGTTCAGCAGGTTTCAGTTTATAAAGGTCCGCAAAGAATTCAAATGGAAAGCATTCCAGCTGGAAATATCGTTGGACTTGTAGGATTGGCTGAAGCTTCTTCCGGCGAAACAATCTGCGAAAAAGATTTTGATATTCATCCCTTTGAAAGCATAAAACATATATTTGATCCGGTTGTTACAAAAAGCATTGAGCCTGCTGATCCCAAGGACCTTCCAAAATTAATTACATTTCTCAAGCAGGTTTCAAGAGAGGATCCGACACTCGCAGTCAGTATTAATGAAGAAACCGGTGAATATCTAGTTTCCGGATTAGGTGAATTGCACATTGACGCAAAAATCGAGAGACCTTTAATAGAAAAAGGAATTGATGTCAAGGCATCACAGCCTATAGTTGTCTACAGGGAAACTGTAAGAGAGCAAAGCCCGGAAATTGAAGGAAAATCCAGTAATAAGCACAATAGGTTTTATCTTACAATTGAACCCATGGAATCTGAATTATATGATGCATTAGCACAGGGAAAAATTGACTGGGATATGTTTAAAAAAGACCCGAAAAAAGCTTCACCTTTGCTTCAAGAACATGGGTTGGGAAAAGAAGAATCCAAAAAAGTTGTTACAATCTACAATCGAAACATACTAATAGATGCAACAAAAGGCATACAATATCTTAATGAAACAATGGAACTTATTACAGAAGCTTTCAAGCGCTTTTGTGATACAGGCCCGCTGGGACGTGAGCCGTGTTCAAACCTGAAGATAAAATTATGGGATGCCAAGCTTCATGAAGATGCTATTCACCGCGGTCCAGCACAGGTTATACCTGCTATAAAACAAGCACTGGAAGAATGCATGTTTAAGGCAAAGCCTACATTACTTGAGCCTGTACAAACTATCAGGCTGGATTCTCCAGAAGAAATGATGGGAAATGCAATGAATCAGGTTCAAAACAGGCGAGGCCAGATTTTGGATACAACTGTTGAATTGGGTGCAGCCATAATACATGCAAAAATTCCTGTTGCAGAAATGTTCGGATTTGAAGCTGCATTGAAAAGCGCAACAGGCGGCAAAGGATTTTATTCATTAGTTGATGTTACATTTGAAAAAATTCCTGAAGAATTAAAACAGCAGGCAGTTAAAAGAATTAGGGACAGAAAAGGACTACGAGTTGAAGCAGAGAGCGAAGAATAATACAAAAATCACAGTGTTAGATGCCGTTGATTCTTTGTTTATTAGCCCGATGATAAGCTGATTTCATAGACTTTGAAAAATTATTTACCCGCCTATTTTTCCATCATCATTTAAATCATATTTTCCAGGTACATTAATGATTTCACCGGGTTGAATTTTTTTAACACTCGCCTTATCAAGTCCTGTTTTCCTCATTATTTCATCTGTCATTTTCAAAACCCGAAGCTCTTCTTCCTGCGTTCTTCTTCTGCCAAGATATTCCTGACTAAGATCAAGTTCATCAACAACATGACCATATATTGTATCTTTTTCTCCTAATTCAAGTGTAGCTGTCATCTGCTGGTTTCTTTGTCTGGCTTCTTCCGAATAATGATTTTTCTGGTCTATCATTCCAGTTACAAGTTTTCCCATAAGATACAGTGATAAGCCAGTTGCTATTAAGCAACCGCAACTACTGCGCTTTCTTCGCAATGGAAACACCATCATATTTCCACCTCGTGCCTGAGAAGTATATTTAGGAAGTTCTCTGGTTACCATGTCATCCATATTTTGTTGACCATATCTTATCAAAACTACTGAAATATTATCATGACCACCGTTGTTATTAGCTCTTTCTACTAAAGCATCTACAGCAGTACGTTCTCCTCCAATAACAAGGTCAAGAATTTTATTATCATCAACCATACCTGTTAAACCATCGCTGCATAAGAGCATGTAATCTCCTGAGTTTAATGTCCCAGGATATTCATCAACATACATATCGTCACTGCCAACTGAATTTGTAAGAACATTGCTCATTTTTCCACCAAGATTGTGATCTCTTGTTAATTGCTCTATTCTATATTGTCCTGATTCATCCTTATTGATTCTGTATGCTCTGCTGTCGCCAACATGAGCTATTTCATAATGACCATCAGAATTGATTCTAACAGCTGTTGCTGTGCTGTGGGAATGCGGATATTCATCCATTACTCTTTGATTAGCTGATTTTATCATTTCAGCTAAATGACCATCAGAATCCTGAAATTCATTATCAATAATACCACTTGCCTTATCTCCATTAGCATGTCCACCAGCACCATCAGCAACCCACGCTATCAAATATTTATCCGTGTCATTTATTCTATAACCGCATCTGTCTTCATTGTTTGGCCTTCGTCTGCCTACGTCACTCTGACAGTTAACATTAAACAAGTTTTCTGTTTCATAGTTTGTATTCATCGAACCACCACACGATATTAACTATCATATAGTAGTCATAATAGTATATAAAGGTTTGGATTATATAAAGATAAAATCAAGTATGTTTTTTAAGCATTCCAGCAAGGCTTTTTTGAACTTCCCTGTTTACTGTAGGTTCAAAATAGCTGGAAAGAATGGAGTATTCCCGCTCACGTTCTTTTTTTAACTTTTCAAGGCTGACTGATTTTTCCTTAAGTTCATTTATCTTGCTGTTCAGGTCATGAATTTCTTTTTCCAGTTTTTGGAGTTCAGCCCTGAAATGGGCTTCAATATCCATGATAATTATATAACTTCTGGAAATTAAAAAGACTAAATACTCAAAAATATCCAGTAAACCAGAACATTGACAATCGTAAGAGGAATTCCGATTCTGGCAAATTCCCAGAATGTCAAAGTTTCGCCTGCTTTTTCAGCATTCTGAATTATTATTACATTACTTGCAGCTCCAAGAATAAACAAATTTCCAGCAATAGTGCTGCTGGCTGCCAAAGCCATCATCTCTTTTGTTGTCGAACCTGCCTGAATTAGTATTGGAAGATAGAGAGCAACTAACGGAACATTGGATATCAGCTGACTCAGAATAATACTTATTACAAGAATCATTGAAACAGAAGTTATTTCTATGTTACTGTTTTCTATAACAGTTTGAAAGACTCCGCTGTTCCAGACACTTTGCATGAGAATAAACATCGATGCAAAGAAAATAAGTGTATACCAGTCTATATTTTTAACTATTTCAATTCGTTTTGAGCTCAATGCCAGTATTGGAAATGAGGATATCAAGGCAATATACGTTAATCTGAAATCAAAGTTGAAATTCATAAATATTGATACAATTTTCAACGCTATCAAAGATATTATAAGGAATAAGGAAATTTTGCATAACATAGCCAGTTTTCTGTCATTAATTGGCTCGGATGTATGATCCAGTATTTTGCTTTTCATATGGTCTTTATAGTAAAATCTTATAATCATGAATGCTAGAAAAAGGTTTATGATTGTGGGCAACAAAAGATATTTTATGAATGTTATAAAAGGGTTTTGCAGGTTTCCATTCATTGCAATAAGAAGATTTTGCGGATTTCCAATCGGACTCATTACACTACCTATAGTAATTGCGAATGCAAGAGAAAGTAGGAGAATTTTTGCGAGGATATTATGTTGTTTTGCAAGAAGCAGCATAACAGGTGTTCCTATAATTGCGAGAGTGTCATTCATTAAGAATGCTGAAGCAAAACCCATGCCAAAAAAAATAAACAGCAGCAACAAATCTGCAGACGCCGCGTTCTTGAAAAATTTATATGATAAATGAGACAAATAACCGCTTTCTTCCAATGCATGACCAATTACGAACATACCAAATAAAAACAGCATTACGTCGATGTTTATTGATTTTATCGCATCTATTGGAGTTATCTGCAATGTAAGCAAAACAGCTAGTGCCCCTAAAAGCATTATTTGCCATATCTGCAATTTAATATTACCTATACGCCTGACTGCAATCAGTACGAAAACCATGGCTAGAACTATTATTGGGATTATTACCATGGTTTAAAATTATGGCAATGACTTATAAAAATCTTTATATACCATTCAAATACAATTTTATTCAGGTGGTTTTATAGCTGCGTTTCTTATTCCAACGAGTCCGGAAATGATATTGGCGCTGTTGATAGATGCAATGATAGCGTTTTTAGGAATCATTGTAGCAGATAAAATAATTGCACATAAAATAGAAGCCAAACGGGCTTTGATACTTGCCTTTATTGCATATTTTGCTGTGCCTGTTGCTGTTTTTCTTATTTCACCTATAATTACATCATTAGGCGTTCCGGAAATAGTTAATATGATATTCTTTGCCTACATGCTACCGTTGATTATATGGATAGTTTTAAGTGAACTGATCATAGATGCTGGTATTAAAGAAAAACTTATAATTGCTGGCATAGCATTTGCGATCTATACAGTACTGACAGTATCTGGAGTTGTTTATATGATTCTAAGTTCTGTAGCAGGAATATGATTATCACAAACGAGAACTTTGATTAACCTCTGAATTTTGTTTCTGTAAATTTAGGATTTATGACGAAGCCATTTTCTGGTTCTGATATCTGAAAAATTTTTGCTGTCATAATTTTTTCTACTACTTTGCCGAACAATGCTGTTGCTGAAGCATCAGTGATTTTGAAATAATATTCTTGTCCAGGCACCACATTTTCTTTTATCACAACTGGCTTATAAAATAAGTTTCTGCCAATAAAACAATTCTTTCCCGGCTTGAATTCATCTACAAGAACCTGACCTGACCATCCTATCCATTTTTTGTTTTTTTCAAGTGAAAGCTTTTCAACCAAAAGACTCAGTATTTTTGTGCGTTCTTTAACCAAATCACTCGGCAGAGGCTTCATTTTTCTGGCTTCTGTATTTGGCCGGCTTGCAAAAGCAGAGACATTTACAAAATCCGGTTTTATTTTTTTTAATAATTCAGTTGTCTGCTTAAAATCTTCCTCTGTTTCATCTGGAAAGCCTGCTATAATATCTGTCCAAAGCGTGAGTCTGGAAAAGTTTTTTACAATTTCCAGAAAACTATCTATATCCTGCCCGCGCCTCATTTTTTTAAGAATTTCAGGAGAGCCTGACTGGATAGGCAGGTGAAGAAATTTGAATACACGGAAATCATTATAGATATTGTGCATTTCACTGTAAAAATTTTTCATATGATCAGGATTCATCATACCCAGACGGATAAAATAATCTCCATTTACCTCATTCAAAACATTCTTTAGCAATTTAGGCAGATTTTTTCCTCCACCATAACTGGAAATATCCTGGCCCGTTATCCAGAATTCTTTTACACCCTTTTTCAGGGCGCACTTCATTTGTTTTATAATCTGACTTTCTGGATACGAAACAAGGTTTCCTTTTGCGATTTTCGTGCTCACCCTTCAGTTTTCTAACAATCTTTCCTTTCAAAATTTCATTGCACGTTTCAGATATTTCATTTATTCTTTTTGTGCCAAGCAAAGAAATTCTGCTGTCAAATGCATCTGGATTTGCATCAGCCAGGCATCCGGTAACAAGAATTTTTCTATCTTGTTTCAGCAGTACATCAACATAAGAAAGAATTTTGTTCTCTGTAACGTTTTTCACAGAGCAGGAAACTATAACAACGATGTCTGAATTAATCTCGCTGATGATTTCAAATCCAGTACTCTTCAACAGACCTGCTATGATTTCGCTGTCATTCTGGCTGCTAGCGCAGCCGTATGTTTTGATAAAAACAGAGGGCATAGATTTTCCTTGGCTGGAAAATTTATAAAAACCACGATAGATAAATTATTTCATAGTAACTTAAGCCACCGGAGGGAATTGAACCCCCAACCTTCTGATCTCTTGCGGTCATCTCGGATCATAAAAACAATCTTCGCTCGTTAATGTTTTTATTTTATGTTCCTTCCCAAGATCAGAGATACAACTTCTTAAACCAAAATTTCTTTTCGTTAACGTTTTTCTTTTTTTACAAAAAGAAAGGGCTTTGTCAGATGCTCTGCCAGGTTGAGCTACAGTGGCATGTTTATTATAGATGCATTTGCTGATTTAAATTTCTTTTTACGGCAAAAGATTTTTATAGTTTTGATGTTCAGTTATGAAAATGTCAAAACAAAATAATGGGTACGATGCAGAAGCATTTAGGAAACTTAGAAGAACCAGAGATCCTAAATTACGAGATAAAATTATATTAGATTATGAGTATTTTGCACGGGCATCAGTAATAAAATATGCTAGACAACACGATATATATGATCCGGATATTATTGAAGATCTTCAGGAAGAAGGTGTTATTGGCTTAATTCGTGCAATAGATAAATTCGATCCTAATAAAGGAGTAGTAATTACAACATATGCCCATCCCTATGTAATTGGTGCTGCTGTACATTGGCTAAGGGATAAGAAAAAAATTATTCATATTCCCGCAAACATTCAAGATGCTGCCCAGAGATTAAAAAAGATCGAAGGATGTAAACTGCCGGATGGCAGAAAATTAAGCAGCAAATCTATGGAACACGAAGAATATGTGAATGCTGCAGCAGATTATACATCCCTGACTCTGTTGCAAGTTGAAGAAGCATTGAGATTCATTGACGGTGAATATGATGTGAGCCAGCTTGAACATACACCTTATACAGATGATAATGGTGATGATCGTAGTGAAGATTTTAATGAAACACTGTCTTTTAAGGATTCTGAATTTGACAATGTTGCAGCAAGGGATTTGATAGCAGATATATCAGGGGATGATGAACAGGTTGAATATATTCTTACAAAGTATATTTTAGATGATGAAACATTTGATGAAATTGGTTCTGAACTTAAATTGACTGGATCGCGTATATCTCAAATATTTAGGCGTTCTATATCTGCATGGAAAAATAGACAAAGAACAAAATATGGAGAAGTAAGATATTAATTTGTCTCGTACTATAGATATCATTTTTCAATCCCATCACTTGATAGGGGGATTGAAAAAAACATGACTGAAATTTTTCAGACTTATTATAGTAGGTTCGAATAATGTTGAAACTTTATCAACTGAACATATTATTATTTTCTTCTTAATTCCATCACGTTAATCTGCCTTATTGTTCTATGTCGCTCTTCATAATCCAAAAACGGAAAATTATGCGCAATTTTATATTTTTCCAGTGGGTCAATTATATGCAAGCCGGTTTTTTCTGCAAGAATCTTCATGTCAATTCCTATCTGGCCTGATTCAGTTTCAAAACATGGGGTTACCATTACTATTTTTCCATCTGGTTTCAGAACATTAGTCATTTCCTTCAGTGATGTTTCATAGAGACTGCTGAGATTTTTAAGAATTCTTTCAGCTTCCCTGAATTTTGGGTTGCGTTTTAAAGCTGGACCAAGGTCAGGCTCAGTCACAATCAGGCCAGCCTGTTCATTGAAGAATGTAGAGATTTTTCTGGCATCACCATGCTTTATTTTATCTCCAACACTGTCAATTTTAATTCTGTATTCTTTTTTAATCCATTTCAGGTTTTTAATGCATGCTTCAATGCATTTCCTGTCAGTGTCCAGTCCGCGGACATCGAAACCCATCATAGCAGCTTCCTGTAAAATACTGCCTGTGCCGCAGAAAGGATCAAGAAGTATACCGTTTTTAATTCCAGAAAGATTTATCATAATTCTGCACAGTCGTGGAGGTATTGAATACATTGATCGCTGTTCCGGACGTCCAATATCTCTTTTTTTGAATTCAAATGGGTTATGAACATAGAGGGTTTTTCCTAAATATATCCTATCTCCTGCTTTGCATAATAAAAGCTCAATGGAATTTTCAAGAATTCTATTTTTTACAATATCTGTATGGGTCATATTTAATTTGCATCGGGATTCAATTCCCTGACGCTTTAATTCATCTGTTATAAAATCCGCATCATTGCTAAAACAGCTAATGCTGAAAAAAGATTTGTCCGGAACATTCTTAAATAATTCCATGCAGTTTTCCTGAACATATTTTTCCAAGTCTTCGGAGGCAAGAACACACCCTATTTTAAGCATGCCGCCAAGATTTTTCATTAAAATGTTTACAGGAAGTTGATGTGTTTCAATAATGCAGAATTCATTCATGTTTTCTACGATTCTAAATTCACACCGGACCTCTAAATATGCTATCAGCTCTGCCAACGAGAGTATTGGATTTTTGCCGAGGATAAAGATAAACTGATTCATAAATATATACCGAAGGACATGATTAAATAAACTTATAATTACGCAATTTTGTTATTTAGCTGATAGTTCATGAGTATTCCCATTTTGTCAATACGCCGTTCCTGCAGATACTGGTAGCTCCAGCCATTGTTCCTGTGCATTCTGCTGATTTATCAATACTTGCAGGAGCACATGTCATTTCCTTGTAAACTTCTGATATTCTGGCATTTAATTCAGCATCTGTAAAATCTGCAGTTTTGGCATTATCACACGCACAAACCAAAACATCAACAATAGCATTGTGCTGGACTTTGTAAGGTTCTGGTGTGCATGTTGTCTGATTACCACAAAGTGAAGACTCAATTTCTTTCGAATATGTGTTCCAGCATGATTTACACTCACCAATTTCAGTGCATTGGTTACCCATTGTGCTACCACTAAAATAAAGTATTAGCAATACAAATACAATAACTGCAATAACAATAAACCCTGTTTTCATATAGTTATTTCTTTATCAGGAGTCTTAAAGTTTTGATGTTATAGAGTATTTTATTCCAGCCATTGTCAGGAAAAAAACTATATTAACGATGATGTAGTAATAAATTTTCATTATTTTTTCACAAAAATACCAAAAAGTATTTATATAAGATTTTGCTAAGTTATTGATAACTGCGATTAAATTATAAAATTAAATATGGCAGTTATCGATATACAAACTGCATTGTATATCTTATAAATCGCAGTTTAGTATATAGCAGAACTCGACTATTGAATTATCTGTTGGTAGCAGATATTTCATTTCAATTAATCTGTTGGTATCAGATTTATTGAATGCATTTGAATGAATGATTGTGGATGATTCAGGTTACTTCTTAGAGGAATATATGTCAGGATATTTAAAAAGCATTGTGGTATTTTGACGTATATATTCAAAAATATAGAAAGAGGAGGAATAGCAATGGAAGAGGATTTTAGTAGTCATCAGGCAAAAATCGTAGTTTTCGGCTGTGGTGGTGGAGGATCAAATACCATTAATCGGCTGACAAATATAGGAGTTGGAGGAGCTAAGACAATAGCTGCGAACACCGATGCAAGGCACTTGAAAATGGTTAATGCCCATAAAAAAATTTTGATTGGAAAAGACCTTACCAGAGGACTAGGTGCTGGTGGATATGCTGAAGTTGGAAAAAAAGCAGCTGAAGAAAGCAGAGAAATAATCAAAGAAGAATTGAAAGATGCTGACCTAGTTTTTGTGACTTGCGGACTTGGGGGTGGAACAGGAACTGGCTCATCACCGGTTGTAGCTAAGCTTGCCAAGGAACAGGGTGCAATTGTAATAGGCGCTGTAACATTGCCTTTTAAGATCGAAGGCTCAAGAATCATGAAAGCAGAAGATGGCCTGGTTAAATTACGGGAAGTATGCGATACTGTTATCGTAATAGAAAACCAGAAACTTCTCCAGCTGGCTGGCAATAAGCCTTTAACAGAAGCATTTGGAGTTGCAGACAATCTGATAGCTACAATGATAAAGGGTATAACAGAGACAATTTCACAGCCATCGCTTGTTAATCTGGACTATGCAGATGTAAGAGCTATTATGAAAAGCGGTGGTGTTGCAACAGTAGGTGTTGGTATGGCTGATTCAGTTGCAGATAATCGTGCTTTGACAGCTGTTAACAAGGCATTAAGCAACCCATTATTAGATGTGGACTATACAGGTGCGACAGGAGCTCTGATTCAGGTAATAGGTGGCGACGATATGACGCTGGATGAAATTAACCTGGTTGGAGAAAGAGTTGCAGAAAACATGGATCCAAAAGCAACAGTTATGTGGGGTGCACGTGTATCACCGGAATTCAAGGACAAGCTTCAGGTTATCTGTATTGTAACCGGAGTTAAGTCAACGAACATATTAGGTACACGATCCAGAGGCGAAATGATGGAAGAAAGAGCAGAACGATATTCAAGCGAACTTGGAATTCCAGTAGTGTGCTAAAGCCTTTTTCTTCTGTTTCAAAAGAAGAAAGACTCGACGCACGAAGTGCGTCTCGTGTTTTTCAGAAACAATGTTTCCGAAAAAAAGCCCTTGGGAAAAAGAAGAAAATATTTTAGGCGGCCGTGAAAAAAAGAAAATGATGGCAGAATTCTGCCTTTTCTGTTTTTTCCGCAGTTGTGCCGCCTTTTTTATTGTAAATTTAATTTGTTTGTAGAATGATTATAGGCATTTCAATATTTCCTATCAGGTGGAGCTGCTTTACCATGTCTTTTTAAGGGTTCTGTAACTATCATGGTTTCATCAATGTTAAAATCTGGATAAGCTTCAGGTTTATATGGCATATCTCGGAATGGTCTACCATTAAGATAGCTACCGAAATCTATTACCTCATCTATGGTTATGAGTTCTGTTAACACTTCTTCTTCGATATCATGGATTTGATATTGACCTATCAAACAAGGTCCGGGTGGCATAGCTAATAGAAAATATTTTTGATCCTTGTCAGCAAATCCTACAACGTGTCTATTCATACAACCAGCGCTGCAAGCTACTTTTAAAACATACCCGGCATTGTCCATTACTGGATAAATAATTTTTCTATCATGATCTGATAATGGTGGTAATATAGCCAAACCCAATTCATATTCATTCATTAGAAACAGATATTCAAATCCTTCTGGTAGTGGCAGTGGTCTGTACGAGTTTGTTACGATAATTCGTGCCAAAGAACCTTCATCAGTCACATAACTTCTGAATAATTCAGGTTTTTCATGTAAATTTAATCCTCTGTCTGTAGACAAGTTATATGTTTCTTGTTCATATCTCTGGACTATTCTTTCTATTTTAATATCCGGCTTGTTTCCGGTGATTACAAACATATCAGGAACAATAATCATAATTTTACTGATTCTATGAAAGCATAAAAAACCATGCCGAGGGCGGGTAATCCTAATCCCAACGCTAATTTTTAGATAATAGGCGAAGCCCAAAATTTTTCTTTCTTTTTCAAGGGTTTCTTTCTTCATTAAAGAAAGAAAGGCTTTTTCGAACCCGCGGCCTCTACGTATCTCAGCGCTATCACGTTTTTTTCTCATTGCCTGAAAAGGCTTGAAGCTCATAACTCGCGTATGAGCGTAGCGCTCTACCCCTGAGCTACCCCGGCATAAAAAACACCTGCATGTTTTTTATAATAAATACTCAGGCAAAAACAGTTAAAAAGATTTGATTCATACTGACAATATTGTAAAATTGGATAAAAGTTAATGCATTCTATGATTTAATTATTTTAAAGTAACTATGTATTTAAAGATTAGCGTAGCTGCTGTGTTGCATAAATAATATCTTCATCACCCAGTTTATGCATGAAGCCTTTCTTTTGCGTATTTTTTCATCCTATCGTATAGCCAAAACCTCATTTCAACTTCTTTCATGGCATTTTGAGGTTTTGTGGATCTGACATTTTCCCCAAATTGTCGTTTTACTGAGGAAAAAATGCCTTCTGTGGCATTCCACCTTAGTCCGTACTCTTTTTCTTTTACCCATTTTTTGTATCCAAGTTTTTTCAAATTTTGTATTTCCCTGTCGCGCAATGTATTTTTCCCGCTGTCAACATCATTTTCCCGCAATTTAACAGCACTCTCAATTCCGTTTTCTTCCAGAAAACGGAATAACTCTTTCGTATCAAATGATCCATCTCCCCAGAACTTTTCGATTTTTCTACCTTCACGTATAAAGCGCATCATAATAGCATGTGCAACATCAGCTTCTGTAAGTCCGTTTCCCTCGATGCTAACATCACATTCAAGCAATTCTTTTGTTTCAACATTCGATACAATAGTAACTTTTATACACCTTTTTCGGTTTCTGCCATATGTTTGCTCTCGATGTACGCCACCATTAGTGAACCTCATACCAGTTCCATCACACGAAGCCTTGATTGACTTTTTTCTATCAACTGAACCAAATTCAATTTTTATTTTGATTACACGCCGTTGAATTGCAGAAAAATCGTTGTAATCTGGTATAAGTCCTGTCTTGGAAAGTTTTCGTGTTATACCTTCAACACCACGATATGTTACAAGCTGATACCATGCTGCCTGCAGTCGTATTAGTGATTCTGGAAATTCATAAGGATGTCCCACCTTACCTTCATTCATGATGTCCAGTTCAATTTTCCATGTTTTTCTTATCCAATCAACATCAAGGTAGAACTCATTTCGAACAACGAGATTTTCATTGTAGACTGGCCAGTCTCGATCAATAGCCAGTTTTCGTTCCATAATACCACCTCCCAACAATACGTATCTATATATATACGTAAAACTTTAAATACTTATGCCTACATAAATATATACATGGCATCAAAGCTTGTGTGCTATAGTGTGGCTGGGCTTACTCCTGTTCAACATATGAAATTTCAGAAGGAGATGTACGGATACAATGACAGATCAAATAAAGGAAAATATTTTTATAGAAGAAAAGGTGTAACAAATATGATAAAATGCAGGAAGATATTCAACGGCATTCTGATAACAAACGAAAAGGGATTGAATGCAATAAAAAAGGTTTTGAGAAAACATAAGGTCAAAAATAGGGTTTTTAACGTTTTATAGAAATTTATGCGCTAATTGTGCAACACAGCATAGCGTAGCTATAAAATACATGTACAGCAAAAAAGAGCAGGAATACCTCGAATTTATTAGGAAAGAATGGAATTTTAGTTCCATAGATTCATTTGGAGTAGAGATCATGCAACCTTTAATTTCATCCAGACCTCCGTATCCAAAGGATCATTGTAAACGATTATTTTCACAAGAATCTCCAGCGAGCATCAGAAATTTTCTCGAGTTTTATAGTGGAGACGGTTGTGAAATAAATCCTTTGCATATGTTAAATTTAACCGCTGAAGACTATTGTTATTTGAAAAATAGATTACTGGAAACTGTTTTACCAGAAAATGAACAGGATGCAAGAGTACCAATAATATTGGATCATGCAATGAATGAACTGAACATCTATGAACCGCAACTTCGTAATTTGGCTGTTGCTGGAATTCTTTATGGATCGCTTTACTTTGGTGACCCAAGCAATACACCCGATATTGACTTAATTCTTGCTTATTGCAGTGAAAATGATAACCCAAACGATATTATTTTTACAATACATCATGAATTGCAAAAATTTTCCGAACAGTATCTGTTTTGCGGGTTTACTTCAAACTTAGATAAATGTCGAAAAGATGTAGAAAAAATGATTAAAGGGAAGTATTGGATGGCTGTCGACTATGCTTTTCAGGGTAGTTGTTTATTAATGTCCAGAGTAATACCGTTAGACTTTTGTGATACGGAACAAGCAGTTGGGTGTATTGAATATACTCAAATATATATTAACGAAATGGCATTACAATATCCGTTTCTAAGAGCAGGATTGATATTGGAATTTTATAACACATGGTCACAGAGATTTAAATATGATAGACCTGTTCGCAGTTTGTGCAAAACAACAGAAGATGATTTTTTCGAAGGGATGATGAGTTAGACAAATTAATTACGAGACATGATTATACAACTTATAAAAATGTCAGCGCATTATTATCCGAAATCTCATTTTTTCCCAATCATCGATATCTGCGCCAGCAGCGATTCCAGTTGGATTCTAGGATTGCTGCCTTCTATTAAACGAAACTCACATTCACCGATTTTTTCAAGCAAAGGAAGCTTTTTTTCATTTGAAAGTTCCATACTAAAAACAGATTCGTGGATCTGTTTTATGATATCATCACCTGAAATTCCATAATCCATAAGAATTTTATTCAAATCAGTTCTGGCTTTATTGAAATCACCTGCAAGTGCAGTGGTTACCATCTTTTTAACATATTCAGGCTCAACACTGCCAGCAGCATTGTATATTGACTCTTTGCTGATATTTTCACCTGCTGTCTGCAGGATATTTACAGCTTTTCTCAAATCGCCGTTGGAAAGCTTGGCTATGATATCCAGAGATTTTTCGTCTGTTTTTATTGTTTCTGCTTTTACAATAGTCTGAAGCTTTGAAACGATTTCATCATCATTAATAATTTTGAATCTGAAAACAGCTGTTCTGGATTGTATTGGTGAAATTATACGGTTAAGATAATTGCAGCTGAAAATGAAACGTGCTGTTCTGGAATATTTTTCCATTATTCTTCTGAGAGCATGCTGGGCATCTCTCGTTAATGCATCTGCTTCATCTAGAAATATTATCTTGAATTTTCCATCCAATGATCTGGTTCTTGCAAAATCCTTGACTTTTACTCTAATAGTTTCAATGCCGCGTTCATCACTGCCGTTCAATTCCAAAAAATTAGACTGCCATGTTTCGCCGAAAATATCACGTGCTAATGCCAGGGCACATGTGCTTTTTCCTACACCAGCAGGACCTGAAAATATGCAATGGGGAATATTTCCTTTGCTCACGAAGAATTTTAAGCGATCTTTAATAAAAATCTGGCCGTATATGTCATCCAGGATTTTAGGCCTATATTTTTCTGTCCATACATCTTCCATATGATTTTTTTGGATATGAACTTTTTAAAAGCAAAAAGGGTTGCTTTAAATAGTTTTAGGTTGCTTAATACTGTTTTGGAATGAGGTATTGAAAATGTTAGATCATGAACCTGGAAAATATACCAGAAGAAGTTTTTTTAAACAGGTTGGTGCAGCTTTAGCTGCAGGAACATTTAGTGACACACTATCTTCTCATGCAGAAAATAATGAAACAACACATGGAACACAAAGAAAAATTCATGGAAGAAAAGCATCTTTCTATGGTAGTGGAACAAGAAGCGATCCAAAGCCTTCACGCAATCTCAGAGCACTTGATGATATATACGGAAAAGATGTCTGGAATTATTTTTGTGCAATGCCAGACACAAGCCTACGCGGCACAACTGTTCTTGTTGTAAATGAATTGAATAAAAAAGCTGCGATTCTTGTTGTAGCTGATTATGGGCCAAACCAAAGATCACATCCTGACAGAGTTATTGATGTAAGTGATTATTCTGCAAGAAGGGGGGGACTGGATTTTCACGCTAATGGACTAACACCAGTATCTGTTTATATCTTCGAAAGGGATGAAAAGCCAAAGCTGGGTCCTATGAAAAAATATGAAGTTCGTGAAAAAGAAGTGGTTCTGGAATATAATTGATTATCAGAATCTAGCTTAAATTTTATTTGTGGTTAAATAATACGTATGACTGAATTGTATGTAGCTAAATTTGGCGGAACATCTGTAAATTATCCTCATAAAATAGATGAAATCATCAGAGGTGATCCGAGGAGAAAGGTTGTTGTTGTTTCCGCACCCGGAAAATTTATTGATTCAACTGAGTATCCTTATGATGAAAAAGTTACTGATATGCTTATAGCTGTCGCGGAGAAAAGAAGAAGTAACAATGACCAGGAACGTATTCAAGATGTTATTAACAGTGTTGGATTGAGGTATAGTACACTTTTCCCTGATTTTTTAGATGTTGTAGACTATGGATTAGAAGATCTGCGCCATCGTGTTTTTTCTTTAGATATATGCAATGTTGATCCTGATGGTGTTGAATACAACCAATATCTTGATAATATAAAAGCATGGGGAGAGGAATGGTGTGCACGACTTTATGCAAGACAATTCAGCTGGGAATATATTGATGCTGCAGAACTGTTGAGGGTAACTAATAATTTTGGAGATGCTGAACCTTTTCCAAGGTCAGATGAAATTATACGGGAAAAAATAGGCATCCCTAAAAATGTTAACGTAATACCTGGATTTTACGGCATTACTGATGATGGTTATAGAGCAACACTCAAGAGAGGCGGATCTGATATAACAGGCGCGGTTTTAGCTAGCGCTTTAAAAGCAGATTTGTATGAAAATTTCACTGATAGAAAAGGTGTTTGTGCAGCTGATCCTAGAATAGTAGATAATCCTGAGACAATACCTATAATGACGTATAGAGAAATGTATGATTTGGCTTATTCAGGATCTGAAATTTTGCATCCTGATGCAGTAGAGCCAGTCAGATTAAAAAATGTTCCTATTCACATTCGAAGCACTTTTGCTTATCCTGAAGAAGGGACACGAATATGCTGTTATAGGAAATGGGATATATCAAGACCTATAACAGGCATTGCTTATAGAAACGGATTTTATGCAATAAATATTTTTCAACCTCATATGAATGATACACCGGGTATTTTTGAACGTGTTGGCAGAGTTTTTGCAGACCGCGGAATTCCAATAGAGCACATGCCAACCGGTATTGATGATATGACTGTTATTTTCAGAAGCAACAGTGAAAAAATAAATGGTTTAGCAACTGAAATTTCCAATGAACTTTATAGTATCCGCGGAGAGACTCCTGTAATAACTGATCAGAATAAATTAGGATGTCTGGTAATTTCAGGGGAATCCATGAGCCTGCCGGAGTTTAGGGCAGTTCCTTCGGATGTTAATTCCACACTCGTAAGTTCGGGTATATATCCTGAATTTGTAATTCGGGGATCACAGAAAAGGTGTGCTATTTATGTAATAGATGATGCTGATGCAAAAAAAGCTATCAATCTTGTTTATGACATGTTTTTTCGTTATAGAAAATAAATTGGAGTGTTTGATAGCCGGGTCATTTTCTAAAATCTCAAAGATATTATAAATTTCATTTCAACTCACCTATAATTCATCTCTGCGATTATAGCATCGTCAAGCTTCATCATTCATTTTCAATCCATCATAAGCCTGTCCGAGAAGATCCCATAAAGAAGAAAATATTAAAGCTTATTATAGATGCAAACAATGCTTATATATGCTCGATATATGGCTTTATACACTAATAAGTGTTGTCATTGTTAGCCTTATATCTTTTGCAGGATCTTTGTTTTTTCTATTTAAGGGAAAAAATCTAGAAAGTATTTTAATTTACATGGTGAGTTTTTCAGCTGGCGCTCTTTTTGGCGATGCTTTTATTCATCTTATTCCTGAAGTTGTTGAAAAATCTGGTTTCGGACTGATGATTTCTCTTTACGTGTTATCAGGAATTGCATTATCATTCATTATTGAAAAAATTATTCATTGGCGGCATTGTCATATTCCTATCACAAAAAAACACAAGCACCCGTTTGCCTATATGAATCTATTTGGTGATGGTGTTCATAATTTTATAGACGGCCTGATAATCGGTGCAAGTTATCTGGTAAGCATACCAATTGGAATTACAACAACAATTGCAGTTGTTCTGCATGAAATCCCTCAGGAAATTGGAGATTTCGGTGTGCTCCTGCATGGCGGTTTTTCAAAAAACAAGGCTTTGTTTTTTAATTTCATCACAGCCCTGACAGCAGTTTTAGGTGCATTGGTCGCGTTATCAATGGCACCATATATCCAGAACTTAACTGTATTTTTAATATCATTCGCAGCTGGCAGTTTCATCTATATTGCTGGTTCAGATTTAATACCAGAACTTCATAAGGAATGCAGAACCGAGAAATCCTTAATGCAACTGGTTTTCTTCATACTCGGGATTGCAATAATGTTCCTGTTGCTTATTTTGGGATAAACCTCTTCATGAAATTAATAAAACGACAGACTACTTGAATATATCACAAATAGCATGAAATAGGACATTTTTCAAGAAAGATTTCTTTTAACTTTTCTAGTTTTGCTTTTGGAATTTCAATATCCTGATTTAACATAATTCCAAACGGGGTATGAACCAAATTTGCCTGCATTTCATCAATTATCAAGCTTTCTGTATCATATATACCATTATTTTTAAAAAAATCTCTAAAAGCCGTTCTTTCATTTCTATTCAAAACCCGAAACCAAAAATTTCTACAATATTCATGGTACATTTGATTCGTAGAATATTCGCCATGACTAATTTCATGTGAAAGAACAACTTTTCTATTATATGGAGTAATTTCTTCATTTTGAGGAGTTTCCGGATTGTCTTTTTGTTCTTCAGTAAATGTAATCAAAGCTTTTTTAGGTTCTACTGGTTTGTAAAGACCGGTCTCATTTGATATTTCAATGAATCCTATTTTTAAAAGAACGGCCTTCATGTCAGTTTCATCTCTATTTAGATGCATTCCTTGTGCTTCTGCAAGATTATACAATTTTAACCAATCATCCGGAGAAGAGCAGAAGCCCAACGCAAAAATATCTCTATTTGCATTCTGTCTTTTAATAAAATCAATCAATTCATCATCATTTAAAACCCGATATTTAGGTGCGCCTTTTCTTGAAGTTAGAACATCAAGTCTGTTAATTGTCATTGCTTGCTGCCTTAAACCATTGACTCCACCAAAATCCAAGACATAAATCATAGGATTATTAAAATACTGAAACATTTCTGTTCCTGGATTATTGACTCCTGTTATTTCCTCAAATGTGGCGATTCTGGGAAAACCCCAGCTAGGATAATCTGATATTTCCTCTGTTACAGAAAATACAGGTTCCGTGATTTTCATTAATCCATAAGCTGCTGCCACTGCTGAACATTTAAGAAATTTTCTTCTCGAAATATATGAATCTTTTTTATTATAGTCCATACCAACACCATTTTTAATTTATTTATAGGTCATCGATTATTTAAAGGTTTCACTACATTAAAGAAGCTACACTATACTCAATGAGAGTATAAATAAAAAGAAAAGCAAATTTGTTTAAGTGATATCATGTTCGACCAATTTGGCCCTGAAAAAATTCTACAGGTTTATGATCCAAAACTTAATGTAAAAGGTATTCTGGTTATTGATAATACTGCCTTAGGTCCTGGCAAAGGTGGTATAAGAATGACACCATCTGTTACTATTGAGGAAGTTTGTAATCTTGCAAGAACAATGACATGGAAAAATGCAATGGCTGATATTCCATTTGGCGGTGCCAAAGCTGGCATTGTTTTTGATGACCGCACAATCAACCAGAAACAAAAAGATAGAATTATTACAGCATTCGCAAAGGGCATTAAACCTCTATGTCCCTCGCAATATATTGCAGGGCCTGATATGAACACAGCTGAACATGAGATGGAAGCTTTCGCAAAAGTCAATGGCTATGATTCCTGTACAGGCAAGCCAAAAATAATGGGCGGACTGCCACATGAGCTTGGAAGTACAGGATGGGGTGTTTTTCATGCTGCGAAAATATCTGCAAAACATGCTGGAATTAATCTGGAAAACAGCAGTGTTGCAATAGAAGGCTTTGGAAATGTCGGTCAGTTCGCTGCTAAATTTCTTTCAGAAGCAGGGACAAAATTAGTTGGGGTTTCTGATTCAAAAGGAACAGCTTATCTTGCAGAAGGGTTTGATTATGATAAATTAATTAAAACAAAGTCCGAACAGAAAACAGTTATAGCATATCATAAATCAAAAATATTAAAAACAAATGACATAATCGCATTGGATGCAGATATTTTAGTTACAGCAGCTATTCCCAATTTAATAACGCGTGAAAATGTTGGGAATATTAAAGCCCGGATTATTGTTGAAGGCTCTAATATTCCAGTGTCCCATGAAATTGAAAAGCATCTTTACAAAAACAAAAAAATCATCGTGCCTGATTTCATAGCAAATGCAGGCGGCGTCATATCATCCTATGTTGAATACGTTCATGGCAATGAAAAGCAAATGTTTGAAATGGTTAAAGAAAAAGTCAGTAAAAATACAGAGCTTGTGCTCAGAGAGTCTGAAAAAATAAAAACAGACCCGAGAACAACTGCCCTGAAAATCGCGCAGAAACGGATTTTGAAAAATACTCGCTCATAAATTTTTATGATTTTTGATATTATCGCCAATAACACCCAGAACATAATCCCACCATAAAGGAATATATTTGGATACTTTACTGCGATATCTTTAAAACGAGCACCGCAAGAGCTCTTCCCGGCTTTAGCCGGGAGATGAATTGCTCATATATGATGCGCAAAAACCACAGAAAATTTTTCAATGACAAACTTTGGGGTGACAAGTTCTGGTCAGCTGGATATTTTTATAGAACTGTCGGTGCAGTAAATAGCGATACCATAAAACATTATGTTGAAGAATCACAAGGAAAACATTTCGGTCCAAAAGAAGAAGCTTATGTAAAGCATGTTCAGAAAAATCTGATAAACTTTGGCTCCTGAACATTACGCCACCCACTTTAGTGGGTGGTAGTTAACAGTATAAACAATATAATGTCAGAGGCTGGAAATGTTCTTGTGGAAAAGATTATATTCATCCGGAAGATTCATTGAAAATCAGTAAACTAGAAAAGATAAGGTCTTATAAAGTTGTTGTCGGTGTTGTTGGTCAAAGCATGATTATACGAATACCAAAAGATCTGACTGAGATATATGCATTGAAAAAAGGCAGTTGTGTTGAATTGGTTCCAGAGGATCTTCAGCGTATAGAAATTCGGGTTGTTGGAAGGGATTAGGAAAACCAGAAAAATTTGTGGAGAAGAGAATTAGAGAATCTCTTTAAAAATCTATCTGCAATTATTAAACTAGTACTAAGACAAATTAATTGCAAAATAAAATTAATTTGTCAGTGCGATAGAGGTGTTTATATGGAAAAGACAGTTGTTATTTTTAAGCCGGATTCGCTTAACAGGTCACTGGTAGGCGATATTCTTAGCAGGTTTGAACATAAGGGATTGCAGGTAATTGCAATGAAAATGATAAAATTGGATGACCCATTACTTGATGAACATTATGCGCATCATAAAAATAAACCTTTCGCATCAAGATTATGGAAATTCATGAAATCCTCGCCTGTTATTGCTGCTGTTCTTGAAGGAAGGAACGCTGTTGAAACTGTGAGAAATATGGCTGGACCAACAGATGGCACAAAAGCCCCGCATGGAACAATTCGCGGCGATTTCGGAGTCAGCACACAGTGTAATCTTATTCATGTTTCAGATAGCCATGATTCAGCAAAAGCTGAGTTGAAAAGATTCTTCAAGCCGGATGAAATTTTTGAATGGAAGCGTGTGGATGAAAAATTCCTGTATGCTGATGATGAGAAATGATTATGAAAATTACGCTTTGTGGCAGTATTGCGTTTTACGGAGAAATGTTAGAGATCAAAAAACAACTTGAAGCATTGGGACATGAAATAAAGCTTCCGCCAGCTGAAATACAGGATGAAAATGGAAACATGATTCCTGTGAAAAAATATTACGATATCAGGAAAAGCGGGGACAATGCAGAATGGATTTGGAACAGGAAAAAACAGGCAATCCTCGCACATTTCCAAAAAATTGGATGGTCAGATGCAATACTTGTTCTCAATTATGATAAAAACAACATAACGGGCTATGTTGGTGCAAATACACTTATGGAAATCGGTATTGCCTTGTATCTGGAAAAAAAGATATACTTTCTCAATGAAATACCGGAAATGCACTGCACCGAAGAAATTCGTGGGGCAAACCCAATTGTCATTAACAGCAAGCTGAAAGATATCTCATAAAAAACATCCTGAAAATGAATATTGTCTAAAATCCTTCCTATATTTCAAAACTTCCGTGAATTCAGCCTTTGAAATAACAAATATAATGGGTATGAGAATACACTACGAAGATTTAAATTATTAAAATCTGGCAGCCTATAATATCAACATGCTAAAATGCATTATCTTTGATTTTGATGGCGTTATTGCTGACAGCGAGCCAGTACATCGTGCTGTGGAAAAAAAAGCTCTCGAAGATGTGGGTATAATCGTAACAGATGATGATATAATCCCATTTGCCGGACTTCCGAACAGGGATTTTTTCACAGCTGCAGTAAAAAAATTCGGAAAAACCCAGAATTATGATATAGATAAAATTATAGAAAACAAAATAGAAATGCTTTCTAGCTTGTTGGGAAATATTGTTCTAATAGATGGCGTTGATGAATTCATTGAAAAAGCTTATGAAAAATACTCATTGGCAATTGCAACAAGCTCTAGAAAAAAACTGGTAAAATATGTATTGAATGCATTTGAACTGGAGCCATTTTTCAGGCATATTGCTGCAATTGATGATGTTAAAAGAGGCAAGCCCTTTCCTGACTTGTATCTGAAAGCATCTGAGCTCATGGGATTCAAACCAGAAGAATGTATTGCTATAGAAGACAGTACAAACGGGCTGATATCAGCACAGTCAGCTGGCATGCGGTGTGCTATGATTGATGATGGAAGCCAAGATACATCAAATGCAGATTTTGTTTTCAAAGATTTCAAAAAGCTAAGATTGGATGATTTGGAGAAGTTTTATATGAAATAAGATCTACGTCAGATGCGAGTAAATGGCTTTAACAACGAAGGATTGGCTTTTATTTCAGCATAAAGACTTTCGATATCATGTCTTTTCAGTTCATTGCATGCATTCAATGCACGTGTTCTGGAAAGCTCTGTAATATTCCGGTCAGGAACTCTCTGATCTGAAGACCTGTATCTGAATTCACTACGATTCTCGTCAAAATAAACTTCAGCACAGAAATCATCAACATATCTGACCACAAATATCCCTGAAACAGGAACTATAAGAGGAAGCATAATAATTTTAGCAGAATCATAAACTACTCTTTTAAGTTCCACATCAATATCAGGTATATCTATAACAACAGGTTCTGATACAACTGATCTGTCTCTTATTAAATCATTTGCAACATTAACAGCATTTATTTCTACATATAAAGTATTATCTTTTTCAACAACATATACGCCTTGTTTATATCCTAAATATGGCACTCGCCCTTTATCATAATATAAATCGCCATTTTCATCCAGGCATATGCCTTGCATTAATGCTAGTTCTGTTGTACCCGAAACATACATAAATATCACCACTATTTAATAGGTAAATAAGTATTTAAATTCCGTATGTGAGCACGGCATGGATCATATCCAACGCAGCCTATAAAAAGAAGAAACTTGTAAAATGGTAAACGTTAAAAACTGAGCTTCTCCAGTACCTCTGTTAAATGCTTTTTTTCCTCAACATTTGCCTCATGAATTTTTCCTATTTTCGCGAAAGCATTGAAAAACCTGTTTGCTTTTGCGAAATATAATGCATCTGACAGCATCCTGATAATATGCGGTTATGAAAATAAAATGAAGTCATTAACAACTCAATTGCCACAGCAACATCTTTAATTTTGGAGAGATCCTCGATGCTGAAAATTTCACAACACATCGCAAAAAATGTTGAACGCATCCCACCCTTTTCTGATCTTTTGACGAGCATGTCTTCTAATACTGTCTTAACTTCTTCTGGAGCATCTATGCTATCTAATAGTATGTTCACTTAATTTCAGAACTTTTATATATTAGCAATCACCATATATTTCTTGGTGATTAAATTATGTGGCAACTTGAGAAAGGCGAT
>Ga0209343_10002101_pt1 | contig 26047 bp, 22 predicted proteins | sample RifCSPlowO2_02_FD_184026 | JGI IMG/M metagenome (GOLD analysis project Ga0209343, IMG submission 184026) | Groundwater microbial communities from Rifle, Colorado - Rifle CSP2_plank lowO2_0.2 (SPAdes) (version 2) | ecosystem: Environmental > Aquatic > Deep subsurface > Groundwater | place... | reverse complement strand
GAGTGCCCTTTTCAGTTCATCCGCTATTCCAAGATAATCAACGACCAGTCCGCCAGGCTTGTCTTTAAAGACCCTGTTGACGCGGGCTATTGCCTGCATCAGTCCGTGACCGCGCATCGGTTTATCTATATACATTGTATGGAGGGATGGGGCATCAAAGCCCGTGAGCCACATATCTCGCACAATGACAAGTTTGAAGGGGAGATCCGGCTTTTTAAAATTATTTGCAAGGGCCTCCCGCCTCACCTTATTCCGGATATGCTGCTGCCACTCTACCGGATCAGAGGCAGAGCCTGTCATGACGACTTTTAAAAACCCTTTATCATCTTCCTCATGATGCCATTCAGGTCTGAGCCTGATGATGGCGTTATACAGTTCGACGCATATACGGCGGCTCATACAGACGATCATCCCCTTCCCGTCCATCGCCTCAATCCTTTGCCCGAAATGCTCTGCGATATCTTTTGCAACAAGGCCGATTCGCTTCTCCGACCCTACCATTGCCTCAAGTTGTGCCCACTTCCGCTTGAGCCTTTCCTTTGAGAACTCTTCCTCCCCCTCCGTGACCTCCTCAAATTCCGGGTCGATCTTAAGGCGCTCTCCCTCATCGAGTTCAATTTTTGCAAGCCGTGCCTCATAGTATATGCGCACTGTCGTACCATCTTCCACAGCACGCTGGATATCGTAGATGCTGATATAATTTCCGAAGACCGCAGGGGTGCTCCTGTCCGCCGCTTCTAAGGGTGTGCCTGTAAATCCAATAAAAGAGGCATTCGGCAGGGCATCCCGCATGTGCCGTGCAAAACCATCTATGAAGTCATATTGACTGCGGTGTGCCTCATCGGCAATCACCACAATATTCCGGCGGCCGGATAACATGGGATAGTCTGTCCCTTTCTCCGGAAAGAATTTCTGGATGGTCGTAAAGACAACCCCGCCCGATGCAACGCTGAGGAGCTCTTTGAGATCATCCCTCTTATCAGACTGGACTGGCGTCTGACGGAGCAGGTCCTTGCATCTTGCAAATGTACCGAACAACTGGTCGTCGAGGTCATTACGGTCTGTCAAAACAACAAGAGTCGGGTTTTGCATGAGAGGGTGCTGAATAATCTTCCCTGCATAAAAGGCCATAGTCAGGCTCTTCCCGCTCCCCTGGGTATGCCAGACCACACCAATACGCCTGTCGCCCGATGTAGGGGAAGGTTTAAAACCAGCACCTGCAAGGGTACATTCCACCGCCTTATTGACCGCATGGAACTGGTGATAGGCCGCCATCTTTTTGGTGATCTTTGCCCCGTCCACTTCAAAGACTATAAAATATCTCAGCAGGTCAAGAAACCTCTGTTTTTCAAATATCCCCTTGATTAAAACATCAAGCTCAGGAGTGCCTTTGGGTGCAATATCCTCACCCTCAATCGTCCTCCAGGGCATGAACCACTCCCAGTCTGCCGTCAGCGTACCGGCCCTTGCCTCTATCCCGTCAGAGACTAAAAGTATCTCATTATAGGGGAAGATAGAGGGGATCTCGTTCTTATAGGTCTGGATCTGCTGAAATGCATTCTTTATCGTAGCCTGCTCGTCACCCGGATTTTTCAGTTCAATCACCCCTACAGGAAGGCCGTTTAAGAATACAATCACATCAGGGCGTCTGTTACTCTGCCCCTCGATAACCGTAAACTGATTAACGATAAGCCAGTCGTTATTATCAACATTATAGAAATCTACAAGCCAGACCTTATCACCGGTGATGCGGCCGTCTGAAGTTCGATACTCCACATCCACCCCGTCAACAAGCATTCTGTGGAAGCTGTAGTTATTGGCATAAAGGAGCGGTGATTCATGAATTGTCCTGGTCAGTTTCCGGTATGCATCCTCAATAGCCTCAGCCGGTATACCCGGATTAATCCCTGTGAGCACAGAACGAAGCCGTCCATCCAGAATCACATCACCATAACTTCCCCGCTCAGAGAATAGCTCACCGGGAGCAATGTCAGGGCCGCTGAGAACAACATAGCCCAGTTCTTCAAACCAGCTCAGCGCCGCCTCCTCCACAACAGATTCCGTAATTCTCCGATTACTCATAATTTTATCTTTCCCCCCCCTTTCTAAAGGGGGTATGGGGGGATTTTTTATTGTATCCCGTCACTGCCATATGCTAAAATAACGTCATGCGAAAAAAATCCCTGAAAGAAACCAACCCGTATTTAAAAGACCAGGAGCTTGGCAAGGCATTGCTCCGTCAGTCTGTTTCCTCCTCAACCGCCATAGAAGGAGTTCTTACAAAATACCCTAAGCTTTCCAAATCAATGAAAAAGAAACTGAAAGCGATTATGTCTGTCCACGAACCTTCAGCGTCTTACGAATAATTGACCTGAATATCTTCTCCATAAGGAGATAGTTGTGATTCAATCCTGAATGAATTGCTGAAATACATTCTTTTTCCTTGATTTTATAATTTATCATGCTACAATTAATTTAGCTCATCTGCCATGTGTAGAAGGAGTAAAGATGCCGCCCTAAAAGGCGGCATTCGCTTTTTTAAAGGTTTCATATTCTTTTTGTAATTTCTTTTTCCTGTGATTTTCCGTCACAAGATATGCTGTCCAAGGCAGAATATAACCTCTTCTTTCAGCCACTATAACAAGATATTCTTGCTTCTCAAGCCAAAACAATATTCTCTTGTCACACCCTCTTTTATTCTCCCAGACCTTGATAACAGTCTCATTTGAATTTTCTATAATTGGTCTTGGCCATCGTATACGTTCACACCTTCTGAGGTCAGGTAATCTATCATCTTCTCTTGAACCTTCTGAAATAAAATGCCAAAATGTAGCTTCTTTCCCCTTCTCAAGGGGGTGTTTTTTCAGACCAAGTCTACGACCTCTAAACAAGGGTCTCCTATCAATGAAGTCCTTCTTAAAGTATTTATACAAAGCTTCAAGATAGCGATCCCAGTCACCGCCATAGTCTTCAAAAGGCACAATCGGTGGCAGCCATGCAGGAAGATAGGCCATCACCGCACCTCTTCTGGATGCCATCTAAATAGATTCACTTTTTTTTCTAAAAGCAAAGTTGTTCGTGTAAGTTCATACTGTGACCTTTTTTGCATCCTGACTACCAGAGCAAGTTTAACATCACTGGTAGAGATATTCCTATTGACATAGGATACTGCGCCAATCAATAAATCAGCGATCTGTAATAATTCCACTTCATGCGAGCGAACGGCTTGGACACGTTCAATAATCTGCCTCTTAAAATCATACATATTGTTGCAAAGTACCTCATGTAGTTTTGCCACTTTTGCAGCACTCCGTGTATCTTTAATGTCCAAATAAATACGGTAATGCGCCTCTGGACTGAAAATAACCTTAAGCATGTCAAAATACATTTTGTAATACCACGTATCATGGTTCTGACCAAATCTATCATGTCGAAGGATTGATTTGTCAGGTACAATAAGCGCCCGAAAATGCAAATCGTCGTCATCGAAAAAATAATCAATCAAGTCGGTATAGAACTCTTTTTGGGCAGGCGAAACTTTTGTCCATTTAACTTCAAAATCGGGTTTTATTTCATGACGATTTTTAATCTCTCTGATGCGTACAGAAATCTCACGTGTTTTCTCCAATGGACACCATATTGCGCCTAGTACCATCACCCGCTGATGGTCATTCTCCAGATGACAACTTTCATCACAATATATGTTGTATGTCTCGCTCATATTTATCTCCTCAAAAGCCTTTTCTCCATAAGTTGTTTAGCGCTCAACCCATTTTCCATCTTTATCGTAATTCTTGCAGCAGTCCAAGCCTGCTGCCTGCCAAACGGCATCAAAGTAGGATGACGAAGAATGTGTTAGCACACGCTTATTAACGCATACAGCGCCGGTAAGTGTTAAAAAACTAATTATGCTTATGTTTTTTATTTCTTTTTTTATTAAAAATATCTTCTTCAACAAAGCGCATCATTTCCCGATACTCCGGCCTCTTCTTTGCCTTTTTTATAAATTGACGTAATTCATGGTATCCAATATTTTCCTGACAATAATAATAATTGAGCAAGCCAATGGCAAAATCATATGCGAGTTCCATTTGATTTTCAGATTTCCTTTCATCCAGAAAAGCAATTACCTTTATGACAATATCCCCAGTAACCTTCCTACGTTTGACAATTTCCTTGTAGAAATATAAGGCACTTGCATAATTCTTTTCTAAAATTCCCAAAAAAGCACGATTCAAGATATATATTTCATTATTTTTGTCAATCTTATTTATTTCCTCTGTGTATGCTTTTGCAGCAGACAAGTCATCAAGATGAAAAGCACAATAAGCCAAATTGCTAAGCACAGATGTGTCTTTTCTTTCATAATTCCTAAACTTTTCCAAGTAAAAGCGACCTTTATTATAGTCAGCCGATTCCACGAAATAACCTCCCAAGTTTTTATATACATTGAGAAGAATCGCTAATACTCTACCTTTACGAAGCATTGGGGGTGTTACTTGCAAAAATTTTTCCATTGGATTTATCTCAACTTGTTCTCCTGTCGTTTTTACATCTAATAGTTTGAAAAGGTTTTCGAGAATAACTATGGAATCTTCGGCAAATTCCTTATATTGACTATATATGATCCCTACAACAAACATTACAACTTCGAATAAATGCCCAGATATTTTTTCAGTGTCTGGAAGACTGTTAATTTCATATATATTCCAATCTCTATTTACCAATGCAATATTGATATCTGTTTTAAAGAGCTGAGATAAGTTTGCTTTTATTACACTTCCCGGGACTTTATAAGTAAAGAATAACTTATTAAAATCATACACTTCTTCTTTTTCTCTTGTCCCCGAAAAGACTTCTCCCCATATGATAAGATCAACATCATATTTTTCTCTATAATTATGTGCTTCCTTCTTATTTTCTATAATATCTTGCCCAATAGTTTTGAGCCTAAATTTCTCTAATAGACCTAACTTATCTAATTCCGTGGTAAGAAGTGAAAGTGAGTGCTGAATATGTTTAGTGCTCTTAGAATCTTGAGCCTTTAGACAAAAAATAACTGTATATCTTGACGTGGGAAATATTATTCTCCCAGAATAAAAATACCACAATATTAACAAAGCAATTATAAAAATAAATATTACAAATGAAAGAACATAAAACAGTTGGTGATCGGTCTGATTTTGAAACGTAGGGAAAACGTACATTACCCATAATACGACAATCGGTATTAATATTATAAATAGTCCCCACTTAGTTTTCCGGAACGGCCAAAAGTAGATTATGTTATCAATTATATGCTTTGATGTAGAGGTCATAATATTTCTTTATCAATTCCTCACGCGTATCTCACCTGACAACAGTTTTGGTAACAAGGCGTCACGGATAAAAGCGAGGGAGATAGATTGGTCATCATTTACTTTCATCTGATTAAACCATGATCCGACTATATCGCCGAATTTATTAATAACGTCTGCAGGGGAAATTACAATCATGTAGTTATTAAAACATCCAGTCTCTACTCTTTGCCTACCTGAAGTCCCTGACATGGAACGGATCGCGTGGTTTCTAAACTCTTGATCTCTCGCGACGCAATACACGAACCACATATTCAACGGCTCCTTTGGGCCAAAAACTATGAATTCAGTAGATCCCCAACCATATTCATCTTCTGTCAAAAAATCTACTAAGGTTGTTTTTCCATTCTCTAAGCAAGGGGTTATCCTTGCAAGCAGAACATCTCCATTCTTGAACTTGGAACCTGAACCTGTAAATTTCCGAAAGGCGAAATCAGTTACGCGTGCTGATGCAGTCGGAAGACTTGCCATACCAACATAGGCATATTCTTTGCCTCGTTTAATAGAACGCAATGGATTGATTTCAAAAGCCTCAGAAACTTTAACCACCCTCCACCCCTTCGGAATCTTGCTGAGTGTTGAGTCCTGCCATTCTTTGTGGGGGCCTAGGCCGGGGATGGGGTCGAAGTCTACGAACCATGATTTGAAGATTGCCCTTGCCATTGCCTCAAGTGTCTCGTTCATTTTTCTGTTCAGCTCGATCTTGTCATCCAGTGCGCCGAGGATTGAGGCGATGGCCTTTTGTTCGGGGAGAGGGGGCAAGTCAATTGTCAGCAAAGCAATTGCATTAGCGGGAACTCTTTGTCGTCCTGTCGAACCTTCCATATGCTGGATAGCATAATTTCTGAATTCAGGGTCTCTTGCCAAGTAGTAAACAAAAAGATCGTCAGATACACCTTTTTTACCTGAAAGCACTATAAATTCAGTAGAACCATGTCCGATAATCCCCTCTGGCAAATTGCATACAAAAGCTGTTTTGCCATTTTCAAGGCAGGGTGTAATTCTCGCTAACAAGGTATCGCTATTTTGAAACTTTGAGCCTGAGCCTGAAAATTCTTTCAGCTCAAAGCTATGAATTTCACGGGTAAAAGGTTGTAGGGCATCCATTGAAATATGTGGTGCAACTTTTCCGCGTGGAATTGTTCTCGATGGATTTACATCTATTACATCCTCAAGTAACATTCTCCGCCAAGTGTTATGACTCATACCCTAACCCCCTTGACATTATATAACACAATGCAATATAAGCCTTACAAGTAAATCCCCGTTCGTGGGATACCGCAGGGCGCCGCATAAATAGCGAACGGGGCAATTCATCGGATTGATGTCCTGTACCGTGGTTTCCTTTCTCTTACCCGAAATCCGATTTTCTTTTCCCTGGGTTCAGGCGGCGTCATTAGCTGCCGGATCGCATCGAAGACCATCTTGAATTGGACATCGTATTTCTTTTCCAATTCATCAAGCCTCTTGGCCAGATCCTTGTGAGAGGCTATCATCTCCCGCAGTTTTACAAATGTCCGCATAATTTGAATGTTAACATCAACTGCTCTATCACTATTGAGTACACTGGAAAGCATGGCCACGCCCTGTTCGGTGAAAGCATAGGGAACGTAGCGACGGCCTCCCCAACTTGAGGTCACAAATTGTGACCTCAAGACTGCAACCTCTTGATTTGTAAGCTGAAACATGAAATCAGCCGGGAAGCGTCTAAGATTGCGTTTAACAGCCTGAACAAGTACCTTGGTTGTAATGTTGTAAAGCTCTGCAAGATCGCTGTCCAGCATGACTTTCTGTCCACGAATTATATAAATCTTTCTCTCAATAACTTCTATAGGAACAATAGTTTCCATTTTTATTCTCCTGACTTGAAGTCACAATTTGTAATTTCAAGATTTGATACCCTTCTTTGATGTTGCATTCTGCAATATCAAACGTTTGTACCTCGCCCTCCTTTCCCTGACCTGGAATCCGATCTTCCTTTTCTCAGGCTCAGGTGGCGTCATCAACTGCCGGATCGCATCAAATACAATCTTGAACTGATAATCATATTTCTTTTCAAGGGCGTCAAGTTTCCGGGACAATTCTGCATTGGAAGCAAGCATCTGCCTGAGCCTTACAAATACCCGTACAACCTGAATACTCGCCTGTACTGCAATAGGGCTATTCAAAACAGCCGAAAGCATAATGGCTCCGTGTTCTGTGAAGGCATAGGGTAATTTCGCTGAAAACTTGAGTCTCCGGAGGTGGTCGCAATTTGCGACCACCTCCGCTTTTTCTTTCTCATTTAATTGGAACATAAAATCTTCAGGGAAACGATCATGGTTACGCTTAACCTGTTCATTAAGCCGTTTTGTAGTTACACCATAGAGAATTGCTAAATCGGTATCCAGCATAACCTTATGACCACGGATCAAATATATTTTCTTCTCAATTATATCAATTGGCACAATTGCATCCATATCTACTTCCGTTTTGAGGTCGCAATTTGCGACCTCAAAAAAATCTTTGATTTTCCATCCTGAAATATCAAATTGTAACGTTTTCTGATTCCAAACCGCATAGAGGTATCACAATTTGTGATACCTTAGTCCAATCCTGTAAGATTTTATCAAAGATCATAATATCCTATCGTGCCCCTATCATACATCTTCTTGTCCTGTATTTCTGTGTCTTAATGTTCCGTACCTTGCTATCTTTTCTCTTACCCGAAACCCGATTTTCTTTTCCTTTGGTTCAGGCGCAGCCATAAGCTGACGGATAGCATCAAAAATAACTTTTATCTCAGTGTCATGTTTTTCAATCTTTCGTTCAAGTTGCGCCAGTTTGTGAGCAAGTTCTTTATTTACGGAGAGAATTTCTCTGAGTTTGACGAAGGCTCGCATGATAGCAATATTTACCAGAATAGACCGTTCACTGTTCAGCACGCTTGAAAGCATAGCAACTCCTTGTTCAGTAAAAACATAGGGTATGAATCTGCGGCCTCCTTTTCCACTCTTTGAGATCACAATTTGTGATCTCAAAGTTATAACTTCTTGATTATTCAGTTGAAACATGAAATCCTGTGGAAAGCGTCCTATGTTTCGTTTGACAGCTTGCACAAGTGCTCTTGTCTCTACTCCATAAAGTTCAGCAAGGTCACTATCGAGCATGACCTTATGACCACGAATCAAATAAATCTTACTTTCAATCAGTTCTATTGGGACAATTGCATCCATATCTACCTCCGCTTTAAGGTCACAAATTGTGACCTTAAATAAATATCTTTGAGATTCCATCCTGGAATACCAGACCGCAGATCAACTTGAAGTCACAAATTTTGTATTTACCGGCCTCTTTTTCCCCACGCCATGCGTGATAGGTGTCTGCGATCCTGCTTATCTCTTCATCTGAAAATTCCCTGTGGGTTCTGTCTTGGTGTTGTATAGAAGAGCTGCCCTGGCAGGGCTATCATGCAATCAACGAGGTCGGCCTCGATAATTCGCTTTCGTATCTCTCCCTCACCAGACTGATTTGAGGACATGGAACCGTTGGCAAGGACGAACCCCGCGATGCCGTTTGGGGAGAGATGATGAATGAAATGCTGGACCCATGCGAAGTTGGCGTTGCCTGTAGGAGGGGCGCCATATTTCCATCGCACATCCTCCCGCAGGAGTTCACCTTTCCAGTCGCTGACATTAAACGGCGGATTGGCGAGGATGTAGTCTGCCTTCAGATCTTTGTGGATATCCTGCCTGAAGCTGTCCGCATGATGCGGGCCGATGTTGCTGTCAATTCCTCTGATGGCGAGGTTCATCTTGCATAGCCGCCATGTCGTGGGATTTGATTCCTGACCGTATATTGAGATGTCGCCTCTTTTGCCTCCGTGTGCTTCAACAAATGTCTCTGATTGTACAAACATTCCGCCGGAACCGCAACAGGGGTCATAGACCCTTCCCCTGAATGGTTCTATCATACCGACAAGGAGTTTAACAACAGACTGGGGTGTATAGAATTCACCTCCGCCTTTACCCTCTGCAGAGGCGAAGCGGCCGAGGAAATACTCATACACACGGCCCAGGATGTCTTTAGAACGGCTTTCGGAATCACCGAGTCCAATGGTGCTGATGAGGTCTATCAGCTCACCAAGGGTATGCTTATCCAGAGTAGGACGGGCATAATCTTTTGGCAGTACTCCCTTCAGTGTGAGATTTTCTTTCTCAATGGCAATCATGGCATCGTCAATCAGCTTGCCGATGGCTGCCTGTTTGGCATTGTTGCGAAGCTTTGACCAGCGGGATTCCTTCGGGACAAAGAAGATGTTATCAGAGATGTATTCGTCCCGGTCTTCTGCAGTACGGAACCGTTCATCGCTGTAAGGACTGTAATAGTCACTCTTTGGATTGGCGGTCTCTTTGGCCAGCCAGGAGTGTCTTTCCTCAAAGGCGTCAGAGATGTATTTCAGGAAGATCAGTCCGAGGACAACATGCTTATACTCCGCAGGGTCCATGTGGCCGCGCATCTTGTCTGCCGCCTGCCACAGCTTCTCTTCAAATCCGAGGTTGGCGCCGTTGGAACCCTTTTTACTCACGGCTTTTTTCTGTCGAGACATAGCCCTCCCCCTTCGCCAAACACAGGCAATTTCTCGCCATATTTTACACGTTGAGTCCTTTTTTGCAACTGTTTGTTGATTACGGTTTGTTGATTACGGTCAGGACATCCCCGGTACATCTTGAAACTCCGGCATTCCAAAATATAATGACATTAATATGCGCAATCTGTTAATATTTTAGATTATAGAGGGATTACTGTGAGAGACTTAAAGCTTACTGGTGAAGAGGTTCGTGTTCTTGGGTGTTTAATTGAAAAGGAGATGACAACCCCTGATTATTATCCTCTCTCCTTAAATGCCCTCGTTAATGGATGCAACCAGAAATCAAACAGAGAACCTGTGGTTTCCTATGATGAAGAAACCGTATTAAAGACCCTTGAGAATCTTAAAGGCAAGGACCTGGTCTGGCAGAGTGATTTAAGCCGGGTTCCCAAGTACGCCCATAATTTGCTTAAGGTTTGCAATCTTGTCAACAAGGAAGCAGCGATACTTTGCATCCTGTTTCTACGGGGACACCAGACAGCAGGCGAGATACGGGAACGCACAGAACGACTTTACAGGTTTAACACCATAGAAGAGGCTAAAGAGGTCCTGCACAACCTTGAAGAGAGGGGTTATGTGAAACTGCTTCCCCGTCAGCATGGTCTGAAAGAGCCCCGTTATACTCATCTTCTATCTGATGTCATGGCTGATGTCGTGGAACATCCGGGCAGGGATATGACAGCACATTCAGTATCGCCTGCTCACGATAATAATGCAGAAGATGAACGGATCAAAAAACTCGGGGAAGAATTAACAACGCTGCGCCAGGAGTTCGAAGAACTGAGACAGGAGTTTCAGGAATTCAAAAGACAATTTTAATGTAACTCTTGCGGTTGATAATCTCGGGAAGTCTACAAAGGAAATGGGGCCGATGATGTTTTAGCAAAACGTAAGAAGTAAATTATCCTTATCAGCAGAAGAAGCGACTGCTGTTAATTTCACTAAAGTCAAACTTAATACTCTATTAAAACTCTACCGGTTCCATTAAGAGTTTTATCCCTTCGGTAACCTGTCTAATCCTTGAAGGGGATAAATGGCCAATCTTATCAATGAGGTCTGACTTGTCTACAGTTATTATCTGAGATATGTTTACTACACTTTCCATAGAGAGATTCCCCTCCCCCTTTTTTAATAATACATTACCAGGTGCAGTTGCTCTCTTTAGATTAGTAGTGAGGGCACAAACAACAACTGTATTGATCCTGCTTTGATTGAAAATATTGTTCTGAACAACAAGGAGCGGATGCCTGTAGCCTGGCCCTGAGCCTTTTGGCATATCGAGGTTGACCCGGAAAATATCCCCCTGCCTTATAATCAATACTTCTCCTTTAAAACTTTACGTGCATAATATTTTTTACCTTTTTCTCTGATTGTTTTTTCTTCTTGAAGTTCAATATCCGAGTACGCATCATTTAAGGCATCTAATATTTTCTGTGCCTCTAATTTTTTAAGCAGGTCTTTGACAGCTATAACAAACACTGCACTCCTTGAACAATTATGTTCTTTTGCAAATTTTTCTACACTTTTCATTATTTCGTCAGGAATGGATATTGCTGTTTTCATGAGAGAAGTATGACATAAGGTTATACCAGTGTCAATACCAAGACATATCAATCAGGAAGTGATTATGTAAGTCCCTTGATCTCCCATGTGTCAGTATCAATATCCATATTCTCTCCCAATGGTCTTGAGGGGAGGCCGGGGAGGGGATATATCTTGCCGCATAAAGGATATATGAATCCTGCTCCAGATGCTATCTGTATATCATCAATAGGGAGTGTAAAATTAACCGGTCTTCCTGAGAGTCTTGGGTTATGTGATAAAGAGAGATGGGTCTTGGCCATGCATACAGGGAGGTTGCTTAGGCCAAGAGAATTTATAAGACCGATCTTCCTGTTTACTGCCTCTGATAATTCGATGTTATCAGCACCATACATAGTAGTGGCAATCTTATAAATCTTCTGTTCGACGGGTAAATCAAGCTCATAAAGGAAGCGAGGTGAAACAGGATGTACACATAACTTATCTATAATCTTTCCTAATTCAATTACCCCCGCTCCGCCGTCTTTCCATGGGGTTATAGATATTGCGGGTATACCCATTTCTTCAACACGTTCAATAACATGATTAATCTCGTTATTGGAATCATCTGTATATTTATTAACTGCTACCACTACCGGCACACCAAAATAACGAACATTGTCAATTTGTTTCTGTAGATGTTCCATGCCGGCTGTGAGGGCTGCAATTCCCCCATCAGGGTTACCTCCATGGGCCTTCAGGCTTTTCACTGTACATACAAGTACTGCACAATCAGGATATAACCCACCAATACGGCACTTTATATCTATGAGCTTTTCAAATCCGAGGTCAGCGCCAAAGCCTGCCTCTGTGATAACATAATCAGCTAAGGTAAGAGCGAGCTGGTCTGCTATCAATGAGCTGATACCAGGGGCTATGTTTGCAAATGGTCCTGTGTGTACGAATACCGGAGTCCCTTCAGTTGTCTGGATTAGATTAGGCCTTAGAGCATCTTTTAGAATAACTGACATGGCGCCTGCACATTTGATATCTTCTGCAGTTACTGGTTCCCCGCCTTTATCAAGGCCGACTATGATGCTTCCGAGACGTGTCCGCATATCTTTCAGCGAAGATGACAGAGACAATATGGCCATTACCTCGGACGCCTCTGTAAGTACGAATCTGCCTGGATGCGGGAAGCCTTCCTTCTTTTCATTAACACCCACCATGATCTCCCGTAAGGCACGGTCATTTATGTCTATAGCCCTTGGCCAGAAGATGGCTTCAGGATTGATACCAGGAGGGCTGTTCCGGTAAATATGGTTATCTATAAAAGAACTAAGCAGATTATGTGCGGCAGTTACTTTGTAATTATCCCCGGTCAATGAGAGGTTGACAGCCTCATATGGCAATAGCATTGCTGCCCCTCCGCCTGCACCTCCGCCTTTAAGCCCGAATAGAGGCCCCAAGGAAGGCTGTCTCAAAGTTACTATCCCTCTTTTTCCAAGCTGCCATAAAGCCATGCCCAAACCTATAGCAACAGTGGTTTTACCTTCGCCATATGTAGTTGGTGTAATTGCAGTTACAACAACATACTTCCCTTTATTTGGTGTAAATCTCTTTTTAAGACCTGATGGCGTTATCTTTCCTACATAAGGACCGAACAACTCAATATTATCCGGCTGGAGATCAATAGCCCTTGCAATTTCCTTGATAGGATTCAAATGAAATTATCCAATATTACATCATTTATAGGTCATAGGTCCTGCATCTTGCATGACTTTTTCATTTTTCCTTATACAGGTTTCACTATAATTATATTAGCTGACTCTGCATAGGATTTCCACCCTTTACATTCTGTTTGATAAAATATATATTTTTCATACATGGCGAATATATTAATAGATGGTTACAATATAATGGCAAAGATGGATGGTTTGAGGGGAAGCCTTGAGGCACGCCGCGAGGGGTTTATCAGCAGACTTGGTGATTACAGGGCACAAAAGTTTCATGACATCACGGTTGCCTTTGACGGGGAAAAAGGCGGATGGATTACAGAAAGTCATGAGCGTAAGCAGGGGATTAACATTGTATACTCAAGGCTCGGGGAGAAGGCAGATGATGTAATAAAACGGATGGTGAAGGCGCATGATGTGGAGTATACAGTTATTACATCCGATAGGGAGATTGCCTCATATGCAGAGAATTATGGGCATACAGCAATCCTGTCTGAGGAGTTTATCCCCAAATTATATTTTAACAACCGGATTGAATCAGGCAACAGGGATGATGAGGATATGGAGTACAGGATCGTCACCACAAGGAAAAAAGGAAACCCAAAGAGACTTTCAAAGGCAGCAAGACGCAGGAGACAGAGACTCGACAGGCTCTAAACCTTTACAAATGAACTGGAAAGGTTTAACATACTCGATTGTGTTGTTAGAATGAGGGAATTATATGATATTTATACTTACTTTTGCCTTTTCTTTGCTCGTTCTGCTGTTTTTGCCTGATAATGTGCTGGCCTGGGGGCCTGCAACTCATATGCAGCTTGGCTGGAATATTCTGAATAACCTTTCAATGATCATCGGCCCTGTTAGATCACTGATAGAGGCTTATCCTTATGATTATCTCTATGGATGCATAAGTGCTGATATAGTAGTCGGGAAGAGGTTTGCAAGGGAGCTTAATCATTGCCATAACTGGAATGTAGGTTTTAAGGTATTGGATAAGGCAGACAGCCAATCGCAGAAGGCCTTTGCTTATGGTTATTTGAGCCACCTTGCAGCGGATACTATCGCACATAACCATTTTGTCCCTGAGAAGATGGTGACAGCCTATTCAACACGTCTCCTGCGCCACTTCTACTGGGAGCTGCGTTTTGATGCCATGGCAGACAGGATGGTGTGGAATCTGCCATATAAGATAATGGATCAGGTGCACCAGGATAATGATCCCTTGCTTGAAAGAGTAATATGGGATACCCTCCTCTCATTTAAAACTAACAAGACGATATTTAATAACGTGCTGCTTTTACATCGCATGGAACAATGGCACAAAATGATAAATAAATTATCCTCATATTCAAGATGGGTCCTGCATGAGGAGGATGTTACAATTTACTATCAGAGGTCATTTAATGCTGTTATAGATATAATGAATAACCACCAAAATGCCGGTTGTCTTATAGAAGACCCCGCAGGCAGGAAGAATCTTGCCATGGCAAAGCGGCTCAGAAGAAGAATGAAATTGAGGAAGATGGTTGGTATGCCTGTAAACATGCCTGTTTTTCCCTTCAAGGAGGTTTCCCATCAGGCAGAGGAGATTTGGACAAACAGGGCTTAATCTCACCCTTCTGACCTTTGGGGCAATGCAGCTACCCGATGTCCCTGAGGAGGAAGCAATTGCAACTGTACACAGGGCAATAGAGCTTGGCATTAACCATTATGAGACTGCCAGGGGATATGGAAATAGTGAAGAGAGATTAGGTAAGGCTCTTAAGGGTTTTGACAGGTCAGGGTTTTTTCTTACCACAAAGATCACCCCCAAACATTACCAGAACTACCGGCAATACATAGAAGAATCCCTGGACAGGCTTCAGGTTGAATATATAGATAACTTTGACATACATGGAATTAATAATGATGAACATATTGACTGGACATTCAGAAATGGCGGTGCCCTTGAGGCCCTTAGAGAGGCCATGTCAGATGGCCTGATCCGGCACGTTGGTTTCTCATCACATGGCCCTGTTGAAATAATACTGAAGGCTATGGAAACAGGGGAGTTTGAGTCTGTTAATGTCCACTACTATTATTTCAATCAGAGAAACTTTCCCGTGGTAAAGAGGGCAGCAGAGCTTGACATGGGGGTGCTGATAATATCACCCACAGACAAGGGAGGACAGTTACATAAACCACCACAGTATCTAAAGGAGCTGACAAATCCATATCATCCTATTACGATTAATCACCGTTTCCTCCTTTCCCATCCTGAAGTAACTACTGTAACGGTTGGGGCTTCGCACCCTGATGAATTTGCACCACATATTAAGGCCCTGGAGAATGATGGCCCATTGACTGAACAAGAGCAGGAAATTATAGACAGGCTTGACAGTCAGTCTAAAAAACTTGGTAGCACCTTTTGCACACTTTGTCATAAATGCCTTCCATGTCCTGAGCAGATTAATATACCCGAAGTGCTTAGACTTAGGAATCTTGCTTTAGCCTTTGACATGGTAGAATTTGGCAAATACAGGTACAAGATGTTTGAGAATGCTGATCACTGGTTTGGTGGGAGAAAGGCCAGCTATTGTACAAAATGCAATGAGTGCCTGCCACGATGTCCTGAAAAACTTAATATACCTTCCCTGTTGTTTGAGACACATGAAATGCTTTACAAAGAAGAAGGGAAGAAGAAGTGGAGTGATTAGAGGAGGGGAATTATATCTGACTCACTTATTTCTTCTCCTCAAGCTGAAGATTTAAAAGAGAGGCAGGGTTTACCCTTGCATTATTGAGCCTTATCCCCCAGTGTAGGTGCGGGCCGGTTGCCCTGCCGCTCTTTCCCACCTTTGCAATAAGCTGGCCCTTATTTATTACATCTCCATTATTTACAAGTATCTCAGAGAGATGGAAGTACATTGAAAAGAGCCCCAGTCCATGGTCTATGAATAGGCTTTTTCCGCTGAAGAAATGATCATCAATCAGAACAACCTTTCCATGATTCGATGCGTAAACAGGGGTACCTTCTGACGATGTAATGTCTACGCCGGTGTGTGGATTCCTGGGTTCATCATTTATTATCCTCCTGAGACCAAAGTCATTGGATAGTTCTCCCTCAACCGGTGTAATAAAGTTTCCTTTCCATAAATGCCTTTCTGTAAAAATATCCCACACTGATGCGACCTTTTCCTCTTCATTCTTTACCCTTTTTAGTGTCTCTTCATCCAGATCAACCTTCTCTTTTGGGAGAGTCAATTTCTGTGTGCCAAAGTCAGCAGAACTCACAATAATCTCATATTCTTTTTTTATAGTTTCCCCATTTTCATTCTCAAAAGAGAGGGAGATGTTATATATATCCGGTTCTGTATTCAGATCAATCCCTATCAAAGCTGAATAAACATTGCTATCAGGATTTCTGTAAAAATGTACAGGTTTATCAAAGATATTTCCTGTTATCTTATATTTCGCAGGATTTGTCTTAATAGTTATAATGCATATATCTCCCTGCTTTATTTTATCAGGTATAAATGAAACCTCAATTGATGCCTCTGCGAAAACGGCGGCTGACCACAAGAGAAGTAAGAAAGGCATTAAAAATATTGAGAAGCCTTTTGATAACCAGATAATTCTATCCAAATTCAATTCCCTTTGATAAATATTTTAGCATATCTTTTTCACAGAATAATAGCTAAAAATATATCAGAAAACATATCAGAAGTTAAACTAATGGACACGCCGATTATTTCCGAAAAAACAGACACAGATACTGGCATTATGGTATGTTTTTAGCCAAGGATAATTATTTTAATAGATTTTATGTCAACAAAAAAGATTCCAATCCAGCATCTTAGAGTAGGCATGTTCATTGTTGGGCTTGACCGCCCCTGGCTTGATACACCATTCCTATTTCATCGTAAGAAAATAAAAAACCAGGAGCAGATTGATAAACTTATAGATTATGGGATTAAAGAGGTGGTCATTGATACAAAAATGGGTATTGATTCAAAGACAGAACCTGATTTGAGTAAGGATAAGGATGAGATAAAGCCTGTAGAATTTGAGAAAACCTCCTTCGCACCTTTTAAGACTGAACTTCAGAATGATGATCCTTTTAAACTAAGAGAAGAAATGCCAAAGGCAAAGAAGATCAAAGCAGAAGTAACAAACCTGATGAAAGGCGTCTTTAACGATACCAGAATGGGAAAAAGCATAGAGCTCAGGGATGTAAAAAAGAAAGTAACCGAGATCGTTGAGAGTCTGTTCAGGAACAGGGATGCCTTGTGGTGCCTCTCACACATTAAAGATTATGATGAATACACCTTTTCCCATTCAGTTAATGTGTGTGTCCTTACGGCCTCTTTTGGCCGGCACCTCGGCATGTCCAAAGAGAGATTAAAGGATATTGCATTAGGCGGGCTGCTTCACGATATCGGAAAGTCACAGATACCTGAGGGTATTTTAAATAAGCCGGGGAAGTATACACAGGAAGAATTCAATATTATGAAATGTCATGTGGAAATGGGGGCAGACTTACTACATAAGTATAAAGATATCCCTGAAGATGCTATGCTTGTAACGTTCCAGCACCATGAGCGCTGGAACGGGACAGGGTACTCAAAGTATTTGCATGGAGATGAAATAAGCCTTGTTGGTCAGATAACAAGTATATGTGATGTTTATGATGCAATGACTACAGAGAGGGTTTACCGAAAGGCAACCCAACCTCACCTTATCTTAAAGAACCTGTATGAGTGGGGTGACACACTTTTTAACAGAGCCCTTGTAGAAAAATTCATACAGTATATCGGGATATATCCATTCGGATCATTTGTAAAGTTGAATAATGGTAGTTATGGAGTTATAGTCTCAAAAAATCATAAAGAGTTACTGAGACCTAACGTACTTATTGTCTCTGATATTAACAGAAGTGCCCATCCTCCAACATTAATCGATCTTTCATCAGAGAAAGACAAAGACGGAAATTATAAATATTCTATTGAAGAGGTATTAGATCCTGTCAAGTGTGGTATAGATACAAGTCAATATATTTCCAGGAGTATTTCAGGGTAAGGGCAAGCAATACAATAACCATAACAAGTTGACTATCAAAAGTACTGTAGTTTCGTGATTTTATTGGCGCGCCTGGAGGGATTTGAACCCCCGACCTGCGGATTCGTAGTCCGACGCTCTATCCAGCTGAGCTACAGGCGCATCTCATAAGTTTAAAGACATTTTCAGGTAATCAGGATGAATTGTCAAGGTTACTCATATTATTATCAGACTGAGGCGAGCGTAAGTTTGGCCTATAAAGACAGGTGAGGTAAAGATTTTCCTTCTATTTCTTTTTAATTCCTAAGATGCAGGTTTTTGGGATACTTTTAGACCCCATTCGGATTCGTTCAACCATTTTATAAGTTCTGGTGCAGCCACTGGACGACTTATGAAATAACCCTGTGCCTCATCGCAGCCCAGTTGTGCTAACAAGTCAAAAGTCTCTTTATTTTCAACTCCCTCAGCTACAACATTAAGATCCAGGTGATGTCCGAGTTCAATGGCAGCCTGAACTATATGGATATCATTCTTAGAAGTGATCATGTTCATTATAAAGGATTTGTCTATTTTAATTTCGCTTACCGGCAAATTTTTGATATATGCTAATGAGGAATGACCGGTTCCAAAATCATCAATTGAATGCCTTATCCCAAGGTTACTGAGACGCAAAAGGACCTCTGATGAAAGTTTATGGTTTGTCATTACTGTGCTCTCTGTTATCTCAAGTTTAAGAAAGTCAGGATGGACACACCATTTCTTCAGCAGTCCTGATATATAATCTGGCAGCTCCGGATCCTGCAGATTTCTTGCTGATAGATTTACTGCTACTTTCAGGGCTGTCCCACTCCGGTGCCACATACTGCATTGAAGCAGGGCATCATTAAGAACCCACATGGTAATAGATTTTATCAGACCTGTCTGTTCTGCTAACTGTATAAATTGGTCCGGTGGTATAAGACCATACTGAGGATGAAGCCATCGGACAAGTGTTTCTACACCACTGATACCATTAGTTTTCAGACAAACCTTTGGTTGAAAGTGCAGGATTAACTGATTGTTATCTATGGCATGGCGGAGCTCACTAAGGATCGTTAGACGCCGTGGATTATACGGATCAAGGTTTTGATCGTATACCTTAGAAACTTCTTTCTCCTTTTTAGCAATTAACAGAGCCACATCAGCCCTTTGAATGAGCAGGTTCGGGTCTTCTCCGTGATCCGGATATAGGGAAATACCTATACTTGCACTTACTTCAAGTGATATTCCTTCAAGGAGTATGGGTTGCTCGATTGTTTCAATTATCTTAAGTACTATATGTGGTAAATCATTAGTCTTGCTGTCGGGAATAAGTATAGCAAATTCATCTCCACCCAGACGTGCAACCATATTGGGTTGTTCAAACATACCTTTCAACCGTTCTCCTATTACCTGTAATAATATATCTCCATTATGATGCCCAAGCGTGTCGTTTATTTCGTTAAAACTGTTTAAATCTACAATGAGTAATGATAGAGTATTATTCTTATATCTTTCATCAATAAGAGTTACTGTTAAATGATCAAGAAACATCGTCCGGTTTGGAAGATTGGTTAATGCATCATGAGTCATCTGATATGCAAGTGCCGATGCCTGTGCCTTTGATTCTGAATATGCCTTTTCGAGCTTTAAATGATTAAGATGATTATGTATTGCAATGGATGCCGTATTTGAAATATATGTAAGTGTTTCAAGGTCTGTTTCTGTGAATTGGATATTATCAATCTTGTTTGTAACATTAATTACCCCCAGGGGTTGTTCTGCTGAGGCGAGTCCTGCATAGAGAATAGGGATGCTGATAAATGACCGGGCCTCAGACCGGACTGTTCCATCAAGGTAAGGAATATCATTAAGGCTTTTTGCCAGGATCGCCTTTCTTGACAGAATAACCTCCCCGGCTACGCGATTCCCTATTGAAATAGTTGTTTTCCTGATGACAACCTCAGGGATACCTTTTGCTGCAACTATTTTCAGGATGCCACCCTCTAATAACATAATGGATATCCGTTCACATTTCAGGGTGTCCATGGTAAATGAAATTATATAATCTAAGGTCTTCTGAAAATCCTCAATTGAGTTCAGGACATTTGCAAAGCCATAGAGGTTGTGGATGATCCTGTTTTGCTCTGCTATGGTTTTCTGCATTTGAAACTTTTGCAGGAGGTGCTGGATACTGAGGGTAAAGTCACGTTCGTCTTCTATAGGCTTTGTAAGATACTTGTCCAGAAGATGATTATTGATCGCAGTAATAGCAGATTCCAGTCCGGCATAACCTGTAAGAAGAACCCGGATACTGTCAGGTGAAATCTTTCCTACTTCTTTCAGAAACTCTGTTCCTTTCATCTGCGGCATCTTCTGGTCACTGATAACCATGGCTACTGTTTCACTTGTTGTCCTGAACTCCTGAAGAATGCCGAGAGCCTCCTTTGGATTATCTACGAACAGAAATCGATACCAGAGGTTAGACATTGTCTCTTTATTGATCTGCTCCGGCAGGAAAAATTCTAAAGATTTCAGAAAATCCAGGTCATCATCCACGCAGAGGATATGTTGTTCCACCGGCTTTATCATTTCAGCGTTTCCCTGATTCTCAGTTAACATGAGCATCTCCTGAAGGGGATGAGTCTGCAGTTACAGGGCAATGTTCTCTATCTACGCGTTCGTCAATATGCCCATCATCTTTTCCGTCAGAGAAATTATTTGAGGGGGCTGCTATTGGAAGACTTACCTCAAATACAGTGCACCCGCGCCGGCTCTCTACCCTTATTATCCCATAATGTCTTTTGAGTATCCCTGACACTATTGAAAGCCCGAGCCCTGTCCCCTTCCCAATATCCTTGGTTGTAAAGAATGGATCAAATATCTTATTTATCTTATCTTCAGGTATACCGTTTCCATTATCTGTTACTGTAATCAGGATGTGGTCATCTTTCTTACGGGTACTTATGTTTATCTTGCCTTGATAATCCTCTCCCAGCTCCTCTATGGCATCACAGGCATTATTTAGGAGATTGGTCCAGACCTGGTGGATCTCACATGTACAGGGTATTGCCGGAAGTGCTGGATCCAGGTCAGTAGAGACTTTAACTGTGTGCTTTAGTCTGTTTTTCAGAAGTACCATAGCGGTCTGGATGGATTCGTTAATCTGTGTCATCTCAACATTATCCTTATCTGTATAGGCATAATATTTCAGGGCTCTGACTATTTCTGCTATCTTCTGTGAACTTGTCTCAGAGATTCTGGCTGCCTGAACTATGCTCCCAATTGATTCAAAGAGGGAGAAGAAGGATGATATCCGTAGACAATCTGTGTATTTAATAATCTTTTCCGGATCAGTGAAATTTATCTTTGACAGGCTGTTTACCATTTCTTTGGAGTTCCCGATCCCTTTATCCATGAGGAGTGTTTCAACTACTTTCATTTCTTTATATGAAACAGGCTGCGGGGTGACAGAAGATGTCTGAATTAGGTCCTCAAGACACATGACCATCTTTGAGAATGGGAGGATATCCCTCTCATTTTTAAATGTCTCTATTGTCTTTGGAAGGGAGACAATCTTTTTTCCAAGATTCCTTAATACATTGCGTATTGCTCCAACAGGTGTATTAATCTCATGGGCTATCCCTGCAATCAGGAGGCCGAGGGAGGCCATCTTTTCATTTAATACGAGCTGGCTCTGGGTATTCTTAAGGTCCTCATATGCCTTCTGCAACCGGGCAGTTGCATCATTGACCCTCTCTTCGAGGTGTTTGTTATAATTATCAATCTCTTCTTTTGATCTTCTGAGGTCTATAGACATCTGATCGAATGCACGGCCTAGCTTCCCTATCTCATCCTGTCTATCATCATTAACCCGGATATTGTAATTGCCTGCAGCAATCTGATTGGTCAGGTTAATGAGATGGCTGAGTCTTATAAGGATGCTACTCCTTAATATAATAAACAATATGAAGGAGGTCATTATAATGGTTATTATCAGAATTACTGCGATACGATGATCAATGGCTGACATGGTGGCTTGAATGTCCTGAATAGAAATTTCCATTGCTATTGCCCCTGCTATCCTTGAACCTTGAAAGATTGGTGCGACAGAATGGATACTGAGGCTTTTCCAGTCTGAGCTGGTAACATGGATACGGGGTTTAGCCATGGAGATAGCAGCGATAATATCCTGATCCTGAGTAGTCTGGCCAATACGTTCTGTATGAGAATCGGCCCTGTTTATAAAACTCGTATCGTAAAATGAGATGCCTTGGATGATACGGTAGTAGGTCATAAATTTGGCAATAATCTCATTAATATGTTCTAATCTGCCGGCATCATAGTCATACTTAATGTCATGGACCAGAGAGGCTGTTAAGATATCCACTGTGGTCATCTTCTGACTGACGATATTCCGGTAGACTATTCCCCGTATCAGTAACCCGGCCATAATAATTGCCAGGACCAGTATCCCAATTACCATAAAGATCATCTTTGTCCTTATGGAGATGTGAGAAAATATGCGATTCATGGCTATCTGTTAATTGTAATAATCTTTTTTAGTTTCCCATCCAGTTGAAAGGTCTGCTGGTATTTCTCAGTCCACACCGATACAGGATTTGATCCACTCGGAGGGTATCCACCCCAGGGTTCAAACATAGATTCAACCGAGGGGTCTTCATTTACGCAGATTCTTGCAGCCCTTGAGTTTATGGCAAAGGTACGAATCAGATCACTGTTATTGCTGAGGATTGTGTTACTTAATGGGAATCTGTTCACTTTCAACCAGTCCAGGAGATTTTCTTCTCTAACAGGTTTTATCCAGAGGGCAGGACCAAAAAAACCTTCCTGTACAACAGGATCATGAATGTTAACCCCTTCAATAAGCGCAGGTGTGAAATAGGCCCCCTTAATATCTCCGCCACATATAATGGTTGCATCCGGTCTATCCAGAAAGGTCTTTTGCAAGATTATGGCCTGTTTTTCACTAAAGAGTGGCCCGATCTGGCTATCAAGATCCATTGGGTTTCCTACCCGGAGATTTCCGAATGACTCTGCAAGGTTATCTTTTAAATCATCATAGACTGTATCCTTAATAAGGACGCCATTGACGGATGTACATGTCTCCCCATTATATCGCGTGGCCCCGGATGTTATTATTGGTATGGCGTCTTCTACAGGGAATGTATCATCTATATACAGCATACCATTTCCCTGGCCATCTAAAAGACATACCTTACCAGTGTTGAATGACCTGGTTAGTACTGACTCGGCATACCTGTTGCTCCCGATGTAATGTATCAGGTCTATATCATCTGATGCATAGCAGGCCTCTAAAAATTCATTGGCAAGGCTGTTAATGATTGCTATGCACGATTCAGGAGGATGACTCTTCCTTACTATCTCAGACAGTATGGCACCGGTAGAGGCACACTGGAGCGAGGGTCTCAGGATTACCTTTGACCCTGAATAAAGTGCAGAGGCAATAATAATTATACAGAGGGAAAGTGATGCATTCTGTGGGACAACAGCCGCAATACAGCGGAATGGCCTGTGTGTAATCCTGATATTGCGGTAGGAGTTTCCTGAGTAGGAATGCCTGATAACACGATCTGCAGGTGGCCCTTCCGTTGCATAGGCCTCGAAATCATCCAGGTATTCTATAGCACTATTTACTATCTCTTTACTATCCTTGATGATAAAACCTGTTTCAAGGATGGTTTTTTCAAGGAGGAGATCCTGGTGGAGGAGTATCTGGTCTTTCAGGCGGTGTAAAAATTCCAGCACTTCATGATGAGATGGAGATTTTGATGCCTTTGACAACCTGAGGATTTCCCCGGTTATCTCTTCTTTTGTGGCCAGGCTCACCCGTACTATGGGCTTGCCAGTTACCGGGGAGACTACCTCATGGACTACCCCTGGTTTATATATTCTGTCATGAATTAAATTACCCTTTGTGTTCATCTCTATTTTAATCCAATCTTCTTCTGATGTGGATCCATAATCCCCCATTTTGTATAAATGGCCTTGAGATCTCCGTTATTCTTCAAAACTGTTAATGCCTGATTGACTGCATCCATGAGGGCTTTATCTTCCTTACGAAGCGCAATTACATACTGTCCCTCCCCAAAAGACTCTCCGACATTTTTCAGTTTGGGATTTGTTGCGCCATAGGCTGCGGCAATAGGGGTATCGAGAAGGACGGCATCCACCTTCCCGTCTTCCAGGTCTTTATAGCTGTATATAATCTCGGGATTTGTAACCACATGAATCCCGGCAGTCTGTCTAAGGATATCTTCTGCTGCTGTACCGGAGAGGGTAGCCACTTTCTTTCCTTTAAGGTCCGCGAGTAGACTTATACCTTTGGTCTCTTTTCTTACAGTAATCTTCTGGGAATAGATATAGTATGGATCAGAGAAAAGGACGATCTTTTTGCGATCCTCTGTGTCCTCAATCCCATTCATCGCAATATCGAAACTCCCCTTCTGAAGCTCCGGTATAAGGGTGTCCCATGCCTTTATGACCAGCCTTACCTCAATTCCTAATTGGTGGGCAATAGCATTTGCTATATCCATCTCAAAGCCAATATAAGACCCTTTATTTTTGGGGTCTTCATATACATAAGGTATGCCCCCTACAACATCTGCACCCCACAGAAGGGCACCGGCCTTTTTTACCCTTTCAAGTGATGTATCCTGTTTCTTTTCTGTACCCGGAGATTCAACTCCCTTCTGGCATCCGATGCAGAGTGTAAGAATCAGAAGTATCAGAAGATATGTTTTTATCTGTTTCATGAATTACCTCCAATAAATTATTTGTCAGTTTTGATAGATGCAGGACATTATGTTCCAGATATTCTTTATTTAAGTTACCTTCCTGCGGCATATTATTCATAAGCTGTCGAGACTTTGCAGATAAGTCATCCATGGTCGGTGTTACTCCAATTGAAAAGGTCAGTATCATTTCTATTGTGCCAAGATATTCTTTTGGGAGGATTGCCAGAAGAGTGGGTATACTCGGTCCTTTGGACTGCCCGAATATCCTGCGAAGGAATTGATATGTCAGTGGTGGTATATCCAGACTATTAATGAAGGACCTGATTAGACTATCATTATTTTTATAGTCTATGTCCTCTCCGTTCCGGATGGAAAGGGCATAGCGGATCATACTTATAGCTGTCTCTACTGTGGGAAGGTCTGCAGAGGAGATGTCCCTGACAGTAGGGAATCGAACTCCGTAATCCTTATTATAATAAAACATGGAAAAACTATTCCCGAATGCGACGAGGGTTTTGCTGTCTATGACCTTATCACAGGCAGCGATATTTAGTGCAGAAGGCCCTTCAAATACCTTCTGTTGGTCATCGTTATAAAGGGCTTCTTTTGGGAGCTCTCTCATCACATAATCTGCATAACTCAATCCTGGTCTGACCTGGAATTTACAACAGAAGTGTTCTAAAGATTCCCTGTTTAAATCAAGATCCCTGGTGATGTGTGCAGTAAAGAGTTTTTTAATAAGCTCAGGGGGGAGGATTTTAAGAAGCTTATAAGAAAGTTCCCTGCTGATCTTGACATCACCATACCTGATGATTGTGGGTATCTTACCACCATAGAAATGCCTTGAGATAAATCGTGAGATATCAAAACTTCCAAGCCCTGCAACATGGGCCTTTGAGAAGGTCTCTATATCTATATCATAGAGATTCCACCTGGCAGCACAATCGAGTTTCCATCCGAGCTTACCAC